>Ga0247841_10002168_pt1 | contig 40406 bp, 32 predicted proteins | sample LaCruzMarch2015__2_FD_192410 | JGI IMG/M metagenome (GOLD analysis project Ga0247841, IMG submission 192410) | Freshwater microbial communities from meromictic Lake La Cruz, Castile-La Mancha, Spain - LaCruzMarch2015_18m | ecosystem: Environmental > Aquatic > Freshwater > Lake | place: Spain...
GGGTTTGTTATAATCGGGACATGGATGGATGGACGTCTTGCGGGAACTTTGAAGATAGATGGCGATGGCAACGAGGTATGGCGTCGTGTGTACGAGGATCTTTCAACCTATCTCTCCCTGCAAGGCATCGTTCGCACAAGGGACATGGGATTTGCCTTGACAGGGATGCTCCTGCGCGTAAATGATAATTTAGAGTTGCATCGTCCTGCCATCGTTCGCATTGCGTCGGATGGCGTCGAACGATGGCACGCTTTCTACGATGTAGAGACTGCGGAAGGATTTAGGATTGGATGGAGCAATTTCATGTCAATAGTCGTTAATCAAAACGATGAATTGATTGGAGCTGGAACGGTTGCGACGACCGAACCTGACAGCACTTATGATGGTTTCCTCATGAAGTTGCAACCTGATCTGCTCGGTCCGCGCTTTATCCGCATTTCGCCGGAAGACACCGTGCTCACGACGTTAGTAGGGAGTGAAATTGAGTTTAAAGCCGTAGCGGTAAGCGACTTCTTCCGCGATCTTGAATACACTTGGACTTTTGACGATTCCAGCGAAGGGATACAGGTTCAAGACGACACTCTTGCGGTTGCGCAGTTTGACAGCCTTGGGGAGCATACCGTTGAGTGCCACATTTCCGACCCCGACGGAACGGTGTCTATCCGATGACATATTACTGTCGATGACCTCTTCATCGTGTCATATTCTCCAGACACGCTGAATCTTGATATCCACCGAGCAACCTTACAAACATTCTCGATCGACAGTGTTGTTGTTTCAGAAGGCGACTCGGTCGAGTTCCAGTGGACGCTGACCGATGTAAACACACTTGAAAGTACGAATGAAGGAGCAGAGTCCCGTTCTACAGTCGAGTTCATCCACACAGGAAATTTCAGGTTGGAGGGACTTGCTTATTGCGGGGATTCCCGTGACAACGTGATCTGGGACGTCACTGTCCGTTCTGTGATTCTCGACTTCTGGCCGAGAGAGTTGCATCTCACTGTTCCGCCCGATTCATCGGGCGAATTCGGCGTAATTCCGTTCAATCCGGAGTCGGACAGCCTTAGTTACCGGTGGGAGGTGGACGGGGATTCGGTAGGGAGCGATTCGACGGTAACGCTCAGGTTTGCGTGGGACGATCGACGGATTGGAAATCCACCCCACTTAGTACGCGCGATAGTGATGGACGGGGCGGAAGGGGATACAGTGAGGTGGGAAGTGACGGTCAGGGAACCGGACGATGTAGGCAAGTGGACAAGTGGGCAGGTGGACAAGTGGGGAATGCTCTCGGTTAGTCCGAATCCGTTTAACTCGATGACGACGATCCGGTATTCGACAAGCGGGGACGCTTATCCTACGCGGTTGACTATGCATGATCTGATGGGAAGAGAAGTCGCAAGGCTGGTGGATGAGAGGGCTCAGCAATCCCCGTCTTCGCGAGGAGGCCCCTACGCGGTCACGTTCGATGGAAGAGACCTCCCGGCGGGGATCTATCTTGTGAAGTTGCAAGCGGGGGAAATGCATAAGGTCGCGAAGGTTTTACTTGTCAGATAGTAGACAGGTGGGCAAGTGGCAAGTATAAAGTGGCTAAGCGAAAAAGGGGAGCCTGACGTTCTGGCTCCCCTTTCCATTTTCCGTTTTCCCTCTTCCGCTACGCTCTCTCAAACCCCAATTCGCCCACCACCGCTTCAACTGCGGCGACGATCTCGCCGGAGCGAACGAGATTCCCGATCTTTTCAATGTCGGGATAGAGCACCCGGTCGTCTTCGAGGTGAGGCACAACTCCACGGATCAGCTTGTAAGCGATTCGCGTTCCTTGACCCGGTTCAAGCGGCAGGCGGAAGTCGAACGCCTGCGCTGCTGACATCATCTCAATAGCCAGCACATGCCCAACGTTGCGCAGAATCTCGCCGCATTTACGAACGGCAATCGGAGTCATCGCGACGTGGTCTTCCTGATCTGCTGAGACCGAGATCGAATCGACTGACGCCGGATGCGCCAGCACCTTGTTCTCGCTCACCAGCGCCGCTGCGGTGTACTGCGCCACCATCAGCCCCGAGTTCAATCCCTTTCCCTCGACGAGGAAATCGGGCAGACCGGAGAGAACCGGGTTCATCAAACGGTTGGTGTGACGTTCGCTGAGGTCAGCAATTTCCGACATTGCGATTGCGAGAAAGTCTATCGCGAGCGCCATATTCTCACTATGGAAGTTGCCGCCGGCGAGGTGCGCTTCGTCTTCGGTGAAGAAGAGCGGATTGTCGCAGGAGGAGTTCATCTCGATTTCGACTTGCGACCTCACATAGCGCCAAGCGTCCACAATCGGGCCTTGGACTTGGGGAGTGCAGCGCATCGAATAACCGTCCTGCACCTTCGCCGATCCGGAATTGATTACCGCCGAGTCCTTCATCAGTGTGCGTAAATGCGCCGCGACAACATTCTGCCCGTTGAACGGACGAACCGCGTGGAGGCGAGCGTCATAGGCGGACTGAACGCCCTTCAGAGCGTCGATGGTCATGGCCGAGGCGATGAAGGCGTTCTTCAGTAGTTTCCGTGAGTCAACCAAAAGCAGCGCCGATCCTGAGACACACATCTGGCTGCCATTGATAAGCCCCAGCCCTTCCTTGTAGGTCAGGTCGATAGGCTTCAGGCCTGCCAACTCGAGCGCCTTACCGCCGGGCATCCGCTTGCCCTTATAGAAAGCTTCGCCTTCGCCCAACGCCACGACTGCAAGCTGAGACATCGGGGAAAGATCGCCCGAAACGCCGAGCGAACCCTTTTCGGCTACTACCGGGGTGACGCCTTTGTTCAGCATGTCGAGCAGTATCTGGACGGTCTTCAGCCGAACGCCGGAGTTCCCACGCGACAGAGTGTTCGCCCTAAGCAGCATTGCGCCGCGAACGGTTTCGATCGGGAACGGATCGCCTACACCCGCTGCGTGCGAGTAAATGATCCTCCGCTGGAGTTCCGCCCCTTGTTCGGGGGAGACGCGGATGCGCGCAAATTCGCCGATACCGGTCGTGACGCCGTAGATTGCGACGTCTTTAGCGACAAGTCGCTGGACGAGCGCCGCCGAGGCTTCGATCCGCTCTTTTGCGATCGGTGTGAGTTCAACTTTCACGCCTTCGCGAGCGACTATAGCTAATTGGTCAATTGTAAGGCCGTGGCCTTCGATCTTGAGTGTCATAGATTAATACCGTTGGTTGTGTTGTGATACTGAGATGTTGTGCTATATATGAATTCAGTTTCAGTAGAACGGGCGTCCCGCCCGTATATTTCGCAGTAGGATGGGCGTCCCTGCCTGTCCATCACTAAGTTATAAGATCAGTCAAGTGGTTCGAGAGATAAATCAGCCCCAGCGTGCTTATTCCGACAAAGACGCTGAAAATCGCGATATGGTAAGCTAACACCTTACCAATTTCCTTGTCAAAATCGCTTATCGGTCGAGGATTCCGGATGATCGTATGCGCGAGCAGCCACATCAATCCCGCGCAAGGCCAGACAAACAGCATCGCTACGGAAAACATGGCAACCTCTTAAGGACACTAACAATATAAGGACTCCCGCCGGTCTCTCTATATTCAAGATTTGCTGCTATCACCTTTGACACAAGATTCTCGTAAATTGGTTCCCTGACAACAGCATTTCTTCAAATGAGTTCGATATTTCACATTTAAATGATTGATTCTGAAATAGTCTGTTTGAGATAGGTACACGCAGTATTCATCATCGGGCTTAAAACGGATTATCCCAAACAAAACGTAACAGGATCTTCAACAACTTGCGCAGATTGCGCCCGTAACCGGACATCAAAGCGTTCAAATAGTTACTAACTATGCCCTTCATGTACAGGTAGTTGCGTTCCATGAGATGGTCATGTTTGTGGACAGTAGTTGCACCCTCGTAGCCGTAGCGTCGATAGCCTTGATTGCAATAGGCTGCTTGAGGTCGATAACTGATCGAAATGCGACCGATAAAGTCTGGCAGCAGAGCCTGTTTTCTTCGGTTTCATTTTGCATGATATTGGCTTGATAGTGTCTGCTTTCCTGCAAAATAATCATCACGACTCGATTGCAAATATTTGCTGTAACTGAAGTTGTATTCTGATTCAGAATCAACTGGTTTAGTCTGTGAAATCTCTTGCGTATAAAAGGATAGCATACGTATATTTGCTCTTACTATCAAGCACAGCCCACCGCGAATTCCTGCCTCAATAATGCCCTGACCTGAAGGTTCAGGTATTCTACATCATCACCTGCGCGTACGGTTTGGGTTTGTTTAAACCCGCGCCGGAAGCAATTCATATAAAGTTCGTAGCTTTCCGTAAAGTATCAATTTCCATGTAACTTAGCTGGAATTGGGCTTTGCTGAATTCAACTACGCAACTTACACAAAACACCTCCAGTTTCAATTGTAAGGGTTACAAAAATGGTCCGCAGTTACCTTCCAATTCTCGTTTTCCTCACGCTTGGCGCGTTCGCCATGTGCGCTGCTTCCCTGTTTGCAGCCACAATCACCGTCGGCGAGCAGGGCGACTTCGCCACCATCCAAGCCGCCATCGACGCTGCCTCGAACGGCGACGAAGTTCGAGTAGAACCGGAAATATACTACGAGAACATCAACTTCAACGGGCAGAATATCAGTGTTATCGGTGATCAGGAACATCCGGAGAACGTGGTGATTGATGGTGAGGGGAATGGTGCGGTCATTAGAATTGAGAATGGCGAATCGCGCCAGTGTCTGTTTGCTGGATTTGCAGTGAGGAATGGGATCGGAGCCACCTACTCTGCCGGTGGATGGGATCGCCCTGCTCTGGCCGGGGGAGGACTCTACATCTGCGACTCCTCGCCAACTATCCGCAACTCCCTTTTTGAAAGTAACTCAGCACTATTAGGTGGCGGGATATTCTGTGGAAGTAGTAATGCAATAATAGAAAAAACAAAGTTTATCAACAATACATCTGGCTACGGCGCGTTGGTAGTAGTCTATGACTCTGATGTAGAGGTAATAGATTGCGAATTCATCTCAAATCGTGAGGGAGTTGATGCGAACGGAGTCGATGGTCGTGGGGGCGCGGGTATAATGATATATCGAAACGCACACGCATCATTGATAAGAGTATCACTCATTAATAATGCCGGTTCGGTTACATCTGGTGCACTTCACGTGGACCAGAATTCATCTCTGGATGGGCAATTCATAACGTTGTTTGGGAATAGTGGAGGTTGGGAACATAGTGGTAGCGTACTTGGAATGTTCAATGGCGGTTGCCGAGTACAAATCTCAAACTCGATCGCATGGGGAAATCAAGGGAGAATTATAGGCGGACATGGCGAGTGGCCAACGATCACTTTCACTGACATCCAAGGTGGCTTTGACGGAGAAGGCAACATCAACGCCGATCCCCTCTTCGTTGATCCCGACAACGGCGACTTTCATCTGACCGCCAACTCACCTTGCATCGATGCTGGTGATCCCAACAGCCCCAACGACTTCGACGGTACTAGGGCGGACATGGGGGCCTATTACTTTTCTGGACATCGCTTACGCATAGTCGGAAATTGTGACACACCAGGAGAAGCTATCGGCATTGCCGTGGCGGAAGGATTTGCTTTCGTAGGAGATGGCGAGTCAGGATTACGATCAGTCGATGTTTCAAATCCGGAATCGCCTCACGAAGTCGATTCTTTTGACACACCAAATTATGCTGTAGCGGTCGCTATCAATCAAGGAATTGCCTATGTGGCAGATGAAGGTGGTGGCCTCAGCGTGATAAATATTACCGACCCAGCAAACCTATGCGAGGTTAGTAGTTTCGCCACATACTACGCTCTCGGTGTTGCTGTTCGAGGAGATTATGCATATGTCGCAGACTATCAAGCTGGATTAAGGATAGTTGACGTGTCGGATCCCTCAGATCCTGAAAACGCTGGGGAGTGCGGTGCCGGGACCTCCATTGAGCTTTCCATCCAAGGGAATCATGCTTTCGTTGCTGGTTATAATGCAGGGCTACGGATCATTGATATTTCGTCTCCCACTGCCCCTCGTGAAGTAGGTTATTGCGGATCACAAGGATTGGCGCGCGATGTTTCGGTAAGTGGAGACTATGCCTACGTTGCAGCAGATTTAGGTGGACTGCGAGTGATAGATATTTCCGCACCGTGTTCCCCGCACGAAGTCGGCAGTTTTGATACTCCAGATCACGCTGTGGCCATCGCGCTCAGCGGGAATTATGCATTCATCGCTGACGAAGCGACCGGTATGATTGTAATTGACATTACTAATCCAGAAAATCCGGTTGAAGCGTGTCGAATTGGAACTCCGGGCCATGCTCGGGGTATCGCTATATGTAGCGATTACGCATATATTGCGGATTGGGAAAGCGGATTGACTATCATAGATATTTCCGACTTCATTGGCGGTCAACAAAACGACCAACCCCGCATCCGAGTCTCCCCTCTTACCCTTGCCTACGGCGAAGTTGATGTCAACTCATCGGCAACCCTTCCGTTTTCCATCACAAATGAAGGCAACGCCGATCTCGTAGTGACCGGTATCTCATCCGATAACGAACAATTCACAACCGACTACACTGAGGCGATCACAATAGCCCCGAATGAAAGTCAAGAGTTTCAGGTGACATTCACACCTGCTACTTTTGACTCGGTCACAGGTTCACTGACGATTACCTCGAACGCCGCAGATAATCCTTCTGTAGCGCTCACCGGCGTGGGATTGGCTCCTGATATTGCAGTCACTCCTCAAGACCTGCATTTCGGTGATGTTGAGTTCCGTCGCGTTTCCGAACCGCTGACTTTAACGGTCACCAACGAGGGGAACGCCGACCTCAACGTCACGGACATGACAGTCTCCGACGACCAGTTTACCTTCAGTTTTGACGGCGCTTTCACACTCATACCGGGCGCAAGTCGGGAATTTCCGATTACATTCACTCCGAATGTAGAAGGAGAAGTTTCGGCTTCGTTAGAGATCACATCGAATGATCCTGATGAGTGTCCTCTGTCAGTTTCACTCATCGGCGTGGGGATTTGGGTCCCATCTTCATCTCTGCTCGATAGACTCTGTGCACGCGTAACTGCCCTTCGCACCGCAGGAGCGCTCAATCAAGGTCAAGCAAACTCACTCTGTGTGAAGACCAGAAATGGTATAAACAGGCTCGAACGCAACCAGCCGAGTGTGGCTATTCAGATGCTCGAAGCATTCAAGCAAGAAGTGACTGCTTACATGAGGAGTCGAGTCTTATCGGCTGCTCAAGGTCAGCCACTAATTGATGAGGCAAATTTCATAATCTCCTTGATCTCCGAATTTGGTACAGCCGGTTTTGACGGTCACCTGGTACTCGACGAAGAACCACTTCCTTCGGAAACTTATCTTTCTGAGATGTACCCGAATCCTTTCAACTCGGTTATCAACCTGACATTCGGTCTCCCAGAAAATGCTCCTGTCTCGGTTCGTGTCTTTGACTTCTCCGGTCGGCAAGTTGCTACTCTTGCAAGTGGTCAAATGAGGGCTGGAGTGCACAACGTATTATGGAATGCGGAGGGCTTCACGTCAGGCATCTATCTGGTAAAGATGGAAGCGCCGGGCTTCACTGACGTCCGCAAGGTCACGCTGATCAAGTAAGCGCTTGAACATATAAGCACGAGAGTGAAAGGCGGTGCCGGGAGCATATCCCGGCGCCGTCTCTTTTTGTGGCGTCAGAGATTTCTCGAATCTTTACGACGATGTTGACTTATCAATGGTTTGAGGTTAAATTAAAAGTTACTTAACTACTTTGGAACGCGAATGAAACGCCTCGCCTTTGTCCTTATCGTCTTTGCACTTGCCCAAATGAGTACCGCACAGCCCGCCATTGACTTCTGGAGAACCTACGACTGCGGCTCTGAGGAGATCTTCTATGACGTCTTTAAAGTTGACGGCGACGGCTATGTCATGTGCGGCCAAGCCGCTGTTGACTATAGCTGGCACTTCATCTGGCGCCTCCGAAACGACCCCCAACAAGGTAAAATCTGGCTCTATCGCATCGAGGAAAACGGAATCCGTATCTGGGACGGTCTCTATCCCGATGATGCGCGCTGGGGCAAGGGCTTCAGCGTAATCGAGTCGGATAATGGTGACTTTGCGGTCGGAGGCCGTATCGTTGTGGACAACACCCCCCTCCCTGCCGCGCTGCTGATCGACGAGGAAGGGAGGCAGATCTGGGCGCGGACTTACGGACGCGACGTCGGGGAATTTCGCTCCGTAATCGAACTGAAAGGCGGTGGATTCGTCTTTGCGGGAAGGTCGGGAACCGATGGCTTCGTAGTTTCGACAGACGCCAACGGCGACGAGAGATGGAGCCTGCGCACAAACGCCGGGGGAGGCGGCGTGATCTTCAGCTCAATGCGCCAGACCGAAGGAGGAATAGTCCTTGCTGGCGTCGGCAATATCGGCGGCGGCTCGTTGACAATCTGGGTGGCCAAAGTTAGTTTCGGCGGCGAGTTAATCTGGGAGCGCTCACTGGGTGTTCAAGCGAATTATGCATGGTGTTACGAGATGGTCTCAAATCCGCGCGGCGGATTCAGCATTTCGGGATCGAGCCAGAATGAGAACTTCCACCGATTCGCGATGTATGATATGGACGACCAGGGGCGCTTCACCGACTATCGTACCTACCAGCTCCCTTTCATCAACGGCGCGCCAAATTGCAGCGGCTTCGGAATGGCCAAGCTCGACGATGGCGAAATGGTTATGGTCGGATATAACAACAGCATCTCATTTCCCGGGGCTGTCGGAGTCTCAGCGGAAGGGCTGATGCGGTGGCGCGAGATCTACTATCCTGAGATACTCGGAACCGAATTCAGCTCGTGGACCTACCTCCAAGCCGCCACGCGAGGATTCGAGAACTCAATCGTCGCCGTTGGAACAATAAATTGGACGCCTGAGGATCAAGCGCAGCGACAGGACGCTCTCTTCATGAAGCTCGCCCCATACGTAATCCGTCCGCAAATCTTCTACTATTCTCCCCATGACACAGTACTCACCGTTCTACAAAACGATACGGTCGCGTTCGTCGTGAGGGCGGTCGATCAACAGGGCGACGAACTTGATTACCTCTGGACGATGGGAGAGGACACTCTGTCGAGGGATACGACAGTCTCGATCATATTTGAAGAACTGGGCGAACAGCTCGTCTCTTGTTTCGTCACCGATCAGGAGTTCACCGCGTCCGTCCGCTGGCATGTTGACGTTCGTGACCTCTTCATCGCCGACTACTCGCCCGATACACTCAATCTCGTCGTCCGACGTGGAACATCAGTAACTTTTTCGCTCGATAGCGTCGCAGTTACGGAAGGCGATCTACCGAGTTATTCGTGGATTTGGACCGATCTTGACAACTTTAATCGGGAAGACGCCGGCGAGGATTCGTTTGCTACTATAGAATTCCTTCACTGTGGTTCGTATCAGATGGCTGGAACTGCGTACCGGGGGCAATCGTCGGACGCCGTAATCTGGTGGATCGAAACGCGCGGCGCGATCTACGACTTCTGGCCAAGAGAGTTGCATCTCGCCGTTCCTCCCGATTCGGCTGTCTATTTCGGACTGATCCCTTCCAATCAACAACCCGACAGCGTGCATTTTGAATGGTATTTAAATGACGACCTGATCGGCATGGATTCGACTGCACAGTGGATTTTTGTCCCGCCTGAAGATGGGAATCCCGTTATTTACAGCATGAAAGGAGTTGCACAGGAAGGAGCGGAACGGGATTCTGTGACGTGGAGCGTCTCAGTCATTCCGCCTGACGAAGTGGGCAAATGGGCAAGTAGGCAGGTGGGAAAGTGGGGGTTGCTCTCGGTTAGTCCAAATCCGTTTAACTTGACAACGACGATCCGGTACTCGACAAGCGGGGACGCTTATCCTACGCGACTGACCGTGCACGACCTGACGGGAAGGGAAGTACGAGAGTGCGTGAGCGCGGAAGTGCAGGCAGGAGAGCATTCGTACATACTGAACGGCGCTGATCTACCGGCGGGAGTCTATCTGATTCGTCTGGAAGCGGGTGAATTCCATGACATTCGAAAATTAGTCTTATTGCGATAGATGAAAATGGGACATAACCATATACCGCTTTGCGATATAATCGAGGAACGTTAATGCTCCGAAGATTTAAAAAGTGCAGAAGTCTCCTCATAGCTGTTTTTGTCAGTGCGCCGTTTGTGTTGGCCATTGCTCAGCCGGAGATAGACCTCTTCCGCTTCTATGACGCCGGAGGCGACGAAAGAGAATCTTTTTACGATATTTACCCAAGAACCGGCGGCGGTTATTACGTTTGCGGCAGTTCCGAACAACGGGCTTGGGCGGCGCGTTTGGATGAGGAGGATAACATTGTTTGGGGCCAGTTATATCAGGCCTCTTTATTCCGTTCGCTGATCGAGACCGACGATGGCGATATTGTGGTCTGTGGAGCCAACGGCGCTATACTTGCGGCGAGGCTCAATCCTGCGAATGGAGAAGTAAGATGGCAACGAAACTATGTTGCTGGATCAGGCTATGCCGTGATCGAGCTGAAAGAAGGCGATTTTATTGTTTGTGGTGATGGGCTTCCGCAGGGGCGAGCTTTAGGAACTCTGATTCGCATCGAAGGGAATGGCGAAGCAGTTTGGCAAAGGACTTTTGGTGATTTCGGTCAAAACCGTCTTCGGTCGATGCGCGAAACCAACGATGGTGTTGTCGCCGCAGGTTTTAAAAAGAACGATGGCGAGCCGAGGCTGGGATGGTTGTTGAAATTAGCCTTTGACGGTGAGTTACAATGGGAGCGACAATATCAGTTCCGGATGGAGCCCGCAGGCAATGTGTATCATCAAACGTTTGTTTCAATGGTCAGATATAACGGCGGTTTTGCCATCGCCGGTCAGCATTACACTGGTGAAGCGGTTGGCGAGGGCGCTGACAAGGTTGGATTGACGCTGGTGACCGAAAATGGCCAGATTCAGAACCAGATCCTGTATCCATTGGATCAGAATTCGAGTTACAACACAACTTGCATCGCCAAGCTTTCGAACGGCGATTTTGCAATTACTGGTTATGAATATTACGATGGGCAGTGGACTCATAGACCCATTGCTTTGCGAACAAGTGAAAACGGTAATCTGAGATGGTGCAAAGACTTTAATGCTGAACTCGAAGGCAGAGATCTTAGCTCATCGTACAATGTACTCAACTCGGTCATTGTGACTGAAGATGATGTTATTGTCGCGTGTGGGGGACTTATTAATAGAGGTCCTGAAGCTGGGATTGACGCATTGGTTGTTCGTCTGGAATCAGATTTGCTGGGACCTCAGATATTTGTGAAGCGCCCCGAGGATTCTCTACAAACGGTGTTATGTGGGGACTCGCTACGGTTTATCGTAAGGGCGCGGAGCCGGGAAGGCGAAGAGGCGAATTATCTCTGGCGTTGCTTTGGCAACGAAGTCGGCAACGATACTACCATTCTCGTGACATTCCCCGATTCACTGGGCGAGTTTCCCGTTTCCTGCAGGTTTTCCTTAGATGATTGGGCTAATGAAGTTGGCTGGCAAGTTACGACCAAGCACCTTCTAATTTCCTCCTACTCCCCCGATACCCTCTCTCTCTTCCTCCGACGTGGAACCACCCAAACCTTTACTCTCGACACCGTCCGCGCCGTTGAAGGCGATCCGGTGGAGTATCAGTGGACGCTGACCAATCTTGACAATTTTGAGCGGGAAGAGACCGGCACGGAGGCCAGTGCTACCGTCGAGTTCCTCAGATCGGGAAATTACCAGATGGAGGGGCAGGCGTACCGGGGAGAGTCGAGTGACAATGTGATCTGGACAGTAGCGGTCAGGAGCGCGATCCTCGACTTCTGGCCGAGAGAGTTAAGCTTGTATGTTCAGCCCGATTCATCGGGCGAATTCGGCGTAATTCCGTTCAATCCGGATTCTGACAGTCTCAGTTATCGATGGGAAATTGATGGAGACTCGGTGGGAGGGGATTCTACGGTAACGCTCAGTTTCGCGTGGAACGACAGGCGGATTGGAAATCCACCCCACTTAGTCAGCGCGATTGTGATGGACGGGGCGGAAGGAGATACGGTGAGGTGGGAAGTGATGGTGAGGGAGCCGGACGAAGTGGGCAAGTGGTCAAGTGGGCAGGAGGACAAGTGGGGGTTGCTCTCGGTCTCGCCGAATCCGTTTAATTCGATGACGACGATCCGGTATTCGACAAGCGGGGAAGCTTATCCTACGCGGCTGACCGTGCATGACTTGACAGGAAGGGAAGTGGTGAGGCTGGTGGATGAGAGGGCTCAGCAATCCCCGCCTTCGCGAGGAGGCCTCTACGCGGTCACATTCAATGGGAAAGACCTTCCGGCGGGGATATACCTGCTTAAACTCGAAGCAGCCGGACGTGCATCAGCTCGAAAAATAGTGTTGATGAAGTAACGCGAGCACTGAAAATCTCGCGAATAAGTTCTACACAAAGAACTGGTTTGTCTGGAGGCAGAGTAATGAGAAAAAATCTATCGGTTTGCGTCAGCGTCATGTCGCTACTGTTGTTTGGTTCGGCGGACGCTCAGCCCCGTATGATGTGGGCGCACAACTACCATCCGGGCGAGACTGTGCGCGACTTCTTCGTGACAGCTGCAGGCGACTACGCGATGTGCGGTGAGGCTTACGCACAGGGACAACAGGACTTCGACGCGTGGTTCGGGATCGCCGATCCGGTTAATGGCGAATCCCTGGTCGGCGTGACATTCCGGTCTCCAGACGTTGCTGAACATGCGATGACTCTGATTGAGACCGATAACGGCGACTTCTTCCTCGGCGGATATACCACTGCAGGAACGCATGATTTCGTCGGATGGAGGTTAGACACTCAGGGCGGTCAGATCTGGCGGCGAGTCTATGACCGGGACGGCAATTACGATTACTGCTATGCTGTCATTGAATTGAAAGATGGCAACTTCCTTATGACCGGCCAAAGTTCAGGCAGCGGCAGGCTACTAAAGATAACAGCTGATGGGGACGTGATTTGGGATAGGCTATACGGAGCCGACGCGGTTCCTGATGTGTTTTACTCCATGCGGGAAATTGAGGAGGGAGTTCTGCTTGCGGGACGGACCGGACGAAGAGGATGGCTGCTCTGGGTGGACGAAGACGGCGAGCCCTTCCGGGATCGGACTTACACAGGAGAAGGCGCTCAGCCTGGCTATGATCCCAGCCTTGTGTTTTTCTCACTTATCTCATGTAGAGATGGTGGTTTCATGGCGGCAGGAAAATATGATCTTGGAGTTCGGGCTGACGTTGGATGGTACACACGGGTGAATCAAGATGGCGATCTGCTCTGGGATGCGATGGCGGGAACGCCAGAGGAAGAAAACAATGCGGAATTAGTTGGGGTGGCCCAAACTGAAGAAGGCTCATTTGTCAGCGTCGGCTGGTATGGTCAAGTCACCGGCGGGCTGATTCACTCAGTTGATCACAGCGGCAATTTTCTTTGGGAGCGTCACATGGCGCGCCAAGGGAATTTACCGACAGCTATATGGTTTACTACCGTTTTAGTACAAGACGATGACAAATTCTTGATCGGCGGTTGGGGAACCGCGCCGGACACGATGGGAGGCCGAGATGATCCGGGCAGCCTTATGATAAAATATGAGTTGGAACGAGACGCACCAAAGATAGTGTTTACCAGTCCGCCGCCGCCGGAGGTTGATTCCCTCCGTCTCGACACAACTCATTTTCTGGTGCAAGCTGTCGATCTACAAAACGATCCGATCAACTATCTCTGGGTACTCGACGGCGATTCAGTCGGGACAGACACTATCTATGATGCTCTCTTTGAGGAGTTGGGCGAGCATCAGCTTAAATGCATAGTCTCAGACGACGAACCGGCCGACTCTGTGGCGTGGAGTATTGCGATTCGTGAGGTATTGATCCTCGATCAAAGCCCCGATTCGAGCCAGCTTACGGTTCGTCGGGGGCTAACGGAGAGATTTGAGATTATAGCAGAGGCAGCGGAAGGTCAAGCTCCCGCTTATAGTTGGGAACTGTACGATCTGACAAGAAACTCAAACGAGACGCTTTCAGATGCGGATACCGTCGATGTAACATTTTCACTTATGGGAGCTTACCGGCTGGTTGGCCGTGCATTTGTCGTCGGAGCGGTAGATTCGGTCGTCTGGGGAATCGAAGTAAAATCAACTATCAGGGACTTTTGGCCCTCCAACTTTTATTTCGAGCTGGAAGCGCCAACCACGGTTCAATTTGGCGTTGAACCGTTCAATCCACTGTCTGACAGCCTTGTGTGCGAATGGCGCTTTGACGATGAGATGATCTCGGATTCTCTGGGAATCGAGTTGACCTTTGCGGATAGCGGAGTCTATTCTGTGAGTTGCTCACTCATGGACGGTGAAGAGGCTGATACACTGTTATGGTTAATCAGCGTTAGCGAACCGTCATCTGTTGATCTGAATCCACATTTTCCGGGCGCGTTCAGAATGTCTGCCAGCCCCAATCCCTTCAATTCCACTACAAGAATAAGTTACTCGATTCCTACAACTGCAGACGTGCGGTTATCGCTGATCGAAATTCGGGGGCGAGAGGTTATGGCGTTGATAAATAGAAAACAAACGATTGGCGAGTACTCGGTGATCATCGATGGATCGCTCCTTCCAGCGGGAATCTACTTCGCAAGGCTGGAAACGGGGAAGATGCAACAAACGGTGAAAATAGCGCTGGTGCGATAGCATTTTACGGGCTCTTGACAAACCAAGTCAGGGAGATTCAAAGAACATTGCAAACTAACGCACGTTCAGCAATACGTCTCCTCTATCCTATCCAACATCGATGCGACGAAGGTTTCGAAAGATCGAAGCGAATAGCTCGCTTTGATAACGATCGAGACTTCCTTGGTTAAGGTGTCCCGGCTGAAGTACGCGCTTGACCAAACAAGTGCCGAAGTGAAATGCGGCGCAGGAGCACATCCCGACACCGTTTCTGTTGGTGGAATTAGGAGTTTTCTCGAACATTAGCGACTATATTGACTTATCAAGGATTTGAATTAAAACATTCTGTCATCTACGGAATTCCAAATGAAACGCTTTACGTTCGTCCTCCTTTGCCTCGTGCTTACCCGAGCGAGTATCGCTCAACCGCGCGAGGAGTGGATCGAAATGTATCATCTGGACGGCAACGAAACTTTATGGGACGTCTATGCAGCAACCGACAATCGGTATCTGATTTGCGGTGAAGCTCGACCTTTCAGTCAGCCAAGATATACCTCTTATAACTTCCTCGTTGGCCTGCTCCGTGAGAATGGCGACCCAATCTGGTTGCGCAGCGTCGGCTCGCGTGACGTTGGTGAAGCCGGAATGAGTTGCATTGAAGCTGAAAACGGCGATTTCATTATAGGCGGTGTCGGCGGTATCGGCGACAATGGACAGAACCGAACTACGGCATGCCTTAGAGTAAACCAAGCGGGAAACGTCATATGGAATCGTCTCTACTCATCCGGTATTATCAATGCGATCATTGAGCTGAAGAGCGGTGATTTCCTTCTGGCTGGTAGATCACAAAGTTCAGGATATTTGCTCTGCTTGGACGGGGGCGGCGATGTTATCTATGAAAGATGGTATAACTCTGACCAAGGCTATCATTTCGCATCAATGCGTGAGACCGAAGGCGGCGTAGTGATTGCTGGGACTTGTGGTCAGGCTGGCGTCCAGAATGATATTTGGTTGGTTAAAGTAACTGTTGGCGGAGACATACTCTGGTCGCACTCATATCACCACGACGAAAGTCAGGACTGTGATGGCATGATTAGCGCCGGTGATGGAGGATTTGTTCTCACTGGCGCCGTTGGAAATGATAGTGAAGTTGATCAATATTTGATGAAAGTGGACAACGACGGCCAAGCCCTCTGGTTTCGCAGGTTCGATTGGGATGACGGCGTCGGAGTGTGGGAAGAAGCTTGGGGTGTGGCGCGCTTGAACGAGGGAGGGTTCGCTCTTGTAGGCAATATCCAAAGCGATCAGGAGTACGTCTATATGCCAACGGTCTTATGCACGAACAGATCTGGCATTGAGCGTTGGCGTCGGAGTTATCCCATTCACGAGTGGGATGGGTACGGAGACAGTAGAAATCTCTTCTTCAGCGTGATTCGTGGGCATGACAATTCCATAATGGCAGCGGGCGTGGCGACTTTCCTCGGTGACAGCACTGTGCAGAACGGTCTAATCGTAAAGCTTCAGCCGGAGAACTTGCTGCCGGAACTTACCTGGTCGCCGCACGACACTCTCTTAACAGTACTCTTGGGTGATACGGTGCAATTTGGGGTCAGCGCTCGGCGTGAGGACGGACGAAGGGCTGATGAATACTGGTGGATGATGGGAGCGGATACTATCGCTCAAGATTCTGTAGCGACATACCATTTTGATCAACTTGGCGAGACCGATCTGACGTGTAATGTAACGATTGAAGACTGGCAGTTCTCAATCACCTGGCATATCACCGTCTCCGATCTCTTTATCGCATTCCACTCCCCTGACACCCTCTCGCTTACTCTCCGACGGGGAACCTCGCAGACATTCTCCATCGACACCGTTCGCGCCGTAGAAGGCGATCCGGTGGAGTATCAATGGACGCTGACCGACCTGAACAACTTTGAGAGAGCAGAGACCGGCACGGAGGCCAGTGCTACCATCGAGTTTCTCAGAAGCGGGAATTACCAGATGGAGGGGCTTGCCTATCGGGGAGAGTCGAGTGACAATGTGATCTGGACGATAGCGGTCAGGTCGGCGATACTGGACTTTTGGCCACGAGAGCTGAACCTCTCTGTTCCGCCCGATTCATCGAGCGAATTTGGCGTGATTCCGTTCAATCCAGACTCCGACAGCCTGAGTTATCGCTGGGAAGTGGATGGGGATTCGGTGGGGAGCGATTCGACGGTAACGCTCAGGTTCGCGTGGGACGATCGGCGGATTGGAAATCCACCCCACCAAGTTAGCGCAATAGTGATGGACGGGGGGGAAGGGGATACGGTCAGGTGGGAAGTAACAGTCAGAGAACCGGGTGAAGTAGGCACGTGGGAAAGTGGGCGGGTGGAAAAGTGGGGGCAGCTCTCGGTCTCGCCGAATCCGTTTAACTCGACGACCACGATTAGGTATGTTGTTCCGGTAGCGGGGAGAGTACATCTGACTCTGCATGACCTGACGAGCCGCGAAATTAAGCGACTCTTAGATGACCAGCTTGCTCCCGGCGCTCATTCTTTAAGCCTTAATGGCAGTAACCTCCCCCCCGGACTCTACTTCCTTCGGCTTGAAACAGAAAGACAAGTTTCAACGCAGAAGATTGTGCTGATGAAGTGAGGCAATAGTAATAAGATAGGGGCTGTCCTATCGATGAGCAGCCTCGATGCTCCATGCTTTGATAGCCCCCCCTTAATCTTGCATAAGATCTCGTCCTCCAAGAGTCACAATCACTACCTGTCAACGCTCTCTTCTCGTCAACTTTTACATTTACCTGACCAACACTACTTTGGCAACCTTCTGCGCCTCCCCCGCCTGCAACCTGATGAGGTATATCCCCGCCGGTAGGTCTTTCCCATTGAACGTAACTGCATAGGGGCCTCCTCGCGAAGGCGTGGATTGCTGAGCCCTCTCATCCACCAGCCTTACCACTTCCCTTCCCGTCAGATCGTGAACGGTTAGTCGAACAGCAGATTTCGCAGATTGAGCAGATTCCGAACCGAACGGAACCGCGAAGCGAATTGTGGTCGAGTTGTTGAACGGATTCGGATTTACTGAGACAATTCCAAATGTGGTCGCATTTTCACCCCCTTCTATTGAAGGGGGGGTAGGGGGGGTTGCGTTCGGATCTTGCACCGTCACTTCCCACCTCACCGTATCCCCTTCTACCCCGTCCATCACTATGGCACTCACCGCGTAGGTTGAGCGTCCCGCTTGACCATTCCACGCAAACCTGAGCGCTACCGTTGAATCGCTCCCTACCGAATCACCATCCACTTCCCACCGATAACTCAGGCTGTCCGACTCCGGATTGAATGGAATCACGCCGAATTCGCCCGATGAATCGGGCGGAACAGACAATCTTAACTCTCTCGGCCAAAAATCCAGTATCGCGCTTCTTACCGCTATCGTCCAGATCACATTATCGCTCGACTCTCCCCGGTACGCCAGCCCTTCCATCTGGTAATTTCCGCTTCTGAGAAACTCGATGGTAGCACTGGCCTCCGCGACGGTCGCTTCCCTCTCAAAGTTGTCCAGATTCGTCAGCGTCCATTGGTATTCCACCGGATCGCCTTCTACAGCGCGAACAGTGTCGAGAGAGAAGGTCTGGGAAGTTCCGCGACGGAGGGCGAGAGAGAGGGTGTCGGGGGAATAGGCGGCTATGTAAAGGTCGGTAACGGTGACGTGCCAGCGGATGGAAGTGATAGATTCCTCGTAAAAAACACGACCCTCCACGAGGAACACGCCAAGCGAGTCAAAAGGAATTGTTATCGTATCCTCCGCTGCAAACAACGTGTCCTGAACCCAATATTCCATTCGAAGCGCGTCCTCATTGCGCGCTTGTGCATGAATAGCGAATTCAATGCTGTCGCCGGGCAATACGGTTAGCATGGAATCGCGAGGTGACCATTCGAGGACTAAAGGCTGGAGCTGCAAACCATCGATCTTTGCAATCAAGCCGCAGCCTCGCCTGCAATCTCTTCTCATCCCAAGTCCACAAGCTATGATATCCCCTTCTCTATCAATTGTTACAGACTCAAACCATGTGGTTTCATAATCATCATTTCGTTCGGTATAATAGGACGCCTGCCATTGCGGCTCGCCTCTGTTGTCAACATTCATCAGGCTGGCAACACTTTGACCGCCAGCCGAAAGCAACCCATGGCGACCTAAATTAAAAATCGCAAGTGTTTCGTACGGTTCATTTCGTAAATCATACCTTTGGCGCCAAATCAACTGCCCGTTTGGATCTACCGAGAGTATTTCAGGTCTGTGTGAATTGCCTGGTTCTAAGGTTACTGATACACAAAATGCATACCCACTATTTGTCGAAACCAGCGAATTAAGCCGAACGCCGACCGAACGAGCGTTCACGAAATCATAATCTTGAATCCACAGAGGTTCAAGATCGAAATCGACTTCTGCCATCCAGACTCTACCTCCACGCCACTGACATACCCCAACAATTCCCTCGTCTGATTCACGAATCGCTCGAAAAGACGAATTGGCTCCATGGGGATAGGCTCTTCTGTTTATTTCTTCGCCATCCCCGTTGATAATGATAATCCCCGCAACATTGTCGCCAACTTCTCCGGCAAGAGCGAATCGGCCATCCTTCAACTCGATTACGGCGCTGCAAGAACCTACTCCATAATCTATCATCCAAATGACTTCACCATCTTCGCTGATTCGCATCCCCAAAAAATTAGTGGATCGGCCGTTTACCGCAAGCCGCCCCCCTATCACAAAGTCACCATTATCGCATTCGATGACAGATAAACCGGCGTCGTATCCGCCATCTCCATAAACCTCCGACCAGACCATATCGCCATTGCGATCATATTTAATAGCTATAATGAAGCAGTTACTATGACCAACCACTATATAATCATTATCCATGGTTACATATACATCGTGGTATTGCTCCCAATCATATCCGCTATCAGCGTCAAAAAATCGCATCCATACCAGACCGTCCTGAGCCAGACAGTTGACAAAGCAGAAGCAAAGGAATAATAAAGAGATAAATCTTAACTTCATTTCGAATGCCTTTATGGTTATATCCTGAATCTTACCCCCCTCCCGCATGTTGTTGAATATGCGGGAGGGGGATAATCAAAGCAGACCGAGACAGAATATTTCTATTCTCCCAAATATTCCGTGAAGAATCCACTCGTCGGGAGTGGAACCTCATCGCCCCATGGATTGAAGCCGTCGCCTGGATCGATGTACCATTCGACCGAAACGGCGCCTACCGGGATGTTGAACGAATTGGACCATACGCTAGTTTCACCAGATTCGTGATTAAAAAACAGCTCGCCATACTGAAGGGCAATACCGGCATTGTCACGAAAAATGATTACCACCTCGTCAATGATCTCGTCCTCAGGGTCACCATTCCAATCGATTTGGAGATTGAGGTATGTCAGCGCCCACGCCGCTCCACTCATCCCAGCGAAAGTTGGGATCCAGTATGCTGCATTAATTCATAAGGTAACTGGATTCCAACTTGCGTTGGAATGATGATTGAAAGCGGGCGAGAATCTCAGACAAACTGAAGTTTGAACTCAAAACTCCAGACACGCTACAACAGTAGAATCAAGGGTAGCCCGCACAGCTCTTACGATCGCATTATAACGGGCTCCTTAAGAGCTGTGCGGGCTACACGATTGGCTCAAAAGCGCAAACCCCTCCGGCGGGAACGGCGGTTCAGCCATTCCCATCGAAGAGGGGTTAGTCATTTCAGTCCAATGCGAGCCTTCATAGTGAAGCCTCAGCAGTCAGTAAGGGGCTTTATAGGAACGCCTCTATGGAAAGGGGCGAAATCAGTTCGAAGGAAAGGTTCATCCGTCAACTCACGTCAGTCAAGATAGCACGATCATAAACCGATGTCAAGCAATTGAAAGAGTACAAAAACGATTTGCTACGGCGATTTTCGGCCGAGGCGGGAAAGTCCATAAACGGGCGGGACGCCCGTTCTACCGGCGAAATGGACCGGCAGGGACGATTATCCTGCGTGATTCGAATGGTATTTGAATAATCCGCGCTCTTGTTTATATTATAGCTTTAAGCGTCATGACATTCTGACTTGGATATATCTGTCGGGAGGATCAGGGATGAAGCGGTTAGTCATTTTCGGCGTGTTTCTTATTCTCTTCACAAACATTGCTTATGCAGTCCCTCCGACTGAGGAGGTTCGCGCCCGCCTCGAGCTGAACGGCGATTGGGCTCGCGTGGTCGAGACGATGTGCGAGGCTCGACGGAACGGCATCGACGCCCCCGGATCAAATCCGCTCGACCAATTAAGAGCCCACCGACGTGACGACGCTGACGCGATCACGCTTCAGATTCCGGTTATACTGGTCGATTTCCCGGATCAACAAGCCAATCAGGAGCAATTCTCGGCGGCTCACTTTAGAGAACTTCTTTTTGAGCTGAATGGTTCGAGTATGCGCGATTACTATCTCGAAAACTCATATGGAGAAGTGGACGTAGTTGGAGAAGTTTTTGGCTGGTTTAGAATGGAGGAGACTTATGCGCATTATGTCGGGGATAACTATGGACTGAGCGGCGGCGGAGGCGAATTGGCGCGGGCTGCTTGCGCCGCAGCGGATGGCGACGCCGATTTCTCGCGCTACGATAACGATGGCGACGGTGTGGTTGAGGCGGCGATCATTGTGCATGCCGGAGCTGGCGCCGAGGCTTCTGGTTCGGAGTCGGATATCTGGTCTCATGCAGGTTATCTGCGTAGTCGCCTGGACAGCGTGAACTTCCATAGATACTCTATGAATCCGGAGAATGGCAGGATGGGGGTGTTTGGGCACGAAATCGGTCATGCGCTGTTCGGATTGCCTGATCTTTATGATTACGACTACTCATCGAATGGTCTCGGTGTCTGGTCTATGATGGCATATGGGAGTTGGGCAGGGCCGAGTCATCTTGACGCCTGGTGCAAATACAAGCTTGGTTTCATCCATCCACTATCGATAGACAGAGATCATCAGGAACTGTCTATCTCGCCGATACAAGCCGAAGATCAATGTTATCAACTACCCATTCCGAGGCTTGGTCAACCGGAGTACTTTCTTGTTGAAAACAGGCAGAAAACAGGCTTCGACCGCGATCTCCCAGCCGCCGGTTTACTGATATATCATATCGATATGAATGTTGGGGGAGTCTGGGGAGCAAATAACAAGGAGTGGTATCCCGGTTCTGGCAGCGATCACTATCTTGTTGCGCTTGAGCAGGCAGATGGGAATTGGGATATTGAACATCGTCGAAATTATGGAGATGCCGGCGATCCTTTTCCAGGACAAACACAAACCCGAGATTTTCTTGACCAGACCAGCCCTAATAGTCGGGGATATCAGAATAATCGTTCTCGAACATGGATTACTGAGATTCGAACTGAAGAGAACAACATTCTTTGTAATATCCTTAACGGCGTTAATGCGCAAAATCTGATGGTGGATTCGGTTCGAGTTTCTCCCGAACGTGTCAATCCCGGTAGGCAGGTTACATTTTCGTATCGTTTCGGCAATGATGGTAATATTAACTCAAATCAAACTGTCATTCGCACTGTTTTATCGAGAGACGCAGCTTATTCGGGAGATGATGTAATTCTTGGTAATGATCAGGTTGAGAATCGCTTGGCTGCCGGAGAAAGCGTCCATCGGGAGGTTCAACTGAGCATTCCACAGAATACTCAACTTGGTGGGTATTACATTCTTGCGATAGCTGATCCTGATCTTCAGCAGTTAGAAATCACAAAAGATGATAATCTGGCGGCAGGACGACTATTAGTTGGTATGGGAGCCAACTTACATTTGCGACAGTTTACAGTTTCTCCCGCATTTATCCGTCCGGGACAGAGGTTCGATATAGACTATCAGATCTCAAACAACGGAGGAGAGGCGACCGAAGACTTTACTCTGGAGTTCTATTTTTCTCGGGATTCGCTTCGTAGTAACGATGATATTTCGCTCGGCTCACGAGAGGATGAGGATGGCTTAGCAGAAGCAGGCGAGGTTGAGCGCAGTGTACAAAGAATGCTGCCGATACATGTCACTGCGGGTTACTGTTACATCCTTGCCATTCTCGATAGACAGAATCATATTCGTGAGATCGACGAGACTGATAACATATTATCCGCTAAGTTTACAATTCCCGGACCTAACTTACAAGTGATTTACGCAATGGCGACGCCGACTGAGTTAAGGCCGGCGATGGAGACGGATGTACAAATCTGGTTATCGAATACTGGAATAGTAGATGCGGGTATTTCCAGCGTTGGAATTGCGCTTTCACACGATTCGACGTTATCTAATGACGACTGGACTCTCGGTGAACTGCAAGTCATTGATTCGCTGGCGTTGGGCGATACGCTTCAGACGACCTGTAGGCGCGCTATGTCTGCTGATGTCTGGACTGGGAATTGGTTTATTTTAATAAAATGTGATTGTATTGGCAGGATTGCCGAGATGAATGAAGATGATAACATTTATACCATACCGATAACCGTTACTTCGGAGGGAGTAGCAGAGGAGAATAGAGACCAAATTCCGTCGAGAATCTGCATGTATGCTCCTTACCCAAACCCAACCAATGGGGATGTCTCATTGGAGTTTACACTACCTCAGAGGATGTATGCACGTGTAACGCTCATTAATATTCATGGGGCAATTGTTGCAACTCCTATTGTTAGTGAGTACATGAACGGGAAGAACCAATTCGTGTATAATATGGCTGATCTGCCAACCGGCCTATATTTTGTTGTGTTGGAGGCTGGCGGTTGTATTTATTCAAAGAGGCTGGTGTTAATTCGATAGCAAGCGGATTACAGCAAAATGCATACTTCTTCTATACATGAGCGTAATGACTTGCGTGGAAAGTAGTAGTGAATTATATTTAAAGATTCATTAGAATGCCAAATAGCATTTTGATGAGAATGGCGCGTTCGTCTAGTGGTTAGGACGCTGGCCTCTCACGCCGGTAACAGGGGTTCGACTCCCCTACGCGCTACTTCCAAGCCAAGCTAAAACAATAGCTTGGCTTCTTCTTTTTTGGCAGGAGAAACTGCCAATATGGCCGTGTCCATAATGTGTCCATCCGTGTCCATGTCGGGAAGAGATCGTAAGTGCCATATTTTGGGCAAAGAAAAAGGGCGCACCGAGGTTGGTGCGCCCTTTGTATTCGGACAGCCTTTAGGTTATTTGAAGTCCAGCTTATTCACTGCGTTCTGGACATGAGTCGGATCGAGGGCGATGTAATGCTTCTCCGTCACCTTCACGCTACTGTGCCCGAGTAGCTTGCTGACCGTGTAGATATCAACTCCACGATTCATCAGTTGACACGCGAATGTCGCTCGAAGGCTATGAAGTGAGATACCCTCCGATAATCCTTTTAATCTAACCCACCTTCTAAACCGCATTGAAATTTGGTTGGGTTCATACTCAGGAAATAACCGCCCAGATTTGCCTCCAGGCCAATTGGTCATAGTTGCATGGAGAACATTGGTGATAGGAATGGTCCGCCGCGTACCCATCTTGGCCACCGCACCGCGGATTACAATCTGCTTTCGTTCGAGATCGATATCCTTCCATTCCACTCCCAAGATTTCATTACGCCTACAGCCTGTGTGAAGCGCAAAGAGCAGAAAGCGCCGGAATTGTGGATCGGGGGTGTCAAGAAGAACGGCTATCTGCTCATCACTTAACCACTCCGGTGGTTCTGCAGAGGGCAGCCGCAGTAGTTTGAAAGCCCGGTCGTTTTCTTGTGGTTGCCAACCAAGTCGTTTGGCCTGGGCAAGAGCTGTGTTAAGTACACGGATCTCAATATTGACGGTGGCCGGTGCGACCTTTTCCAATCGTGTTGTCTTGTAAGCTTCGATCATCGAAGGTTGGAGCTCTTGAATCTTGATATCGCCTAATACGTGGATCAGTGCATCAAAGACCAGTTGTTCTCGCGCAGCTGTCTTTGGACTCTTATTCGCCTCCGCGTAATCCTTGCAAAGACCTGCCAAGGTTGAAAGTCTGATGCCATCGTCTCGGGATTTACGTCGTTCTGCGGGGGTACCGGAGTTGTCTTCCGCGTTTTTGGCACAGAACTTATAGAATATCTTTTCCGCAGTTCGCCGATCTGTTTCCCCAATGTAATGTGATTGTTGGAATCCGTCGACGCTATACCGGATATCCCACACAACTCGTCCAGATCTCAGGATTCGTTTCCTTAACGATGGCACTTGATCTCACCTCCTTTCGATTGCCGTTTGATTGTTGTGACCGTGTGGGCGGTGATCCGCCCACACAGTCTTATGCCAGATTCCAAAGTTATCGTGCCTCAATGGGGCTGAGGCGGTGTCTGCAGTTCGCAATGAACTGAATCAGGTCTTCCTCAGTGAAGTAGATCGAATTCCGTTCGATTTTGATGCAGGCGATTCGTCCTGCCTTCACCCACCTGTGCAAGGTCGCTCGGCTTACACCGAGACGTCTTGCCGCATCGGCGGCCTTGATCAATAACGAATCGATCATAGGCAGAGCTCCGGGTATTCGAGGAAGTACTTGCCGCCAGCATTGATGAAACGTTCGTATTCAGCATCCGGGTCGAGACCGAGTTCGATGGCTTTAGCGCCGACGAGTGCTTTGTTGCGAAGGTCAACCAATTCAACACTCCATATGCAGTGGCCGAAATCTAGGAGTTCCCAAAAGTGGCGGGAAGGGAAGATGGTGTCAGTCTCGCGCCGGATCTCAACTGGGTCAATGAGTCCCGTGAAATCCACAAGCTCATCATACACCGTCATCGTTCCAGCGGCGATTGGTTGTGAAAGTTCGTTTCTCCAGAATTCCGGAGAGACGAAGCCCGCTTGGTAATAGAAGCCGTTCGTTGGCCATGCCTTTAACCTGTCTGTCACCCGATGGACGATCTCGAAAGGTTTGCCAAAATACCCATCGACTAAAATCGGCACACGAGATCCAGCATGATTTACGAACAAGGGGTTTCTCGCCAGCCATTTACCCGTCCTGCGAATGACCGAATCGCTTTTCCGAGTACGTTCCTTGGTTTGCTTACCGTAAGGCAGCGAGCAGAGTACGAGGATCAACCCATTACGTGGTTCCTCGTCGGAGCGGTTTGGATCTTGAATCGGAATTGAATTCATGTTCTCCTTTCTTGTGCTGGAGTTGATCCAGCACGTTTTGTTGTTTGAACTTGGGGGAGTCCAGTCCGCGATCTGAACTCCCCATGTGATCGGCCCTCTACAGCCCCCGAATCATCGACATAGTTTCGGGTAGTCGAGGAAGTACTGACCTCCTACTGCGAGGAAATGGTCGTATGCCAGGTGGGAATCCTTGCCTGTGGCAATGGCGCGCAAAGTAACCAGCCAACGGTTTCGGATGTCAAGTAGCCCTCGGCACCATACCGCGGAGCGAGTCACGTACCCATCTCCAATCCACATTCCGTACCTTTTGATATCAAGCGGGTCGGCGCTCACTGGTGAATGCTCTGAAGGTTCGGTTGATCCATACTTGGCGACGAGTTCGTCGTATGAGTGCATCGCCAAGGCAATTCCGATGTTAGCCGCCGTCATGCCCGGGCGTTTGAAACCGAGTTGAATGTAGGTCTTGTCCACCGTCCATGCCCGAAGCAGTTGGTAACTCTTAGGAAACTCCGTTACCGACATTGCACTATTCAGATCGATACGCCAGTTAAGATCCTGTATTCCCCACCGAGTTCTCAGCTGCGGTTGGTCGAGAGAATTCTCGGGGACTTGCAGAACCTCTTGGAGACCCTCGGTAAGACGTTGCCTTAGTGGAGTGAGACCAATCAGATCGACTGACCCTACTGCGATTGTATTGATGACAATACTTAGGCTCTCGGGTGGTTTCTCTTCAAACATGCTCGTGTAATCTTCCCACGGCATGTTGAAAGGAAGAAGTGCGTTACGATTGTCGTTTGATTTGTTCATTGCTTACCCTTTCGGTTGAGTGGGGCTCGGTCCGAAGATCGAGCCCCACTGAATTACCGCTCTTAGGCGACCGCCTCATCATTGAGGATTTTGTCGAGGGCCGTCGCGTCAGCAGCCTGATTCTCTTGTAGTTTCTTCAGACCATTTTTCAAGTCTGTAAGCATCGTTTGCGCCTTGCGCTTTTCGTAAGGATTCTTTGCGGCTGTGATCGCCGCCTCGGCAACCTTGATCGCCTTCTCTTTGTTCGTGATGAGGACCGGCGCCCTCTTGATGCGAGCGCTGAGGATCCCGATCGATGATCCTATGCCGACCTGGCGCGGACTGCGTCCGGCCTTCGCCGAGTTATTTTCGATCATCTCAGCGGCGGCGGATTCCAGGAAAGCGTCGAGGTTGATGATGTAGACTCCCGCTGTGTTATTGACACAACCGAACTTGCGGGCCTTGTTGAGCAATCTTTTGGCGTCAGTGACGCCCAGGTACTCGGCCGCTTCTTTGAGCGGCATGATGCGGAATGATGAATTTTTCATGATCAGTTCCTTTCTATGCTTGATTGGTGCAACAGTTGTCGGTCGTTGCTTTCACCGTGGTGCGGCGCATGCGCCGCTCGCTCTTGTGTACTCCTATTTGATGGATGATGTGGATTCTTACAGTTGATTTCAGATTTTGTTGAGTCCGGTGCGAAAGGCCAATCCCAACAGGATTACCACTCTTAATCGACGTCTTCCTCGTTAAGGATCTTCTCGAGTTCAGCCTGGGTAGCAACCTGGCGGTCCCTCAGTCTTTTTAGAGTGGACTGAAGCTCATCAACTTTAATCTCCGCCTTGAGACAGGCGTAGTCACTGTCTGCCTGGAAGAAGTCTTGTGTCGCGAGTTTGATTGAAGTTTCTGTACGATGGATCAACTCTTTGATGTTGGACAGTTTGGCTCGTAATTGCTTGATGGATTGCCCAGTGCCAACCTTGCCGGTTTTCCGTCCTGACTCTGTTGGCAGGTAATCATTCAGTTCCTCGGTCGCCGCTTCTAAGAAGCCGTTGAAGTCGATGATGCTGGCGTTCACAATTCTGTTGAGGCTTCTTGACTGTTGACGCCTGCCTTCGCGCCTGTTCGTGTCGGTGGCGCTGATGGACCTGCCCGCTCTTTTCTGCGAGCTGACTTGTGAAGTCGATGTGTTTGGCATTGTTCAATCCTCCTGAGTTTGATTGTGATGACTGTTGATGACTTTGTTTAGAGGGCGACCACTTGGTGCGCCATTTCGTTCGTACATCCCCCTATTTGATCGATGAGGATGATTCTTACAGTTGTGTTGAGATTTCTTTCGAGAAGTTTGATTTGATGTTGCAGATCTCATTTATCCTGCCCAGAGAACAGATGTTGATAGAGAATCTCGGTCATGAGCTCAAGAGTGCTAAAGTCCATTGGTGTGTACGCGGCCAACGCGGCCGTTTCTGGATCAAAGAATGCGGGCAGTGAAATCCACTGCGGGTCTAACCGAAACAGCACTGAAGTGAGAATCGGAGAGGTCTCGGCTGAAACTCGGTCCGTTGATGAGGCGATCTTGGATACCATTTCTGCTCCTGTTTGGCTCATCAGAGCCATTTGTTGAAAGACTCTTCACGTGTCGGTGGTGAAAGTGCGCTGACCTCCCGACGCTCATTTATTTGAGCGGGGGAGAGGATTCTTACAGTCGGGCAGATATTTTTTTTCGAAGTGTGGAGAGGTGAAGTGATTTGGCTTGTGAGTCAATTCGAGTGAGGTGATAGCGGGGAGCTACGTATTCAGCAGAGCGGAAAACAAAGAACCCCCGGCAGTGGCCAGGGGTTCTTTAAGGGGTGAATGTCAGACAAGATGTTACCGGTCTTGGATTTCCTTCAATCTCCGTAATAGTTCGCGCGCCTTGTCTTTGTATTGGTCAGACTCGCTCACAGCGAGTTCTGCAAGGTAAGGGGTCGCTTTCACAGCGTCACCCTTGAGCAGCCACGCCTGCGCGAGATACCAGCGTATTTCTACTTTCATCGCGAGTCCAGATAGCGAATCCGCCTTTTCGAGTGCCCTGATAGCCGGCGTCGCTTTCTTTTGCATCAGCCGACTGATTCCCAGGAAAAGCCATGCATCCCAACGCGCCGGTTCCCGGCTCGTGCACAATGCAAACTTGGAGACTGCAACATCATACTGTTGGCTGCGGTAAGCGGTCATGCCCGCTTCCCAAGCTTCATTCGACTCCTTGGCCTGACCGCGCAGAACAAGCGCTGGAGCGGGGAGTGGTTCAAAGTCGAGAAGCTCCTCAAGTCGGTTTTTCATAAATCCGAGCGATCGGCGGATTTTGTCTGGAAGCGATTCGGGTTGTTTTGACTCGGCGACTAATCTCTGCTTGATTAGATTGAAACTCATCTCGGCGGCATCCATAGCTTCTTGAAGCGCCGTTCGATTCTCATTCATTTCCATCCAGAGTGGCAGCATCGTGTCCAGCTCTTGCTGACAGAAGGAACACTCTCTGACGTGCGCAAGGAAACAGCTGCGGTCCGCCGCGTCAAGGACACCGATTTCGAATGCCGCGAGCATTACACCTATCTCAGGATTGGTGCATGTGTGGTTGTTCATCGTTCTAACTCCAAACGAATTTTCGCAAAGCTTGCGCGACAGCGACTTAGCTGGACATAGAAGTCTGACTTTGAGTGAGTCGGGTACAAGCTGCGGAAGACAGTTTCCAATTCCTTTTCCCTTTCGTCCAGGAAGGCTCGCACATAGAGCCTGCAGAAGAGTTTGAGTCGGTGAATGTAGCTCATGAACTTGCTGAGGCGGTCTGCCTGAACCAACCAATCGTCATATATTCTTGAATTTAGATCCTCGAGCCAATCCTCCACATACAATTCATCTTTGGGAGAAAGTCTGGTAGAGTCGAGTCGCCGCGCCTTGGTGTCAAGTTTATGATGGGCGTAGTCTTCACTTTGGTCTTCTTTCGATGACTTCCAATCAGGCTTTTCCTTTTTAAGGTAATCACCGAAAACATTCCGCAAAACGCCGCTTGCATAGCCTCTGGGATGATCTGTGATTTCGGGAAGTTTTACCACGATCCGATAGAGAACTTCTTCCACAATGTCCTCGCGTTCGGTCTCGTCCAGTCCGTAAAGCCACCCCACTCGCGTGAGCAGATAGACTCTTAGTTCGGCAAAGAACTTCTCTTTCATTCGCTCGTCACCCTGTTTGGTTAGGGTGAGCGCCTCTTCCCAGTCGAATGTTGGATTGTTTGCGGTCGGTTTTTTCACCGGCCATCTCCTATTAGGATGAATGGAGCCCAGTGGAATGTTTTAGGATATTTCTCGCGCGTGGCGATCCGGGCAAGCCTCAGCGCCTCTGATTTCGAGTTAGATTTCCAATTGGTATAGAACTGCTGCATGAAGTAGGCGGTCGATTCGTCTTCGACTTCCCAGAGGGAGGCGATCACAGATGATGCGCCTGCGAACATGAAGGCCCGCGAAACGCCGATGAGTTCGTCTCCCTCATTCATAGCGCCAAGCGCGGTTTCGCAGCAAGATAAAACAATCAGCTCGGCGTTAAGTTCTAGCTCGTATATTTCAGGAATGGTCATCAAGCCATCCACCTCATCGCTTGTAGCGAAGTAAAGCCCCGACTCTGTCGGTTTCTCTCCGTTCAGAACCGCGTGGCAAGCTAAGTGAATGACGTCGCAATTGGAACTCAATCGTGTGAACGCATCTTTTGTGGCAGGATCGCCGATAATGATCTCTGACTCGCTGAAGTATTTCCCGATTGAGTTTACTTCTACTTCGGAAAGAGGAAGCTGACGAAGGCTCCCGTATCTGAGAGTCGGGTTTCCAACGGCCAGCAGTCGATTCGGCATGCGGACTTTACGTTCGCGCAAGTGCTTTATCAGAGAACCAGATGGCAGGTAGCTAATGTTATACTTATCGCCAAGCGCCACCCCCTTGCGATCAAGCAGAGCTTCGAAAGGTAGATAGTGAAGGCATCGATGAGGGACGATAATCAACTTTCCGGAGCTCAGGGCGCTCTCTACTGGCTCAATTAGCTGAGAGTAGAATCTGTGCGCCGATCCTCCGCTTACACCCTTGAACATAATTGTCTCGCTAAATCCATTTATCTCTGTCTGCAAATCAGCAGTCGTTATCTCAATAGCCTTGGAAGTGATCTGCCTTTTTGTGATACACCAAATCAATACACGGTCGTCAAGTACGTGGAATTGGAGCAACGAAGAGTTCAACTCCAAATGTTCTTGTATTCGGTCAACTTCGAGGGGTAAAAACGATGCCCCAATTACTACTTCTTTCGGAGACTCTCCCTGCGGGGCGTTCCCTTGCTTCACCGGCTGTCGCCGAAAATGGCGATTTGCTGCATTCCCGACCGCTTCATACCGACCGGAGTTAGGTTTAGGTTTTGCGTTCCAATCCTGTAAAGCGCGATCTATGGACGCCCATGGTAAGACCTTATAACTTGGCGCCGATGTCTGGATCGTACTTCGTTGCAGTATTCGCTCATAGTGAGTTCTCGCTCGATTGCATTCAGAAACGTAATAGGCGCGCTCCGACATATTGAACTGATTCAGTAAGCGAACGTAGGAGTCGTAAACGATTGAATAACCACCTGCAAAACTCGATTTCTGAGATTCATACTCTAGCTTGTCCCGGAGTGCTTCGACGCTGGCAAATGCGGAAGCAGCATGCTTCAGCGCGAATCGTGGTTTGCCCAGGTTCGCGTAGTTTACGCTCAGTGCAGTTTCTTGTGACGCAATACCAGATAGATAGTCAAACTTTGCGGCAAACTTGATGGCTTTCTGAGTTGACTGTATTGCCAATCGATCATTTCCTTGACGCGTAAAAACTTCACCCATGCCGACGTAGGCTAAGTACTGCCCATGTGTATTAAATGATCTCTTACTTACCTCTAAACAATCGGAAAAACTGCTCAGTGCTTTTTCAAGATCATTAATCTCCATATACAAATACGCCATGTGATAGAAGGTTAGGTTTGTAAAGAGCTGGTCATTTATCAACCGGGTGATCGCCAGACATTTATCCAGCGATCTTGATGCCTTTTTATAATTACCGTCTTTAATGTCTAATAATGATATATTTAGGAGAGTTAGCCCTTCGAGCATCGGATTGCCGGTTTCTTTGCATGCCCTAAGAGCTAAATTGAAATACCTTGAAGCTTCTGCTTGATTCTTCAACAGCAGATAGAGGCTCCCGACAGAATTATAGAGCCGGGTTCTATGTAGATGGTCGTCTTCGATTCCAACTGCCCCCAACGCGAGCTCATAGTAATGCTGCGCCTTCTTGTAATCGCCGCGTATCTGCCACGTATCACCCGCAATTATCGAAAGAAGATATTTCATCCGCTCATTGCCGGTTGCCTTTGCAATTTCTAATCCTCTCTCTGCATAGGTAATCGTATTTTGGGATTCGCCCAAGTCGATATAGATGCTGCTGATTTCATTTAGAGCATCCAGAGCCGCGGAGTTGTCGGACTCTTCATTGGCTATCTCAATCAACAGGTTGATATACTTCATTCTTTTGGGATTGTTCGATACTACCGCATAGTAGTCGGCGAGGGCGCCATAGACTGACACTTTACCGTCTGAGTCGTTGTTCTCCTCAAAGCACCGGGCAGATTCCAGCAGGAATGGTTCTGCTTCTTCGTTTTTCCCTAAGCTCATGAAAGATGCCCCGATTCTGATCAAAGCATGACCCTCAAGATCGTGCCGCCCAGTCTGCCGGGCAAGCACAACGCTTGTTTTGAGGCTATCGATTGCTGTCCTATGGCGTTGAAGGTCGCTTAATATAAATCCCTTGAGATAGTGATATAGACACTCATTGGTTCGGTATTTCAGCTGTCTGGAAAGCTTGATACAGCGGTCGATGATCTTTCTCGCCTCGTTGTATAAATAGCGTTCGCGTAACACCTGATACAACATATAATTGGCTTCCATCTCAAGAGCTTGAAGTCCATAATCTCTGCAATAACGCGTGGTTAGTTCCAATTCTTCGATTGCCTGGTCGACCGCCTGTGCCTGCCTGTGAAGCTTAGCTAATCCAAAATGGAAGAAGCAGATGAACTGCTTGTCCTGTTTATTTTCGGCAAGTTCAAGGCCTTGACGTAGTAATGCCCCTGCCTCGGCAAATTGCCCTAAGCTTAGATAGCTTCTGCCAAGATAATAGATAGTCGGAATCCGTAGTGTTTTGTCTGTGTCGTTGATACCACAGCTATATATCTCGGTAAGTTGCTTGATAGCGGACTTGAAATCCCCGGCCCAGTGGAACGCTGCTCCCAGCTCAAATTGAGACTTCGTGCAATCGTTAGTATCATTAGGTTTTGCCGCTGCCTCATGCCTATCAGACCAATATTCCCGTAGCTCGGCAGCCATCTGATTCTGCTGCCCCAGAGCGACGATCAGATCGTTCGGCGAGATAGATGACAGATTGTTCGGCAGATCAGCGATCAGTGCTCCAGTATCGTGTTAAATGGATCTCAAGATAGGAACAAGGTGCAGTGATCCCAAGCCAGTATTGGGTTCAAGTCTTCTCTCGCTGATACTCTCAGCCGATGTCACGTGTATAGTCGTTTGCATGTCTCAGGTCTGGATCTGTCATGTAACTTCCCATACCGGATTTTGGGGACGATTTTCCTGGCAGAAATCGGTGGCCACCCGGCCGGCGGTCGATAAAAAGAGGGCAAAAACGGGAGCGATGGGAGCGGCGAACAGGGCTGCCGACGAAAACGGTGTGATTTTAGTAGGTTGGAGTGGGGGGGTCGGGGCCGCTCTACCCCTTGAAATTTCGACGCCGATCGAGTATACTTACTGTAAACGCGGTCGGGTTTGGCTGTCTGGGAATGTTTGTTTCTGAAGAAGATGGCGATGGAAGCAGCGATGGACGCCGATAATAAGTGTCACGCGAATTTTTTGTGAAAATATTTCAAGTATTTTGGGGCGAATGTCGAAGTTATTGATTATTAAGCGTTTACAAATGGTCGATTTGCGATTTTACGCCTGCCAGACCTTGACAGCGGGATGCCGATCGAGTATACTTAATTAGGGTCGCGGTGATCGGGCCCCGATGTCGATAGATCGTTTTTGATTGATTGAAGGACCGCTTCGCCGCGGTTTTTCAATCCGAAACGTGCGACAAGAACAGTAGAATGTTAGAATAACCAGGAGAAAAGCATGGGAATTTATGCAAAGACAATCATCAAGCTTGAAGACGACGCCCTGTGTGAAAAAGTAGCACGGGCGCTCAAGAAAAATTACAGCCGACGCTATATCGAAAAAACATACCAAGTAACCAGACGGACGATAGATCACATCATAAAGAAAACCATGAACTAAGCATTGGAACAATCAAGAACGATACATCGAATATCGATGTCCATCAGTAAAGAAACGGCGAAAAATAAGGAATCAGCGGGCAAATTAGTCGAATATCAGACACTGGAAGTCGATCTTAATGCGAACTTTGATCTGGAAGACATATTCACTCATCACAATTACTCACTGAATGTATGGAAGGACGGGCGCTGCTGCAAGCAGAACTATATCGGCATGACAGGCATTGCGCTGGACTTTGACGAAGGCGTCACCTTAGATCAGGCTCGCGAACGATTTGCCCCCTACATCTATATCATCCATACCACAACGTCACATCATGTGACCAAGGGCAAGAACCCGCCCTGTGACCGTTTTCGCGTTATCCTACCCTTCAAACCTACCAACGACCCCTACTATCCGACTCTATCCGAAGGTGAACGCGCTCTCTGCGCAGCCGAACGGATGTTTCCGACCACAGACAAATCAACCTTTGAACCGGCGCGCAAGTTCTTCCCCTTTTTAGGGGAGGAAGATAACTTCACCTGCGAAGTCAACCTGGACGGGACCTGGTTCACCATATCGCAGGAACAGCTTCAGGCGGAAGATGACGACGATGGGGCTGACGCTGCACCTAAAGGTGGCTTTGGGGCCACAAGTTCTTACAACCAGGCATCGGTAGAACGCCAGTTCAATCAAGAAGTGGGCGTGCGTGCCGTTTTGTTACGCAACGGATATGACCGTGATCCTCACAGCGCATTTAAGTTCAGACATCCTGACAGCACGTCGGGGCTATATGGACTGAACATCTATCCAGATGGTCATGTATTTTCGTTCAATGCCAACGATCTGCTATATGACAGACGGCCGCACACGGCTTTCGATTGCATGCGACTGTTAGAATGCGGGGGCAGCTGGGCGAAAGCTTATCGACTTGCTGAAGCTGAACTTGGGATACAACCTCTTAAGCTTGTGCGCAACGATCAACCTGATGCCACCGCCCGAATAGAAGATGATTGGTGGGAATACACGGTCAGGTGCATGGATGACGACGCTTATGGGGAGGTTGAATGGAATGAATAATCCCCTGATCCTTGACGAAGCGTTGAAATACATCCGCGAAGGCGTTCATATCGCCCTCGTGGTGGGCGTGAAGCCGTTGTCGAATGAATGGAACACGAACCTCTTGACGGAAGACAAATGCAGACAGGCGTTTGAACAGCATAACATCACAGGGTTCGGGTTGGTCGTTACAGACGATGTCGTAATTCTGGATTTTGATAATTACGACCTCTGGCTTGACTTTTCGATGACTAACAACAAATTGATTGCCGACCTGCCGATAGAATCGACGGGGAAGGGCATCCATTTAGCTTTCAAGTCTGCAACTCCGGGGCGTTGTGCAAGGCAGGTTCTCGCGAAGGATGCTGAAGGAAAGACACTGATCGAAATCCCAAGTCAGGTGGTATCGGCGCCGTCTGAACATTACAATAAGAACGATCAGCATGACCGTGACTATGAAGTGATCGCAGGTTCGTTTCATAACCTGCCGGTGTTATCGGACGCGATGGTGGACAAGATACTGACGGCTTGTCGCTCTTACGATTGCGGGCCGGAATCAGTGTGCGTCGCCAACTCGGCAATGGCAGCCGGGGTCTATAACCGAAAAGTCGTTCGTGATTTCAATGAACGTTCCCCGGTACATTCGTTGTTAAAGAAATATGGATATAGTCAGTCGCCGGACAGACAGGATCGGTGGCGTTCACCGAAATGTACAGACCCGCAGGGCGAATACGATGTGCAGGTATTCGGTGATTATCTGATCTACTCACAGGACGCATTAGACCCTCTCCACGAATGTGCTGCAGGTTCGGTGCATTCCAAAGGTCAGTCTGCATTTGATCTGTTGCGTATTTACGAATGCGGCAAGAACTATCGGGCGGCGTTTGCGAAGGCGGAAGAAATGTTAGTCGCGAAATACAACTTGTCCTATGCGCCCGTCGTGACGGGGGACAATCGGACGACGACGAAAATCCATGAAGAATTCTTTGAATATCTTGGATTAAGATTCCGTAAAAACGTCATCGGTGATCAGGTCGAATGCGACTGGGTTACACCTGGCCAGTTTGTGCCTATTGTCGATGACATGTTTTCGGTAATTTACACGCGCGCCGCGGACATCGGGCTGCTTTCGAAGGACCTGCTTGAATCGAACATGAAAGCGATCGCGTACCGATGTCAGGTCAACCCGATCCACGAAAAGCTTGAAGGGACGATCTGGGATAGGATCCCCAGGGTAGATGCGCTGATCGGACATCTGACGGTCCCGGACGAAATCGAAAAAGCTATTATTAAGAAGTGGATGGTCGGGATCATACATAAGCTGTATTACGATCTTTCGCACGAATACCCGATGTTGGTGTGGGATGGTGAACAGGGGCTGGGTAAATCATACTTCTGGGAATGGCTGACGAAGCCCCTCGGCACGTTTTACCGGGGACAGATCAATCCCGGCGATAAGGATCAGCTGTTTCGGCTGTTTGACACAGTACTCTGGGAAGCTGAAGAATTGGCGTCGACGACCAAGAAGGCGGATATTGACGAACTGAAATCGTTCATCACTACTACGGTAATTCGGGCGCGCAGACCTTACGCCCATTTTGATGTGACCGGCGTTTCAATCACATCACTTGTTGGTACGATTAACGATGTCGGCGGGTTCTTACGCGACAGCACCGGCAACCGTCGGTTCTGGCCGGTTTATGTGACCCAAATTGACTGGGCGTACACGGTGATGCCGGTAATGCAAGTCTGGGCGGAACTTTACGATTTGTATAAAACTGATTTTGACATCCGACTGAACGCGGAAGAAAAGGCGTATATCAACGATTCACGAAAGAAATATGCAGCAGAACTTCCCTTTGAAGACATCCTCGCGATCATTGTGAAGAATCTGGGGAACGCGGAAAAGGTCAAGGCGGCGCACCTGATCCAGAAGATGCAAGAAGCGGACGATCACCTGAAATACGAATCGTCGACATCAATCGGGCGGGGGATCGTGACGACCATGAATAGCCTTGGATATCGGAAGGTTCGCCGGAACGACGGCTTCTGGTACGACAAGAAGGTGTAAAACGTGTATACCCCTGTGTAGGGTATAATTGTATGCAGTGCAACGATTTAATGCCATTTCGTGTAGTGTATCACTTATTCACTTAGCGGCTATATAAAATTAAGTAGATGATACCAGAAGTCTACACTATACACGAATATGATATAACACTATACAGCGCAATAAGATACGACGATTACAACCCTACACTAAACCCTACACAACCCTACACGCTGAGCACGAAAAAGGTGTAGGGTTGTGTAAGACGAAAACGACATGTTCAGGTTCATCAACTAATTTGGAAGAAATCAAAATGTTTAGAGTAAAAATAGAACAGCAACTTAGAGACCAAGAGATCGACTTCGATTCGCACGAATATAGAAAATTGCATTATAACCGGCAGATCAGGAGACTGAACCCCACTACGATCAGGCTCGCGGCGGCACTGGAAGCGAACGACAACATCAAGAACTTCACCGTCTGTAAAAGCAATGGGGCGGACTTGGTCTGCTTCGGCACGAACCTGGGCGCCAGGTTACAAGACGTCGCTGTTACAATATCCTATTGGAAGAAGATAGCAGAGCGGTATTACGATCTTTACCGCGGGGATATTCCTGAAGAGCATAAGCGGCTAATTGAGGTTCACTCGTTCATCGAAAATCCGACCGAAGTAGACAAACAGCTGCCAGACCGATGGTTCGCACTGTACACCGACGACATTCAAGATATCATAGACTTGCTTGACGAATAACATAACCAAATCATTAAATATGAACACTTATCAGATCGAATTCTACAAGGACCACGAATCCGAATTTATCGCAGCCGTAGAACAAGGCTTCACTTGCGACGCCCTGTGTGTCCAATGGCCTGAGTTCAGAACCTTTATGTATAAATGGGCGACTCAAAGTGCAATTGAACTTATGAACAGACGCTACTTCAACGGGCGACGTCCAATAGAGACACTGCGGGACCTGAATCTGGCTCAGGCATTAGTCGCAAACGGCGTATTCGATCTCAACACCGCCCAGAGTAATGGGGTTTCGCGGGACGATGCTGAAGCCGTTCTTCGATCAGGCACGCGCGGGTTTTCCGGCGAAGGGTATTGGGCGAAGGGAGAGGATCGCCTTACAACGGTTGACGATACAATGCTGGCTGAAATCACCATCTGCGTTCATTTCATTCGTGCCTGTTTCACGACTGCGACATCAATATACCGCATCGGCTCTTACGGGATGAAGCACGAAGTTGAGCGCTTCACGCGAATCGCCGGCGATCATCAGTACATAGCGAACGTGAGCTTCATTGTCGCGGCTATTCTCTGCGGCATAAAGACGGACATACAGGTGGGCGGAAGGAATGCAGTATTCAGGATGAAGCCTATAAGCACAAGACACTTACGAATAATAACAGGGGCTATTTAATGATTATGGAATGCTCATCAGGGGCATCAGAGAGCCCTCAGGGAGGTTATATGATGGGGACTGACAATATGGACACTCTAATGGGAAGTGGCCTAGTACAGATCCATGATCGGGTTGAAGAGTATCCCTACCAATGGAACATACGAAAGGATTAATAACATGATATTACCAGAACACCAAGCGGCAATCGCCACAGCGATCGCGAAAGGCGTCGACTATGACGCTTTGAACCGGCGCTTCTTCGGAACTCGCTGCGTTTTAAGAAAACTCAAAGACATCAAACTATTTCAGAACCTGATGACCGAAGGCGTGTTCGATCTGCCAGTTGATGTCTGCGCTTATTTCATCCGCTGGGGATTCACTCCATCCGATTGGAAGTACTACGCCGACGCTTATGAATTGGCCCACGCCGTAATGGTCTTCACCGAGACCGCGCATCGTATCGATCCTGTCTCAAGGGTGCAATCGATTTCAAGTGACAACTTTCTCGCGGCGGCGAATCTGTGCGGTATCAAGGTGGAAACGACGCCAAGCGGATGCAATACTAAGTTTCGTATGCAGCCGGTCAATCGGGCAGCGTTGAGGATCGCGACAGGCAACATTTTGGAAGACTACTCGTGACATGTGGCGTATCTTAATGGAGTTATTAGAGATACACCATAAATGCATGTAACCCTACCTTACATAACAACGACAATCAACCTCTCAGGTAGACTCATGACGCTTTAGGCGGACTCAACAACTGGTCACGTATCGTGACCGCAATCCAGAGGATTAAGATGGATCAACATAAAATGAAGCATGTACTACGACAAATGAAAGGCCGGAAGTCTAATCACTGGTTTCAAGACATCTTCAATCCAGTGCAGAGGCCGCAGGATGAAAACCTGTTCGAAGAGCGGCTTCGCCGGTCACAGACGCCAAGCTGGCTTCAGGAACAGCTCGATTTCGACCGGATGATGGATGATACGGCAGCCAGTCGGGCCGGCTCGTTGAAGGTAGACTAAGGTTGCCCTAAAAACAGCCTCCAAGTTCAATCGGGGGGCTGTTTTCATTTCAGCGCCGAAATCTTTCCTTGCGGAGATCATTCAGCGCGTCGTACACATTTATCAGCCAGATCATTGCCGAAGTAAACGCACGACTGCTTTAACGCAGATCATTCGACCCATCTTTCAACCTCCTATCGATAACGAACAACTCGACTTCACCGGACAAGTCAGACAACCCACGCCGGGTTTGGGCGAGAAGATACCTTCGTCGATGGACTTCAGTATATCACCAGCGGTGCGGGTATATTCAGACTCGTCGCCAAGTTTACTGATGACCTGCTGCGAGTATACTTCCGGCGTCGGTGAGTATACTAACTGGTCGCACTGAATCTTGATTGGCCCATCTTTTATATCCCAGACAGACCGCACAAGGTAAGAATACCCCATCAAGGCAAGTCGTAGTTCCAAGTCATCAAAGTCAGTATACTTGTCCGATACCGAAATATACCGAACGTTCAATAAGCCATTTTCGTTCGTTTCCACGACCTCAATGGCTCCGGATAGTTCACCAAGTGACTCACCAGTTTCAAAGTTCATCAACGGTGCTTGAACTTTCTCGTCGACTTCAATAACCTTGCCCGAATGAAGTTCCTCCGCGAAGGCTTCAAGCAGTGCTTGCCCGACACGCTTGATGTCTGATGTTACCCCGAAAAAGTGGACATGTAGTTAGGCACTTTTACGGTAGTATTGCAGCTCAAACTCAGCTGGGCTGAGATACCCAAGCGCTGAGTGACGACGCTGACGATTGTAAAATATCTCGAC
>Ga0247841_10002169_pt1 | contig 40389 bp, 38 predicted proteins | sample LaCruzMarch2015__2_FD_192410 | JGI IMG/M metagenome (GOLD analysis project Ga0247841, IMG submission 192410) | Freshwater microbial communities from meromictic Lake La Cruz, Castile-La Mancha, Spain - LaCruzMarch2015_18m | ecosystem: Environmental > Aquatic > Freshwater > Lake | place: Spain...
ACATTATTCCGTCTCGAAAGGAGAATAACATCACAAATTTTTATCAAGAACATCGGGCTGATCTCGTCAAATACTCCCTTCGGTTTGATCACAATCCTGATACCGCTGAGGATTTGTTTGAAGTCTCTCATGCGATTTTGTGCGATGAATATCCGAACCGGGATGGTATTAGCTATGTTCGGCTCATGAAGACATTGATGGCGGACCAGTACCGGAGCAAGCTACGGAGAGATGGCTATCTGGATAAACCGGAACTACCCGAATCTTTCTTTCCCAAAGCTTTTCCCCCATTGGACGAAGTGGTATGCCGAAAAGAAGAGATGAAGGTCCTATCCCTCGCCATATCCAGAATAAATCCATCCGATCAAGCTCTATTGCAAAGAGAAGGTCATACTCCTGAGATCAAAAGCTGGCGGAAATACCAGGCCATCAAACGATTGGAGAAAAAGGTGATTGAAGTGATTGCGGAACAAATGTATCAAAATTACACCCAAACAATACTTTCACAAGGTGAGATCTAGCGCGAGTATTGCGGAGTTCGATTAGGAAGTAAAAAATGGAGCCATGTGTGGTGAGTAGACCGGGGGAATCTCACCCCCAGCCCCTCCCAGAACTGGACGTGAGCCTCTCGGTTCATCCAGCTCCTATTAAGGTATCAATCTACTTTTCAAAATGTCATTTCAGTGACCAGTGAACAAAGAGATTCGGATTTTGGTCTTTGATGAACTGAAGCAACCGTTTGGCTTTCTTGACACTTCTTCTCACCGACTTGTATTTATTCCGTGCCCATTTGATCAGCATCAAGTCAAGAATATCCTTGATACTTTGCAAGGCAGAGACATAGAACTTCCCATAGTATTGTATCCATCCTCGAACTTTGGGATTCCAATAGTCTGCGAGAGCCTCCAGTGGTAAACGAATTTTCGTCCGGACCTTCCACCCGCGAACAATTTCTTGTATGTGTTGGATGGCTTTATGGGAGATGGCTGGCAGAAAGGTCAGGAATCGTTTCCCTTGTCTGTCCACAGCAAAACGGGGTCGAAAGGTGTACCCTAGGAAATCAAACTGGATGTGAGGATAGTCCTCCTCCCGTCCTTTTTTCTTACAGTACACAATCTTTGTTTTCTCCTTGTTGAGCTCTAGACTGCATTTCTTGAGTCTCTGGGTTATCGCTTCAAGAAGCTGTTTGGCTTCTTCCTCCGTTTGGGCATGAATAATAATGTCGTCCGCGTACCTCTCAAATGGATTATTTGGATATTCTCTCACGATCCAGCTATCGAAAGCAATATGCAGAAAGAGGTTGGCAAGCAAGGGGCTGGTGACCGCGCCCTGCGCGATTCCATTGGTAGGAACAGGCGAAGAGACCGGTTGATCGGGACGAAAGATCGGTGTTTTGATCCATCGCTCCATGTAAAGAATCACCCATTTCTCTTTGACATAATGTTTAATGGCATCCATTAACAAGGTGTGATCCAGATTGTCGAAGAAACCTTGTATGTCCAAATCAATGACCCATGCGTATCGCCAGCATCGCTCTCTGGTTTTCGCCACTGCTTGATGTGCTGACTTATTTGGTCTGTATCCATAGGAATCCGGATGAAAGAGAGGATCAAGGGTCGGTTCGATCGTTAGTTTGGCTACCATCTGGGCTACCCGATCTTCTACCGTGGGAATACTGAGCTGCCGTAATCTCCCATTGGATTTGGGAATCATAACAGTTTTGTAAGGTTTGGGAAAGTAACAGCCAGAAGACATTCGATTCCAGAGCTTGTAGAGGTTGTCGTCCAATTTCTCTTCAAATTTTTGAATGGATACCTGATCGATGCCTTTGGACCCTTTGTTCTCTTTGACACATTGACAAGCTTCCATCACTAATTCCTTAGAGATGGTATAGGATTTTGCTTCGTTCATACACTCCTCCCATTTTAATTGCTTAATTTGGTTGATCCATGATCTTCTGCACCTTAACGTTTCCCCTTCGCTCCGCTTTCTTTCGAACGCTTCCTCGCTACTATGGGAAACTCCGACGCTTACCTTTTACACCGGGGGAATAAGATATTCACTCATCCATTCGTACTTTCGTCCTTACTGTTTGTCAGCTTGGACTTTTCCTACTGCCCGGTGGGTAAGCCTCTCATGTTCCGTAGAATCGCCTGGGATAGACTCAGGCCATCTTTGCCCCGGATGCCGTGTAGCCCGTAAACAGGTATCGGCTAAACTTTTCTCAGGATAGACGTAGGTTCCTGATTTTGACATCTTCCACCATTTTCGAGACTTTCTCGATGGTTCACTTGCGTTCCTCTTTCTACCTCGTACCTGACAGAATCGAGTCCTGTCTTTTCCTTGACGCTCACGACCCCATCTTTTGGATAGAGCCGCTCAAGGTGGTTTAAAACCACTTCCTGTAAAGCGATTTTGAGAGACCAACTCTCATCGATCCTACAGTTACGCAACTTTTAGAACGAACGAAATCCTCCTTTCTTGCTTTTCGTTCCTTGTTGCTCATGACACACTACGTCCCCGTGGTTCCTTCGAGTGTTTTTGTGTTTTTCTGGAAAAGATAAGCTTCAAAAAATTTCTATTATCTAGCATTCAGACACATAAACTTTTAGAATGGATACATGGAAAATAACGTAACCCACTTGAGATTGTCCGTAACGGATAAGTGCAATATCCAATGCTTTTATTGCCACCATGAAGGGCAAACAGCCAATGATGCCGATATGAGCCTTAGCACTATTCTTGCCATTGTTAAAGATATGGTCTCCCTTGGAATTACACAAGTAAAAATTACTGGCGGAGAGCCTTTGGTGCGACCAGATATCGTTGAAATAGTCAAAGGAATCAAAGCTTATAAAGAGATCACCGACCTGAGTATGACCACGAATGGGCTTCTCTTAGAAAAGTTAGCAAGACCATTAAAAGAAGCTGGATTAGACCGTATCAATATTGGATGCGATTCGATTTATTCGGATATGGTACCCAAAACAATGGAGAAAATACTACCAGGGATTCAGTCTGCAACCAACGCAGGATTAGTACCTATAAAAGTTAATGTGGTGGTTCTCAAAGGAATCAACGATACAGAAATTCCAGAACTAATCGAATATGCGAGGAAATATAAGTTTATCCTGCAACTAATAGAGCTTATTCCAATTGGAGTAGAAAAATTTGATCAGTATTTTGTTTCACTCAAAGATCTGGGGAAAGAATTGGAACAAAAAGCAGTTCATATACAAACTCGCTCTCTCCAGGCTCGAAAGCAATACAATTTGGGCGATGTGATCGTTGAAATTGTTGGACCATCCCAGCAAGACTTTTGTGCCAATTGCAAAAAAATTCGCGTCACTTCTGACGGTAAAATCAAACCTTGCCTCAGGAGAGATGATAATTTGATACCTTATACAGGAATCGATTCGATACAAAAAGCTTTAGGAAGGAGGACTCCCTACCAAAATGAGCATGATTGATATTACGCAGAAAATGGAAGTATTCCGCGAGACAACTGCTTCCGGTGTCATTCATCTAAAACCAGAAACAATTGATCTGATACAAAAGAATGGGATTAAAAAAGGAAACCCATTGCAAGTTGCAGAGGCAGCAGCTCTGTTAGCCGTCAAACAGACTCCGTTGTTGCTGCCACATTGTCACCCCATTCCGATCCAAAATATAATTTTTACGGCAACAATCAGCAAGAATAAGATTAAAATCAGCATGACGGTAGCCTGTATCGCCAAAACAGGGGTGGAGATGGAAGCTCTGGTTGGAGTGAGTATTGCTCTAAACACCATATGGGATATGGTCAAGTATTTGGAAAAAGATGAGAATGGGCAGTACCCCGGAACTAAAATGACCGATATCCAGGTTGAGAAGAAAATAAAGAAGGAATAACATGGGACGGGAAGGATTTGGTAAATTGTTCTCACTCAAAGAGGCACTGAACCTACTTTTTGAAGGAAGAGAGCTTTTTCCTACGGAGAAAATTACAGTAGAGAAAGCTCTGGGCAGAATACTTCGGGAAGATATCTTTGCCAAGATAGATGTCCCCTCCTTTGCCAAATCAGCTATGGACGGTTTTGCAGTAATAGCTGAGGATACCTTTGTTGCCACCCAGTCAAACCCGGTACATTTATCTTGTGTGGGAGAGGTGGTGCCTGGAAATATTTTTTCGGGTACTATCCAAAAAGGTCATTGCGTAGAAATTGCTACAGGAGCTCCTATACCGATGGGAGTTGATGCGGTGATTATGGTTGAGCATGTTGAGCGAGTAGGCAACCAGGTTATTGTGTATAAAGCAACCGCTCCCAGCGAAAATGTAATACAGCCTGGCTCTGACTTGAAGAGTGGATCGATCGTTCTATACCAGGGCAGAAAGCTAACCCCAGAACATATGGGAGTCATTAGAGCTCTTGGTTTGGAACAGGTATTGGCAGCCAAAAAGCCAAAGATAGCGATTGCTTCGACAGGTAATGAATTAATAAGACCTCCTGCCATGCTTAGGGAAGGGCAGATTTATGATATCAATTTTTTTACCCTTCAGGCTGCCTTTGAGAATATTGGGTGTGAAGTTGTCGATTTTGGGATTATTTCTGATAGTCCTGAAACCCTAACCAAAATGATCCAAGAAATGAATGAAAAATCTGATATGGTTATCCTTTCTGGAGGATCATCCCTGGGAACCAGCGATTATTTGGTGCAAGCGATCGAAAGTTTGGGAAAAGTGTTGGTTCATGGGATCGCTGTCAAGCCTGGTAAGCCAACGATAATCGGTCGTATTGGAACAAAATGGATTTTTGGTTTACCCGGTCACCCTACTTCAGCTCTTTCCAACTTTTATATCTTCTTGAAACCTTTTATCCAATCCTGGATGGGATATACAAAATATTTTCCTGCTCTGATTGAGGCTAAGTTAACCAGGAAAATTGCCTCCACAATCGGCAGGTATGAATTCCTGGCTGTACGTCTGGAGAAAACAGGTGATGGGTATACAGCAGAACCGACCATGAAAGGTTCCAGCGCTATCTCCAGTATGGCTTTTTCGGATGGGTATATCGAGATAGAAGAGAATGTGGAAGTCGTAGAAAAGGGAACAAACGTAACTGTTACCCTGTTTTCTGCTTGAGGTAAAAATGAAAATAGGGATAATTGTGGTCTCAGATAGCTCTTCAAAAGGTGATCGGATCAGCACTACCCAGGATTTGATTACACAACTGGTTAAACCGTTGGGAATCGTTTCTAATGTGGTTATTATCCCTGATGATAAAGAAATCATCCAGGAAACAATGATCGATTTTTGCGATAACCTGGCACTGGATCTTGTTATTTCTACAGGAGGCACAGGGCTTAGCCCAAGAGATGTCACTCCGGAGGCTACAAAGGAAATTTTAACCAAGGAGATTCCAGGTCTGGGCGAGATGATGCGAATGTCCACTATCCAATTTACGCCCCTTTCTATTTTGTCCAGGGCTACAGGAGGAATACGGGGAAAAAGCTTGATTGTGAATCTTCCGGGGAGTCCGAAAGCTGTTAAGCAATGTCTAGAGGCTATAATTCCAGTGATTCCCCATGCCATAGAAGTCATACGAGGGGATGCATACAGATGTGGAGGATAAAGAATCTATGAAAATAAAAGTGTTATTTTTTGGACCAATGAAGGATTGTACCAATATTTCCAGCCGGGAGTACGATGTTCACGAATCGTTTACGCTAGCGAATTTGATTGGATTTGTCTACGCCGATTATCCAGAGGCAAAGGATGTCCTGGATGTTTGTGCTTTTGTTGTCAACCAGGAATTTAGTGAAGAATCAAATCCTCTCCACGAGGGGGATGAAGTGGCTGTTCTCCCTCCTGTCAGCGGAGGATAAATGTTCAGGCTTGTTGCTGATCCCATAAATTTTCAACAAGAATACACTTCTATCAAAAAACCAGAATACGGCTGTGTACTTTTCTTTTTAGGAATTTCCCGCAATGCACTCGAAGATTCTTCTGTCAAAGCATTGGAGTATTTTGCCTACGAGGAGATGGTAATAAAAAAAGCAAACGAAATCGAATTGAAAATAAAGGGAAAATATCCGGTTGGAGAGCTTTTGATTGTTCATCGTCTTGGTTTAGTCCCTGTCATGGAATTATCCCTTCTTGTCATAATTGGTTCAGGACACCGCCTACAAATGTTTGAAGCTCTGGAAGAATCTGTAGACCTTATCAAGAGAGAGCTTCCGATTTGGAAAAAAGCAATCTATAAAAACGGAGAGACTGAATGGCTGAACAATCATTTCTAACCGAAGAGGAAAAACTGCGTTATCAAAGGCAATTGTGGATGAAATCCATTGGTGAGTTGGGACAAATTAAGCTTAAATCTGCCTCAGTTCTAGTCGTCGGTGCTGGCGGATTAGGATCACCGTTACTATTGTATTTGACCGCTTCCGGGATTGGTCATATTGGTATTGTTGATTTTGATACCTTGTCTGAGTCAAACCTGAATCGGCAAATTCTTTATAATACAGAAGATTTGGGAAAATCAAAAGCTCTTTTGGCAAAAGGAAAACTGCAGAAACTTAATCCAAACATTACGATCGATGCTTATTCGTTTAGAGTGACTGAGGAAAATGGAGCCAGTTTATTCTCAAAATATGATGTAATATCCGATGCTACCGACAATATGAAATCACGGATGTTGATCAACGACCTGGCCTGTTCTCTCCAAAAACCATTATTTTATGGGGCTGTAAATAATCTATCAGGAGTCTGTACCACTTTTATCCCTCCCGAAACGCCCTGCCTTCGCTGTATTTATCCCCTTGAGCCTGGTGAGGAATATGGAAACAAGGAGCGGGGGTTTGGAATTCTAGGAGCTACGGCTGGATTTATTGGTTCTCTCATGGGACTCAACATGATCAAATTTTTTACTGGCGCTGGTGATTATCTGAAAGGGTATTTACTGATGGCTGATCTCGGTACTTATGAATTTCAGAAAATTAAACTACAAAAAAATGTGAATTGTCCGGTATGCAAAAAGAAATAACCCTGGAAAATCTCTGTTGTCCCATTTGTGGAAATCAGATTGTTGATTCAATTTCCAAAATTAAAGGGGTAAGAAATGCCTTTATCAACCCCACCAACAGTTTACTGCAATTTGAAATCGACGATTCCCTGAATACAGCATTAATTATACAACAAGTCAATCAAGCCATTGCTACTAGCAAGCCCCATCAAACGATTACCAGTAAAAAAATAGAAAAATTAGAACGTTCCATCTTTATTCTAGAAGGGTTAAGTTGTGCTTTGTGTGCCGGGAAAATTGAGAAAGAAACTAAAGATTTACCAGGCGTGAAAGATGCAAGAGTCGACATTCTTTCTAAAAAAATGATTCTCGACATAGAAAAAAGTTATGTGAATGATTCGTTATTAGCTACGATTCAGAACCTAGCACGGTCCATCGAGCCTCAAGTGGTTGTCAAAAAAGAGCAGGAACGGTCGATCCGAAATGAGTCAAAGCAAATACTCCAAAAATGGATTCGAATTGCTGGTGGATCCCTTTTTTATTTGGCTGGTCTTTATTTAAACTTACCCTCTCCCTACACTCTTATACTATTTTTGATCGGTTATCTGATCATTGGGGGAGAAGTAGTTTTTTACGCTGGGAAAAACCTGATCCAGGGTAAATGGCTGGATGAAAATTTTCTGATGAGTTTGGCAACCATAGGAGCATTTGCTATCCATGAATATCCTGAAGCTGTAGCTGTTATGCTCTTTTACCAGATCGGCGAACAGCTTCAGGAAATGGCTGTGCACCGATCAAGAAAAATGATATCTTCTCTTCTCGCTCTTCGCCCTGACTACGTAAACAAAATTTACGGTTCAGAGACAAAAAAGGTAGATCCTTCCTTGATTCAAGTAGGGGACCAGATAATTGTTAAACCTGGGGAAAGAATACCTCTCGATGCCATTGTCCTTGTCGGTAAATCGACCGTGGATACTTCTGCAATTACTGGCGAATCCGTTCCCAGAAGGCTTCAGGAAGGCATGGAAGCTTTATCTGGATACGTGAATCAATCTGGTGTTCTAACACTCGAAATTACGAAAGAGCTAAAAGATTCCACTCTATCGCGAATCCTACAATTGGTTGAAGATTCCTCCGCCCATAAAGCAAAATCCGAGAAACTGATCACCCGGTTTTCCCAGTATTATACGCCCATCGTTGTCTTTTCCGCCATTTTGATTGCATTTATTCCTCCCATTTTTCTTGGATGGGATATGTTTCCTTCCTGGTTTTATCGAGCTTTGATTTTTTTAGTTGTATCATGCCCTTGTGCTTTGATGGTTTCTATTCCGCTGGGATTTATTGGCGGTATTGGCAATGCTTCCAAGAAAGGAATTCTAATCAAAGGTGGCAATTATCTGGAACTTCTGGGACAAGCAAGTACGATCGTATTTGATAAAACAGGAACTTTGACCAAGGGAACTTTTGATGTTACTGCGATTCATCCTGTAGATGGCGTGAGTCAGGAAGATTTATTACAAGGATGCGCTCACGCTGAGTTTTATTCATTCCACCCCATTGCACAAGCTATCTTAAAAAAGTATGGTCAACCAATACAAAAAGACATGATCCAAAATTTTGAAGAGATCGCAGGATTGGGAATAACCGCTACGATTAATCAAGATCAGTTTATTATTGGAAATCAACGATTGATGAAGCAAAAAAACATCGACTTTCCTCAAGTACAGGAAGAAGGATCCGTAGTATATATTGTGAAGAATGGTACATTTCAGGGTACTATCACCGTAAACGATGAAATAAAACCAGAAACAAAAGAAGCAATATTATCCCTTAAAAACTTAGGCTTCCAACAGATAATCATGCTTTCTGGTGATCAAAGACCCGAAGCAGTTCGAGTCGGTAAGGAGATTGGTATTGACCATGTTTTTTCGAATCTACTCCCGGGAGACAAGGTCAGAAAAGTGGAAGAATTACTTCAGGGTATGGGGAAAAATGAAAAACTTATTTTTGTGGGGGACGGGGTCAATGATGCTCCCGTATTGGCTAGAGCTGATATTGGTATTTCTATGGGAGGGCTAGGGTCTGACTGCGCTATAGAAGCATCCGACGTGGTAATCATGACCGATGAGCTCAGTAAAATTCCTGAAGCAGTACTAATTTCCCGTAAAACGAAACAGATCGTGATTCAAAACATCGCTCTCGCTCTGGGTATTAAAATTGCAATCATGATTCTGGGAGTTTTTGGAAAAGCAACACTTTGGGCAGCTGTATTTGGTGATGTAGGAGTCTCTCTTTTAGCTGTTCTCAATTCTCTTAGAGTCTTATCATTTCAGCCTAAAAAATGACCAGGGGATTTTGTCTATCAAGAGGCTGGAAAATCGGGGATAAGACTCAACAGTAACATAGATAGCAAATAAATCCGGATACGCTTTTGTGGAAAGAGTTGTTTCGATTTCTGTTCCAGAAAAAGTCGAGTTCTTCCTTGGTTCCAATTTCAACTGATCCCTTGTTTCGGTTATATTCCCATTCTGTTTTCTTTCATAATACACAATTCGCATTCGGTACGATATGATACCAGGTATGCCTTTTGGAGAAGCTACTAATTTGAATTTGACCTGATCGGGGCTTCTCGAAACGATCATGGATACGAAATCTGATCCTTTCAGGAACTCTTTTGAAATAAAATCACTCGATGGATCCAGCATTAATGTGTCATTCCAATAATGAATACCAAACAGCTCTTCGTTTCGAACAAAAGCATACATATAGTCGCGCATAATCTTAATCTGGCTTGAATACTGATCCATTGCCTCTTTCTTTATTTCAACCATTTTTTCTGACAATGGAAAATGAAACCATTCCAGATTCATAGTTGATAAGCCAGGAGGCGGAGCTAAAGGCTCAAAGGGTCTGTATCCCCATGGTCTTGGCCATCGAAGCTGCCCGTAATGGACAAGATAGTAATATATTTTAACTTGGTCTACCCATTTTACATTGTTTTTTCGTAATTTTTCAATTTCGGAAACCACAAAATTTGTACATCCGCGGTGATCGGGATGAAAATCATAGTAAGAAGGGGTAATGATGATCGTAGGATGATATATTGATAAAATAGAAGCTATATCATTCGATAAGCTTTCTCCCGTATGGGAAGCTCCCAATGAATAACTGTTATCAAAAGGGGAAGAGTATGCTTTCGTATGAATGGAATAGTAAGGTTTAGACCAATTTTCAAACCACATTTTTCCAACTCCACTATCAGGATATCCAAGAAATGTAATATCGGTTCTTCTTAGCCCTAATGAATGCAAACCGTGGATTGACTCCTGCTGCCTTTTATAGCCAGTTTCTACCCCATGGGAACCTTTTCTAAGCCGGGCAAGGATTGTATCGTCAAAAATATCACTGAAACCGTCCCCATTCGTTACAATGACAACACGAACTTCGTCTCCATCCTGAACCGCCTTTTGGATGATGCCTGTGGATGATATGGTTTCATCGTCCGGGTGAGGGGCAACAATCAATATTCTATTTTTTCCTGGTTTTGCTAATGGATCTAGTGATTCTAGTTTGTATTTAGCAAGATATCGTCCAAGTCTTCGTCGATAAAATCCAGTGGAGGTTTCTGACATGATGTAAAGAAGGAATAAACAAATAAAAGCGACCAGAAGAATCCGAATGATTAAATTTTTCTTCTTTTTTGTCATATTAAATTTCTTTTGCAAAGGTGATACTAAAAACTGGATAAGACAGGAAATGAGACCAAAGAATGCTTGTTTTATTTGAGATTTCCTTAAAGCCAAAACGATTGTATAGCTTTATGGCATCCCTATTTTCGGATGTTGTATTCAGTTGAATCCCTTTTATATGCTCCTCTTGTAATTGATCGAGTAAATGCTTCATCAATTGGGAGGCAATCCCTTTTCCCCTGGAAGATTCTAACAAATTGATATGCAGTTCCGCTGGATAGGTTGAATAGGGTGATCGGGGAATCCGTTGAAATAGAGCATCAAGAAAAAGAAAAAACATGAACTTTAATGTCTTCCATCCAATTTTGTATCGAAAAGTGATAAGTCTGGGAAGTAAAAAAAACGGAATCATGAAAATAGAATTCAACAAAAAGTACTTTCGTATCGAGGGTGTTCCTAAAATGTATCCGAGAACAATACCGTCTGATTCAGCAATAAATGAAAACCGGGTATCAAATTTTGTAAAATATAAAAAACCAATATCAAAAAAGAAGGTAGGATCATCGAAAATTGGCTGACCATGTTTTCCTAAAAATGCTGTTTCAAAGTAAATTTGTGTTAGCATTTCTTTGTCTTTTCGCGCAACAGTTCGAACCGATACTTTTTCTTTCATCATATCAGAAGAATGCCACCTAACACTACCAGTTTCGTCTTTTCTAAAATTTTCATCTGTGAAACCTCATTATTTTACATTAATTTTGTCTTGTTTTATAATCAACATCCAGATTGTTGTAAATTTATTTGGTCTTCGAGCTGAATAACCTACAGGTCTTTTGACTACGGTTTTCAGCCGGTAGGGTACAGCGGGAAACGGCTATACCTCCCATTGTGGAAAGGAGATTTTATGTTTAGGAAGTTTTTTGGTTTTTTACTTGTTTTTTTGTTTTCTTTTTCTGTTTTTACTAGTTCAAACGCTGCTCCGGTTAAGCTAAATGATATCAGTGGTCACTGGGCAAAAGCAAAAATCGAAAGAGCGGTCTCACTTGGATTTATTAATGGTTACCCAGATGGAACTTTTAAACCGGACAAATCAGTTACCAGAGCAGAATTTGTAGCGATTCTTCTCTCATCTGCCAAGATTACTGGGGAGATTCCCAAAAATTATTCTTTTCCCGATGTAAGTTCCAAACATTGGGCTAGCAAACCAATCTATAAAGCAGTAGAACTTGGATGGATTAGTGGTTTCCCTGATGGAACATTTAAACCAGAACAAATGGTTACTCCTGAGCAATCTTCTGTGATCGCTTGTAAACGGTTGGACTGGGATGCCCGTGGCGTTGCCTATCAGTTGGCACTCAAGAATTTTCCAGGTGCCTCCTCGATCAATTACTGGGCTAAACCTTTTATAGGCATGTTACAACAAGAAGGTATGTTAGTCGGAGATGCAACTCATCTCTTATTGTCAGGCAAGATTCTGTCCCGGGCAGAAGTAGTAGTTCTGATTCTCAATATGCTGGATTACAAAGCTCCCGCAATGGAATCGATGACACTCTCTACCACGACCTCTACGTTTGATTCTGGACTCCTGGGTGAGTTGGTTCCTGTTTTTGAAAAAGCGAATCATGTCAAAGTAAAAATTGTTTCCGTAGGCACTGGACAATCCATCGCCATTGCCCAAAAGGGGGATGCTGACTGCGTACTTGTCCATGCCAGAGCGTTGGAAGACCAATTTATGAAAGATGGTTTTGGTTCTTTTCGCTTAGATGTCATGTACAATGATTTCATTATTATTGGTCCCTCATCGGATCCTGCAGGAATCAAATCAGCAAAAACAGCGATCGAAGCTTTTCAAAAAATCGCTTCCACCGAGAGATTATTTGTCTCCCGTGGGGACAAGTCTGGAACTCATGTGAAAGAGCTTGATATCTGGAAAGCTGCTGGTGTTGATCCAAAGGGCACCTGGTATATTAGTGCTGGACAAGGTATGGGTGCAGTCCTCCTCATGGCAGACGAAAAGCAAGCGTATACACTGACAGACAGAGCAACTTACCTAAAATACAATAAAGACAAAAAAATCCAACTGGTGATTCTTAATGAAGGATCTAAAAATCTATTAAATCCCTATGGTGTCATTCCAGTTAGTACCGTTAAATTCCCAGGGCTCAATAGTAAAATGGCAGATCGGTTTGCCTATTTCATCACTGGTATACCTGGACAAATTATGATTCGAGAATTTGGTAAAAAAGATTTTGGTACCTCCTTATTTTTCCCAGATTCTGATGAATATAAAGAGTACGAAAGACAATAATCAATGAACGAATTTGCAAGGGGGTTTATCCAGGCGTTCCGATTGATTATTTCATTGGATCCAGGGACGTTTCAAGCTTTATTTTTGTCACTTCGAGTAACCCTGGTAGCCCTCTTGCTTTCGTCAATTTTTGGTTTTCCGATTGGTATTTTTCTCGCTTTTACCAAGTTTAAAGGTAAGAAACTCATTATGAATCTGGTCTATACGTTTATGGGATTTCCGCCGGTAGTTGCCGGTCTTATTGTTTATTTACTGCTTTCCCGCAGTGGACCGTTTGGTTTTCTAAAACTTTTATTTACTCCCCAGGCGATGATACTGGCTCAGATTATTCTTTCACTCCCGGTGATTATTGGGCTTACCGTACTGGGTCTTCGAGCGATTGACATTAGCGTATATGAGCTTTCTATCACTCTAGGAGCCACGAAAACAAAGGCTTCTTACCTTCTTCTCCGGGAGGCACGACTATCCATACTGGGGGCATTGATTACTGCCTTTGGAGCTTCCATCTCCGAAGTGGGAGCTGCTATGCTGGTGGGGGAGAATATTGAAGGTCTTACCAGGTCTATGACTACTGCTCTGATGCTGGAGACCAGGCAGGGAAACTTTGACCGGGCATTAGCATTGGGAATCATCTTGCTACTACTCGCTTTTCTGGTGAACAGTATTTTGGTTTTATTTGGAGATATTCAGGGGATAAAGAAAAATGCCAGACAGCTTGATTAATATTATCGATCTCGGGAAAACGATCGAAAACAGGGAGATAGTGTGTCCTGTGAGTTTTTCTATTTTCTCCTCAGAAGTACTGACTTTTATCGGCCCTAACGGAGCCGGTAAGTCAACTCTCCTACGCATGATCAGTTTGATCAGTTTTGGGGATACTGGGAAGATTGAATACTCAATTCCGGGATGTAAGGAAGTTACCATAGATTTTTCTATTTCCAAAAAGATTTCTATCGATCAGCCTGAAATTTTAACGATGCGTCAAAATATGTTATACCTGTTTCAAAAACCAGCCGTTTTCTCTACCAGTGTTTTGAACAATTTGATACTCTCCGGAAAACTAAGGGGGCAAAAGTTTACGGAAAAAGAATGCGAGAGTGTTTTGCATAAAGTCGGGCTCATCAAAACCATTCACCAAAATGCCACCACACTCAGTGGTGGGGAAATGAGTCGGTTAGCATTTGCTCGTGCACTCCTTTTGAAACCTAAAGTTCTGTTTCTCGACGAACCTTCCGCTCATCTGGATCCTATGGGAGTTAAATCGGTAGAAGAGTGGATCTGCGAGTTAAAAACAGAATATAAAACATCTATTTTCCTGGTGACGCAGGATTTATTTGAAGCGAAGCGAGTTTCTGACCGGGTTGGATTTCTTCTATCTGGTCAACTCATTGAGCTAAAATCTAACCAAGAGTTTTTTAATCATCCATCAGATCCCAAAACGTGTCATTTTGTCAAAGGTGAACTACCGATATAAACTCTCTTACTTCTCTGCGACCACCAGCATTTCGAAATCATCTGGCGTTAGAACATCGTTCCGGCTATATGCTCCTAGTTTAGCACCAAATATCTCTGATTTAAGAAAGCCAAGGGATTTTAATAACCAGGTGATTTCAGAGGGGACATAGTAGCGTTCGTTACAATGGAGCTCTTTTTTGTTACCGTCATCATCTTCGAAGGTGGTCACATTGATATCCCGAAATGTCATTAGATCAAAGGAATTCTTCGCATATGTCGCATTTCCATCCAAAGTTTGGGAGGCTAGAAAATCCTTGACAGAGTGAAACAAAGGGAAAAGACCATTGAGAGTTGTGAAGATTAATTTTCCTGGTTTCCGCAAAGCTTTTTGAGCATTTTTTAGAATCTCGTAGTTCATTTCATCGGTTTCCATCAAGGGAAAGGCTCCTTCACATAACATGATCACTAGATCAAATTGGTTTTGAAAAGATAAGTTTCTTGCATCTCCCTGCAAAAATTCTACTCTCACTCCATGTTCCTTTGCTTTTTCTCGAGCTCTTTGGAGTTGTGATTCTGACAAGTCAACTCCTGTAACACGGTATCCTCTTTTTGCCAGTTCAATCGAATGTCGTCCAGTTCCACAACCCAAATCTAAAATGGATAAGGTTTTATCAAAGTTGATTTCTTTTTCAATAAAATCACATTCACCCATTGTTCCTTGGGTAAAGCATTCCTTGTCATATTTCTTGCCATAATTTTCGAACAAAGACTCATACCATTGTTTCATAGTTTACCTCATCAGCTTGTTACAATAATACGTAATTATATCACGGACATGACTCAGGCTTGCTTTGCATTTTATTCTATCAATTTGTACAATGGAAGAGGATTTTATACTACATTGAGATTGAAATTTTTTGGAGGGATTCGTATGTCAACAATAGATGAAATGAAAAATGCACATAAGGTTTTAGCCACTTTCAAATTTACACCCGGCGGAGTCCACAAAGGATATGCCGACCGTAGACTGCACATAGACCTATCAAAGAATCAAATCACTGAGCATAAAATGGATCCAAAAATCAAAGAAACACTAACCGGTGGAAAGGGTTTTGGGCTTTATTATCTGTGGCAAGCTACCAAACCTACCACAAAATGGAACGATCCTGAGAATGAGCTATGTTTTTGTAATGGTCCTATCATGGGGATTACTCAGTATCCTGGATCTGGAAAATGTCATGTTGTGAGTATCTCTCCCATGACCAATGTCCCGATGGACAATAATGTGGGGGGGTATTTTGGATCACTCCTTAAGTTTTCAGGATTTGACCTGCTTGAAATCCAGGGAAAAGCAAAAAATGATGTGATTATCGTCATCGATGGAAACGAGGGAACTGTCAGCATAGAAGAAGCTCCCCTTGAAAGTATCGATACCTATTTCCTGGCGGAAGAACTGACCGAAATGTATGCCAAAGATGAAAAAGACAAGAGAAGTGTTAGCATTGTTTCTACGGGAACTGGTGCTGATCACTCTATGATCGGTATGCTCAACTTTAGTTTTTACGATGAAAAGCGAAAACATACCCGTATCAAACAGGCAGGACGGGGAGGGCCTGGTACTACTTTCCGCAACAAAAAAATCAAGGCCCTCGTAGTAAGGTTTGCGGGAATTGGTGGAAACAACAATGATGTCGCCAATATGGATTTGATTCGGCAAGCAGGCTCGCGCATCAACAAAGAAATTATTGCCAATGATGCAACGAATTGCCGTATGCGTTCCATCGGTACAGTCAATATGATCGAAGTGCTGAACGCAGCAGATGTTTTACCAGTGAACAACTTTCAATACGGTTCAGATGATCGAATTCATGCCATCGAATCCGGAGTCTGGAAAAATCGCTTTACCCAGGGCATGAACGATGGATGCTGGTATGGTTGTACATTGTCCTGTGCTCATGCTGTGGACAATTATGAACTAAAAACAGGTCCCCTCAAAGGGCAAAAAGTTATGGTGGACGGTCCAGAGTATGAAGGCGTTGGTGGTCTTGGATCAAACTTAGGTTGTTGGGACGCCGACTTTGTGATTGAGTCCAACTTTTACTGTGATCATTATGGGATCGATAACATTTCGACTGCCACCATGATTGCATTTATCATGGAATGCTACGAGAGAGGAATTATTAACAAAGAAAATACCGGTGGACTCGACTTACATTTTGGAAATGGTGATACAGCCCTTGAACTGATCCATCAAATTGCCAGGGGGGAAGGTTTTGGGTTGGTTGCTGGCCTTGGAGTCCATCTCATGAAGGATTACTTTGTCAAACATTACGGAGCGGATCCTAAATTCCTTCAAGATATTGGCATGGAAGCCAAAGGACTAGAATTCTCAGAATATATGACCAAGGAATCCCTGGCGCAACAGGGTGGATTTGGTCTTGCCAACAAAGGACCCCAGCACGATGAAGCGTGGCTTATTTTCATGGATCAAGTCAAGAAACAGCTTCCCACATTTGCTGACAAAGCAGAAGCCCTTTATTATTTCCCTCTGTTTCGCACATGGTTCTCTCTCGTCGGACTCTGCAAACTGCCCTGGAATGATACAGAACCAACCGACAACCGGACGAAATATCAAGGAATCGAAGCAGCGAAAGTCCCAGAGCATGTAGAAAATTATATGCTTTTGTTTGAAGGTGTTACGGGTAAGCCCTTATCCAAAGAAGAAATGATTCATCAGTCCCGTAAAGTCTACAATTTCCAAAGAATTTTTAATCTTCGGCAAGGCTACGGTACGAAGAAAGATGATGCCATCCCTTACCGTGCGGTTGGTCCGGTCACCAAAGAAGAATACGAGTCAAGAGCCAACCGGTACGATGAACAGATAAAAGAAATCCTGCAAATGGATCCAGCCGGCAAATCGACAGAAGAAAAGATGAAGCTTCTCCGCACCTACCGGGAAAAACAATATGAATCACTGCAGGAAGCCGTTTATAAACGGAGAGGCTGGACCAGCAATGGTGTTCCAACCATGGAAACTGTCTTGGAGCTGGGAATTGATTTCCCTGAGATCGTTGAAACAATTAAAAAACAGTAACACAGAATTCCTCAGGAGGTTGGAAACCTATTTTGAACCTCCTGAAATGAACCTGGTTTTCCAATCCTATATTGAGGGTTTCACTTCCGGTGAACTCTTTTTGAATGATTTCCAAACCCCATCCATTGCCGTATTTTGGGATCTCCGATCCAGTATTTACGTTACGGGTGATTCTGTGAATGAAATGGAACGCAAAGAAGCTGTGCAGTTTGTCAAAGACAACATCCTTTCTAGAATTGTGACCAAAAATCATTTCCATCTAAAGATCGGATATACAACAGAAACGTGGGAAGGTATGCTAAGAAGGATTCTTCATGAATACAATCCAAAAATTCGGGATCGGTATTTATTCCAGCATTCTCTTGAAATAATCCCAAGATCAGAAAATTTAGAAAATAACGTAGCAATCCAGGAAATCTCAAAAACAGTATTGGAAGAGAAACATTACAAGAATACAGCATACCTGGTTGAAGAAATTAAAAGCATGTGGGGATCTACGGATGCCTTCCTAAAGAATGGATTTGGTTTTTGCGGGGTTGAAAACAAAGAACTTCTCTGCTGGTGTACCATGGAATATCTTAGCAACCAATCAATATGCAGTATTGGCATCGAAACAATTCGGAATGCACAAATTCGGGGAATAGCCACTGCCGTAACCCATGCATTCCTCCAGAAATGTGCCCAAGAGCATATCCTTACCCATTGGGACTGCTGGAAATCAAACATACCATCCGTAAAACTAGCCCAGAAAACCGGATTTACCTTATTATCAAACTATCAGGTGCTCTCTATCTCGAGATAGCTCTTTTTCCGATTTATGGAAATGTTAAAAAAGATTGATACACGTAAAATCGTTTTAAAATAGAATCTTTTGGGATTAAAAAACAAAGGGCGCCTTCTTTTCGCTGATAGGGTTCTATCCTTTCCAATCGATCCAGTTTCTTCCATTCCCCCTCATTTGGCATCTCTATATCATCCCGGAAGGCAACACGACATTCTTTACTATCTGCGTTTTGATTCTCAAGGAGTAAATTGAAAGAATAGGGCACGTAAACAACTTTCGGAGATTTGTTCCTGACAACTATTTTCAAAATCAGATACTCTTCGAGGGGTCCTGGTGCCAGATTCTGCGAAGATAAAGATAACACCAATTTCTCTGCCTCAGGACCTCGAACCATTTTGCTAATTTTCACCTGCATATTTCCACTGAGGAAAACAGTGTTTTTTGGAGTATTCAGGAAGAAAATAAAATAGGCAATAACACACAGGAAAATCAAACCGAAGAGTATCCACAAGAATAAGAAAGATTTCCTGATTCCCACTATTTTGTTACGCTGCTTTTGTCAATCGTTTTTACCTGGAACGAAGCTGGATCAATCAAAATAGGTTTGCTTTTATCTGCCAGGACAAGGTACAATTTGTAGAAAATTTCATACAGGGCGCTTTCTTCAATAAACTGCTGAGAATTCTCAACGAGAACATACTTTACAGGGACCAGGAATTGTCTTCCCTGGTAGAAAATCAATGCCGATTCGTCATTTTCGGTAAATTGAGCTTCAACAGGCTTTTTAACAATTTCATTTTTCTTTTCTTCCTCTTTGAAACGCCAAAATCGATACACATCATAAGGCTCTTTTTCGTAAATCCAAACCTTATTGAGCGCATCAATCGGAATATATGTCTTCCCGTTTCTTGAAAGCGCTTTTTGGCCTTCCAAATTAAAAACATATCCCCGTTTAACCTGGTCATCCCGTTTTTGAATTGCTTTTTGTTGATTCGTATACGAAACCATCCGATACAGGATGGTTCCATTCAATGCCACCGAGACCAACAATAAAACGGTCAGGATAGGAACCAGAATATTCTTCCTCTTCATCGCTTCTTGCGCTTTCTCCATATTAACTCCTTGTAAATAATATAAGTTTCACGTATCCTGTCCTTGCAAAATTATAACCACATAATGCAAAATAAAGGAAAAAAATTAAATGACACCAATAGGGCATAGTATCGTAGGCATGGCCTTTGGGACTGCCTGTCTACCAAAACAGAGTAGCTTTACCAGAAAGTTAGGGTATATTTCTCTTTTTGTCATCTTAGCCAATATTCCCGATTTACCAATCCCCTACTGGGGGCATGACCGATATTTTTTCAGTCATAGCTTTTTTGTAAATCTTTTCCTTATCGGCTTCATAATTTTGATCCTTCGGTTTTTATCTAAGTGCTTTCATTTTCCAAAAGTTAGTTGGCAAATCATCGTATTAGGATCTTTAGCCATTCTGAGCCACCTTCTCATGGATTCCTTTTACAATCACGGTTTGGGTATACCGATCTTCTGGCCTCTTTCGGACGCAAGTCTTGTGCTGCCCATACCCTGGTTATCGGTGCAACAGGGCCGGCTTCCACCCCCCATAACCTACGAAATGGCAAAAATCTGGCTAATCGAATTGTTGACCTTCTCTCCTTTTCTGGGACTGGTCATTTGGCTGAGAAGACATAAATAATTGTGATTTCCTGAGTTTTTCCGTCCCAATTGACAGAACAACCTAGCCCTTCGCCCACAAATCGCAAAGGGACAAATGTCCGACCGGACACAATGATAGGCATTATTTTTGGGTTATTCGGATCAATCAGTCTTTTCACGCCATTGATTTGAGCTATATTTTTCCCAATCCAAAGCTCCAGGCTCGTTTCTTCGAGGATGATGACTATTTTTTGCTCTGATCCAATCCAATCTACCCTGGCACCAAAGGCTTCTGCGGTCCAGCGTAAAGGAACAAAAACCCTTCCGTCTTTCATCAAGGAGCCTTGTTCCCCCAATTTTAACTTGATCACGATATCTTTTGGTTTTTCCGGTTCTTTCTTGGGTTCTGTTTTTCCCTTTACTACCACAGAATCATCTGATTGTACATTCATCCCTTTTTTTGAATAGATCTTGTATTCATACTCTTTGTCTGGTTCAAGCTTTTCATCTATATATTTCTGATTTCGTTGAATTTCTACCAACAAAGCAAAATCTTCCAATCCAGTTTTTCTATAAATGACCACTTTGTCTGAAACGGTTTCCAGAAACTCCCAGGTTAATTCGATAGAAGATACCCCCAAGGCTTTTGCTTTCAAGTTTCCCGGCGGTTGCAAAACAGGCAGGGTAATTTTGGTTACTTTTGCGCAAAACTTTTTCTCATCCTCATATTGATTGTATGATTTAAGCATGTAGGTATGCTCTCCAAAAGGAACCAAAGGTAGTTCAATCGACCGCAGATCTCCTTGAATTTGCTGGATCTCTTTTTCCTCAGGTCCTTCGAATAAAGCAAAACCAGAACACTTTGATTTGTAATCCCAACCGAGTGAAACTTTTTGACCGATAACCGATATAAGATGAAAATTGGTTGGCTCTACGGGAGCTGAAAATGGAATACGACAACTGATGGGATAGACTTCGATCTCCCCATTTTGACCAAATGCTATCAGTTTGTACCAATACGTATTTCCCGGTTCAATAGTAAGATCATCAAACTCTTTCGAGCTCTTTGGTAATTCAACTAACAATGTGTATCCTTCCCTCTTTTGTTGAGACCGATAAATCCGATATCCCTCCTCGTCCCTGGCATTATCTTTCCATTCGAGACTGACTCCCTTAATGCCTGAAGTTACAATTTTGAATTTTGTAGGTATGGCTGGATATGTAGTCAGTTTCTTAAAAAGCTTGGCAATTTCCGAATAAAAACTACGTATGGTTGGATATTCCGATCGATTTTTTTCGTATGTTTGATAGAGGGCATCCAGATAGGGAAGATAGACAAATCCAAGTTTTATGTCCTCTTCCATTGCTTTTTCCCAGGCATCAGATCCCTTATTCGTAAATGCAATCCTGGCCGTAAAGACTCTTCCTAAATGTTCATTGATGCACGTTTTCCAGCTACCATAGGCTAGATTCTGCATGTCAGCAGAAATGGGGGTGAATAATTTTTCCAGATCGCGAAAATCCTTCCAATGCTCCTCGGTTAATGGGTTAATGAAGGAATGACTGAATTCATGAAAAATCAATTCCTCAAAATATTCTGTTCCGCCAAAATTCGGGTAATCGTCTTTTACATCGCAAGGTCCAATGATGCTATAAACATCGAAGGTCCCATCCTGTAGCTGAACACTGGGTCCATATCCTCCACAGTGAATAAAGGAGCCTAAGATAATATGATAGCTGTGCTGACCATACCCATAATAATCTTCCAGCTGTTTCAAGTACGCTTTTGAATTAAACTTCTCCTTTGTCTGTGTTTCTATTTCTTTAAAATAGGGCTTAAACTGCTCCATAATCTGCATAAACTTTGTTTCTTTCACAAAAACACGCAATCCATCTAAAAATTCTCGTAGATTTTCTTCCCCGTCCGCTCTGCCAATGAGATACGGCGTAAAGGGTACAACTACTTTGAGCTCCGGTGGCTGAGACAAATGAAGCATCACGCCCGGTGGTCCATCAAAAGAAAATCCTCGATCAAACAACATTTTTGTTTTCGCAACCGCAAAATGGCTTTTAAATGGTAAGAACTTTTTTAGCATCTCTTGCTTATAAGGAAAGTCAAACTTAGTCAATAATGGGTTATCACTCAAATACTGGACAATGGTAAGAAGCTCTATCCGAAGATCTGTTTCTACAAATATATCCTTCTCTTCTGCAATTGATATTACCGGATACGACAAAAACCAAGAAAAAGTGAAGGCAAGGAGAATCAAAAATGCAAAAAAGCGGATTGTTAATTTTTTCATGGATTCAACTCCCATAATTTTGTTCTTCTCATTCCATTTATACATTGTAGTATACTTAACGGAACTTTCATATCGTTTTTTTACTTTGATTGTTTGTTTGATAATTCTTAAGGTGGTAAAAATGGTAGAAACGAAACGATCTTTCCAGATAACGGGCATGACATGTGCTTCTTGCTCAAAAATAAATGAAAGAGCTCTGCTAAATATCCCTGGGGTCACATTTGCTTCTATCAATCTTGCCACTGAAACCGCTTTTGTAATTAGCGATGAAAGCGTAACGGTCGAAATGATAAAAAAAGCGGTGGAACGAGCCGGATATGGAATATCTTTCGAGAAACCGGAGAATTTGGAACAAAAAAGATACGCAAAAGCAAAAACAAACCTGATACTTTCTTTATCCCTTACCATACCACTCGCTATCCTCATGCTTTTCCATATGACAGGACATTTGCCTGGCAAACTGGGTACAGCTTATTTTTGGTTTGAAATCATTACTTGCAGTATTGTGATCTTTTATTCAGGCAGACAAACCATTCGGGGTGCCTGGATCGCACTGACGCACTTCCATACCAATATGGATACGCTTATCTTTCTTGGCTCTCTGACAGCCTGGACCACATCCATACTTCATTTCTTAGGGATGATGCATTTGATTCCCATTCATATTTTGTCCTTTGGTGCTGTGGGCGCAATGATTGTGGCTCTCCATATTACAGGGCGTTTTATTGAATCCTGGCTTCGCGATCGGGCAGCCCGTGAGATCAAATCCCTGCTAAAAATACAAGCCAAAGAAGCTAGAGTACTAACCGATGAAGGCGAGATCATGGTTCCGATTGAAGCCGTGAAGGAAGGACTGCTGGTTCTGGTGAAACCGGGCGAACGGATTCCTGTGGACGGAGAAGTCATAGAAGGGATATCGTCCGTAGATGAATCGATGATTTCCGGAGAACCGATCCCCGTGACGAAAGAGATTAAAGCAAATATAACAGGCGGTTCCATGAATCTTACCGGTGTTTTAAAAATCAAAGTGTCCCGTGTGGGAGAAAAATCGTTTCTGTCCCAAATGATCCAACTAATCCAAGAAGCCCAGGGATCGAAAGTACCGATTCAAGCTTTGGCTGATCGTATTACCCTCTGGTTTGTGCCTACGATCATCGTTCTGGCAACAACCAGTTTTATCTTTTGGTACAATCAGTTTTATGTGATGCAGCCTTTTATCACGAAAACAAGAATTGTTTTTCCCTGGGTACTCAAAACAACAGATCCCTTATCCTTTGCTATATTTGCCTTTGTCGCTACCATGGTCATTGCCTGCCCTTGCGCACTGGGGCTTGCGACACCTATGGCTCTCATAGCTGGCACCGGACTCGCGGCGAAGCGAGGGGTAATCGTTAAAAATGGGGAAGCAATCCAAACCTCCAAAGAAATATCCGTGATCCTGATGGACAAAACAGGTACGATCACAAAAGGATGCCCCGAAGTTGTGCGCCATACGATTCCACTAGAAGAGCTTGATGTAATCTCATCGATTGAAAGTAACTCCAATCACCCCCTGGCAAAAGCAATTGCGACGCTTGGAAAAACAAACATCCCTGTTACGGAACTTAAGGAAATCACAGGAGAGGGTATGATGGCTTCTGTTGGTGGTATCCGATACTTTATTGGAAAGCCAGACGGTACTATAGATTATGCGAGTTATTACTTAAAGGGGCAAACCGTAGTCGAAATTAAGAAAAATAATACTTTGCTAGGATTTATTGTCATTGAAGATCCGATACGGGAAGACTCCCAGACAGGCATTGAACAAATCAAAAAAATGGGAATACACCCCATCATGGCAACCGGTGACAACGATACCACAGCCAGGATTGTAGCCAAGTCCGTTGGAATTGAGGAAGTCTATGCAGGGATTAAGCCGGAAGACAAATTGAATCTAATTCATAAATTCAGGTCGGAAGGCAAAAAAGTATTAATGGTAGGGGATGGTATGAACGATGCCGCTGCCCTAAAAGGTTCGGATATTGGCGTGGCGATCGGATCGGGGACGGATCTTGCCATTGATAGCGCTGATATGATTATCGTCCGGGGGGGTATCTCCAAAATAACGGAACTGGTACGAATTTCGCGTAAAACATTTGCCGTGATCCGACAAAACTTATTTTGGGCTTTTGTGTATAATATTATCGCCATCCCTCTAGCAATGCTCGGGTTATTACATCCAGCCATTGCAGAGCTAGCAATGGCATTTAGTTCTATAACGGTTGTGATCAATTCTTTACAAATCAAAAAGTTAAAATGGGAGGATTAAAGATGAAAAAATATACACTGCATACACCAGATATGAGCTGTCAGCATTGTGTAATGAGGATTACCAAGATTTTAAACGAAAAGGGATATAAGAATTTCAAAGTAATTCTAGATTCAAAGACCATTGAGCTTGAAACCGATACAATTGAAAAAGTACTGGAAAATTTGAACGAAGGCGGCTATCCCTCTACAATAGTTTCTTAGATTCCCATCACGGCTGTTCGATGCCAGAAACTGCTGTTGTCATGGGGACGGGGGAACTGACAATCCAACCGATAAAGATAAACAATTTATACTCAAATCATATGGCAACCCAGTTGGAAATTGAGGAAAAAGAAAATCAAATCGATCGAAAGAAGATAGGCGATCGATTAATGGCGATTCTGTTACTGAAAAAGATCGAAATTATATATCTGGTGGCGGTAACTGGTATCACAAAAAGTGCCTATTCTATGATCATAAATGCAACAAGGAGTATTAACTCGCAAAATTTAAAACGAACATTAAAAGCAATTCAAATCAAAAGGGAAGATTTTTTTAAAGAATTGGATGATGATATTGTTTGCGGTTCTCAAAAGATTGATTTGCCGGAAAAAGAATTTTTAAAACTAATCAGCCAATGGATTCACGATTTTCATGAAGATTATAAGACGATGACCATCTTATACAGAAATGAACGATACCTGCATTCATTAGGTTTTCTCCAGAGCTGTCTCATTAAAATTCTAGTGGCTTTGTATGTAAAAACCAAAAAAGCCAGACCTTCTATTCCGTATTACCCCTATTACATTCTTGATGAAATTGATATCGAAATGGCTATAAAATATAAAGATTACTTTCGCAAGATAGAGAAAAAAATCATTAATCAATCCTTATCGAAAGAAGTACTTACGGATCTTGTGGAAAACGCAAAAGATTTGATTGATTGGATCAAAGAAAAGTTAGAGTAAGGATCTAAAATCTGCTTGATGCTATAATGCGTTGTGTCATGCGAATCACCAAGATTTTAAACGAAGGCGGTTATCCCTCTACCATAGTTTCATAGAAAACTTTTTGGAACTGCTGGGTGAATTTGATATGGTTGTCTGGTTTGATTCGAACTGACTACATCAGTTCCGTCGTCCCCGTGACACTACAGTATCGGAGCAGGTCCAGCCACAGTAGCCACAGTAGTTTTTGTATCCTTACCAAATAGGGCAAAATATAGGGTACCCAGGGCTCCAAAAGCAAAAGCAGTCAGAAAATTGACCCTGGGGGAAAGATTCCAAAGAAAAGCACTACTAAAAGCCGCCACAGAAACAACAATATCCCGTAGTAAATAATAAGTTCCAAAGGTAGTGGCCTTAGCATTTTCGGGAGCTAGATCCATTATCAAAGCTTTCCGGGTAGGTTCGCCAAACTCTTTGAGTCCCCGTAAAATGAAAGCAAAAATAAGGGCAGGATAAGTTCTGCTAAATAGTAGAACTAGAGGGAACATTGTAAAATTCACAAACGTAATGAGCACAAAAGGTTTCTTGGTGCTTCGATCCGCCAGCAGTGCAATGGGAATATAGAGGAGCATAGCTACAGTCATCTCAATCATAGTTAAAAATCCAAATTGGGGAGCGCTAATGCCATTGTTGTTGACAGCCCAAACCACAACAAATGCGTAAGGGATCTGTTCGGCGAAGCGTATCAGGATATCGGACAGAAGTAGGTTTCTCAGAGGCTTATTGATGAAATGGGTGCTCTCCCTGATGGGAAAAGACCTACTTACGTGACGAGGTTCCTCTGTTTTGAACCGTTGTAAAAACCAAATTGAGGCAACACCCAGGACAAAAGCAATGAAAAAGGAACAGCGGATGCCTATGATTCTCCCATACTTACCTATCAACAGACCACCCAGTACTGGGCCCAGACCCATGGGAATTCTACGGACAAGAGAATGGAGTGAAACCCCGAGGGTACGCTTGTTCTTGGGTAGATGGCTGGATACTAGGCTCATAAAAGCGGGGAGGGTAATCGCAGTCCAGGAGATAAAGAATAAAGCGCCTACCAAAACGGCCCACCAACTGACTACCACGATCACAATCAAATAGCCAAACATAGCCATGAGAGTAAAGAGAATGATTGCCTTTTTACTGCCTATCTTATCGCTGATATAACCACCAGGAAAGGAGTACAAAGCGGAGAGAAGGTTGTCCATTCCGTTTAAAAATCCTACCGTGTAAGCTGATCCACCAATGGCCAAAAGATATAAAGGCAAAAACCTCTCTGCCATTTTTTCGCCAATCCCAATAAAAATAACGACTAAGATGATTACAATCAAGTAAGATGAAGTCGATTTTGCTTTTTTCATCCTAACCAAACATATTTCTTAGATTTGATAAAAACTATATAAACCATCATAAAGCTCAAATTGGTGTTGTATGTTTTCTTGATCGTCAGGATACAACCGGGAACATCCACGGGAGAAAGCATCAAGGCAAACAGCAAATGGGTGAGAGTCTGCACGATCTGTATCAGCAGCATTCACGAGTTCTCCAATTTTTACTAGAGCAGGGTCTTGTAGATTATATTTCTTAAGAAAAGCGATAAAGCTACAATTATCCCCATGATGACCCAGTTCAACTCCTGGAATATCAAAAGGTATCGCGTTCTCCTTTTCTGCAGTTTCCACTACTTTATCCCGATCAACAAAAAGCAACTTCGCATCTTTATCAATAAATCGTTTAATCAACCAAGGACATGCAACCCGATCGATGTGAACATGAGATCTAGTAATCCACTTCATGACAAACCCCTTTTATTTCTTTTTTATTACTGACTTCTCTTCTTTGGGTGTACTAGCATTAACTTTTAGCCTTGCATTCTTTGCTTTTGGCATCTTTTGGGGCATCCCTTACTTCCAGAAATACAGTAAGCTTTATTAACTTATTATATGTTGAAAATTTAAAATTAAAAAGGTACGATGATGAAGAAAAATGTCAAAGGGAAACTATTTTTTAGGGGGAGAGGAGTTTATTTCAATCAAAGGTATAAAGCTCAAACGGCTACTTCAATTTGTTTAATTCCAACAAACACTTTGGATTCTTCATAAATTATAGAACACAAATGAATAAAAAAACGCAAAAGATTTGATTGATTGGATCAAAGAGAAGTTAGAGTAAGGATCTAAAATCTGCTTGATGCTATAATGCGCTTGGTTGCAAACATGCGTCAAGTATGGTATCAAATTCATCAATATGAAAGAGAATCGTTTCCAAGCAACGCTTTTAGCTTTCCGTTATCGGAATTATCGGCTTTGGTTTACCGGGCAGACAGTTTCCCTTTTTGGCACCTGGATGCAAATGACAGTCCAGGCTGTCTTGATCTATGCTTTGACAAAATCCCCCGTTTATCTTGGATTGGTTGGTTTTGCTTCCGGTATTCCTGCCTGGCTATTTACATTGTATGGTGGCGTCATTGCGGATAAAATGTCTAAGCGGACTTTGCTTTTAATCACGCAATCCATCATGATGATTCTGGCTTTTATTCTTTCTGGTCTTTGTGTTAGCGGAATTGTCGAACCATGGCATATTCTTCTTCTTTCCTTTTTTCTTGGTCTGGCCAATGCTTTCGATTCGCCAGCGAGAATCGCTTTTGTCAGCGAACTGGTTGATAGGGAAGATCTCGCAAATGCTGTAGCCTTAAATACGATCATGGTGCATTTAGCTACCGCCATTGGTCCAGCCGTAGGGAGCCTTCTTTTTATGAAATTTGGTGCAGGTAAACTAGGGGCCGGTTTTGTGTTTTTTATTAATGGTCTTTCCTTCCTTGCGGTAATCATTGCTCTCCTTCTGATGAAGCTATCCTATGAAAAACCAGATCATCAAAACGGGGGAACCAGATTCTTGGTTGAGGGCCTCCAGTATATTGTTCATCACAAAGTGCTGCTGTCTCTTATCGGGATCGCGGCCATAACCAGCTCTTTTGGCATCTCTTCCGTTACCCTGTTTCCTGCCTGGGCTGACAAAATCCTACAGGGAAATGCAGGAACAAATGGGATCCTGCAAACGGCGAGAGGATTTGGCGCCTTGTTTTCTGCTATCTATATCGTTTCTCTGGGTCGGTTTAAATTTAAAGGAAAACTTTTAACCCTGGGTATGTTTTGCTTTCCGATTTTTTCTCTTTTTTTTGCTCTTACTCGGTGGAGAATTTTATCCTATTTCCTCGCGGGGACGACAGGTTTTTTTCTGATCATGGCTACAAGCCTCACTCTAGCGCTTTGTATGACACTAGTCGAACCATATTTCCGAGGCAGGATTATGAGTGTCTATAGCTTGGCCTTTTTTGGTTTTATGCCGATTGGAGCCCTTTGGATTGGTTGGCTTGGGAAAGCAATTGGTTTGGCGCCTGCCATGATCATTAATGCATCCTTGTATTTACTGTTTGTTGTTATAATATATCTGCAATCCCCTTTGATTCGAACCTTAGAATAAGGTATGGTGAGTAAATGATAGAAAAATGGTCCAAACAAATTATTCAAAATGTATCCAATGTGATCCAGGGAAAGCAAGGTGAAATCCAGCTCGTGCTAGCTGCCTTTATTTCTGGTGGTCATGTCTTGCTGGAAGATGTTCCCGGTACAGGGAAAACAATGCTGGCAAGAGCGATTGCAAAAAGCTTAGACCTCTCCTTCCGGAGAATCCAGTTTACGCCCGATTTATTGCCAACGGATATCACAGGGCTCAGTATTTATGATCGTTCTTCAGAGCAATTCCAATTTCGAGGGGGACCAATTTTTACCGATTTCTTACTCGCCGATGAGATCAATCGCGCCACCCCGCGAACCCAATCCGCCCTCCTGGAAGCGATGGGGGAAAAACAAGTGACAATGGATGGCACAACGTATCCGATGTCAGAATTCTTTTTTGTGATTGCTACCCAAAACCCGATTGAGTATGAAGGGACATTTCCCCTGCCAGAAGCCCAGATGGACCGTTTTATGATCCGCCTATCCCTTGGGTATCCCGATACAGAGAGTGAGGAGCTTGTTCTTTCCAAGGGTCAGGTGAAACATCCAATCCTGGATTTGGAGACAATATCGGATGTCAAAGCGATTCAAGATGTTTGTAACGCCGTAAAAAAAATAAAAGTCAGCGGATCAATACATCGCTATATTGTCTCTCTGGTGCAAGAAACCAGGAATCACCCCTCTCTTTTGCTTGGATCAAGCCCCCGGGGAGGACTGGCTACTCTACATATGGCCATGGCAATTGCCTCGATAGAAGGTCGGGATTATATGCTTCCAGACGATGTAAAGAGAGTGTTTCCTTATACAGTCGGTCATCGTGTTATTCCAACGATTGAATCAAAAATCCGTAGGGAAAGCATCCCAGAAATTCTTAAGAAAATCCTGGATAAGGTGCCTGTCATAACAGAATGACCAAGGATATCCGCTTGCTCAGAAACTGGACGGTTTTGATTCTTTTGTCCAATCCAGTTTTTTGGAGCCGTTTTATGTTGGTTGCCGATGGCATTCTTCTACTTCTGTGGATTGATTTTTTTCTTCATTTTTTTTCTTTTCCGAAGATAACAGTCGATCGGGCCGTTTCAAAAAGCCGTTTCTTTGTTCAAGAGCCTTTTCATCTCATCTTACATTTTTCTAATCCCACTCCCGTTAATTTTCAGCTTGGGTGTATCCCAACAACAAAAGGATTGGGTAAATTAATACAGGTTTTCCATTTTTTTCTTCCCAGCAGTAAATCCCATTGTTTTACCTTCACTGGATATTATTTTGATCGGGGCAAAAAGGTACTTGGAAATACTTCTCTTTCTTATACCGGGCTTTTTGGATTGTACAAGTTATTCCGCTCTATATCATTTCAGGAAGATATGCTTGTTTTTCCTCTTTTTCCCGCTGTTACATTTGAGAAAGAAGCTCTTCGTGATCTTTTGCCAGGAAGAAAAACAACGTATCGTATGCTCGAGGATCCAACGTATATAAAAAATGTCAGGGACTATGATCGAGAGCCAATCCAAAGAATTCATTGGAAAATATCGGCCAAAATGGATCATCTCATGGTCAAAGAGTTTGAGTTTACCGCCATTGGGTCCATCAAAATTATCCTGGACTTGAATTTACCCAGCAGTATTTATGCAAAAGAAGTATGGTCGCGGTTTCGCAAGGATTACGAAAAGTACGCCGTCGAAGCCGTTGGGTCTATTATCCAGTATATAAAAACTGCTGGTGTACCCTTGGAGCTTACGATTCTAGGCAAGGAGATATGGACGGTTCCTAAAACAGCAAAAGATTTTGTTTATTATATAGAGCAATTGGTCCACTCAGAAGGAACGGATCAATCAATTCATCCTCTCGATGAAATACTAAAAAACATGCTTCCCACCATCCAGTTTAGTGATACGGTGATTTTGTTCTGCATGCATCTTACAGAAGAAGATGTTCCCCAGTTATTGCAGATTCGGAAATTATCCTCGAAAGTGATTGCTTTTTTGCTCCCCTATGGTTTCCGAAACGAAAAGTCGATACCCAGGGATTCCTATATGAGCATTCATCCGGATGTACAAAATGTACTAAAACGAGCCAGCCTTTTAGCAGAAAACCAAATCCATGTCGAATTTATCAATGAGAACAATTCTCTTCAGGAGGCAATACACTTTGTCCCGTAAAATAGTCTTTTTTACGCTTCCTTTCCTTTTTTTCTTATCTCTTTTAAAACCATTCAGCTATTTTGCTTTATTACCAATTTTCTTTCTCATGTTCCTTCTCCTAATCAGAAAAGAACCCGTCGTTTTTATGGTTTTGGGCTCCCTTCTTTTCATTCTTTTTATGAATTTCTTACAGCTTACGAGTCTCTCAATCCTGTCCGGATTTTTCCTGTCCTCTATTTTCGCCGTTCGAGCTAGAGAAGCAGATGATTACGAGATCCTAATTTTTTGTTTTGTCTGGCTCCTTCTCTTATCATTTCTGGCCGGTCCGTTAGCTTTGTATTCCTTGGCAGTAGCAGGAATTCTCTTCTGTACCTATTACAATAAGAAGCTCGTAATTCCGCTTTTCATTATACTTTTGGTTCTTCCAATTTCCTTAAAAAACTGGCAATGGTGGGAATTGATTGGTCCAAAACCAGCTACACAGATTAAGTATGCGCCTGTGTATCCCAGGCAAATCGACCCGATTATGAAAATGGCTGGGGAAGGAGATGAGGGAGCTGGTACTCTATCTGGGAATTCAACCGAATTAGTTCCAAACTATATTCTCCGCATGGATGCTGTGTTAAATTATTTACTCTTTATCATGAATTTACTTTTTTTAATTATTTGTCTCCGCCTGATTTTTATGACAAGAAAAATAAAGAGAAGGGTCTTGAACGGCGCTGTCATGTCAATCATCCTCATATTGTCTTCCTTTGTTTTCATTTATACGATCGTGAGAATATCCCAGACTCCCTTATTAAAAGAAGTGATGGTCAAGAAAGAATTCTTCCGATTTGCAGTAAGGAAATCAAAAGCGGTTGTTCAAATCGATATAAAAGAAAAACAGGATTATTACCCCCCTGTCGAATATTTGAAGTGGAACATAGACACCTTTGGACGGATTTTTGGCATCATTTCACTCCTGAGTTTTATCTTCCTATTCTACGGGCTTCTGCGTCAGCTTTTACAAACCAAAGAACTAAAAAATAGTAGAAAAGATAATTTTCAGAGTTTTTTGCCCAGTAGTAAAATTTTTTCACTGGATGATTACAGATTTTTATCCGGATCAGATTTGCTGAGAGCAGGGTATGAAAATTTTCGTATCTTTTTTAAACTTGATTTTAACCTCACTCCTTTGGAGTTTTTAGATAAATATTCGAATGAGGAACTTTCAGAAATTACAAAAGAATATATAAGAACAGAATATGGAATGAAACCCACAAAAGCTTCTGACGATGAGATCCGAAAATGGTTAAAACTCCTGGAATCATTTCTTAAAGATCCTGGAGCATAGTAAAAATGTATATATGAAAAAATTTGTTAAAGTAGTAACCAATGAATATTAAAAAACAGGAATTGGAAAAGAAAACAATTCGGATTATGACGGAGATATTCTGCCGGGGTAACCATAGCACCAGGAAAGAATTATGTGAGGATTGCTCTAATCTGCTAGAGTATTCATTAGCAAGAATTGATGGTTGCCTGTATGAGGCTAACAAACCAGTTTGTGCTGATTGTCCCATCCACTGTTATAGAAAAGATATGCGGGAGAAAATCCGATCTGTTATGCGCTACAGCGGTCCGAGGATGATTTTCTATCACCCATTTTTGACAATACGACATATATTACGAAAAAAAAACAAAAGTAAATAGTTTATTGTAGCTGAGAAATCCAATAACTGGATTCGAGTTTGCTCCATTCTTTACGACGTCGATTGACTCCAAGGCTCATATGGGAGCCAGTCACAAAATATCCTGTTTTTTCGTGAAGATATTCTTTGGGTAGTTGGTAAAGTCCATCCTCTGAGAGATATTTGTTCATGTGAGCCAAAGCCTGCCTATAATACTCACTCGATTTGACCGATGAAAACTCACTCATCAAAACCAACCGTTGTAAAAATAATGCTGGACTCAGTTCTGGATCTTTAGCACTCAGCAGGACGTCCCATCCAATGGAATAATAAGCTTTAGGTGGAACAAACATAATTCCATAAGCATGGGGTAGAGACTGGTAGGAGGGATGAAGGATATAGGCGACGATCTGGTCGATTTTCTTTATCTGTTCCTTGTCTGCATGACGCTTGTAAAAATCACGAAATACAAAGATATCGTGGATATTGGGAAACACTGTCATCCCGGTAGAATAAAGAGCTGGATCAACCAATTGGTGATGCTTTTGGAATGAGCTGGGAATCTTTGGGAACCCACAGGGATCAACATAAATATCAAAACGATACTGTTTGGTAAATTCGTATACCTGTTCGATCCGAAACTGGATGGTGTCCAGAATCGATTGATCGCTGTATCCTGCTCGATACAGATTAAACGCTAGCAAGTTCCTGTAAAAAGTGTAAGAAAAAAGGGATTTGTCTTTTGGAGTTTCCATCGGCAAAGTTAAAAACCAATCCATGAAAGGATCCAGCTTCTCCTTCAGTTGATTATTTTGTATGGACAAACCAAGTTGGATGCACTTTCCACAGGCATTTTCAAAGCAGGAATCGAAACTGCCATGCATAGGATATAGCCTGCCAACATTTTGAAACTGAGATAGCCAATACTGGATGATAGGGTGGTCTAAAGCTTCCTTTTCTATTCTATCTTTTTCCTGAGCAGAGAAAAGGGTGGGGAATTTCCCAGTAATAGCAAGTGCAAAAACTGGCTCGGTCTCGCTAAAGAGCAATAACTGCTTTAGTAATGAATCCAATGATCACTCCTCCTAAAATTCCTGTTCCAATGATCGGTGCGTAAGCTCTGGTGATAATGGCTGAGGGTAGGCTCAATAAGAATCCAAAAATGAGTCCAACCAAAGCTGGATGGATGGGAAATGCAACTGCAAGGAGAGGAATCAAAAACCCTAGCAACCACCGATCAATAAAGGCAGAACTCAGAGCTTCCCATTTTTTACGATTATTTTCGAAGGACATGGGGAGCATGATCAAAATATCAAGGATTCCAAAGGTGGATCCACATATAATTCCAAGCGTTATCCGATTCATAGCTTTATCCTTTCAACGGTCTATATAATGGATACTTTATTCAGTTTATAAAAACCTGTCAACAAAAATAAAATAATCTTTCCCAGGACATCCTGTGACATACTCCAAAGCGTATAATATAAAAAACAGGAACATAGGAAAATGGAGGTCAAAATGGATTATAAGAAAGATTTCAAAGAGTATTATGTACCCAAGAAGATAGAAATCATTGATATTCCCAGGATGTCATTTTTTATGATTGATGGTCAGGGTAATCCCAATGGGAAAGATTTTGCACAGGTAGTGGGAGCTCTTTATTCCCTAGCGTATGCTGTCAAGATGAGCCCCAAGAAAAATGCTGCTCCTGATGGATATTTTGAATACACCGTTTTTCCCTTGGAAGGTGTCTGGGATCTGACAAATCTTGGTAAGACAATGGCAGAGCTGGACAAGAATCAACTGGTATACAATATGATGATTCGCCAACCAGATTTCGTGACTCCTGATTATGCTAGACAAATGATTGAGCAAGTCAAAAAAAGTAAGCCAAATCAGAAATTGGATGGGGTCCGGTTTGAAAGTACAACGGAAGGTCTCTGTGCCCAGATGATGCATATTGGACCTTACGACGACGAACCAGCGAGTTTTACCAGGATGGAGGAATTTACGAAGCAGAGCGGATTCTTTCGTCTAAATAAAACTCACCGAGAAATCTATTTATCAGACCCTCGTAAGGTTGATCCTCAAAAAATGAGAACCGTTTTACGTTTCAAAATTCAGAAAATCGGGTAGAACTCTCAAAAAAGACTTTTTTTCCTATCGTGGTTGTTTTGTCAGATGGTTTGCGATTCCAATTGCCGATATACATGAGCATAAGCCAAACCGATGGTGGGTATGGCAATAAAAAGTCCAACAAATAGGCAAAGAATCCCCAGCAGAACAATCCCAAACATCATCAGGCTAAAACCCAGCAATTGCATTTTTATGCCAGATGTAAGTCTTGCACTCTCTGTGAATGCATCCATAATCCCACATTTCTTATCAACGAGAATTAGGGGAACAAATTGGTATTTCAAAGCCCAGTACAATCCAGGAATGATGAGTAATATGAATCCAAATCCAACCAATAATGCCAATAAAAGGGTAGCGCCAAGAAACGGTAAAAATATTGGAAAACTGTTTTCTAAGTCATCACTATCAAAAGAGGCTTTCTCGGTATCTACAACCCGAAGATAGATTTTTTGTGTTAACAAATTTACAAATGTACCTGTTAACCCAAAAATACTAATAAAGCTACTGACAAATGAGGTAACAATTTGAAACAATAGAAAAAAACCAAAATATTGGATGGTCTGTGTCCACCCAAATTGAAAGGCTTGTTCTACTGAAAACGATTTATCCTCAAAACTCATCCTATTTCCTCCATAAATCAACTGCAACCTACCTATATCATGCTTAAGATTTAAATAAATGCAAACTAGTTGTTACTACAATCCTATACTCTTCTCTTGCAGTTCCTTTCTATGTTTTCGATACTGAATGATTGGATTGTCCGCTTGGAAAAGCTTTTCGTCCATATGTAAATCCGATTTCTTCGGGATTTGTGTTTCCACAATTCTCCTGTCCTGATGGGCAACTACCAAATTCGATTTGCTCCCCATAAAAGAGACAAAGTTCTTGAGAACTGGTGTAGTTACAAATTTTTGGTAATAGCGAAGATAAAGAATCGTATTTTCTTCATCCACGGGAGCAAAAACTACCATAATTCTCATTTTATCCGCTATATGTAATTGCCATTTATTTGGATAAATAAAATGAAGAGAGGCAGAAGAGTCTGATTTTACCATTTGTTCTGCTTTTAATGGAATGGTTTTCCCATCATCGACCTGATTGTTAGACCAAAGACGAAGGTTGTCGTCTTCCAAAAGGACAATCGGACCATTCACCAGTCTCCGGTTGCCTCTTCCAATGGTGTTGTAATGGACAAACGGCAAGTGAGCAACATCGAGCTGGTTTTCGATAGCTCGGGAGTAATGGATTTTCCAGGGATCCGCCACGGTTCCATACGAAAAACTATGATCCAGATCAGGAAAGAATTTGATTTCTGGGTAGGCGTCACGTCCATCTCCCCACCAAAGCCAGATAAATCCGTGCTCTTCTCTTACGGGGTATCCTTTGACCTGAAATTGGGAAGGAACGGGAGTGTTGTAACCATTGGCAGGGATTACCTTGCATCGGCCAGTTTTGTCGTACTGGAGGCCATGAAATGGGCATTCGATATGGTCCCCCAGGATTTTACCTAAATGCAAACCGGCACCTCGATGGGCACATTGATCGGCTACACAGCAAACCACTCCTTTTGTATCCCGGTAAAGTGCCAGCAATTCACCCACCCTTCTGGCTACCGTTATTTTCCCCTTTTTGATTTCCTTCGCATCCATTACACCGTACCACTGATTTTTTATCATCATCCACCTCTTTTATACTTAACATAACAGTTTGCTTCGTCATTTATTCCCATTTTATTATAAAACAGGATACAATTATGAATATAGAGAAGAGTTATTTAGAAAAGGGATGCTATGTGAAGTACATGGGAAATCAATTGTTTGCTGACGAAATAGGACAATCAATTCTGGAGTTTAGTTTGATTGTTGCAGTCTTAATCCTGGTGATTATATTTACAATCCCAAGTCTAAGAGAATCAGTAAAAAACGTCTTTGTCAAAACTGGAAACTATTTAAATAATACAAGTATTAACAGCCCTAATACTGCAGAAACTCCACTAACTCCTTTAGGTTCAACGCTTCCTGAAATCAGTGGTAGCATGATTGACAAAATAAATGCATACTATCTTGCCAATGGAAGATATCCAAGAACTTGGGAGCCATATTCCTATACTGATTTAGGGTTGGATCCAACAGAATGGTCTGGAAAAGCTTACAACGGAGTTATTTATAAACCAGGTGGAAGTCAAGTTGCAATAGTACCTGGAGAAAATTATGGATTTCGGATCAAGGACATGGAGGGAAACACGATCAATCTTCCTTATAGTTATCATTGGGGATTAATTTATAGTATTCCAAATTCCAACACCTGGCATTTTAAAAGAAATGATGGAACGATTGTCAACATTGATACTTTGGAAGTATATAAAATTAATCCTTAATAGTACAAAAAGTGTCCTCTTTCCGTACAATAGAATTGTTTGATGTTCTTTTTTTGGGGAGGAAGTAATGATAAGAAAAATTTCGTGCATATTGGGGATTCTGATATTTATTTTGCTATTGATTCCTCCATCTTACGTGACAGCTAAGTCTGTTTCGATTCCATCCGTGGATATCGTGGGCACCATCCGAAAGGACGGAACTGTCCAAATCATTGAAAAACGTACAATTGATTTCAATGGAGATTTTACCTACGGTTTTTATGATCTGCCAAAAGCTGGTTTTGGGTCTATTGATGAATTTTCGATATCGGATGGATCAACTCCTTTTGTGCTTGACAAAATCCAGACCAAAAAAAATGGTACCTATTTTATAGAAGATCAGCTGGATAAAACCAAAATATTATATTATTTTACTGCCAGCAACGAAAAAAAGACCTTCACAATCCAATATGTTATTAAAGATTCTATTGCTCTATATGAGGACTTTGGCCAATTCTACTGGAAATTGCAGGGAGATGGCTGGGATTTCCCCATACAATCCTTTACGGCTGTTTTAAAATGGGAATCAGCGATCCAGAAAGATATGTATCGAATATGGGCGCACGGACCACTGTGGGGAGATTTTACCAAAACAGATGAATTTAGTTCTAATCTAAAAATAGACGAACTCCCCAATAAAACGTTTGTTGAAGTCCGCATCTTGCTTCCAACCAGTTATTTCACAATGCAACCAAACAAAACGGGAACCATATTAAATACAGCCGTTGCAGAAGAGACAAAATTGGCTGATGATTCCAATGCTGAGCGTGAAGAAGCAAAAAGGCTGATGGCACTGCAAAAGGAACAGGAAAGAATTCGACGGGAGAAATTAATAAAAGTTGGCAACATGGTTCAATGGCTTTTATACATACTTGCCCTTTTTATGGTTGTTTTGCTCATAAACCTGTACAAAAAGTATGGAGCAGAATACAAGATTGCCAATGAAGCGATCTACTACCGGGAACCACCCTCAACTATCAAACCAGCCATAGCAGGTATGTTGTTTAACTTTCAGAAATATACGGATACTTTTTTACAAGCTACGATCTTGGATCTGATTCGAAGAAAATGGATTCAGTACGAAGAAATCGAAGGTAATATTTTCACGAGAGACCACCGAATGACAAAACTTTCCAATCCATCAGACTCCTTAAACGAGTATGAAACAAAATTGATGGATGAAATATTGTTTGACAAAGAAGCATCCATCACGATTAAAGGATTAAAAAGCAAATTCAATCAGAGCAGAACCGTGTACTACTCTGCTTTCCAATCTTATCTCGCCCAAATCAAAGCAGATGTTACCGAGAAAGGATATTTTGATACAAAAAGCAATACAATATCCATTCTGGTTATGGTGCTTGGTATTCTTATGATTTTTTTCAGTATTATTTTTGGTGTCTCTCTATCCGTATTTTTCTTTGGCTCTCCCAAAATCGGCTTTATTGTTTTACTGCCAATTGGTATCCTGTATTGCCTTAGTTTTGGAGCCCTCAGAAGAAGAACAGAAAAGGGAAAAGAAGAGTTTGTGAAGTGGCGGGCCTTCCGATCCTTTTTGAAAGATTTTTCCAACTTAAAAGAATACGGTCCAAAATCCCTCATCATTTGGGAACAGTTTCTTGTTTATGCCACTGTTTTCGGTATTGCCAGTGTCGTATTAAGAGCATTGAAGGTTGTGGCTCCGACACTCACAGATACAGAAAATGGATCCTTAATTGGTCCCTCCTACTTTATGGCAGGTGCAATGCCTTCTTTCGGAGGATTGCAAAAATCTCTTTCCAGTATTAGCTCTGCGGTAAACAACATCCCCAAAACGGCTTCTTCGTCTTCCAGCTCCGGCTTTGGTGGGGGTGGAGGCTTCTCCGGCGGTGGCGGTGGCGGCGGTGGAGGCTCCGGCGGTGGCTTTGGTTAAACGTTTGATTCAATTTCCCAGGAGGGGATACTCAATCGTAATTCTTTTATAGGCTGCTTCCCACTGCACTCGGCATCCTAAGGCTTCTGAAACAAAGCGAAGTGGGATAAAGGTTGTTCCTTTGAAAATCTGGGGTGGAACTTCCAGGGAAACTTTTTGATTGTTGATTAAGGCAATCCTGGATCCAATCGTCAGAATAATGCTTTTGTTGTTTAATTGATAGGATACCGTCTTAACATTTCCTGTTTTTGGATCAATTGTGAAATCAATTTTTGCCTGTAGCTGTTCCCCTATAAATCGAAACGGAACCAGGGTAGATCCATGATCCATCATGGGGGGCAAGGGTAAGGTTTTTGTTACTTCATTCACCATAGCGGTGGTGTTTCCAATCTGGAGAAAGATTTTAACGCCAAACCAATAACAAACCAACTTGCTCCCAACATTCCCAGCAGGATCTACCGCTTCGAAGAGTGTACAGGCAGGTCCAATTTGGGTGGCAGGTACATGACATATAAAAGATCCATCCTCTTTTACGGGTGTTTCCGATCCATCGATTCGGATAAAAGATCCGGGGTCTGATTTTAAATGAAACTGGATTGGGTTTTGCAACGGATTTGATTGTGGATTAATGATTAAAAGAGAGGGTTTGATGGTATCCACTTTAATCGTTTCCGCTTTTGGCTCTTCTTCTTGGTATTCTGATTTCGCATAAAAATGAATTACAGAGACGTACTCTCCGGGTGCTAATCGAATTGGATATTGAAATTTTTGGATTTGATCTGCTTTATCGTCCCACCAATAAAAAACAGTTGCGGTTGGGTCAGAACAAACAAATGATATGGCTGGTGGATCGATATACCAATTGTTTCGACCAACTGTTCCATCATCATAGTGAAGGATCGTCTCAAATTCCTTTGGCAGGATTGTAAACCGATACCTATCGATAAACTTTGGTTCTTTGGTGGTAGCCACTTGAATAGAATACGTTCCTGGATTTGGGT
>Ga0247841_10002171_pt1 | contig 40385 bp, 34 predicted proteins | sample LaCruzMarch2015__2_FD_192410 | JGI IMG/M metagenome (GOLD analysis project Ga0247841, IMG submission 192410) | Freshwater microbial communities from meromictic Lake La Cruz, Castile-La Mancha, Spain - LaCruzMarch2015_18m | ecosystem: Environmental > Aquatic > Freshwater > Lake | place: Spain...
CTTTTGGGTTCCAGGTTGTTGTCATTGAATTTGTAAGCATACGAAACAGAAGAATTTTTCCATATAAAATCACCGCTATGACCGGGAATATTTTTCGAAAAGATGGACCCTGATCCATTGATTTCAGGTTTTACCAGGTAACTCCGTTTATCAATCTTTACTTGTCCGGAGAAATAGAGAACATTGTTGATAGATACATTTCCGTTCAAAGTAAAAAAATCTGCCGGGCTTTCGGTAATGTTATCCGCATAAGCTGTAAGCGATGGATTGATGACAAGGGAATTGCTGCTGCCGGGCGAAAGGTTGATGTTTATCGTCTGAACGGGGGAGACATTGATCAGAACATACTCGTTGTAACTCTGGTATCCGGTCTTAAAGGCGCTCAGGTTATAATATCCCGATCGTATCGAACCGAAGGAAAAACTGCCGTTATCCTGGCTGACTACTGTATAGTTTTCTGTTTGGCCTGTGAGGTTAAGGGTAACACCTGGAATACCCTCACCGGTTGTAATATTTTTTACAGTACCCTGAACGATAATCCAGCTAAGAGTGCCATTAATGATAAAATTTTCATCGCTCTCATCTGCCCCTTCATTCCCAAACATATCTTTCGCAATAACCCTGATCTTTGCCTGATCTGTGATAACAGCCGGCAGGTTAACACTTGCTGTTCCGGTGTTGGCAAGGTTTTGCGCCAGGGTATATACGTTATTTCCTGGTTGTACGATCAGTTGAATGGTTATGGGATTCGTCCTCAGGTTATCGTCCGTTGCATTCCAGGTTACCTGCAAAGGGGCGGTATTGTTCACTGTTTCGCCGCCGTTTGGGGACAGGAGAACCGTAACCGGCGCCTTGGTGTCGAAGGTAAACACGGGCGAAACAAACGACTGTGAATACGAAAAATTGGATGCAAGCAGTGTCATCAATATCATCCATAGCAGGTTAATTTTGTTTTTCATAGTACGTCGGAATTGGCATTAAAAAAAATATTTATCGATAATTGTCATTTATACTGCATCTTACAAAAAATGCGAAGCATTTTTCTGTTAGATGCAGTTATACCGGTTGGAACAAACGCTCCATACCTGCAAACCTGTTCCGTACCGGTATATCCGCTTTTGGATGCAAAATGAGGTGTTCATGATACTCCCTGGCCTTCTTGTTCAGGCCAATGAAAACATTGTAATCAGAAAACTACTTTACCGGGAATACAATGTGTGTCTCCCACTTCATGGAATCTTTCTCGGTCATCGGATCGGTGATATAGATTTCCCACGGGCCGCCCGCCTCCTCCATGTTGCCTTCCTTACAATACTGCATCAGGGCATAATAGGCATTGGCCGTTTGGGAATAGGGCCCGAAATAAATGGCCTTGACCCCTTTCTGTGCCGGAAACGTTTTCACCGTAGCCCGTCCGGTCACCTTTCCGGCTTTCTCAACCGGGATCGCAATGTCCATCACCGAAAACATGGTCAACGAATCCCAACGGACATAAACAGCAAATGGCGCCCCCGTTTGTTTCAGTTTCTTTTGCTGTATCACATTCATCAATTCACCAAACGCACAACCCATCACCGCTTCATATTCGCTGGGTCCCGCAGAATCGCGTATGACCAGGGCTACCTGTTCCGGCATCGCGATCTCTTCAATCCGGGGCCACGATTTCCTTTCTTCCGCAACCTTCTTTAACTTTTTTAACCCATCTTCAAAACCTGGCCCCATCATTTTTTCCATAAACAGCCCCATGTACCGGTCAACCGGACAATTCCCTAAATCCCCCTCATCGGTCCAGGTGACTTTGCACGAATCGCCCTCATTAAGGATGATTTTGCCTTTTGATTTATATTTCCCTTTGGAAAAAGAAAGATCATAGGCCAGCAATTCCCCGGGGACCAACTCCGTTGCCGTCATGCTTCCCTCTCCCAATTTTTTCCCGTTCCATCTCCAGGTTGCCCCTACCCATCCATCTTCGCCGGTAATTTCAAAAACCGCCGTAGAATCCATTTCATGGGTCCAGGGTACCCACACATCCCACTTTTTAAAATTTGATACCAAATTGTATATTAAATTGTTATCGGCATTTATATAAATGCTTCGTTCAACTTTGTAATGCCTTGGGAGAAGATAGGCAACGATTACCAAAAGGGCAATAATTGCCAGGATCCAGTAGAGAATTTTTTTAAATGTTTTCATGGGCGAAAAGGTTTTTAAAGAAGATTAATATAGGAAAAGAGTAACTTTTCCATGATCTATAATTAAAGTTGTTTAAGAATTTTACTGCTGAAACCCATTCCATTGATGTTTTCTATCCTTACCTGATAGATCCCGGGCGTCAACCCGGTCAGGTCGGCGGATGAACCTTTTACTATGGTGTTCATAACACATTGGCCAAGCATATTATAGATCATGACCACATAGGGTGGCCGGGAACCAGGTAGTGAAAAGAACAACCGGTTGTTTACGGGATTGGGATAAATCCTTATCTGCCCATTGCGTCCCTGCGATATTCCTATATTGTTATTTTTCACCGGGCCAATATATTCGGTGGCCATAACAATGTTGTCAATAAGCATACTGCTGTTTGGCGCATTTGCGTTGTCATGATAAAACTGCGGCCATATCCAGTTGATCTTCAGGTTTTCATCGGTTCTCCATCGGAAGCCCTCAAAGGGTTCTCCGTTTGGGTCGATGTGAAAATTTCCCCAAACCCAGTACCCATTCGGGAATCCGGATCCCCAATGGCCCGTTTCCACACCGTTGATCCATGTTTGTAGTTCCCCATTAAAGGCATCAATGGGATAATTTAGCTTTATCATGATTTCAACACAGGTCCACTCCCCAAACAGGGCCGTATCGGGAGGCATAAAATCTCCGGATTGCATTTGATTGCCCCAGCAATATCCATCGGGAAACCCGCGCATGTCGCCCCAATAATTATAGGTAATGATATGTGGATAGGGATAAACCCAGCTACTGTCCATGATTTCATAAGCGATGCTCAACCGGCTGTCGCCCAAACCACAACTTCCCGCCTGAGGATAAGGCCAGTTTAAATCCGGGTTATAGCCCCCTACCCAAACACCTTCATGATGCAAGAAACCTTTCGAGGTTTCCGGATAATAAACATAGTACCGAAGAAATACCGTACTGTCGAATCCTTCGCCAAAATTTTTGTACAAATACCCTCCATGGTTCACTCCCTGGATGCTCGTAAACCGCAATGAATTACCGGAAATAACATCAGGTGGTTTCAGGGCATCAAGCACAAATCCTTCAGGATTAACATAACTATCGTAACGCGAAAGGATATCGGTGAGATTATCATCAAATTTTTCTACAAATAAAACCCGGCTGTCGTTTTCAATTCCAATATCGTTTGGATAATCGTTTGCAATCTGACCATTGATATTCAGGTTCAGGATCAATGTTACGCACGCTATCCCGATGGCTATCCAATTCATTTTACATTTTTTAGAGTTGATTCAAAACGGTCATTCATTTGCTAATCCTTAACGCAACGGATCGACCATCCGTTTTCCGGCCCGCTTTCGCTCCGGTAAACAGAAGCGTTGTCATTTTTTACATAGCGGTCAAATATATTTGAATATCCGGGAGTTGTGCTCCACCACGTACCATAGTAACCAATATGGTGAAAATGGTTGTCAAAATACAAATAGCCTCCCGGAAGCGCAGTAAAACCCGATTCATTGGTTGCCCCGACGTTCGGGTTGGCCCAATATAGTCCACTGTTTTCTTTCATCTTTCCACCAGCTACGTTTTCGCCTCCCAAAAATTCCGTTAACACACTCCATTCGGCATCGCTGGGCAGGTGCCATCCTTCGGGACAAATGCCCTGGACGCCGCTTGGATTGGCATTGCTTCCGGATAATCCATTCATGGCAGCCGGCCAGTTGTATAACGCCCCAAAAGTCGTGTAATTTATGGTCCCTTTGGCAACCGCTACATCGGTTCCATTGTACCCGTAAACATAATAATATGGCAGTGTGGCCGAGGAAGTACCCGGCCCGACAACTGAAGGCAGATATCGAAGGTTCTCGGCCATCCATATCTGATTGCCAATAGATATGGTTTTATATACACTGCTATCCCGGCTATCAGTAAAAGTCCCATGAGGGGTGCTTCCCGATGTTGTAAAGCTCATTGTGCTCCCATAACCAGTCCCCTGGCTGTTCGTTGCATACGCCCTTATATAATAATTGGTTTCGGGCAATAAATCCATCAGTTCACTAACAAAAAGACCTGCCCCCTCCCCGTCCGAAGTTTTAGAACCAACGATCGTCGGGTCAATACCGGTACCATAAACAACGCCTCTTTCCGTTATGAGAAAGCCTCCGTCGGAAGTAATATTTCCTCCACAGGTTGCTGAGTTCCACGTAATGGCGGTAACTGCTGCTGTAGCCACAACAGGGACGTGCACGACATTTTCATCGGTTGTGTCGTCTTTTTTGCAACCGTTTACAATCATAAGCATACCCATGATTAAAACGGATAATGCCATTGATTTTTTTTTCCGAATTATTGTTTTTTTCATATCCATGGGATTTATACCGATCGTAAATATATAACATCCCGGGCAGAATGTCAAGTCATTGCTTCGACGTTAGGAGCCAATGTCATCTTTTTTCCCAATGTTTGGGTTTCCCTTTATCCCGTGATCGTTGAACAGACAATTTAAGATCGGCAACAACAATTTGCAAGCAGTCGAACGAAATATTTTTAATTTTGCCGGAAAACCCAAACTACCGGATGAAAATTGCAGTTACCGGAGCCAACGGCCATGTTGGAATGAACCTGTGCCAATCCCTCCTTGAAAGAAACCACCAGGTACGCGCCCTTATCCATCAAAACACCCTTGCCATTAAAAACATTCCGGTCGAAATTGTCCGGGGGGATGTCCTGGATGGTTCATCGGTTCATACGTTTTTAAAAGACGTGGATGTTGTTTTTCACCTTGCGGCAAGGATTTCGATTACCGGCGACCCCGATGGGATGGTTAACCGGATCAATACAGAAGGGACGCGGAACGTTTTGGGCGCTGCCCTGGAAAGCGGCGTTAAGCGGTTGATCCATTTCAGCTCCATTCATGCCTTTCAGCAGCGTCCCTTTGATCGCACGCTCGATGAGACACGGCCGCTGGTTGACCATGTCGGGTTTGCCTATGACCGGTCGAAAGCCGAGGGGGAACGTGCTGTTAACGAGGCTGTAAAAAAAGGGCTGGATGCGGTTATCCTGAGCCCGACGGCCATTATCGGGCCCGCCGATTTTCAACCCTCCCTGACCGGGAAAGCGGTTGTTGACCTCTACCGGCATAAAATCCCGGCATTGGTCCCCGGAGGTTACGACTGGGTAGATGTCAGGGATGTGGTTACAGGCGCCATCCGTGCTATGGAGAATGGAAGAAAGGGCGAAAAATACCTGTTATCGGGCCATTGGCACAGTTTAAAAGAGCTATCTGCTTTGATCCAGGAACATTCCCATCGAAAAATTGTGGATACGGTACTTCCTGTCTGGCTCGCCAGGGTTGGTCTCCCATTTATTTCACTTTACAGCAAATGGAGCCGGACGAAACCCTTATATACCCGCGAATCGTTGACCATTATTCAGGAAGGAAGCCGGTTGATCAGCAATGCCAAAGCCAGAAAAGAGTTGGGTTTTGACCCACGCCCCCTAACCGATACCATCCGTGACCTGATGGCCTGGTTTATGGAACATGGAAAAATCAATTAAAATTATTTTCAAATGAGTGAAACGTTTTTCAATGGGGTGGTATATATCTGGATTGCCATTGCCCTGTTCATTTTTCCCGTTGTTGTACGGGTGGTTGCCCCCTATGGTCGGCATACAACCAAGAAGTGGGGCGCCATGATCGACAACAGGGTTGGATGGATCCTTATGGAATTACCGGCATTGCTTGTATTTTCGGGTTTTTATCTTTTCGGGTCAGGAACCCATCCAACAGTAACCTGGATATTTTTCCTCCTCTGGGCATTTCATTACGTGAACAGGACCCTCATTTTTCCTTTCCGTTTGCGGACCAAAGGGAAGAAAATGCCATTGGCCATTGTTTTCATGGCTATTGGGTTCAATTTCATGAATGGGTTTATCAATGGATATTATCTGGGAACACTGGCCACGGAAGCGAAGTATCCGGTTTCCTATCTGTTGGACCCACGGTTTTTGACCGGGTTTGGCATCTTTTTTCTTGGAATGTTTATCAACTGGCAGTCGGACAATATCCTGATCCATTTGCGCAAACCAGGCGACACAGGGTATATCATCCCACAGGAGGGTTTATTCAGCTTTGTATCTTGTCCCAATCATTTTGGTGAAATTCTGGAGTGGTTTGGGTTTGCCCTTTTGGTTTGGAGTTTGCCTGCCCTGGCCTTTGCGGTCTGGACCCTCGTTAACCTGATGCCCCGTGCCTTGCACCATCACCATTGGTATAAACAAAGTTTTCCGGAATATCCACCAGAACGGAAGGCGCTGTTGCCCTTCATTCTTTGACCTGGACCTTTTCGCACAATACAATATTGGTTTTTTCCATCACCCCCGCTGTTTCCCGTCATAAAACACCGATGGGGACTGCTTCTGGCCGAAGTGGTCCCCATCCCGGATTCCTGGCAACCGTAGCTGCCCGGATCGTTCAAGTTACGGTTATTGTGGCTGGTTTTCCTGTTCCGGGTTGCCCCTTCCCTTTCTTACCTGTTCGTTGACCCGACAACCTTTTCAGGTTGCTTCGTCTCCGAACCCTGCATTGTGAAACGTTTCGTTAATCTGCGCGAACCTTGCGGATTCTGCTTCTTATCGAGTGACCGGGAGTGCTGCGTACTTTCGTTTGCTGCTTTCACCTGCCGGTTTCACCTGCGGGCCTTTTATCGCTCGCTTGAGTTGCCAAAGATAAATCCGATTGAAGTGCGAAAGCAAATTTTTGAATGAAATGATTTGAACATCTTTCACACAGGAGTTATTCACAATTTGTTATTAACAACCCAGTTCCATTGTTTTGATAACCAGCGATAAAAAAGACGGGAATAAAACGTTGTTGATAAACTGTGCATAACCTGTTTATATTGGTTCGGAAAAGGGTTGCAGGCAATGCGCTAGTCTCCCTCCCGGGTTAACTGCATCAAACAAAAAAAAGCTTCGACTTTTTTATATGATGCAGTATATTACTCAATGGTGACGGTCAACCCTCTTCCTTGCAACTCGTCGAGAAGTGGTTTTAATTCAGAAAACCCACCGGTCTTTATGGTACACTTTCCTTTAAAATGGGCAATGAGGGTGCATTGTTCGGCCTGTTCATGGTTGTGGTGACAAATTTCGATCAGACACCCGATTACAAAATCAAAAGAATTGACATCATCATTGAAAAGGGTCAGCTCTTTTAATCCTCCAATTTCATCCTTACTTAAAATAGACGGATCATCTTTTTCTTTGACCATATAGAGATAATTTCATTGTCAAAAATAGGCAAAACATCATTCAAAACCCTACCTTTGGATCAATTATTCATCCTTGCGTATGGATTTCTTTTCGTTTATAACGGCACTGGAAGGGCGGTTAAGAATGGAGTTGCCCGGACGAAATGCCCAATTAAAAATGGCATCGATGCGGGGATTACAAGCGCTGATGAGGTTTTTGCCTACTGAAAACGCGGTCCCCAGCAGTGTCCTGGTCTTTCTTTATCCTTATGTTTCAGATATTTTTTTGGTCCTGATCCGGCGGGCCGATTATAACGGAATCCATTCCGGACAGGTCAGTTTTCCGGGCGGGAAGTACGAAGATGATGATAAAAGTTTGATATATACTGCTTTGCGTGAAGCAAAAGAAGAGATTGGTCTTGATATCTCCCAGGTCCAGATTCTGGGCCAGATGACCGAATTATACATACCGCCCAGCAACTTTTTGGTGACCCCGGTGGTTGGCTATATGCCTTTCCGGCCTCATTTTACTGCCGATTCGAAAGAAGTTGCCAACATCCTGGAAATCCGGATTTCCGATTTGCTGGACAAATCCAGGACCCAAAAGAAAAAAGTCGTTCTCCGACATGGCATTCCTTTGAAAGTCCCCGCCTATGTTATTGATGGCCAGGTTATTTGGGGAGCTACCGCTATGATCCTGAGCGAACTGTGCACGATTATAAAAACCATCCGGTGAAATCACAACCGGATGAATTGTCCCTTATCGCGTGAAGTACCTGTGGTATCTTTATAGGTTGTTGTCCGGGGCAAAACAAAAATAACCCGGGATTCTGCCAACAACAAACTGTTTGATTAATTGTCCATGGGGGTTGTATTGGTAAACCACTCCATTTTGCACATAATCAATGGCATCGGAAACATAGAGGTGGCCTGTTTGGGGATGAACGGCCAATCCGTAAAACAACCTTCCTTCCGGTTCAACCACAGGGTGTAGGGGAATTCCCGGAGATTCGGTTGACATTTGATAAACCCCTCCATTCAGAAAGCAAAGGGTATCACCGGCTGGATTAATTGACAAGCGGGAAGGCCTTGACGCAGTGGCAGGGAAGTCGAATACCGCTTCGGTTGTCAGCAGATAAGGATTGATTTTCATCAGCGAAGGCATTTCAAACTGATCGTACCCCCCTGAACACAAAACCCAGATTTTGTTGTGTTTATCTATCACCATTCCGATGGGTTCTTTTCCTGTTGGGATACTATCGGTAATTTTATCGGTTTGGGTATCGATAACGATGATTTGGGGTTTCCGGCCGGAACTTGGCTCCTTGAATTCCCCGATTAACGAAACAAACATCAGTCGCCGGTAAACAACCATATTTTCAGTCCATCCATTTACGGGAATGGTACCTGAGATTTTTCCGGATGAAAGGTCAAGGATGGATATTCCCCGTTGCAGGTTTGTGACATAAGCTTTCGATGAATCAATAAATTCAATAAACCGGGGCATAAAGAGTCCGGTGATGGCCCCAACAGATTTGAATGTTGTTATATCAACAACCTCAATTCGGTTTGAATTGTTGACAACGACATATCCGAATCCGTTAAAAATATTCATCGATTGGGCAACATCGCCCAGCTTTCTCCCATTTTCTTTCTGAAAAACATCCTGGACTGTTGAATGGCCCATACCATCGATAAAGGAAATGGAGGCATTTCCCCAGGAATAGTTTCCTTCGTTGATTACAAATATTCCATTTTGGTACGACAAAGGAATCGATGCGGTATCTTCGGGTTCAGGGTCCGGCGATTTTTCGCGTATGGAGAGTTTGCTACAGGAACTCAGCGCTGATACCAGAAAAAAAAGAAAGAATGGGAACAGGAATGGGTTTCTCATCTTTTTGAAGGGCTGGCAAATGAAAACCTGAGGGTAAGGGCCCCATTCAATCCAGGCATGGGCCGATTCGCAACAGATTGATAGTCCAGATTAAAAATGTTATTGATCTCAAGTTGTAAAGATATGAAATATTTCGTTAAAACGATATTTTTCCCAAAAAGGATATTGGATAGGCTGTAGGCGGGCATATAAGAGAAGTTGTCTTTTCCGGTATATCGGTCGCTGATATAGCAAACGTTGTAATTCAGAAAAAAATTCCAACGTTTCACGGAAAAAGTGCTGTTAAAATTATGTACAGGGATATAGATCAATTGCTTTCCAATTTTATTGTCGTTTTCCAGGTTTGCTTTCGCGTATGTGGACCTGCAATACGAATAATTGCCCATCAGGGAAAGAAGAAACCCGGCAACTTCTCCTTTCAACGCCAATTCAACTTCCAGGCCCCGTGCATGTACTTCATCAATATTTTCAGGTTTCCAGAGGTTACTGCCTTCAACGGGAAGCCAGGTGATCATATCGAATATCCAGGAGTAGTATCCCGACAAACGGGCATCGAGCAAAAACTTTTGGTTGGGCGACAACCGTCTGAAACCCGTTCCAATTTCCGTTGAATAATTCACTTCAGTTTTCAGGTCGGGGTTTCCGGAAAGGATCCAAAATTGGTCGTTCAGGGTAGGATAGCGATGGTTACGGGCAAGGTTAGCACTGATTTTCCAATCGATTCCCCGAATGGGCAGGTATTCTAATCCGAACGCCGGGATGAGGGGCAAAAAGTCATTATCGATCAACTCTTCACGAAGGACAAGGGTTGCAATAAGGATGTCTTTGAAGTTATACCGGGTTTCGGCATAAATGGCCGCAGTAGTGCGTGTTTTAATGCCATCATAGGAATCAGAACTGACCCGGTCGCGAATGAAATCAAGGCCTGGTTTGATGGTAAAGTTACGGATCCCGCTAAACGAAAACCGGGCCCGGTTGATCCACGAATAATATTGATGGGTACTGTTCAAGGTGCTGTCGAGCTGGTAGTTCATGTACTGATCAATCAGGCTGGTGGTGACCACGGCATTGAAATTGCTTTCTACGAATTTATATTCCAGGATACTCCGGATGGTTTTATCTTTTTGTTTTTCGATATGCTCCTGGTCATATTGCGATGCGGTGGGCGGGAGATTCCGGTCATCGTAGCTGTACCAAACCCTTCCGGAAAGGAGATGTTTATCCTTAATCTTCCAGAACAGTTCTTCGGAAAAACCGGATAGAGAATATCCTGAATTTTGTTGCCGGACTTTTCCCCCCAGATAATCGTTATAATAGGGAAAATTGTTTAAGGAAGAGGAATAACTGGCTTTGGTATGTGATTGAAATGACTGGGAGCCGGCGATCAGGTTAAAGTTTGTATAGTAGGTTTCAAAGTTCCCAAGGGTTTGTGCCAGGGCAATCTTTATCCGTTGGTTCCAGTCGGGGCTTGTCGTCAGGTTGATGACCCCGCCAAATGCGCCGCTGGTTTTTGCTATGCCGGCAGCCCCGTACAGTATCTCAATTTCATCAAATTGGGATACCGGAATTTGAGAAAAGTCCATTTGTCCCAGCATGGGCGAGTTAAGGTTTATCCCGTTCCATTCCACTTGGGTATGTTGGGCAGTGGTTCCCCGGAAAGAAGGGGTTGCCAGGGTCCCGTTACCATACGATTTGATAAAGATGGTGGTGTTTTCTGAGATAATTTTTGAGAGGTCGGCATCCAGGTGATGAACGAGGGTGATGGAATCGAGGGTCGTTTTTTTAAAGCCCGGGACATCGGTAACGCCCACCGATTTTACTTCAAACAGGGGCAACCTCAGCGTATCCCTGATGTTTTGGGGATTGGCCGTAAACACAAAGTTTACAAGCAAACCAATAAATAAAATGGTTTTTAGGAAGTTAGAGTTTGACAATTTTTCGTATAAAGGTTGACCCATTTTCGAAGAAAAAACGGGAAAGATACATTCCTGAGGGAAAAGATGAGAAGTCGAGGGTGGATTGTCCGATCCATTTTCCCTGGTAAACCAGGCAACCATTTATATCGGTAATCATCACCTGGCAGGGTATGTCTGCCCCGGGGATGAATGTCATTTTTTCTTTAACGGGATTTGGAAAAATACGGGCATGGATAATCTGTTCCTGATTATCGGCACCCTGCGACGCATTGTGCAAAACGCCAATGGCATCAAGGTCAAAGCCACCGGTATCAAACGGCGTAGGCCATGGATCGTTGATGATATTGCCTGAAGCATCAAAGCAGGCATAGGGTGGTTGGACCACCCCCACCACATCGACAATCCGGATATAGGCAATATGATTGATATCAACACGTAAACTGTCGGAGATGTCCTGAAGGTCGAACGGTGTTCCAAACATGGCCTGATATTTTCCTGCCAGGTTATGGATTTTTTTCGCATCGAGCGTGTCAAAGGTACCGACCTGAAGCGAGGTTGGTGTGAGTGAACTGGACGGAAAACGTACAAAATACAGTCCATCGGAACTGACTTCCACAAAAGCAAGTTCGAGAAACCCGCTGCTGAAAGCATTTTCAAATACGGCAAAATCATAACCTGTACCGTTGACAACAGGTTGGGAAAAAGTTAGTAGGGCCTCCCCCCCATCGCCAAGGCTCACCACCAGGTCGTTTGCTTTACCAACACCGTTCGATGGGTTTCCATACGTTGCTTTATTGGAACCATTATAGGTAAAAAGGGTATCTGAAATATTTACATAACCTCGGATAACCGAACATGTTTCGGCCCAGGCAATGATGGCTGTGCTGTCCCTGTGAATGGCCGATGAACCGGGTTGCCCGGCAGGTGGGGCAAATTGGCAAAAAACCGGGCCGGACATCAAAAAAAGCAATGCCATTGCCAGTTTCCTTATATCAGATGGAATAAACCAATACTTCACGGCCATGCTTACAAAAATAAGAATAAATCGGTTGATTCCTTTCCGATTTATTATTTTTGTCCCCCAACGATGGCCTGAAGTCGAAAATAGAAATCGAAAACAATGAAAAAACAAAGGGTTACCTTGCCGATGGTTATTTTATTTATGTTAACCCTTTTATCTTTTTCCTCCTGTCATGTGGCCCGTTATGTATGGTGGAATTTTGCCGATATCGACGATTGCCATAAATTTCCTGCCAATCCCGTTCAACCCGCTTCGGTTTCAACACCGTGGACCTGTGCTGAAGTCCCCGTGGTACCCGTTGTGAACCATCTGGAAGGGGAACCCATCTCAGATTTTAATGGTTTCCTGGAAAAAAACCACACGGTAGCGTGTATCGTCATCCGAAACGATACGCTCATTTATGAAAAATACTTTGACGGTTATTGCCGATCGTCGGTATTGCCCTCCTTTTCGGTAGCGAAATCGTTTGTTTCGGCTTTCATTGGCATTGCCATTGCAGATGGAAAAATAAGATCGGTTGACCAGCCGGTAACCGATTTCCTTCCAGAGCTTAAAGACAGGCGTTTTCAGAAGGTTACCATAAAACATTTATTGGAGATGCGTTCGGGGATCCAGTTTAAAGAAGCGTATGGCAACCCTTTCAGTGGGATGGCGAAATTTTATTATGGGTTAAACTTAAAAAAATATACCCTGTCGTTAACCATCGCCGATAGCGCCGACCGGTTTTATAATTACCAGAGCGCCAATACGCAATTGCTGGCCATGGTTTTAGAAAGGGCCACCGGGAAATCACTATCCGGATATCTGGAAGAAAAAATCTGGAAGCCCATGGGGGCTGAATACGCCGCTTCGTGGAGCATCGATAGCCGGTCGGATCAACAAACCAAGGCATTTTGTTGTATCAATGCCAGGGCCGTCGATTTTGCAAAGTTCGGACAGCTTATTCTTGACAGCGGCATTATGGGTGGCGATACCATCATTCCTCCATCCTGGGTAACAGAATCCCTAACCATACAAACCGATTCCCGTGATTCCGGTGGATTTCCCTATACCTATCACTGGAGGGTCACCCAAGAAGGCGATTTTTTTGCCAAAGGCGTCCTCGGCCAATACATTTATGTTTGTCCTAAAAAAAATATCGTTATCGTACGTTTCGGAAAAAAGTCGGGAAAGGTTTCCTGGCCTGGCTTTTTCAGACAAATATGCCGAAGTTTATAAGTTATTTGTTTTTTACTGCTTTATATTTGGTGGTCTTCAGCAATTTGCCCGATTCATCGTATTCGGTCCATGCCCCTTCTTTGTTTCCATTAATATAATTTCCTGATTCTCTGACTTTTCCATTGGAATAATATTCCCTGGAAATACCAGATAGCTGATTATTGGAATAGGTTTTTAGGGATTGGAGGGTATCGGAAGGATAAAATGTCTTTTGGGCACCGTCGAAATTCCCCTCTTTATAGTTGTATTCAGCAACCAGATGCCCATTCTTGGTGTACCATTTGGAAGTGCCATTTTTTTTATCATCTTTATAAAATGACTCCTCCTGGATTTTTCCGTTATCGTAGGAAATACGGTAAAGCCCCTCTTTTTTTCCGTTGACATAAAAGATTTCTGAAACCGGGAGATCCCCTGTTTGAGTATAAGAAAGGGATTGGCCGTGTAGTTTTCCGGCTTTGAAGTAGGAAATTTCAAGAATTTTCCCACGGCGGTCAAATTGTACGGAGATGCCATCTTTCACCCCATCGCTGTAATAAACAATCCCGGAAATAATTTTATTGGGAAAAAAACTAACCCAATTCCCACTCTTTTTATTTAGTTCATAGGTTCCCTGAAAAAGGATTTCACCCTGTTTTTCCTCCCAATATCCAAATTTGTTTCCACTGGCATCGGTCCGGTTTAAAGTGTCGGCTCCTGTATTGGTAACCGTGGGTTTCTGTGAATAAAGATTCCCCTGAAGAAAGAAAAATAGAAAAAACAAAAGAGATGCAATGCGTTTCATGGTTTTTTTTTTGAAACAAAGTTACGGGATTTCCGCATACAAATCAAAGCTGTCGGCATGGGCAATCCTGACATTATAAAATGAGCCGGTTTTGATTCTCCGGCCATTTTGACTGATAAGTACTTCATTGTCAACATCGGGGGAATCGGCAGAGGTCCGTGCGAGATAATACTCCCCTTCTTTCCGGTCAACGATAACTTTTTGGATGCTGTTCACTTTTTTTTCATTCAATTTCCGGGATATACCCTCCTGGAGATCCATCAGCGCCCCGGCCCTTTCGGATTTGGTTGTTTCCGAAACCGGATTCCCAAGGCGGTAAGCAGATGTGCCTTCTTCGCGGGAATAGGTAAAAACGCCCATGCGGTCGAACTGTGATTCTTCGACAAACTGCATTAATTCCCGGAAGGCTTGCTCTGTCTCGCCCGGAAAGCCAACGATGAAAGTTGTACGGATGGCAACATCGGGTATGGTTTTTCTTATGGTTTGAATGATATCGCGGGTTTTGGCAGCATCGGCCCCTCGGCGCATTGCTTTCAGCACCCGGTCGTTGATGTGTTGTAAAGGGATGTCGATGTATTTGCAAATATTGGGATACGTATTGACAACCTGAAGCAATTCAACGGGGAAACCATCGGGAAAGGCATAGTGGAGCCGAATCCATTCAAATCCTTTTATTTGGGCAATGGTTGATAAAAGTTCGGGGAGCCTGCGTTTTTTATAGAGATCCAATCCATAATACGTGGTATCCTGGGCAATGATATTGATCTCTTTAACCCCGGCGTTTGCGAGCATTCCGGCTTCTTTTATAATTTCCTGAAAAGGCCGGCTAACATGTTTGCCCCTAATCCGTGGGATGGCACAAAAAGCGCATTTCCGGTCGCAACCTTCGGATATTTTCAGGTAGGCATAATGGGGCGGGGTTGCAAGTTTTCGTTCGTTCTTTAAGGTTTGAAACCATTGGCCCCCAAGCTGATGGATAATTTTTTCAAGGTCATTGACCCCATAAAAGGCATCTACTTCCGGAAGTTCTTTTATCAATTGGTCTTTATAACGTTCCGACAAACACCCCATGACGTAAAGATGGCGGATTTGGTTGTTTTTTTTAGCCTGGGCAAATTGGAGGATGGTATCGATGGATTCTTTTTTGGCATCGTTGATAAAGCCACAGGTGTTGATGATGGCCGAATCGATCTGCCGGATATCGGATGGGTCGAAAACAGGTTTAAAGTGGTTGGCTTCGAGTTGGCGCATCAATTTTTCGGAATCGACTAAGTTTTTGGCACAGCCAAGCGATACCAATCCGATTTTTTGTGGTTTGGTTGGTTTTTCCAAGGGATTTTTGTCAGTTAAAGAGGCTATCGACAAATTCGAGTCGGTTAAATACCTGAAGGTCTTCCATTCCTTCGCCAACGCCGATGTATTTCACAGGAATTTTAAACTGGTCCGAAATACCGATAACCACGCCACCTTTTGCGGTCCCATCTAATTTGGTCAATGCAAGGGCGTTCACTTCGGTAGCTGCCGAAAACTGCCTGGCTTGTTCAAAGGCATTCTGTCCGGTAGAGGCATCCAGGATCAGCAGGACTTCGTGAGGGGCATCGGGGATTAGTTTTTGAATTACTTTCCTGATTTTCGAAAGTTCGTTCATCAGGTTAATTTTGTTGTGAAGCCGTCCGGCGGTATCGATGATTGCCACGTCAGCCTCCCTGGCGATGGCCGATTTTACAGTATCGTAGGCCACCGATGCCGGGTCGGCGCCCATCCCCTGGGCAATAAGGGGAGCCCCTACCCTTTCGGCCCAAATGGTCAATTGGTCAACAGCGGCTGCCCTGAAGGTATCGGCAGCGCCAAGGACAACATTTTTCCCTGATTGTTTGAACTGATAGGCCAGTTTCCCGATGGTGGTTGTTTTACCAACCCCGTTAACGCCAACAACCAAGATCACATAGGGTTTAATGGAAGGTGGGACCGTAAAACCGGTCAGGTCCTGTACATTGTTTTCCTGTAGAAGCGCTGCGATCTCTTCTTTTAAAAGTACGTTTAATTCGCTGGAGCCTAAATATTTGTCTCGTGAAACACGGTTTTGTATCCGTTCGATGATGCGAAGGGTTGTTTCTACGCCAACATCGGAGGTTACCAGTATCTCTTCCAGATTATCAAGCACTTCATCGTCAACCGTTGATTTTCCGATGATGGCTTTTGAGATTCGGGAAAAAAACGTGGTTTTTGTTTTCTGTAATCCCTGGTCCAGACGTTCTTTTTTTTCTTTCGAAAAAAGATTAAAAAGTCCCATAATGCAACTTTATAAATATAAAAAAAGCTTTTTTCCGCAGAAAAAAGCTTTTTCATGAAACCGTAAGTTATATCAATTTTCTTTGGTTGCCAGAAAGTCTTTTACCATATCGTTGGGGACAATGTTTTCTTTAAAAACGAAAGCCCCGGATTTTGGGGATTTGACCATACGGATAACTTTGGTAAAATCTTTGCCCGAGGAGGCTTTGAACGATGCTACTACTTTTTTTGCCATGACTGAATTTATTTAATTTCTTTGTGTACCGTGACTTTCTTCAGAAAGGAATTGTATTTTTTTAATTCGATTCTTTCTGGGGTATTTTTTTTATTTTTTGTTGTAATATATCTTGAAATACCAGGGATACCACTTGTTTTTTGTTCAGTGCATTCCAGGATCACCTGAATCCGTTGATCTTTGCTCTTTTTTGCCATTGTATGACTTCCTTATTTTTTGGGACTGCAAAATTAATGCAATTCATCGAAAAAACAAAAATATTTTAATACTTTTATAACCTGTGAACGTAAACCGTATTCTAATAAACATCAGACTTTGCATTCCTGGCAACCCTACTTAAACGGTTTCAAGTCCCATCTTCAGCTGGAACGGTCCTTATCGAAAAATACGATAGGGGCTTACCTTCACGACGTTGCAAAGATCACCCAATTTCTTGAAATGCGCAATATGGAAATTGGCCCAGGCAAGGTAGAGTTGCACCATCTCCAGGATTTTTTAAGATGGATAACCGAACTTGGGATGACTTCGCGCACGCAGGCCAGGGTTATTTCAGGGCTAAAAGCCTTTTATCGGTATCTCCTGCTGGAAAATATCGTTCAATTGGAACCGACCGAATTGCTCGAAGCCCCAAAGATCGGTCGAAAATTGCCGGTTACGCTGAGTGTCGGCGAGATTGACCTGTTGATTAACGCCATTGATTTGAGCAGTAACGAAGGGAAACGCGACAAAGCAATTCTTGAGCTGTTATATGGATGTGGTTTGCGGGTTTCAGAACTGACCCTAATGAGAATATCAAACCTTTTTTTTCATTCAGGCTTTATTAAAGTCACCGGAAAAGGGGACAAAGAGCGGCTGGTGCCCATTGGGGGCGTGGCACAAGCGGAAATTGCCCATTATCTTTCCGAAATCCGTCCTGCCATTGCAGTCAAAAAAGGCCAGGAGGATTTTCTGTTTTTAAACCGGTTTGGTTCAGCACTGTCAAGGGTTACGGTATTCAACCTTGTAAAAAACCTTGCCATAAAGGCAGGGATTAAAAAGAGCATCAGTCCCCATACCTTCCGTCATTCCTTTGCCACCCATCTGGTAGAAGGGGGCGCCGACCTGAGGGCAGTCCAGGAGATGCTGGGCCACCAGTCGATAACCACGACGGAAATATATACCCATCTCGACCGGGATTACCTCCGCAGCGCCATCATCCAGTACCATCCAAGGAACTGTGATGGATCGAAATAATACTTTTCTTTATTTAAACGGGGAATCGGGTTCCTTGGCCATGTGGCCATAAACCATTTTGTCCATCCATTTCGGAAAGAACTTGTTTAACAATACGGTAATTTTTCCCTGGGCAGTGAGGATAATCCTATCTTTTCTTTTTTCAATAGCAGAAACGATGTGTTCAGCCACCTTGTCGGCCGGCATCAGTTTGCTTTCATCCAATGGTGTTTCGCCCTGCGGCCTGCCATCTTTTGAAAGCGCTGTATTCCGAATGTTCGATGCAGTAAACCCGGGGGAAGCAATTAAAACATGAAGCCCCTTTTTTAAATTTTCAATGCGCACTACTTCTAAAAAACCCTGCATGGCGAATTTGGATGCAGAATAACCGGCCCTACCCGGCAAACCCTTATACCCGGCAATGGAAGATACTCCCACCAGAGATCCTTTCGATTGCAAAAGATATGGCAGGGCATATTTGCTGCAATAAACCGTTCCCCAGAAATTGGTGTCCATCAACTGTCGGATCACATTCAGATCGACATCGTTGAACAACGCCCGCATGGAGATCCCCGCATTGTTGACCAACACGTCGATATGGCCGAACTTTTGGATTGTTTTTTCAATCAACTCCCGGCAATCGTTTTCTTTCGAAACATCACAAACCATGTTTAATACCGCGGGGGCGATCTGATTTAGGGCAGGGTCAAATGCCCCCGACCGGGAAGCCAGTACAATTTTTGCCCCCCGTTGTGCGCAAACCCTGGCCAGCGATTTTCCTATTCCGGAGGAGGCACCGGTGACAATAACAACCTTATCTTTCATATTCATTTGCAAGACAGAATTTTATATTTTTTTATTCATGACTGGGCATAAACGTGCCAACGATGTTTGTGCCCCAGGTTTGGGAACATGGCGAAATTAATAAGTTTGGGGTTACAAACCATTTATTATCTTCGTCGGATAAAACGAACCGATGACAGAACGCGAATTATTTTACCGGTACCTTGGCCTTCCCTCTTTCTCCCCTTTGGCCTTAGATATTGTCAAAGCCGAAGGTTTATATCTGATTGACCGGGAGGGGAAGCAATATATGGATATGGTATCGGGGATCACGGTAAGCAATATCGGGCACCGCCACCCAAAGGTTTTAGAAGCTATCCGGGAGCAGATGGACCGGTACCTTCACATAAATGTTTATGGTGAGTTTATTCAATCGCCCCAGGTACACCTTGCCCGCCGGCTTGCCGGTTTGCTTCCAGATCCGCTGGATTCAACCTATTTTGTCAATTCCGGAAGTGAAGCTATTGAAGGTGCCCTGAAACTTGCAAAGCGGTTCACCCACCGCACCGAAATTATTGCTTTCGTAAATGCTTATCATGGCAGTACGCACGGAAGCCTCAGCATCCTTGGCAATGAAACGCTGAAAAATGCTTTCAGGCCACTTCTTCCCGATATCCGGTTTTTAGAATTCAACAACATCGGCCAGCTCGATATGATTTCATCCCGGACGGCCTGTGTGGTTATTGAGATGGTTCAGGCCGAAGCCGGTATTGTTCCTGCCGACAGCCGGTTCATTGAACATTTGAAAGCGCGCTGCAGGGAATATGGGGTTCTGATCGTTGTCGATGATGTTCAGATGGGCATGGGAAGGACAGGCAAATTGTTTAGTTTTGAACATTATAATCTGATCCCTGATATTCTTGTCCTTGCCAAAGCGCTGGGTTCCGGTATGCCGTTGGGAGCGTTCATCTCCTCCCGCAAGAGGATGGATTCGCTGGCAAGCGATCCGGAGTTGGGACATATTACCACTTTTGGCGGGCACCCGGTGAGTTGCGCCGCTGCCCTGGCTGGTTTAGAAGTCCTGGTTTCGGGACCGCTGCTTGCCGACGTGGACAAAAAGGGGAAGTGGATAGAGGAAAGGCTGAAAGGGCATGCCGCTGTTTCAGCAATCCGACGGGTGGGCCTCGCCCTTGGCATCGACCTGGCCGATCCTGAAAAGCGGGGCGCTTTTACACGGGCAGCGTTGGAAAATGGCGTAGTTGTTGACTGGTACCTGTTCAAAGCAGCTACCTTCAGGATTGCCCCTCCTTTGAACATATCGTTGGAAGAGATTGAAATGGCTTGTCAAAAAATGACCAATGCCCTGGATGACATAAGGTAAATTTGCCAATCTTTTAACCCACTACCCATATATTGTGCCTACGGCACAGGTTATATCAAGATATACAACTCTATTACTAAATTTAAACAGGCTCTAAAACTACTATTCGGTGAGGGCTTATTAAAAAAAAAACGAAGATATGTCAGTATATCTCTTACCGGAAGAGCCGGTTTTTCCTCCTGTAAACGAAGCAGAGCCGGATGGTTTGGTCGCCATTGGCGGGGATCTTTCACCCCCACGGCTTCTGTCAGCTTACGCCAGTGGGATTTTTCCATGGTTTATGGAAGAAGAGGATATTTTTTGGTTTTCTCCCGATCCCCGGATGATTTTACTACCTGAAAATTTCAAAGTTTCCGATTCCCTTCACAGAATAATCCACAGCAATCATTATGAAGTCAGGTTCGATACGGTGTTTGACCAGGTTATCGGGGCCTGTGCAGAGATGGTACGGCCCGGGCAGGATGGAACCTGGATTGGCCCTGCATTCATCGAAGCCTATCAAAGATTACATGATATCGGATACGCCCATTCGGTGGAAACCTTCAGGAACGATACATTGGTAGGTGGATTGTATGGAATATCGATCGGGGCCGCTTTTTTTGGCGAAAGCATGTTTTTTCGCACGAACAATGCTTCAAAAATAGCCCTGCACCGATTGGTAGAGCGGTGCAGGGAATTTGGCATTCATTTTATCGACTGTCAGGTTGAATCTGAACATTTATCGAGATTGGGGGCACATACCCTCCCCCGGGAAGAGTACCTGGAACGGCTTGCAGTGGCCATGAAAAGCAATAGCCACAAGGGCCGCTGGTAAGGGGTTTACAATCCCAATTTTTTGCGGATTTCTTCGGGCATGGCGTTTTTATTGACCAGGATATCCATGGTTTTAAGCTTTACATACGCTTCCGAAACATAGATATAACCCTTGTACGGGCTTCCGGTTGTTCCCCATGAATTTTTTACGATATAATATTTGTTGCCCTGCTGATCGTTGGCAATACCGACAATATGCAATCCATGGTCGTCCGTAGTCTGATAATTATCGAATTCCACCTGCCGCATCTCCTGGGTAATCTCCTTTTCTGGAACCGGTTTGTCAAATTTATAGAGGAGTTTGTCCTGATCGGAAGCGCTCATCTTCGTCCAACGTTCTTTATCAGAACCGGCAAATTCGGGCGCATCCTTATCGGGGACAATGGCCACCCCATTTTTCCACGAAAACCCTTTTTCGCTGACATCTGCGCCCCAGGCAACGGTATAACCATTCATCACAGAATAATCAATAATGTGAATCAGGTCGTCCATCGGGACATTATAAACAGGTTCCATGATCCAGTTATCGGGAATTTCGATGATGAATTTTGAATAAAAAGGATGGTGGTTAAAAGATGAAATTTCCACATAATCATCCATATTCAACCCAAGGGCAGTAGCAAAGGTTTTCGGGGTATATTCCATTCCCTTGTACGCAAACTTTTCAGGAACAGGGCCTAAGTAAGCATCCAGTAATCCGTTAAAACCTTTCATCCAGACAGGCGTCAGTTTCCGGTTTGGGTTTTTCAGCACGGCTTCCACATCGGCTGTAAGAACGGCATCCATTTCGCCATGGACGGGGTTTTCCTCCCCAATTACCTGTCCGGAATATACCGATTCGGGGACAATCCCATATTTCCTGATCATATTGACCACATCGTGGGCAGCGCCGCCGGGTCCAAAGTTATGTTTCCCGTTAAAACGGATAAACAATACCGCTTTTTCCGGATATGCCTTATGAACAACAAACATATCAGAGAGATCGAAAGTGTCTTTCCCCATCCGCAACAGTTCGGATTCGAGAAAAGATACGGTCGAATAGCTCCAGCAGGTACTCGAACGAAACTGGTTTTTTACCGGAGTGGCCGGAAGGGTTTTCACCGTAGTGAAAATGTAACCGGTATCCTGCTTTTTAATGGTATCCTGGGAAAAGCCGGATGGAAGAAATGCCATCAGCAGAAATGCACAGAGCAACAGTCGTAATTTTTTCATAGATATATAATTTTAGGTTAATGGTTTAAAGGAGGCACGAATGGGCAAAAATAGTCAGATTGTCAATGTTTTCCAAAAAAAATATACAAAATCACTTCTCAAACGGATGAACCGAATTAAAATCGGGTTGATAACTATTTTTACTGTCAAGCTCCTGGGTCCAACCATGGTTCATTCCAAGAACAGACATCTCACGGATAACCTTCCGGTATTCGCGGGATGTGACGCCTCTGCCCAAATCCGGAAGTCCTTTTACTTTCGGGGTCGGACAGTATTGGGACATGAGCGAAATATGTACCCGGGGCGAAAAATTTTCAGCGATAAACCGGAGTACTTTCAGACTGTTATCGATCTTTCTTGGAAGTACCAGGTGCCGGATGATCAATCCCGATTCTGCCTGTCCATCGTTGTCGAGGATCAGTGTTGACCCCTTCTGACGGAACATCTCCCCGATTGCCTTGGCCGCAATGTCGGGATAATCGCGTGCACCGGACAGATCATGGGAGAGCTGGCTGTCGGCATATTTAAAATCGGGAAGATAGACATCGATGGTCCCTTCGAGCGAACGAATGGTTTCTGCTTTATCGTACCCGTTGGTATTATAAACCCAAACCGGATGGTAACCCCGGGATTTAACCTTTTCGATAAGTGCCCGGACCTGGGGCACGAAATGGGAAGGCGATACAAAACCAACCCGGTTGATCCCCTGGTCGAGGATGGAGATGACCCGGCCGGCAACCTCCTCAAGGCCCATCTGCGACAAATTCCTGGGAATACGGTTATCGCTGATCTGATGGTTCTGGCAATAGATACACTGGAGGTTGCAGTTGGTAAAAAAGATGTTGCAGATCCCTGTTTTTCCGCTTATCGGCGGCTCTTCGCCATGATGAATGCAAATGGAAGCAATATTGAACGAGGCATCGCTTTGGCAATACCCGGCATTTCCTGTCAGCCGGTTTACGTGGCAATTCCTGGGACAAATATGACAATCTTCAAGTTCGTGTAAAGAAGCTAAAAGAGAATTATTATCCATGGGGAATAATGGTATTTTCACTATTTTTGGATGGCACAAAACTACAACAAATGAGGATTGATTTTGCCAGTTATACCCAAAGCCGATCGCGGTTTACCAAATCTGCGGGCTTTATCCTTTTTATGTTCTTGATTTTTAATCCATTTTTTCAAACCGTCAGGGCCCAGTCTGTCAAAGGGAAAAGCATGCAGATGCATACCATTCCCCTCACCGGTCAAAACCGGGAAATAAAGAAAAAAGGGAATAAACCGGTTGTCGGTTTTATCAGCCGGTTGCCTTACAATCTCTCCGATACAGGGGTCCGGTGCGCATATGATATTTTGAAAAACAGGGAAGATATCACTCCCGAATTTATCACCCTTCGCGAACTTGAGAAACAACCGGGAAGGATGGGCCGTTTTTCGGTATTGTGGTACCACCGGCCCGATACGACTTCATTGTCCATGGATGAAACCCGTGAAAAGTTGCTTAAAAACCTGAAATCCTGGATTGAAAATGGCGGCGGTTTGTTCCTGACCCAACAGGCGGTTCATTACCTGAACGCGCTGGGGTATGAGGGCCGTACCTTGACCGACAGCACCAAAGTTTGTCATGATGAAGGGTATGGCCGAAAGCTTGGGTTTCATGCTTTCAGGAAACACCCGGTATTTGAAGGACTGAACGGTGGGGCATACATAAACAGGCCGGTTTTTGATATAACAACGCGGATCACCGGATTTTTTGGCAATGAAGTGCCCGATGGCGGGAAAGTTGTTGCGGTGGATTGGGATTATATTTTTCTAAGGGAAAATTCAAAAATAGTATTTGAATATTTGCCCGGAAAGGGACGCATTATTGCCGTTGGGGGTTATATGGAGTATGCCCTGCCCAACCTGAACCGGGAACATTTGGTTTTGTTTACCGAAAACTGCATTGATTATCTCCTGGGAAAAGATGATGGGCAAAAAAAGTATTACTGGGATTATTCCCCCAATACGGTAACCCTTTGCGCTTCGCCTCCTTTCGCCCCTGCTCCCGGTGCCCGCCCCTCCCCTTCCTTGCGGTGGAAAGATCCTTCGGGGCCTCTCACGCTGCGGAACCGGTTTGCTTCTGGAAATTTCTGGGATGTTGCCGGCGAGCGGATCGTCACCATGGGAACGGAAAAAGGTGGCATTGAAGAGGTTTGGGCCCATCCTTTCATGGCCCTCCGGGATTTTGAAGTGGGAATACGTTTCGGGAACCGGGATACAATATACTGGTTAAATGAAGGGCGGCCGGAAATTGCTGTCGATCCCGCCTCTTTTTCGCGACAATATAAATTTCCACGGGGCTATTTGAAAGAAATTACCGTAAACGATCCTGTTGATCCTGGTGGGGTGGTCCATTATGAATACCAGGGGGTTTATCCTGCGAAACTCATCATCCGGTTCAAATCAAATATGCGATGGATGTGGCCCTATTCCGAAAAGGCCACCGGGTCGATTTGTTATTCATGGGATGAATCCTTAGGAGCCATAACCCTTCAGGATAAAAGCGGCGACCTGAATGTCATGGTTGGGAGTACAAGGAAACCAACCCTTCACCTTAGCGGACAATTTGAAGGTTTTATCTGGTCGAAGCATGACAGTATGTTTCAGGGCCTCCCGACACAGGAGTTACAGGTTTCTTCGGTCTTGCAATACGATCTTGCCATGTCGGACTACTTAGATGTGGTTTTCGCTGCTTCTTCGGAAGGGCGCGGGGTTACCAGTGAATATTTTTTAAAAGTTCTCAATAATCCGGAACAGGTTTATAACAGGGCTCTCAACCATACCCATGACCTGCTTTTACAAAGTTTGACGATAACCTCCCCCGATGCAAATTTCAACACCGGTTACCGATGGGCCTTGTTGGCCACCGATCGGTTTTTCGTGAACACACCGGATATGGGAAAAGCACTGGTAGCAGGATATTCCACTACGCGTCAGGGTTGGGACGGCGGCCATGCAGTGAACGGCAGGCCCGGTTATGGCTGGTATTTCGGACGGGATGCGGCATGGGGCAGTTTTGCCCTTATCGATTATGGCGATTTCAGCAAAGTAAGGTCCCAGTTGGAATTCTTTAATAAATATCAGGATTTTTCTGGAAAAATCTTTCACGAAGCAAGTACTTCGGGTTTTGTACATTACGATGCCGCCGATGCCACCCCGCTTTACATTGTCCTGGCCGGAAAATATTTCCGTCACAGCAACGACACTTCTTTTCTGAAGAAAACCTGGCCCCAAATTAAAAAAGCCATCCATTTTTGTTTTTCGACCGATACCGATCGGAACCATCTGATAGAGAATACCAATGTCGGCCATGGATGGGTTGAAGGGGGAAAATTATATGGTTCCCATGAAACCCTTTATATGGCGGGTATCTGGGGCGCGGCGCTGACCGAAGCTTCGGGGATGGCTTCTTTTATGAACGACAATGAAGCAGAAAGCTACCGGATGGAGGTACGCGATATTAAAAAGATCATCCATTCCGGTTTCTGGAACGAAAACCGGCGGTTTTATGCGTATGGAAAAAACCTGGACGGCACATTCCGAAACGATGCGACGATTCTGCCTGCGGTTCCTTTTTATTTTCGGATGACAGACCGCGATAAAACACGTATCTGCCTGAAGCAATTTGCCAGCAATGCTTTTACGACCGATTGGGGAGTTCGCATCATCCGTGAAGACAGTCCCATGTTCAGGCCCACAGGTTACCATTACGGCAGCGTTTGGCCTTTATTTACAGGGTGGGCATCGCTTGCGGAATATAATAACGGCAATTTTATCCAGGGATATACCCATCTGATGAACAACCTGAATATCTATCAATCGTGGGGGCTTGGCTTCATTGAGGAGGTTTTGAATGGCGCAGCCTACCAACCATCGGGTGTTTGTCCACACCAGTGCTGGTCCGAAACCATGGTTTTACAACCGGCCATCGAAGGTTTGCTCGGGTTGGAAATCCATGCACCGGAACGTAAGATAATCCTCGCACCCCACCTTCCCGCAGCATGGGATTCACTACAGGTCAAAAACATACGGATGGAGCAACAAAAAATGGGTTTCACCTATCGGAGGACGGAATTGGACCATGCCTGGGAATTTGCATTGGATACGGGCAAAGCAGTTGAACTGGAATTTATGCCGTCGTTTCCGCCAGGTACACGATTTACCAACGTAACCCTGAATGGAGAGGAGGTCCCATTTACCTCTTTTACCGATGAAACATCGGTGACCCTGTTTGTCAGGATCGCCCTGAAGAAATTGTCGCGCTTGAATGTCAGCGCCACCGGTGGGATTTCGGTATTGCCCATAGTCGCGGATCCAAAAGCGGGATATGGCCCGGAGGGTTTAAGGATCATCTCGACAAAAATGTCGGGAAAAACCTATTCCGTTGAATTGGAAGGAAAATCGGGAAGCAGCGGGATTTTCGAAGTGTGGTCGGCTACCGGGCCTGAGAAAGCAACCAATGCTACTATTTTATCCCATCGGGGAAGAATAACCAGATATGGTGTCGATTTCCAGCCATCGGAGCATAAATACGAAATAAAAACGGTTGATATTGATGTCGAATGATGGCCGTTGGCAGCATCAACCGTTCATATCAGATATACGATACTGCATCTAATAAAAAATGCAAAGCATTTTGCAGTTATACCGGGAGGAACAAAAGCTCAATACTTGCAAGCATGTTCCGAACCGGTACAACGTTGTACGGACAATAAAAAAAGGTACATGTTAAACAACCCACACCCATTGTCAAAGCGGTTAAAACCCTTTCAGGTTTTTCTGCTGCTGATCTTCTTTCTCCATTCCCCACTGGGACGAGCCCAGTTTCTTTCGCATCTGAACGCCGGCAGCAACGATGCACTGTTTACCACCTATGCAGCGCCTCCCGAAAGGTCGCATTACAAAACAGACCAGGGGTACCAATTTCAGTGGACAGACAACGAAGCCGGCGTTGAATTTATCTCCCGGGATGGGCCCAATCTTGGAATTGTCTTTATGATGGAAGGGAAAACGCGATTCCGTCCGGGTGAACTTTACCGCGAACCGGTGGTGACAATTTCTTACAGCGACCTGATGAAATACGAATGTCATCCCTTTCCGGAAATAAAGGTGGAAATCTTTTTTGCCGTTTATAGTTCTGAAACGGCAATAATTCAATACCGGATTGTCAACGAAGGAAAATTTCCGAAAAGTATAACTGTTCTTCCTTACCTTTATTATCCCGCTCCCGACAGTATCAACCGTTTTGACCACAACCTGATTCCCAATGGTTACACTTTCCCCTTGGACAAGCAGCGCGACGGGTGGATGGTCGGGCACAACATTCCGGTGTGTGAACATTTTACCGGTTACTATCTGTCGGATATCGGGTTTGACAGCGTACATACCTTTTCGGTTCCGGTAAGCGGGAAAAATGAAATTTATGGGAAAGGCCCTGTTTCGGACCTGAAAAGATCACTGGCCGGGTTAAAGCGTCAAGCACCTTATGTGAATGGAATAGCCGGTTGGAGGGTTTTCCGAATGCAGCCGGGCGATGCCACAAGTTTCAGGGTCCAGGTTTCTTTGGACGAGAGAGGAAAAATCAATCGGGATGCTGAGAACAAAAAACTGCTACAGATGGATCCGGAGCGCATGGTGAATGAAGATGAAAAGGTTTATGCAAGAATCCCAAAGTTGGAGATTACCAACAATGACAATGCGCTTTTGTACTGGGGCGCTTTTTCGCTGATGCGGCAATGTATGATGCCCCCGGAGGGGGAATGCCGTTACAACTATTATGTTTTTTCGAGGGAACCACGCTGGGGTTGGGGATATGGCGGGCAGGTTTTTCATGAGAGCCTTGCCATGATGGCCTATGCTTACATGGATCCCTTTGGCGCCATGAATTCCCAACGGGTTTATATGGAACGTCAGCAAGATGACGGATATATCAATTACCGAACGGGGCCATATTTGAACGAAAGGATCGAAACCGGTGGGGAACCAACCAGCTCTGCCCCCTGGTACAATTACGAAAACCTGGAAATATATAAGATCACCCGTGACCGGAAATTTCTCAGGGAGGCTTATGAATCGGGAAAGAAATTTTACCAATACTATGTTTCCAAACGCGACTCGAACCAAAACGGTCTTTGTGAATGGGGCGCCCATGCAGAGCTTGAATCGGTGCGCGATGCCAGGGTTGCGGTTTGGGACAAAGTTGGCTGGGCCTCCAATTTTGAAGGCCCCGACCTAAATTCGATGTTGGTTAGGGAGGCCAAATCATTGGCCGAAATGGCTAAAATCCTTGGGGAAGAGTCAGCATGGAACCAGTGGACGCATGAGGCAAATCAGCGATCGGAGAAAATCAACCTGAACCTCTGGGATACGGTTACCTCCTTCTATTACAATATTAACAAGAAGGACCAATCCTTTTCGTTTCATCGCCCCGGGGATCTGAAGATCAAAGAAATCATTGGTTTTTTGCCCCTCTGGGCAGGGATCCCCGACCAGGAAAAAGCATCGGCGCTTGTTGAAAAAATGTTGGACACTACTGAATTCTGGCGTCCCTACGGAGTTCCTTCATTATCGGCCGGAAGCGATTATTATTGTCCCATCGGTTACTGGAACGGCCCGGTGTGGGTTCAGTGGGAGTATTTGATTTACAGGGGCCTTAAAGATTACGGTTACGATACAATTGCCAATAATTTGGCCAACAAGGTGTTAGACAATATGGTCTATCATTTAAAAAACGACCATGTTTTCTGGGAATTTTACAGTGCCGATGACCGCCAGGCAGGTTGGAACAATACGTATATTTGGGCCGGGATTGCAGTACGGTTTTTTACAGATGAGGCCGGGGTGGAAAAATATCCTGAAAATTTCTGAGCGCCCCCCCCTTCCATTTTTTTGCAGGTGACAAAATGCCAAACAATAAAACGAAAAGCGGTTAAATAACGTCTCTGAGTATGAAAAAAGCAATCTTCTTGATTTTTCTGACAGCAATATCGATGCTGGTTTCCTGTTCCCCTGACAGGGAAAAGGCGAAATCTGAAATTTTAGAAACTGAAAAGGATTTTGAGAAAATGGTTGCCGCCAGGGGAATGGCTTATGCTTTTTCATATTATGCGGCCGATCATGGGGTAGTCAATTTAAACGGACATCTTTTGAGGGGAAAAGAGGCAATCAGAAATCACTACATGAAATGGGAGGACGAGGATGTGTCCTTGAAATGGGAACCGGAATATATGGATGTGGCTTCGTCGGGCGATATGGGATATACGTTTGGCCGTTATACCTTTACAGTTACCGATTATTATGGAAAAGTCACACGCAGCGAGGGCATTTTTCATAGAGTCTGGAAAAAACAGGATGACGGGACCTGGAGGTTTGTATGGGATTGAAAAGATACGGGGCATCATCAATAATTATTCGGGAACAATGAAAAAAAATTTGACCCTGTTAACGATGTGGTTACCGGTTTCGGTGATAATGGCACAGAATTTTAAATTGGCCGAGGATTATCTGCGGATCGGCGCTTCGGCCAATGACCCGCTTTACACTACCTATGCTGCGGCCATGGCACGTTCACAGTTGTATGGCGATAAAGCTTACAAGATGGATTATTATTCCGATTGCCGTCCGGTATCCTATTCCAGCGATAACGCCGGTTCCATATATTGTGTTTGGAAAGTCGATCAGGTAGTCATACCCAGGATTGGCGAATATTTCGAAAAACCGGTTGTCCGTTTTTCCTTTCCGGACATGGCCATCCTGGAATACAGCCCTTTTCGCGGGATACAGGTAAAAGAGACCTTTTTTGTGTATAGTTCAACCATCGCCATGGTTGACATGGAGGTAAAAAATGTGGATGTGATTCCGCATGAAGTGGTTGTGTATCCGATTCTTGATGCAGACGATGATTCCCTTGAAATTGATTATTTTAATGACACCCTCGACGGATACTTAGCCTTAAGGTACGAAAGCCCAATCCGGTTGATCAGCAACCTGAAGCCCGAATCAGGTTATCCCACCAAGGTTCGCGATTTCTTTACCTGTAACGTCAAAACCAACACGCACGGGGGATACACAGGCAATTTGGATTCTTTTTACAATGTTATAAAAACTGATTTTTATTCAGAAAAACGGACCGATTCGCTGAACATGCGCCGGGACGGGTTTGTAAGTTTCCTCGCGCTTCAGTTAAAAAAACGGTTAAGGCCCGGTGAGAAAACAAATTTTCGCTATTTCAGGGGATGTTCTGCCCGTCAGGACGATCCTGTTAAGCTCATCCATACCATTGATTCGGTCAGGAATTTTTTGTTAAAAACCTATTATGAGGATAATCTGATCCTTTTTTCGAAGGTTCCCCGGATTAATTTTAAAACACAATCCGAAAAATTAATTTATCTGGGCACCTTTAACCTGGCCAGGGGCTGTATGTACCCCCCGTCAGGTAAAACCAGGTACAACTTTTATGTTTTTTCGCGTAACCCTTTGTGGGGGTGGGGACATGGCCACCAGGTATTGCACGAATCGCTCAGTATGATGGCCTACGCTTACCTCGATTCAAAATCGGCCCAGGGTTCCCAGCGGGTGTATATGGAGCAGCAGCGGGAAGATGGATTGATCGCCTACCGCCATGGCCCAAGAGGGTTACAGGATTACCCCCATAAAAATATGTCCACCACCTCGGCCCCGTTTTTCAGTTGGATCAACCTTGAGATTTTCGAAACAAGCCACGATAGGCAATTTCTTGAGGATTCGTATGCATCGGGCGTTAAATATATCCATTGGCTGATTCAAAACCGCGATACCGACCATGACGGCACTTTTGAATGGGGGCCCTATGGGATCATCGAAAACGTGAGGGACTGGTACAACGCGGTTTTCCAGGTTTCTGCCGAAAGGTACCTGGATGTCGATAAGGAGGATATTTCGGATGAATTAGAATGCCTCGACCTGACCCTCATGGTAATTAAAGAAGAAAGAAGTCTTTCCAGAATGGCCAAAATTTTAGGAAAAGAATCAGAATCGAACCATTGGAAAAACCTTGCGGATAAAACCAGCCAACTGGTCAATGAGCGGATGTGGGACGATTCTACAGGATTTTACTATTCCATCAATAAAAAAGACCATACCTTTCAATTTATGTCCCGTGACCTGAAACGTCAGGAAATTATTGGCTTTTTGGCTTTATGGGCTGAGGCCGCACCTCCCGACCGTGCAGCCCGACTGATTGAAACCCTGACCGATACAACAAAATTCTGGCGAAGGTATGGCGTACCCACCCTTTCTGCACAGGATCCATGGTACAGCCCTTACGTTGATTATTGTTGTAAATGGAACGGACCGGTATGGCTGTTATGGGATTACTTAGTTTATGACGGGTTGAGAACGTACAAATATTACGAGTTGGCATCCCGGCTTTCCGAAAAGATGGTCCGGGCGGCAACGGTACAGCTTTCTAAAAATCACAACTACTGGGAATCGTACAGTCCCGATAACGAAGCGCTGAATTGTCCCCCGAATTATATCTGGGATGCAATCATTGCAAAAATGATGATTGAAGAACATCAGAAGTAGTACCTTTGCAGGGAAATTTTTTTTACCTGGACGTAAAATGGACCATCGCCACGTACCGACCTGATATATTCATCTGAAAAATGAGACATCCCAAGATATTTTTCATCGTATTTTTAGCCTTTTTGCTGGAATTGATGCCGGGATTCTACCCGACCGCTTTAGGCCAGAAGAAAGCAAAGCAGGGGAAACCCGTTCCTACCGGTTTCTGCATCAGTGCCGAGGAGATGAAAATATTCGGAATGGTAAACCAATACCGCAAACAGTTAAACCTTGCCCCGGTGCCACTTTCCAAATCGCTATGCTATGTAGCCAGGTTGCACCTCAAAGATCTGTTTTTTCACCCTCCCGATCAGGGAAACTGTAATTTTCATTCCTGGTCATCGCATGGACCCTGGAAACCTTTTTGCTATCCTGCCGACGAGAACAAAATGAATTCGGTTTGGGACAAACCTGCCGAACTCACCCGTTATCCTTCCAAAGCTTACGAAATCGTTTATTGGGAAAACAACCCTGTTGTCATTGACACCGTTCTTTCGGTCTGGAAAACCGAGCCCTGGTTCAATAATTTTTTGACCAACTCAGGTAAATGGCAGGAAACCCACTGGGGAGCTCTTGGGATCGGAATTTATGAGAACTATGCCTGTGCATGGTTTGGGGAGGCGCCCGATCCGGAAGGGCCGGTTTATGTATGTGGAGAGGTGCCAAAACCTTCTATTTCAGATAGTTCGATTAAGGTAGCCCCTGCTACTGCCGCAAAGAAAACCGAAATAAAGAAGGCTACTGCCGTTTCGGATACCGTAGCAGGAAAAACATCGGCCAGAAGTGATTCTGTTTCGAAACCCAGCATCATCTATTACATTATCGTAAAAACCAGTATTCCGAAAAAGGATGCCGAAAAACTGGTTGAAAAACTTAAAGCAAACGGGTTTCCCGGGGCTTCTATCCTTACCAAAAACGGGAAACTCAGAGTTTCTGTTTTCACCTCTGCCGACAGGAGCACCGCCCTTGAAAAACTCAGGGAAGTTAAAAAAACCTATAAAGATGCCTGGTTGTTGAAGGAGTAACCTTCTACCTGTTTTCAGGGATACAACGCCCGTGAAATTTTTTGTTACGAACCGGAATAGATAAGCCGATCTGCCATCCTTTTTGAGCAATCAGGGGATCGGTAAGTTCCTTGGGCCAGACCCTGTTTATTGGAATGTCCCCGGCATGTTCCCCTCTGATAATCCGTTTGGCAAGCATCCCTGCAAAATATCCCTGGCCTTTACCATGAAACAACTCCCCCCCCGATCACCTGTTCTCCCATGTTGAATTTCCATAAGGCATATATGGGCACGGCTAAATCTATCCGTAATTTCAGAAGCTGCATCCAGTAATAGTTTTTTTTTAATTTTCCGGTAGAGGTTTGGTTATAATTGATTACTACTATTTTGGAAAGGCCAGGATGAAGATGCAAGATTAATTCAATATTTGACTTAAAATCCAACTTTTCCATCGCTCCCGTAATGATAACCCCTGTAATAAACGGAATCAAGATTTCTTTAACTATCCAGATATTCGATAAAGATATCGACACTGTCTTTTAATGGCTCAAAAGCCTCAAACAAACCTTCCGTAATCTGATCGCTCCATTCAAGCCCCTGATTGCAGGAGTGAAAAATCATAATTTTTTTACTTTCCGCCCAGGTGTTTTGCACCCAGCCAAATGAAATTAAAAAAAACAGAAGGAGTCTTATACGTTGTCACTATAGCGTTAAATACCATTCTGGCGCATCAAAATCAAAGGCACTTTCATCTGTAATTTTTTTAAAGGCGAACCTCCGTTCTTGCTCCGTTGCATGTAAACTCCCGGACATTTTTTCCGTCACAAAGGGCAAAAATATTTTTTTCCCGGTCCCTGAAGAGTGTCAATCCGCCATATCCGGCCCCGAGGGCAAGGAGAGGGTATTGATTGTTAAAGGCTTATCTGGTCAGCCTTCCCCTGAGGGTGGCATTAATTATGTCAGGAAGTGGCATCCGTTCAGATAAGGGCCAAAACAGCCAGGCATATCTCATTTTTTAAGATCAGGCGTTTTCCAGGGTGTGCGAAATTGAGATTTTACAACGGAAGTATTGCCAAATTGCAGATTATGATATACCTTTGTATATAAATCTGCAACCATGGTTGAATCCGGGGAAAAATACATCAATCCGTTTACCGATTACGGGTTTAAGAGGCTTTTCGGCGAAGAGCCCAACAAAGATCTGCTGATTGATTTTTTAAACGAGCTGCTACGGTCGGAACAGGGTCGGATCACCGAGCTTACCTACCTGAAAACCGAGCAGTTGGGATCCACGGCGCTAAACCGCCGGGCGGTGTTTGACCTTTACTGCACCAATGAAAGGGGCGAGAAATTCATCGTAGAGCTTCAGAAAACCAAGCAGAAATTTTTCAAGGAACGAACGCTCTATTATTCCACTTTCCCCATCAGGGACCAGGCCATTAAAGGCACCGAATGGGATTTTGAACTACAGAAAATCTATTGTGTGGCCATCATCGATTTTGTGTTTGATGAAGATCAAAACCAGCCCGACAAGATCCGTTACGACGTCAAGCTGAGCGACATAGAAACCCACAAGGTCTTTTACGACAAGCTGACCTTCATCTATCTAGAGATGCCTAAATTCAATACACCCATCGAAAAGATAGAAACGAGGTTTGAGAAGTGGTTATATGTATTGAAAAATCTTCATAAACTCGACCGTATCCCCGACAAACTAAAGGAAGGGATCTTTCTGAAACTGTTTGAAACGGCCGAGATCGCCCGGTTCAGTGAAGAGGATTATCAGCATTACGAGGACAGCGTCAAAATCTACCGCGACTTGAAGAATTCATTTGATACGGCCAGGGACGAGGGCCGGCAGCAAGGTCTGGAAGAAGGAATAAAGGAAGGAATAAAGGAAGGAATTGCTACCGTTGCCATGAAAGCTCTGAAAAAAGGAATGGAACTCAATGATATTATTGAACTTACCGGATTGACGAAAGAGCAGATCGAAAGTTTGTCGTCCCGGTAGGCTGTTCATTATTCTTCCCGCTCCTGATCCTCCCGGCCGCCGCCGGCGCCAGGAACGTGGGAATCAATGACGACAGCAGCGATCCCCACACATCAGGCATGACCAATATGAAATCAACCGGCAAAAGGAATTTACCATCTGTTGAAAGTGAAGGCAATAAAATTCAAAAAAACCGGAAAATAGCAGTTCAGTCAGCTTGCCTGTCATTTTACCGCCGGAACCCGGGTAACCCTGACCAATGTCATGGCTCCATTGATCATGACCTGTTCTTCAACGATCATCAGGGTGTCGCTTAGGGTGATGATGTTACAATCGGCAATCTCGAAGCTGTTTTGTGAAAACTCCTCCAATTCAAGTCGCGTTTCGTTGGCGCTGAACCACCAGAAAAAATGATCATTATTGGTGGTATCGTTCGGAAACTCCGCATCTTCCCCAAGAGTAAACCATCCTGTACCATCGTTATTAAAGAGCAGGTAGTCCTCTTTTCGCCACTCAGGAAGATGTTGGGGTTGACCATTATATAACAATTCACGTATCTTCCAGATTTTTGTCAACCCGTTGGTCAGGCGCTTATTGTTAGTTCCGGCCCCCGGGTTTTGAAGAACCACATCAACATAGACATACCGGTACACATCTCCGGAAACAGCCTTAAACTCTTCCACCCATATGTGTTCATTCAGAATCACAACGGCTTTTCTTATCCTGTTATCAGGTGATGAGTTGTGACCAATAATGGTTAATGAATCGAGTGAGAACGACCAATCAAAGAAATCGCATTTGATGGTATCCGTAGGTTCTTTATCGACAACGCCAAAGATCCACATACCCGTATTGTCTTTATTAAAGACGAGGACGTTGTCTGCCGCCCATGCCGGGATAGAGAAGTTTACCCCGTTGACATAATATTCGGCCATTCGCCAGGATTTCGTTAAACCGCCATGCAGATAATTCAGGTTAATGGAGGTTGGCTGAGGTTCCTCCGTTTTTTTACACGAAACGATTGGGAGCGAAAATATTCCTACCAGAATAATCGCTCCAATACTTGATTTTAATGAGGTCATAATGATTGGTTTTATTGTTTGATTTTCATTATTTCTGATTCAAATTCATTCCTGTATGCATCGAAGCGGAAAACCATACGCTTTAGGAGCGTAACCCATGTAGCAACCCGACCAATCGAGGTCGAGAAATCGTCCGTGCATCAGCGAAAACCTCACACTGCTCCAGTAAAAGCCTAATTCCCCCCTGACGTATAAAGAGCCATTGTCACTTTTAAGATTACCTGCAGCGTGCAACTTTAAAACCGAATTCCAGGCATCATTCCAGTTGTTCCAGTTTCCGGACGCATCAACATTGGCCCATTCGGTATTGGTCGGGAGCCGCCATCCGGCGCCAAGTTCCGCTGCACATGGGTCATTTGCAGGCAGCCAGTCATAATCTTCACTGATATAGCCTGTCCAGGCACTGTTAGGAGTCCTCATGATCCCATCGTGCCTGTACCCCTGTTTACGGTTGAATTGCCAGTACCAGCCTGCCGACGCTTCGGTGGCATCATCAACGGCCGTGGCCTGGTGGGCGGCGCCCAGGTTGCTTGTGATCCAGCATTTCGTGGGTTCGCCCGGCACATTGCCAACAGTGCCGTATGTTACCGTTTTGTTGACAGGAGCCACATTGCCAGCCAAATGGTTTTTCACGATCGGGGCGCCACATACAAAAACTGCAGGAGGAAGATCGAACTGGTACGACTGGCTCGTGATCGGGTCATCATACAGGGTTCGTTCACTGTATCCCGCAACATAAGCTGTGTACCTGAGCTGGTCCCCAAGATAAAAGATGAACCCGGAAGTGTCGCCCGACGTTTTCAGCCCGGTTGATTTACCACCTGTCGATCCAAGGTAAGAAATCGCAGGAACCTCTATGCCTTTGCCGCAATTGACCAAACGGATGGTCTCTGCGGTCTGTTGGTCGGTGACTTTGAGTATAAGAATCCCCGGATGAACGGTTTCAACACTGAAGAGATGCAATCCTTTTTCCAATCGTATTTGAAATGCTGTAAGCGCTTTCCCTTCTGCATTAAATAATGTCAGGTCAAGCGGTCCTTCATGGGCCAGGAAGATGCTTACCCGGGTAGTCTTTTCGAATGGGTTTGGCCTGTTCTGAAAAACCTTGAATGCTCCCTGACCAGGAAAGTCCGGTTCACTCATCCCAACCGGCCATCTGGCTTCAATGTCCAGAATGGCGGAAGAATCATACAAAACGGTATCACAACCCATAACAAGGTTGACAACTTTCAGGCTGTCGAGCGCCAGCGGCGATTGGGCAGCCGAATCGATTGCGGAGAAGGTCAATTGAATGCTCGTGGTCTGGGCCATGCATGTAACCCAGAACACGAGCACAACGAAGGTGAATCCGATTTTTTTCATAAATATCAATTGTTTTAGATATTGATATTGGCTCGAATTTCATTTTTTCAATTTCGGTGACACTGTCTCTCCTACTCTGGTTCAATCCGGTTCAATCCGCCAACTGCCTGAGGTTCAATCCGTACGTTCAATCCGCCCCTTGCCTCTGGCTCAATCCGGTTCATTGGAACAAGGAGTAACTTCAATTCTGGAATGGCCATTGCTTCTGCGATACTGAGTCTTTGAAGGGCCGAAGGGTCCGGCAATGATCCAATATACCCATTGAGAAACCTGCCGAGAGACCCGTGGCCAAATAATTTTATTCCCGATTCAACGGGCAAGAGTACTTTAAAGGCAATGTCGCCGTACTTTTTCGAAATTCCCTTATCCTCTTCCTTTAATTGCGAAGGGGCTAATCCCTTGTACAAACGTTCATAATTGACTTTATCGCCAAGGATTAAAGCCGTAAGAAAATAATCGGCCAGGAGTTGGTCCCTGATCCCTTGCAGGGCGGACAACGATTCCCCTGACACGTTGGTTTTTCCGGTTTCATTTATATACCTGTCGATGCCTTTGGCCGCACACACCAGCGCGGTATCCCTGGATGAGAGCGCGGATAGATACCGTGAAAAACCCCGGACCTCATTTTCGATATCTATGGAGGGGTCAACATTCGCCTGATCCAGGATTAGCTGGTCCATCAGGGTTGCCAGTCTGATCAGGCTGGTATCGCTTCTCCACAGCCACCCGCCATAGTTCTTCAAGGCAATGAAGGGGCCGCTGTATTTTGTATTGGTCATCGGCGGTTGACCGCGCAGCAAAAGCAACACAGAATCGATCTGGGAAATTACGGTTGTATTGTACCGGTGCATTACGGCCAGGCTACTGATAAAATTTTTAAGGTTCACGGTGTCTTCAGACAATTCCGTGCGAAAGAGCAAATCTTTCTCTGTCAACGCCTGCTTTTTGTACTTTTCGGCCTTGACGAATGTGCCGGAAAGGCTATCGTTGTTCACGGATCCTGAAAAACGGGGGATCGTGAACATAATGATCCCGACCATAAGCACAACAATGGCCATCAGGACAATCAGAATGTTTAATTGCTTTTTCATGGCTGTGATTTTAATATTCGTTATTTATTGGATTTCATTGTTTTTCAGGACCCTATTTCCCTTCTTCTTTTCAAAAATGCAGCCAGGATCAAGGCAAAGAGGGTGGATATCTTGATATAATAGACCAGGCTCATCGAGAATTCCATGGCAGGGGAGGTAAACCGGGTGGCAAAGTTCAGGATGTCGCTATAGCCTTTTTCCGATAATTCGGGCTTCACGGCCTGAAGTGCTTCTTTCAATTGGGCTGTCAGTATCTCCTGTAGTCCGGGCTGAAAAAATTCGGCCCAGATAAAAATTACCACGCTGGCCATCAGTCCGGCCCAGATGCCTGTAAGCAACATTCCAAGGAATGCCCTGCCGTAAGTCAGCCCTTCGTCACCCGACTTTCTCCTGAATTCGTAACCACACCAGATCATCCCCGCCAACAAAAGCAGATATTCGGCTGAAAAAAATGCTTTTACAGCATATATGTCCATCCATGATACAATGTTGGCGATGAACAGGACCAACAGATAAACCGAGAGTGCGCCGCCGGTGACCAGGCCATAAAAGAGCGTCTGCTCTGTGAAATTGTGATGTTTTGTTTCCATTTGATTTGAGATTTGGTTAATGTTGAACATGAACATTGAAAACACAAATCTACCATTCTGATTGGCCGCAGGCAAGAATCATGCGTCCGGAAACGTAAGTTGAAGTGCAATAACGTAAATCGGATGAAAAGAAAAATCAAACGAAGCCCTGTAGCTTTTTCAGGAGATCTGCTTCCAGAAATGGTTTGTTCAGATAATCGGTACACCCGGCTTCCATTGCCTTTCGTTCATCTCCGGTTATCCCGAAAGCCGTTACGGCGATTATGGGCAAAAGGGGACGAAATTCCCGGATCAGCCGGGTTGCCGAGTACCCGTCCAGGACGGGCATTTTCAGGTCCATTAATACCAGGGATATCTCCGGGCGCTCTTTGCACATTGTCACCGCCTGTTTCCCATTGGAAGCCAACAAGACTTTGAAGTTCCTCTTTTGCAATAAATACTCCATATAGATCCTGTTGGTGATGTCATCTTCTACAATTAAGACGACAGGCTGCCCTGCGTTGGCTTTCGAAGGATGGTTGTTTCGGCGATGCGGAAATTGATTGTCGCCATGGTTGAATGGCAATGTGATGGTTACACAGGTACCGTGTTCCTTTTCGGAGGCAATCCCGATTTCCCCCCCCAGGATTTCCAATATCCCTTTGGTGATCATCAACCCCAACCCGCTTCCTTCATAGGACCTCGAAGTACCGGTTTCCTCCTGCGAAAACGGTTCAAAAAGGGTTGGAAGCGCTGCGGGGTCAATACCGATCCCTGAATCCGTAATCCTGAATTCAATCTGCTCTTCCCTGATAGAAAAATCCCACCCGATCAAACCGGTCTTGGTAAATTTTAATGCATTGTTCAAAATGTGGGAAAACACCTTGCCCAACAATTCGGCATCGGTCATAAGATCAATATCCCCGGGCGATACCGGGAACCGGGTAACCAGTTCGAGGTTTTGCATGACGGTCTTTTGCCTGAATCTGGTCACCAAAGGCTGAAGAATTGACCCAAGGTTTACCGGCTTGATGCTCACCTGAATGGTGTGGGTCATCAGCAGCGATGCATCCATGAAGTCGGTCAGGGTCGTTATCAGGCGTTCACCGGATAATTTTATCATGGAATGGTACATCTCCTGCTCTTCCGTGGTAGCATCCGGTTGTGCGATCAGGTCGCTGAAACCGATGATCCCGTTCAACGGGGTCCTGATCTCATGGGAGATGTTCTGCAGGAACGAGGTTTTCAACCGGTCGCTGATTTCGGCTTTCTCTTTGGCCTTGATAAGGTTATTAACTATATTTTGCTTATCAATAAAACGCCCCAACCGTTTTCCGACTTCGTTCAGCAGGTCATGCTCTTCAGGGAGAAACGGAAAATGGCCCTCCGGCAGGCCAGGCTTCCTGACGCTGATGGTAATTGCTCCGTACTCCCTGTTTTCG
>Ga0247841_10002173_pt1 | contig 40361 bp, 53 predicted proteins | sample LaCruzMarch2015__2_FD_192410 | JGI IMG/M metagenome (GOLD analysis project Ga0247841, IMG submission 192410) | Freshwater microbial communities from meromictic Lake La Cruz, Castile-La Mancha, Spain - LaCruzMarch2015_18m | ecosystem: Environmental > Aquatic > Freshwater > Lake | place: Spain...
AAACCCCGACTCCGGTCGTGGGCCAAATCGTCATTGACAACAAGGCATCGCTGCCAGTTGTTGTCTCGGCCAAATCCAGCAATGGACAGATGGCCCCGGCCTTCGAGGTACCGGCTGGCGGAACGCGGTCCATTCCCGGACTCAAGCTGGGTGAAAAAGTGGAAGTCACCAATGCCTATTACCCCCCGGGTAACTGGCGGAAGTTGAAACCACTTTGTGTTGGCAAGACGGAAGTCTTACTCACGAAGCCGGTGGCCACGGTGGTGACCAACTTGCCCGATGGTCCGATGACTGATCAGGCGCCACTCAATGTGCGTTAAGCACGGCGAGCTCCCAAGTGCTAGTAGGGGAATAAACACCCCCTGCTAGCGCTTTTTTAATTCCCAAAACCCCAATTTTGCCCCAGGGTTCGTCTTGGGAAGGTGAAAAATCTGAATGGAGTAAGAGCTTGACAAAAGACATAAAAGGTGTATAATATTAATTAGTTACAGTGTAGTAGACAGAAGTCAGATCGGGTTGGTGCTCGATTGATCTTTGAGAAGAAAAAGTCAAAAACAAGGAGAAACGGAAATGAAAAAGAACATGTTGGTGTTCGTGGCGATGATGGTGTTGGTTTCCCTGACCACAAGCTGTGGTTATATGAATGGCTACCGACCCATTGCCACTCCGGCGAATGTCTATTCGCCGAACTATCAGTTCTGGGCTGGGAAAGATAATGTCGTTGACGACCCTACCGACCTGGCGGATGTCCGGGTGTTCGCCCAAAACGACACCCAATTCCTTATGGATGTCGCTATCGACGGTATCCATCGTGGCCGGGTTCAGCCTGGTGAAGCCTTCCGGTATTTGGCAGATGGTTACACCCGTAATAGTCGGGCAACCGTCATGGCTGTGAAGATAGTTCAGCCTCAGGCCGACGGACGACTTTTGGTCATCCGTTCCTTCTCTCATTCCTTGGGGTATCTCGGTACTTCGGGGAAAACGACAATTGTTTGGAGATTTTCTCAAGTACGTAGCTGGAATCAAAACCAGCAAGTGGATGTCCAGGACTCTTGGGAAACCACCTACTGATAGTGGTTGTGCCTCTCAAACTCGTGTTGCGCTTGCGCAGCACGGGTTTTTTTAATTGCAAATTTTTCCTTTTTACTCTATCTTTAAAACATCTTGAATTTCCGCCCGAGGGTTCACCTCGGGATGATCCCGAGGTGAACCCTCGGGCGGAAATTCTTAAAATATATTTATGAAATATATCAATCACAATTTACAAGAAACAAAAAAAATAGCCGAACAATTTATTACGGATTTAAAACCGGGCGGTGAGGGGGCAACTATTGTCGCTTTGCAAGGTGATCTCGGTTCGGGTAAAACTGCCTTCACCAAATTAGTTTTGGAATTATTGGGGGTGGTTGAGACGGTGACTAGCCCAACTTTTGTGATTGAGAAAATCTATAAAATTAATCATACAGATTTTTCTGAGTTGGTGCACATTGATGCCTATCGTTTAAATGGGGTAGCCGAATTAAAAACTATTGGCTGGTCCGAACTTATCAAAGACTCAAATAAAATTATTTTTATAGAATGGCCGGAGATGGTAGCAGAAGCCTTCGATGGAAAAGAAAAAAAAATCAACTTTACTTTTGTTGATGAAGCGACTAGAGAAATAGAATTGTAAGAAAATACCCACCAAAAAGGCTGGCGTCCATCTGGATGCCGGCCTTTTTGGTGGGTATTTTCTTGTGCTATAATGAGTCAAATGTCTAAGAAAGAAAAAAACGAAGTATTAGTTTTACTCGATGTTCACGCTATTTTGCACCGTGCTTATCACGCTTTGCCAGAATTTACGACTAGTAAAGGTGAACCAACGGGAGGCTTGTATGGTCTCTCCACAATGCTTCTCAAGATCATTGATGATTTAAAACCTGACTATGTTTTAGCTTGTTACGATTTACCAAAGCCAACCTATCGTCATGAAGCTTATGCTGGTTACAAAGCCGGACGAGCTAAAGCTGATGAAGAACTGGTTAGTCAGATCAAACGCTCTTATGATATTTTTAAAGCTCTAAGTATACCAATTTATTGTAAGGAAGGTTTTGAGGCGGACGACATGATTGGTACTTTGGTGGAGTTAAATAAAAATAATTCGAATTTAGATATTGTGATTGCTTCTGGTGATATGGATACTTTGCAATTGGTTCAGGGAGATAAGATCCGTGTTTATACTTTAAAGAAGGGGATCAAGGATACGATTATTTATAATGAGGACATGGTCAAAGAGCGTTATGGTTTTGGGCCAAAACTTTTACCAGACTTCAAAGGACTTCGTGGTGATCCGTCAGATAATATTATCGGTATCTCTGGGATTGGTGAAAAAACAGCATCGATACTAATTCAAAACTTTGGTTCGGTTGAAGATATTTACAAAAAATTAGCGAAAGATAAAGAAGCTTTTAAAAAAGTGGGTATTACTGATCGTATAATTGGTTTATTGGAGGAAGGTAAGGATGAGGCGTCTTTTTCTAAAATGCTCGGTACTATTCGTCATGACGCTCCTATTGAATTTGTCTTACCAGAAACTAAGTGGCGTCAAACTGTTTCCGTGGATACTGTTATGGATGTTTGGAATAGTATGGAGTTTCGAACCTTAACTCAAAGACTAAAAGATATCTTAGTAAAATATGGTGGCACTGGAGAAAAGGTGGAAAGCAAAGAAGCTTTGATTAAAAAAGAGGCCGATAAGGTGTCGAGTTTTTTTGCTGGGGTGGATGAAAAAGATATCAAAGAAGCTTTGGTTTCTATTTGGTTACTAAATTCAAACATGACCAATCCTTCTAAAGAGGATTTGATGAATTTAGCCGGACGTAAAAACTTTTCTGAAATAAAAAAAGAAATTGAGGAGGATTTGGATAAAAAAGGTGCTCGTCGGGTTTTCGAGGAAATCGAAAAACCACTTATCCCAATAGCAGAGAAATTAAATAACGCTGGGGTTTTAATTGATAAAAAACAGTTAGCTACTTTGGGTGAAAAGTATCATAAAGTTTTAGAAGAAAAACAAAAAGAAATCTGGAAGCTGGCTGGAGGCGAATTTAATATAAGTTCACCTAAACAGGTGGGAGAGATTTTATTTGTAACTCTAGGTTTGCATGCCAAAGGACAAAAGAAAACCGCCTCTGGGGCCCTGTCTACCAAAGAGTCAGAATTAGAAAAATTACGTGATGAACACCCAATCATTGGTTTGATTTTAGAGTTTCGTGAATTAGATAAATTGCTTTCAACTTACATTGATAATATTCCTAATTTGATAAGTGAAGACGGTCGTTTGCGAGCCAAGTTTTTGGCCGCTGGTACTACTACCGGAAGAATGGCTTCCCAGGAACCCAATCTTCAGAATATTCCGAATAAGACAGATTTGGGTCGAGAGATTAGAAAATCTTTCATTGCTAGTCCGGGCACAAAATTAATGGCCTTTGATTATTCTCAAGTCGAGTTGCGTATTGCGGCTTTTTTATCCGAAGATTCAAAACTGTTGGAAATTTTCCGTAATGGCCAGGATATCCACACGGCGGTAGCGATGGCAGTTTTTGGTGTGCCGGGCGATAAGGTGGACAAAGAAATGCGTCGTCGGGCCAAAGTGATTAATTTTGGAATAATTTATGGAATGGGTGTTAATGCTTTGAAAACTAATTTGGGGACTGATCGAGCCGAGGCTCAAAAGTTTTACGATGATTACTTTAAACAGTTTTCTAGGCTAGCGACTTATTTGGAAGAGGTAAAAGCTTTTGCTGTTCAACATGGTTATACGGAAACTTTCTTTGGACGACGTCGATATTTTGAGGGTTTAAAATCCAAACTTCCTTTTATCCGGGCGGCGGCTGAACGCATGGCTATCAACGCACCAATTCAGGGTGCTGAGGCCGACATTGTAAAATTGGCAATGATTAAGATTGATGAGTATTTACAAAAAGAGAAATTAACTGAAAAAGTAAAAATGGTTTTGCAGGTTCACGATGAGTTGGTTTATGAAGTGGAAAATAAATTGGTAGATAAAGTAGAAAAAGAGATTAAGAAAATAATGGAAAATGTGGTGGATCTCAAAACTTCTCATGGAGTGGTTTGTGTGGCGGAGGCTTCGGTAGGGGAGAGTTGGGGTAGAATGGAGAAGATTGTATAAGTATAAAGTATAAGTATGTGGAAGAGAGGCCGGTAATTCGCCCCGCGAATTGCCGGCTTTCTTATTGGCAAAAATTTTCTCGGGTAGGTATTATAATATCGCTAAAAAGTTTGCAGATTGCTGGACCCTTGTAATATTTAAAAATCGGAGTAATAATTATTCTTGAAAGGTTGGGCGCGTTTGCTCAATCACAGACAAAGTTCCGGAGGGGATGTTATGGCAGCTCTGCGCCACGCTGGTCTCACACAACACAAACATGCCAAGATCCGCCCGAAGTATAACGGCCAGGGGAAACGGGCCGTATACCGATGGCAGGTTCCGCGGCAGCGAGACCCAGCGCGACTACCGCACCAAGCAGGTCGTCGCACAGTAGAGAAATTTCCTTCTAGCGTTGTCTAGAGGGTACCCGGCGTTTTACGTCGGGTTATTTTTTTATCTTGCTTTTTATTTCTTATACTTATACTCTATACTTATACATCTTTTATACTTATACTATTCCAATGATTTACTTCCTTTACGGCGAAGACATAATACAATCACTAAAAAAGACCAAGCAGGTTATTTTAACTTTACAGAAAAAGAAACCAGAAGCTGTTTTTATCAAGATTGGTAGTGATGATTGGTCTGTGTCTAAAATGGAAGAGGGAATGGGAGGGCAAGGATTATTTGAACAGAGTTGTTTGGTCTTTCTGGATCGTATTGGTAAGAATAAAGAGGCTAAGGAGTTTTTGATTGAACGCTATAAAGAGTTGGTTGAGTCTCCGAATTTTTTCGTTTTACTGGAAGAAAAATTGGATGAGAAGCTAGTAGAGAAGATTGAAAAAGTGGCTTGGAAGACAGAAAAGTTTTTTGAAAAGCCTCATGCTTTGACTAAGGAAGAAAGATTGGCGGAAATAGGGGAGAAGATAGATTTCTTTGAATACGCCGATGTTTTTGGTTCGGGTGACAAAAAGAAAATGTGGACGATGTATCGAGCTGCGGTTGATCTAGGTGTTCCAGCAGAAGAAATTCATAGTATTTTTTTCTGGCAAGTAAGATCTATGCTGGCCGCTACTCTAGCTGGTAATGAAAAAGATTCTGGTCTTAAGTCCTACCCCTATCAAAAAGCTAAAAGTTCAGCTAGAAACTATGGTGAAGAAAAATTGAGACAACTAGCTTTTGATTTGGTAAAAGCTTTTCATGAAGCTCATCGTGGGCAAGTTGATTTGTATAACACACTCGAAAAGATAATTTTAGAGTTATAAAATAAAACCGCTTATTAAAGCGGTCACAGCCGAGGCTGTTGTTTAGCGGATTACATCCGTACTTGCATCGCCTTTTGATGGATAAAAAGACCAGCGGGTTTTCTTTGTTCTTTTTTTGAAAACCCTCGTTGGACAATTTGTGTTGTTTATCTTTGCAAATAGTTTGGTATTGTAGCGAACCCAGACGATTGTTGGCCCAGCATCTCGGGGTATTCTTTTTAGCAGTCTCTGAGTTGATTGCACAAAAATGAATACGTCGTACTTGCTGTAATTGATAACAGTTAATCTTGCCCAATTCTTTAGCCAGAAACTTAAAAAAACTGCAGTACTAATTACAGAAATAAACAGAAGTTGAACACAGGGTTTACTGGTAAACATATGTATTCTCCTTGATTGAGAACGGTTTTTTGTTCTGATTAAAGTATATTCCTTTTAAAAGCTTTTGTTAATCGATCGATAACTGACCCTAAAACCATTACTGATTTAAGAATCTTCATCTGTTAATTACCAGTACCCATAAAATGGTTTTAGTATATTTTCTTCGCATTTTGTTATATTGCCTTTAATGGGATGGACAAAAAGTTTTTTTCTTGATATATTCTCAAGCGTTAGCTAAATATGCGCCCATAGCTCAGCTGGTAGAGCAGTTGCCTTTTAAGCAATTGGTCGTAGGTTCGATTCCTACTGGGCGCACATTGTCGGTAATTTTATAAAACTGTTGGAATCCATAGTTATATATGGATTTTCTGTTTTATAGTGAGCTTTTTCTAAAGCCACTAAAGCAGTAAAAAGTGGACCCAAAACGGATTTTATTATAAGTCCGTCCGAAACCTCAAATCTTTCCCAAAAGAAGCCAAGCAACTGTTTCTTTAGTCTTGGAGTAGCATTTTTATAAGTTTCGTAAATGTTACTGGTTAAGTTTAATATCTCTCTCGCAATATCAATATTAACACTTCTTTCTTTTTCCAAGTCTCGCAGCTTAGTATCTATACTTTGAAGGTCATTGTCTATTTCGGTTCTTATTCGAACGAAGTCGTCATCTGAAATAACTTTACTGAACAATTTATCTTCCGCTGTCTTTCTTTTACATTCATAGGCAGTTCTTTGATTAATTAAAGCTGACTTCTTAGCATCATACATATTTCTTTTTTCATAAAAGATGTTCTTTGCCTTTTCAATAACTGTATCGATGAAGTCTTTGGTGAATTCAAGCTTTTTAAATTCATCCGCAACCTTAGATTCAAGCTTATTTTGTTCAAAATACTTCCCACAACCACTTCTGTTGGTGCAGTGATAATAAGCTACCTTAACTTTTTTATTTAAGTGCCATTCAGCGGTATAACGACACCCATGTTTGTAGCAAAAAATAAAGCCATTAAGTAGCCAATCAAATTTTCTACGGCGACAAGAATGTTTATTGTTTGAAGCCATAATCTTTTGAACTCTTTCAAAAACATCTTTATCTATTAAAGCTTCATGTTTGGCTGTGGTTAGGTGAACATCACCCCAATGTAGTTCACCAATATAAAAGCGATTACTAAGAATTTCGTACATTCGGCTATCTGCTAACTTTCCACCACTTCTACATCTAAGACCTTGCTCATAAACGATATCATTAACATCCATGACGTTATAGTTACCATTAGCATATAAATCAAAAGCCTTTTTTATAAATTGAGCAGTAATTGGATTAATTGCGATAACCTTTCTTCCAAAACGGTCCAAAGCTTTGTCATCTGTTATATTCTTATAGCCTAAAGGTGGCTGACAGGGGAGATAACCTGCTTTAGCCTTTTCAGTCATAGTTGCTTTAACTTTCTCAGCAGTAATTAATCTGTGAAATTGATTGAAGTTTGCTATCATTAAATCCATAGTGACTGATGTGGCAGAATTGTCTAATGTTGGTTGAGTTATAGATCTTAAAAGAACTTTCTTTTTTCTAAACAATTCAGTAACTAAAACGTGGTCGCCCACATTTCTTGAAAGTCTGTCAGTATTAACCATAAACACAGCATCGATACTGCCAGTTTCTACGAACCCGATTACTTTTTTAATACCTTCTCTTTTAAGGTCTTTGCCACTTTTTCCCTCATCTTTGATTACTTCAATAATTGAATAACCTTCTTCTTCGGCAACTCTTCGACAAGAGACTTCTTGTGATTCAACTGACAAGCCTTCTTTGGCTTGATCTTCTGTACTAACGCGACAATAAATTATTGCCTTTTTATTTTGATTCATTTTTTTACGATTGCATTTATTTAATAATAGGAACTAATAAGAAAGGGGACAACCTAAGTTATACCCACCTTACTTCTTTAAAGAGAAAAAGTATTTATTACTTTCAGCTTTTCGCTTATTTATATAATTAGGTTGAAGTTCTTTTAGAGTGTCATCAATTACGGCCGTACTGTAGTCATCTTCCAACATTTCAATAAGTTCTTTTCTGCCAATTTCATCTTTTTCAGCAAGTAGTTCCAAGATTATCTTTTTAAGTTCGGTTTTTACTTCTCCCTTAGGGTCATGTTCGCCCTCATATTTAAGTTCGACTTTGTTATCATCTGATATTATTTTTACAGAGAAAGGCTCTAGGGCTTCTTGTTGTCTAAGTTTGGCTTGATTAATCACTAAATTATTTTTGTTTTGTGATTTTTCTACGACTAAAAGACAATCTATGCCAGCCAATATGTCGGAGGAACCCCTAAGACTGTTGGCGTTATTTTTTGAACCAGTCTTTTCTTTTCTGTGGTGATGAATAAAAATTACATTTACACCGAGGTTGGTAATCTTTCTAAATTTTCCCATAACCTTTGCTATGTGCTGAGATTCATTCTCGTCTCCTTTGTGAATTCTGACTAAGGAATCAAATACCACTACTTTGACACCAAGAACACTTATAGCTTGTGTTAACTGATTAAAGTCTTTATCGACATCAATCGAAAAGTCCTCATTGTTTAAGTAAAAGATATCATCATCTTCATCAACCCCTATTTTTTTAAGTCTAGATTGGATGTGTTTCTGGTGATTTTCTTTATCAACAAAAAGTACTCCATTTTTGGTAACTTTAAATTTACCCAAAAAATCTTCTCCTTTAGATACACATCTGGCAAGTTCTAGTGTTAGCCACGTTTTAAAACTCCCGGGCATACCAGAAATAGCTGTAATAGAATTGTCGGGTATTAGATTCTCAACTAACCACACATCGGGTCCATAGTTATAGTTTATGATTTGAAATACAGGGATAACTTTAATCTCTACCCCGTAAAGTTCTTTCAGTTTATTCTGTGTTTGTTCCTTCATAAGTTAATTTGATATACCAAATTCAGACACGCCCTCATTTTTTTGGGAAATATCTATATTTTGGTCTTCACTAATAATTTGCATAAGAATATCAGCCAAAGCTCGAGCTGCAGCATCGATAACTTTTTTATTTTCATTAGGTATTTGGTAGCTGTTATTCATGCAATAAGCATATCTTTGTATTTACATAAAATCATCATTTACTTTAGCAGCTAATATAAATAACCCTTACTTTTAAGGGTTATTTATCGAAAAATTATTTTTAGCTAATATTAGCTAATATTGAACATTGAGGATGTAGTTACCCTTTTTATCCAAGGACTCGATTTTGAGTGGCATTTTTTGTCCTTCCAATCTTTTGTTGAGTTTTGATGTTTGGGTGCGGAATGTGTTATCTGAATATCCGCATGCATCTTTTATGGTGTAAATATTTACACTTTTCCCCGAATCAATGGTTTTACCACATCGGTGTACTTGTGGGGTCTCAATCAATAGATTTAAGAGTATTCTGAAACCACCGACAACCCGCAGTCTTTTATCCCCAAATACGAAATCACTGCCTTCAAAATGGGGTTTTTTAGCTAAAGCATCATCATTTTTTGTGTATTGTTCAATTACATAATCAGCTTTCTTTCTAAACAGTTTTATCTCTTTATTAATTATAAATTTTGCCGCAATAAATTTGTAGGATATTAAATCCTCTGTTAAACCATCATAAAATTCGAGGTTTGAAATTATTTTTTTACTTTCTAGTAGCTTGAGGAAGGTTTTTGATGTATAAAGTCTAGCCGAGTCGACGTCGTAATTTTCGTCCTCAGGTTTTATTCCCATTTCGATGCTGACTACCATTGGTGAGTCTTTTGGCTGTAATTCAATTTGGATTTCTACAGACCTGTCTATTTCATCTAATAGTTCGCTTAGTATTGTTACCTCTTCTTTAAAAACACTTCTAATAGCCTCCCAATTAACGGAACCCTTATAATCATCGATAGTGCTTTTTGCTCTTCTGCTAGTTTCGCCATTTAACATAATATTTAAATTATACAACAAGCTATTAGTTTTTGGTTTTATATTACATATATACAATAAAAACCAAAAACCGAGTTTAGATTGTTTTTATCTCTAATATTGGTATGATATTACCATAACTAAATATTGCAAGTCGACCTAACCCCTTTGGCGTCAAAAACTAAGGATATGGTTGCAAAACCAGTAATGAATAAAGAACCCATCATATGGGGGTATTCGTTACTGGTCACATTGGGAAACTGGTGTGGAGGGCGAAAGCTCTCACCTATGTGATGGGCTTTTTGTATGAAAAAAATAAACCAGTTAAAATCGAAACATCTTCATTTGGGTCGGATAGGGGAGCTCCTTATGAAAGCTGAATTTCTTAAGAGAGACTTTGATGTATATTCTACAGAAGTTGATAATGATGGAATTGATTTCGTTGTAAAAAATTTAAACAAAAACTATTTTGATATCCAAGTAAAGGCTACAAATCAAAAATATATTTTTATGAAAAAAGCTGTCTTTCAGCCAAGAGGAAATCTTTATTTAGCAATGTTGATCTTAGATCAAAAGCAAAATAATCATTTCTTGCTAATACCGTCTTTGGATTTTTTAAATAATACACGCGACAGTTTTTTAGTAGATAGAAATTATGAAGGCAAAATATCTCCACCTGAATATGGAATATACTCAAACGGTAAGTATTTGAAGGCCCTTATAGATAAATACTCTTTTGAAAAAATTGTTACGGAATTAGAAAAAAGTGGATAAGTGAGGTTGGTTTTTGTTGAAGAGGATAATAAATTATTAATTATTAACTAATAATAAAAATGTCTAAAAAATGTAAATTGATGGTGGTAATTTTTTCTCTACTTTTATTCCCAGGTATTTCAACGGCAACTTCTGGTGCCTGTTCTTCTCATGGAGGTGTAAATTGTAAAGTCGTCTCCGCTTTAGATGATAGTGCAATATGTAATGATGGTTGGTTGAGTACTACAAAATATTCAGACACAGAAGAGTGCAAACAAGTAGCAAGTCAGTCTTACTGTTTTCCACCGGTTGGTTCCGGTTGCAAAACTGAAAGTGATTTAGGTATTGTGCAAAGACAGAGTTATACAAGTGGAGAGAGTCGTTATTCACCTGATATGTCGCAAGGAAATATACAAGCCTGTAGAGATCAAATAATTTCTTATCAAGCAAAAGTTCTTAGTTACCAAACCTGTTTAAGCTCGGAGCAATCAAATACCGTGCGAAAACCTTCTCCAGTTTTTGCATCTGTAGGAGATTATTGTAAGTATAAATACGGCACCAATTCCAATGAGAGTATTGAAAAAACCGGTTCATGCATTTGTGAAGTTGGTTATGAATTTGATTCAAATGATAAATGCTCTTTGAGGCCTTCGATAGTCCCAAAAGTTGTTGATTCATGTAAAAAAACTTTCGGTGTGTATTCTATGGCTTCAACTACTAATGGTAGTTATTGTACTTGTCAGAAGGGATATTATTTCAGTACTAGTACCGATAGGCAGTGTGTTCCTATAGATAATTACTACTGCGGTTTGTTTTTTGATAGTAATTATATACCTGACACAGATGGAAAAAATTGCGTTTTAAAACCAGTCAAACAAGTTCAACTGCCAAAAACTAACACAGTTATGATTAAAACGGCTAAGAGTAGTCAAATTATTAAAGTGGTATCTACCAGCACAGAGAGTGTTGTCTTAAGAGGGGTAGCGACTTCTGCCGAACTAGTAACTGTCGGAACTACAACTAAATCAATACAGCCAAAACCCTCGTTTTTTAAAAGACTATGGAATTATATTTGGAAGTTTTAAATTATTAATCTTATGATTACATATAAGGAAACGTTGGAAATATCTTTGGAGTTAGAAAAAGCTTTTTGTGGATGTGAAAACTCAGGCGAAGATGATGCTATAAAATATATTATTGAACTTCTCGCCGATTATTTTGAAAGGAAAAAAGTTAAGAATTTTTCAAAAAAGTTTTTTATTGAATTAACTGTTCTAACTATAAAAGATAAAGATGTTTTAAAATTAAGGGATGAATTAGTCAGGGAATATAAGAAAAAGAATAGACTTAGTCCCTATCGTCAGTAAATAAACAATTTCATTATTAATAACAATACGAAATATGCACGAAGATATACTTATGTTTATATTACTAACACCCTTTCTTGTAGCCGTCGGTTGCTTCTATTTTTTTGGCTTTTGGATAGGTGTGGTCGCTTGGCTGGTTGCCATCTTATTGTTTATTATAATCGGTGGCATTATCGATAGTAGCGAGGGGCGTTAACTTACTAAATACCAATTATTTACCTTCTAAACGCTTGTAGATAAGGTTTCTCTATTGAATCCGATAGATTATATAGATACACACAAAAACCCTAGAATTCCTAGGGTTTTACTGTTTGAGATTTTGTAGTTTCTTTCTTTTTGTTTTCCAATTCTTTTTTTATTTGTTCTTCACCTGTTTTAATCTTTTTTTCTGTAATCTTAGGGTATATATTTTTATGAAGTATATCTAATAAATAAAATGGTGATGTAGTTTTTTGTTTAGCGATAAGTCTTACATGTCCAATAACCTTAGTTAAATCACTATTTATTTCCTCGATACTTTTCTTGTAGTCATTAACCATTATTAGTGTGTTATCACAAAATTCTTCCCACTCTTTGTTTTTTGAACTATTTTGTATGAAGTTTGTAACTGTGTCTGAATACTGTTTATAGAAAAATTTGATGTCATCCTCCAAATTTTCCAACATTAAACTTACAGGTAAAAAATTGTTAATAAAGTCTTTACCTAAAACAAGGATGGGTTTATCTATTAGTTTAAAGGATCCATAGCTGGCTATGTACGGCCTTTTTTCGGAGAGTGTCTTTATCCATGTATCAATTAAGTGTGTGTAATTATTTAAAATATTGAAATTGTATACACATACCATTTCAACTTCTGAAGCTGATAGAATTGCAACTCTTCTTTTTTCATAAGATGTTTTTAGTAACCAAACAACAAACACAAAAAAAAGACTTATCAAGATACTTATAGTTGTTTCTATTATTTTGTCCTTTGAGACATTTCCGATAATGAAGTTCATTTATCAAATCTATCATATTGGCTAATAATAAGTAAGATGTTGTATTGTGTATATAATAATCGTTAAGACGTTATTGTCCCTGTTTTTCCTTGAACCTAACACCTTGTTTTACCCATATTCTTCACGGAACCAAAACCCCCTGTTCTGACTGGTAATTTCTGATAACCAAAGGTGTATTTTGGCTATATAGTTCTATAAACCTAAAAGCCGTAATTTACCTAGGTTTACATAGAACCAAACGGTGATAAATTTTCAGATATTTTCAGAAAACCATTATTGCATTAGTTTGTTTAATTGTGATAGTATCGTTTTAATTATGCCTGATAAACATTACATACTTTATATAGACGATTCCGGCTCTCGATTTCCAGACATTAAAGATAATAATGTTAGAGATGATGGGATGGATTGTTTTGCGCTGGGTGGAATATTGGTTGAAAGCAATCATAAAGAAGAGATTAAGAATAAGTATTTAGAATTTTGTAAAAAATGGAATATTAATACGCCTCTACATTCAAATGAAATAAGGGGTAGAAGGGAGGGTTTTGCGTGGCTTAAAACAGAACCGGACAAAGAAGCACCCTTCCTAAAAGATTTAGAGGAATTTCTGTTAAGTATTCCAGTCTTAGGCTTTGCAGCTGTGGTTAGTCGCCCGGGATACAATCAACGTTATAAAGAAAAATATGGAGATAAAAGATGGCAGATGTGCAAAACATCCTATTTTATCTTAATAGAAAGAGTTGTTAAATATGTGGTTTCTAAAGGTGGTTCCCTAGAAATAAGGTTTGAGGAGGTTGGCAAAAGTGAAGATAGAGCAATTATAGATTACACAAAGAAAATAAAAGAAGAAGGCTTGCCGTTCGATGCAGATAAATCAGCTAAATATTGTGGCTTAAAAAATGAGTGTTTTAAGAATACTATTAAAGGCGATGCCGAGCGTAAAAAGAAAGGTAATTTATATGTTCAAATTGCTGACTTGTATCTTTACCCTATGGTTAAACGAATTTACAATCCAAACTATAGACCCTGGGTTGTTTTGCATGGTAAAAATAAAATAATTGACTCTTTGATTAAAGAGGAGGATAAGGATATTCTCGGTATAAAGTATAGTTGTTTTGAAAGTTTTAGGTAGTAAAAAACCTGATATAATCAGGTCTAGTTTACCGGCTCGCAAAACGCGAGCCCCGGGGCAAAGCCCATATGTATATATTAGCAGAAATTAATTAAAATGTGTAGATAAACTGGGGATAACTTATTACAATCAAAAAACGTAATTATTTATTAATTAATAATATTTTTTGATAATTTCACTAAAAATCCTAATATTAGAGAGGCGATTTGTTCTAATTTCTTTTGTTTCCTTAATTTCTTCACAAAAAGCTAAACCCTTATCATTTGTTAATCTAAAGTATTCCTCAGAATTTTTTATGTAATTAATGATCAAAGTGTCATTTATTAAGGGTATCCTAATGTTGTCTATCTGGCTATTTTCATATTTTGTTGTAGGGTCAGGTAAAAATAGCCCATATTCTATTCCGAACTGTTTTGGTGTTATGTCGTGTCTAACATTATTGATATCAATCCATATCGCATGAAACTCGGCTTCCATCATTAGGTCCGGTAGCGTTTCCCATATTAGCCATCCATATTCAATATTACCGCCCTTAGTTTTAATAACGGAATTAACATTTTCAAAACAATTAAGTTCTATATATGGTCCTATTTTTTCAACGTTAAGATGTACTGGCTCACTGGTAGGTGATATGTTCTTACAAAAATTACAAGCCCTCTTAGATTTTAAAAGACTTGGAACTTTTGGTAATGGTATATTCATGGGTGTATTTTACTATTCTTTAAAAAAAACATTAATTTCATCACTGGATATAAAACCTGAAAAACCACTGTTTACAAGTCTAAAATTTAAGTTTTTTATATGTCTCAAATTGCTGGCAACCTCTTCAGAAGATTCTTTTTTCTCTGTAACAATTGTTACAGGGACTTGTTTGTTTATATTTTTTTCTATCAAATCCACAAGTATTTTATCACCCGCCTTCCATCCAATGATTAAAATTTTATCTGCATTTTTCAAAACTGTTTTGATTTGCAAGGTGTGTCTTTCGGGACATACAAAAGTATCTTTATTTGAAAGTGGAACGGCTATAGCAGGAAATATTGCGAGATTTGAGTGATTTTTTAATTGATTGGTATGATAAGGGTGTGCTCCAATTTGTCGCAGTTGGGATAAATACTCGGGGTGCTTTTTGTAGTAATCACAGTCTGTTATACACCCCTCCCATTGATAATCCAGGTTGTTTTTATCTGACATATAAGCCCAATCGTGGGACCCGTGAGGTTTGATAATCTGAATGTTATTAGACAAATAATGATTTATATCAACATATTTTTCATCAGTAATGCTTTGTTCCAATAGCGAATCATAGTTGAAAGTGATAACAGAAGCCTTGCCTTCATTGTAGTCTTTAATTTTTGTTATTAAGGCTTGATAATTATTAATTGGGTTAGATTGTTTAGAAACCCATTCAAAAGTATCTTTTAAAAAGAATTCTAAAGATATAAATTGTTCTTTTCTATGTTTTTTATCTCCAACCCCATCCATAATTTTTTGTAATGATGATTCAAAAGTTTGTTTATTTTCGATGACAGGTGTAGAAATTTCCGAAAAAATGCCAGCCATATCAGGATATTTTGAAATAATGCTAGAAATTTCTGGCTTATTAATAAAATTAGTATTAACTAAATCGTTAGTGAGTATTGATGGGTGTGCATAGTTTGAATAATCAAAGGAGGCTCCCGCACCGCATATGATTAATATGTTTTTAGCCATATTATGTAGGATACATCTAAATTGTTTTTTTATCTACCCATCTCCCTAATATATAAAAGCTTCGAATACATCGATTCCATATACTCTCTATCACTTAAAATCGTTATAATAATTTCCTGTTCGGGGCACAAAATAAAAACACTGGCTTAGGCCAGTGTTTTTATTTTGTGCGCCCAGAGCAAGCCATGGGAATGGCTTGCGTTAGGAATCGAAAGACAGAGCGGGTCCCAAGTCAGTAGACTTGGGTGCGAGTCGGGGTCGAGGAATTTTATGAGCGACGGCGAGTGAAATATCCGTGACAGATTCCTATTCTTGATTTTGTAGATTACACGTACGCTGGATATTGACAGCGAACCGAAGGAGGAAAAATAAGTGAAACGCTCCTACTTTTACTTCTCTCCCTTCAAAATCAATCTCCTCTCAAACCCACCCATTTCCTCCTTTTTCTTTGATCTAACTTCCTCAGTCTCTTTATACTCCGCCAATGTCTCTAAGGCCAAAACAACTTCTTTTATATCCGCCAACTCTTCACTGGTTGGATTCTCTGTAAACTCATCTATTTCTTCTTGAAGTTTTTTAATTAATTCCACTTTATATTCTCCCTGATTGGCGACCCTTTGTTCGTAGAGAATGCCTTTTTTGTTTAGAATTTCCGGAATTCGATCACGAACTAATTTATTGTAGCTAGTCATGTGTAATATAAGGTTATTTTGTAAATCTGGCCTATTCATTGTATCAATAATTACCAATAATATAAACATAAAAAAACTATTTTGTCTTTCGCCTCAAGACTTATTCAAAATGATATAATAAGGTTCATGAAGAAACATCATAAATATATCTTCGTGACTGGCGGTGTGATGTCAGGAGTTGGCAAAGGTATCGCCAGCTCATCTATTGGGACCCTTCTTCAAGCGAAGGGTTTTTCTATTAATTTATTAAAAGTTGATCCGTATTTAAATGTTGATGCGGGTACAATGAATCCAACGGAACACGGCGAAACTTTTGTTTTGAATTCTGGATTGGAAACAGATCAAGACATGGGGAATTACGAAAGGTTTTTGCATCGTGATCTCACTCATGATGACTACATAACTTCTGGTATGGTTTATAAACACGTGATCGAAGCCGAGCGTGCTTTGAAATATGGCGGAAAATGTGTGGAGGCCGTGCCACATATTCGCGACGAAATAATCAGACGTTTTGAACATTCGGCCAAGAAAAACAAATCTGATATTACTGTCGTAGAAATAGGTGGAACTGTGGGCGACTATCAAAATATTATGTTTATTGAGGCCGCTAGAACAATGAAGGTTTATCATCCTCATGATGTAGCCTTTGTGATGGTGAGTTATATGCCAGTGCCGTCAAAATTGGGTGAGATGAAATCTAAGCCAACTCAAAATGCTATTCGCCAATTGAATTCTTATGGCGTTAATACTGATATTATTATTGCTCGTAGTGAGGTGCCGATGGATCATAAGCGAAAAGAAAAGATCGCGGTATCTTGTAGTGTGCCGGTCGATCATGTGATCTCAGCTCCAAATATAGAAAGTGTTTTTGATGTACCCCTTAATTTTGAAAAAGATAACTTAGGAAATATATTATTAAAAATTCTCAACCTAAGAAAAAAGAAAAGTTCGCCTGGTATGAAAGAATGGGAAGATTTTGCCGAGAAAGTAAAAAGTGTCAAAGAGCCAGTAAATATTGCGATAGTAGGAAAGTACTTTAATACCGGGGATTTTGTCTTAACTGATGCTTACGTTTCTGTTTTGGAGGCGATTAAATATTCGGCTTATAAACTTGGTAAAAAACCAGTGATTCACACTATCAATTCTCGTGATTATGAAGGTGAGAATTTTAAAACCGCTGATTTCAAGTCTCTGAAAAAGTTCGACGGCATTATTGTACCGGGTGGCTTTGGTGAGTCGGGGATTGAAGGTAAATTGTCTGTAATAAAATATGCTCGTGAAAATAAGATTCCATATTTTGGGCTTTGTTACGGTATGCAACTGATGGTGATAGAGTACGCTAGAAATGTTTTAGGTTTGAAAGACGCAACTACTGCAGAGATAGATAAAACTAATAGAGATTTGGTAATTGATATTATGCCTGATCAAAAAAGAAAACTAGCAGAGGGAAATTATGGTGGTAGTATGCGCCTCGGAGCTTATGAGACAGTCTTGAAAAAGGGTAGTGTCGCGAGTAAGGTTTATGGTATGGAAAAAGTTTCTGAAAGACATCGCCATCGTTATGAAGTAAACCCTGAGTATATAAAAAGAATTGAAGAGGCTGGTTTAATTTTTTCTGGCACTTCACCAGACGGCAAGTTGATGGAAATCGCGGAATTACCTCATAATAAACATCCATTTTTCTTGGGCACCCAGTTTCATCCAGAATTCCTAGCGAGACCCTTGGCGCCACATCCGTTATTTACGGAGTTTATCAAAGCTGCGATAAAGAAATAAAAAAAACAAAAACCACCTCGCGGTGGTTTTTGTTTTAAATATTTTTACAAGGCCCAGTCTACTGCATATAGTCCAGCACCAGTGAGTAGCAGGGAGGTGGCGATGGCGGTCATTAAAAGATAGAAAACAAAGTCTCGACGGAGTAAACTTTCTTCTTTGGATTCAATGAAAAGTTGGATGCCACCAAGAAGGATGAAAGCGAGGGCAACAGGTTGAGTGTAAATACCAACGATTAGCATTAAACCACCGGCAAATTCTAGTAAGCCAAAAGTAGTAACTATTTCTCGAGCGCGTTTGAAATTCATGGCGCGCATAAACATTACCCAACCGTTTTTTTCTTTGTGCATTTTTAGCCAGCCAAGATTTAGTAAAACTAAACCGAGAATAACTCGCATAATCAATGGAGCTAGTAGTGAATAGTCTAATAGTTCTGGAAAAACGTTGGATAAATGAATCATACAAAAATTATACTACGTTTTTATTTAGATACCAAGACCAAATAATATTTAACTTGCTTTTGTGTTGTTTTCTCACTATATTAAGCCTATGAAAAAGGGAATTCCTAAGACCGAATTAGTTGTGGTAGTGGACGATGTCCGCAGTGTTTTTAATGTGGGTTCATTTTTTCGTACTTCGGATGCGGTGGGTGTAAGTAAAATATATTTAGGAGGGTGTACTCCAACACCAGTAGATCGTTTCAATCGACCAAGAAAAGATTTGGCAAAAACGGCTTTGGGATCGGAACAGATTATTCCCTGGGAGTATGTTAAAGATATTAAAAAACTGCTACTGAATTTAAAAAAAGAAGGTTATAAAATATTAGCTTTAGAGTTGTCTGAAAGGGCGATTGATTATAAAAAAGCCAAACTGACTGCTAAGAATATTTTAGTAGTTGGAAATGAAGTTGATGGTGTCGATAAAAATATTTTGAGTTTAGCCGATGAGATCATTCAAATACCGATGAAAGGGAAGAAGGAATCTTTGAACGTTGGGGTGTCGTACGGTATAGCCGCCTATCGTTTATTGGATAAGTAAAAACCGCTTGAAGCGGTTTTAATTTAATATTGAGTGTTGGCTGTGTGAACAACATTTCCGTAGCTATCGTAAATTTTTGTGGTAATAACCTGTTTTTTTATTGGTTGAGCGGTGTAACTACTATAGGCTGACGCAGTTTGGGTCGAGGTATTATAGCTAGGCGTAGTACTAGCGGAAACGGTTGGACCAAAAAGTCTAGCCAAAAAAAACATTGAGACCACCGCTATAAGAATCCATTTTAAATCTTCATCCATATATTTTGGGGCTAGGCCCACAATCGGTAGTATATAACAAAATATGTTTTTGTTAATTTGACGAAAACGCTTTTATTTATCTGAATTTAAAATACCCCAAAGAAGGTTTGGGCGCATTTGTATTCTTCCTTATACTTATACCCGCCCGTACCAAGCGGACTCGGTCCGTTCGGGCGGGTACTCATACTTATGATTGGCACCTTTCACAGTAATGAGTTCCTCGTCCAGCGTGTTTAATCTTTACTAGAGTACCATTGCAAACCTTGCAAGGGTCACCAGAACGACCGTAAACATAGAGATGGGGAACAAAGCCTCCCTGACTGCCATCACTACGACGGTAGTTTCGGGAAGAGGTTCCTTTGTGTTTGATGGAGAGTTTAAGGACGGCCACAATCTGTTCTTGGAGTAGAGTAATGTCTTCGTTATTTAAAGTGCCTACTCGGCGATCTGGTCGTAGGTGGGCGAGAAAACATGCTTCGTCGGCATAAATATTTCCAATACCAGCAATCAAGGTTTGATCAAGAAGTATTTTTTTAATTGTTGATTTTGGATGTTGTTTGAAAATCTCTATTAAGAATTTTGAGGTGAAATTTTTGGACAAAGGTTCTGGACCGTAGTGCTCGGTCGCTGTATCTAGTTCATTTCTGTTTAAAAGGCGAGACCAACCGAATTTGCGGAGATCGTTAAAGTATAAATGACTATTATTATCCAGAGTGAAAATAATTCTGGTGTATTTTCCGGGTGTTTGAACGTCGTTGGTTGGGTGTCCGCCTGAAATCATTTCACCTGATTTTGGAACGAAGATTAGTTGCCCTGTCATTTTTAAATGAAAGGTCAAAAATTTATTACTGTTTAAATTTAAAATCAACATCTTGGCTCGGCGGTCGGCTCCCTCAATTTTTACACCAATTAGATTCTTTTTATAGGCGGTAGGGGTTAATGGTAAAACCGCCTTGAACCACAAGACTTCAACATTTTTTATGATTCGTCCGGCTAGTAATTCGTCCAGCTCACGACGCAAGGTTTCAACTTCGGGTAATTCGGGCATATTTTTATACTAGTCTTTTTTAATAAAAAGTAAAATTATTGTTAGTTTTTTTCCCGAATTGTCATTCCCGCGCAGGCGGGAATCCAGGAATCAGAATAAGTCTTAATTCCAGGATGGATTCCCGCCTGCGCGGGAATGACAGAAGAGGGGAGTTAAGTGATTGCCAAAATTTTATGGGAGAGTAAAATTGGAGGTATTAGAAAGTAATTAATATTGTTTATGTTTAGAAGAATTTTTGGAGGAATTGCCTGTTTAATTATATTGCTTATAACTTATGAATTTGTATCAGAAATAATTTCATCTACGGGACCCCATTATGCATACCGTCCATTATATTTTATGTTGTTAGCAATAACTTATTTATTTTTTGTTCCAGTCAGTGTTTATTATTTGATATCCAAAAAGCCTGTTTTAGGTCTAGAAATAATAGCTTTAAAAATTCACATATTTTCCTTCGGTTTATTTATAGTTGGTTTATTTCAGGGATTGATTTCTAACATGCTTGTTTCTAGTATTAGGTGGTTTTTGGAATTAAATCAAGGAGTGATAATTCTGTTATCAATTCTATTATTTATAATTGGTGATACACTCTTGATTATTGGTTTATATAAAAACAGGAAAAACAATAATAAAAACGCTGGCGTTTAGCCAGCGTTTTTATTTACTTAGTAAGTATTTTTTGTAGTTCCTCTCTGGCAACCTGTGCATCATTCCACGGAATTTTAGTATAATCTTTCGTTATTATATAAGGATCAGTGCCCTTGCCGGTGATGAGGACGGCGTCACCCTCCTGAGCTAAACTGAAAGCATGGGCGATAGCTTCCCGACGATCCATGATTATTTCACAAGCGGTTTCAGTAATCTCTTTTTTCATCTCCTCAACTATTTGCATCGGGTCATCATCATAAGGGTCTTCATTGGTGAGAATTATATTTGAACAATATTTTTCCGCAATATTGGCCATTTCTTTACGTTTCCACTTGTCACGTCCGCCACCAGTATTTCCAAGAACTCCAATAATACGAGAAGTTTGAAAAACCTCATAAAGCTTTTGTAAAGAATCCGGGGTGTGAGCGTAATCAATAATGACAGTAAAATTTTGTCCCTCGTCTATTTTTTCGACTCGTCCGCGGATACCGGAAAATTTTTCTATGGCCCGCTTAATTATTTCATCGGTTACTCCCTGGCTTTCTGCAAAGGTGGAGGCGGCCAAGACATTGGAAAGATTAAAAATGCCAGACAAATAAGAAGTAATAGGTTGATTGTGCCAAGTAAAATTCAAACCCTCTTTGGCGATATTATATGGTTCAACATCTTTGAGAGAGTAGGTGAGTTTTTTATCAACTGGATAGTCTAGGAATTTTTGTCCCTCCTTATCATCAGCGTTGGAAATAATTACACGATTAAGTTTTTTGGATTTACCGACTGCCTCGGCTACTGAGAGTTTAGCCTTAACATAATTTTCATAGGAGCCGTGGGATTCGACATGTTCCGGCGCGAGGTTGGTAAAAACTAGAGCGTCAAAAGAAATAAATTTGTGACGATATTGAGACGCCGCCTGTGACGTAACTTCCAAAATAGCATAGTCGCATTTATGTCGGACAGCATTTCTTAAAAATCTTTGGGTAAAAAGACGTCCTGGCATCGTCATTTTATAAATATTATTTTCCGAATATTCACCGACTTTGAAACGAATAGTACCAGCCAGGGCAGTCCGATAACCAGCTTCTTCCAAAACAGCGCTGATTATCTCAACGGTTGAGGTTTTACCTTTGGTGCCAGTCACGGCAATAACCTTTAATTTTTTAGAAGGGAAGCCGTACACAATCGCTGCAAATAGAGCTAGGGAGTAATGATAAAACGGTCTCCAAAAACTAAGAAAAGTGGTCGGAAGGACTTTCTTTATTTGGTATAGAATTTTATCAATCATATATTATTTACCTAAAATTTTTAAAGCGTGGCGAATACGTTCTTTGGTTTCTGTAATGTTGGTTGGAATTTGCTTGAGGGCTTCCCGAGCGTCGTTGTGATCATAACCAATGGCTTTGAGAGCTTCCAAAACTTCAATCTCACTTTTGAGACTGCCAGTATTTTCATAGTTAATATTAATAATTTTATCTTTTAATTCTAGGACAATTTTTTCGGCCAGTTTTTTACCTATGCCGGAAACTTTGGTTAAGTGACTAGTATCACCCTCGGCTACCGCTCGCTGGATAACACTGACTGGACTGACATTCATAACACCTAGAGCACTTTTTGGGCCAATGCCAGAAATGGAAATCAATAACTCAAAAAAATCTAGATCGTCTTTTTCTCTAAAGCCATAAAGATCGTTGGCGTCTTCACGAATAACTTCATGGAGCCAAAGCTCGATTTCTTTGTTTGTATTTTTGCTAGATGAAAGACAGAGTTCGGTCGTGCCGAAAACTTTGTAGCCAAGGCCGCCAGTTTCTATTACCAGATAGCGATCATTATTCCAGATTACCTTACCGCGGATGTGAGTTAACATAAGAATATTATACTTTAATGGTGAATAATTCGCTATCAGCCGATGTTTGGTCAAAAGAGCGGGGGATTAGCCTAAAACCTTGTAATTTCCACACTTTGTGTTAGTATAACTGAACTATCAAGAAAACAATCGTGTCTCGATTATTTTAAGATTAATAAAAAATAAATGCCAATAATTCAATCAGCCAAAAAAGCTCTAAGAAATTCAAAACACAAGAAGGTTTTTAATCTTCGCCGTAAGAATATTGTTAGTAAGGAAATAAAAGAATTGCGCGCTTTAGTTTCTGTCAAAAAAATGAAAGAAGCTCAGGCTCTTTTACCAAAAGCTTACAAAGCCTTGGACAAAGCCGCTAAAATCAATTTGATCAAGAAGAATACTGCTTCTCGTTTGAAATCCAGATTATCTGCTTTGATCGTCAAGAATAAATAATTTCACTATTTAGAAAACCACCCGAGAGGGTGGTTTTTAATTGAAGACGACTGGTTCGGAGGTAAAACTTTTTACTATTGAACCGTCATTATTGAAATTGATGTCAACTTTGATTTTTTCACCATCCAGAACGAGTGGAATCCATTTTTTATCGGCGGCCCACATTTCATCGAAGGGTAGAGTGGAGGCAGGGAACCAACAAGGTTTCATTTCTTCAGTTTCTACTGGTTCACCCAGCCAGGAATGAGTTATGTAAACATGACATTCAAAAACATGGTTGCCTTCAAAAAGGAAATTGATTAAAGCCACTTTTTGGAGTTTGTCTTCGGTTGTGATTAGCCCTGATTCTTCCCGGAGTTCTCGGATAGCTGCTGCGGCAGGTTCCTCATTTATTTCAACTTTGCCACCAAAACCATTCCATTTACCAGCACCAAAACCAATCTTTTTCATTGCGAGAAGAACTTGATTATCCTTAAGACAGAAACAGAGAGTTGATTTTTTCATAGGTTTGTCCTTTCGGGTATTGCTTAATGGTAATCCTGGTGGAAGGGAAAGTAAAGACAGAATCGGTTTGACGGTGTACTATAAATATATGAATTATATATTTAATACAGGCTTGATTGGATCATTGATACTAATCTTGGGTGCTGCTTGGCCAGAGCCCAAAAAAGTTATTCGCCCAATTGTATCTTACAAGAATTGGTTGTTGGCTGTTGGTGGCGTGGTGATGTTTATTTACGCTATATTAAATTATGAACATGGTGGACCAATATTTTTTGTTATTTTACAGATTCTCGTGTTGATCTCTAGTTTGTTGATGATGTTTAATTCTTCCGATAAAGTGGATTCCATTATTTTGGGTATAAGTGCACTTGGCTTGGTTATTTGGTCTGTACTTCTATTTAATGGGTACAATACAATTATTTTTATACTTGGTTTGGCTGGAATTGGTCTTGGTTATGCTTTTGAGATGAAGAGTTTGCGAAGAGTTTTGTCTATAACGATTGGAAGTGCTTTAATTGCGTTGTTTAGTTATTTAGAGGCAAATTGGATTTTCTTTTGGTTGAATTTATTCTTTACGATTATTTCTGTATGGTATGTGGGGAAGATGGTAGGGGGGAGGAAATAAAAAGTTATTAAAATAATTTATCAGCTAAGACATGGCGTATATTTCTCGCCCCTCATTTTATTGTCGGCCACAACTTTGATTAGGTATTAAGACAAAAATTCCGCTAAGACCGCTTCGCTTATCTTCCCAACGGCCGGTTCGCCGTCGCTGTGTCTTAAGGTGTTAAGACTAATTATCCGCTAAGACCATGAGTACATTTATCGACCGTTACACGGTCAGTACCCCCGATGGACATTTTCTTCGTTTGAATACAAACTCAAAACTGTGCTCATCGGGGCTTCGATTCTTAGGCATGAGTGATACCCATCACTCACTCGGGGGGACAAACAAAAACCGCTCTTTAAAGAGCTGGTTTTTGTAATTGTCCCCCCGCTAAGAATCGAACTTAGATCTTGAGTTCCGCAAACTCATGTCCTATCCATTGAACGACGAGGAGATATTTGACTATAGAAACAAAAAGGCTATTTAGCAAAAGTGTTCCGTCCATAATCTGGACCGGAACACTATAGCACACCTTTCTTAAAAACCCAAGTGCTTCATAACCTTGGAAGCCTCGTGCTCAGATAGACCTTCTTCCACTTTAAGCTTCTTTGTTAGGAATTGTTTAATCATGTCTGGATCTATACTGTCAGCTGGAACGATGATGAGAGGGGAGAGGAGTTTTTTTGACTTCAATAAGAGTTGATGTTCCTCATTGCCACTGTGATCTATGTCTATATTAAAAGTTTCTAAATTTTCAAAAGGATAAAATAGTTTGCCGGCCCGGACTCCACGGTCACTGATTTCACAAATAATAACCTCTGGTTTGCGTGAAGCACTAGAAAGAAGAATACCAGTGGATAGTAAAATTAGAATTCCAAACAAATTATTTTTAAAAAAGAAAGCGGCTATAGCAATACATAAGCCAATTAAGCCAACAGTCCAGTACCAGTCAGTGCTTTTTTCTCTGTGTTTGTATTCAAGAACTTTCCAATGTAATAAAACATTCATACAAAAATTATAACATATATAAATAAAAAAGCACCGCCATAACTGGTGGTGCTGGCCTGAGTCAAAAGTTAACTTAGGCATAAAGAGGGATGGCTTGGCTTACGCAGTGAAGTATTTCTGTCTCCAGCTGGCAAAGCTGTACTCTGCGCGATTTTACATCTTGAATATTGCTGATTTCGCTCAGTCTGGTCAAGACATCGCTCTGGCTGGTTGGTTGAGCACTGGTTACCATGTTGTAAACACGTTGATACTCATCTTCTTTAGGGAAAAGATTTCGCAGATAGGAAAGACGCTCAAGACTAACTTGTTGCTTTGACATGTTTCCTCCGTTTCTAATGCACGAGGCATTAGATAAAATTGATAGATCGGCTCCGTTAATCTATTAAAGAGCAAATCAAAAAATAAGTCAAACCAAATTTTGTGGTGTAATTTTGCAAACTGAGTTTTGTAAATAAAATTGTTACGGCATTAAGTTAAAAGTATGGCACTTGAAAAAAAACTTTTTTTATGCGACTATAAACGACGTTGGAATATTGGTTAAAACACGTAGGGTGTTCGTCCAATAGGGAGAGGTGGCAGAGTGGTCTAATGCACCGGTCTTGAAAACCGGAACCTGGGCAACCGGGTCGCGAGTTCGAATCTCGCCTTCTCCGCAAATACAAAAAAGAGCGCGTAAGCGCCTTTTTTGTTTGCGGAGAAGAGAAAGTGCTGGGGAGCACTTTCGGCGAGATTCGAAGCCCCGATGAGTATAATTTTGAATTATTTTCTTATTCCTTAATTCAAAATTATCCATCGGGGATACTGAAACTGTAAGTTTCGAATCTCGCCTTCTCCGTAATCTTTTGTATTCTCCCCAATAAGCCCTATAATATATTTAATCAACCTATGAAACCCAAGAAAATTACAGTTAATGACAAGATGCAGAAAAAGTATGTATATTTTTTGACTGAGCCAATTGGAAAAAACTTTGACCCAAACTTTAGACCAGAACTTACTCCCAAGGAAATGTTGGAGTTAGGTGTTTTTGGTGGAAAATATATGACCGACTGTGTAAAAGAATTTCCATCATCTTGGTATAAAAAAGCTAAATTGTGTTCTCAAAAACATGACCCAAAACTAAATTTTTTTGGCGTTAATGCGAGTCAGCTTTTATCTGTTTGGAGAAAAAATGGTTGGATTCATAAAGATGATCCAAGAGGTTGGTTTCAGTGGTATTGCCGATATTATATGGGAAGAAGACACGTCGATGATGAGAGGCAAATAAAAAGATGGAGAGCTATAACAAGACATATTGCACAGATAAAATTAAATTGTTTATCAAAAGATTGGACTTGTCACAGAAAGCAGAGACAGGCTGTACTACACTGGGCCTATGATAGTAGGGTAATGTAAGAGGAATAAAGTTATATATTATCAACATTATATATACCTGGAGTAATCGGTATATTTGATTTTTGCGATATATATTCCATAATCTTTTTTTCTCTTTCGGTTCCGTTAAATTCAGTGTTTAGTGTTGCCCAATTATATCCATTCCTCATTACAACTATGTATTCTGGGGAAGTAAATTTTATTTCCCCAGAAATTCCTTCTTGAAATTGTTTTACATATAGTATTTTTATTATTTCGTTATAAGGTAATAGTTTTTCTTCAATTGAAAAATATGCATTTTGCACGATCCCTTCGTTTGTTATTTTTGAATACGAATTAATCCCTAAGAAAATTAATATTAGAGAAATAATGATTAAACAAAAACAAAAAGGTTTTTCAATTTTCTCCCAATCTTTTAAGAATTTGCTGACATTATTATTTGTGAATTCCTCATACGTTTCAATCTCTATATGACGTTTCACAACTTCAGTATTTAAATAGTTAAATTCATTTATATTAACCCAAGATAATTTTTTCACAAATTTGTATAAAAGTCTGCCTGTATAAAATGAAAAAGCAAAACCTAGAAACAGGCTTGGTATTAGAAAAGTTGGTAGGGAGGTTCTGATGTAGTTTTGATCAGAATATATCAAATGTTGTGAGTAAAACAACATTTCACCAACACCCCAGGTCGTTAAAACTAATAAAATAATAGGTAATAATGTGGTAAGTAATAGCAAAAAACCATATTTTTTCCTAATTTTTTTTGTTTTTTGTGATTCATTATTTTGTAAAATAAAAGGTATAAAAGTGGGTAGTAGCAGATTTCCATATTTTTTCATGAACCTTTTTATTATTTGTGACTTATTCTTTTGCATACTTTTTAATTACTTATTTTTTTCTAAACCACCCACTCATATCTTTTCTAAATTCTTCAATCGCTCCATTGAAACCTAAACTTCGGCGACTCCAATAAGCATAGTAAAAAATATCTATAATACCCAAAGTGTTAATTACTAACAAAACAGCAAACCAAACTTTTTGTTTCTTTTCAGCCGCTTGCCACAGAGCTAGGATTTTCCAGAAGAATATCCAAACTATGATAATAATTAATAAATAGGTAGGTATCTGTATTGTTCCAACCTGAGCAGCATTTATAACGTCATTCATATTATTGTTGATTATTGTTGATCCTCCAATTATATTACTTTTACAAAATTATGGTAGGATATTGATATGAGATATTTAGGAATAGACTATGGTAAAAAGAGGGTGGGAATAGCGATTTCTGACGAAAATGGCGACATGGCCTTTCCAAGAGAGGTAATTCCTAATGATATTAAGCTTTTGGCTAAGATAAAAAAGATTTGTTTGGATGAAAAAGTGGATGTGATTGTTATGGGAGAGTCTAACGATTATCATAATAAGCCAAATAAAATAATGGAGGAGGTAGAACCATTTAAAATTGAATTGTGGCAAGAAACTGGTTTGCCAGTGGAGTATGAGTTGGAGTTTATGACTAGTCAACAAGTGGAGAAAATTTTTGGCAAGACTAAAATGCTCGACGCTTCGGCCGCTTCAATTATTTTACAAGCCTACCTAGACAGAATAAAGAATTTAAAAAATAAATAATAAACAAATGATAAACTACGACGAATTTAAAAAGGTAGAAATTACCATCGGAAAAATAATTAGCGCCCAAAAAATGGAAGGGGCTGATAAACTTTTGATTTTGAATGTTGATTTTGGTTTTAAAACTTTGCCGTTGGAGCCCAAGGTTGACGAGGCAACAAAAGCAGGAGAGGTGACTGGCGTTCCAGAATCAGTTGTTGTGACCGAGCCTGCCCATGAGCCAGATGTTCGTCAAATAGTTTCAGGTATTTCTGCTTATTTTCCTGAACCAGAAAAATTGATTGGAACTCGTTGTGCTTTTGTAACTAATTTAGAACCTAGAAAAATCAGAGGTTATGATAGTAATGGAATGATTTTAGCTGTTGGGGGAGAAGGTGAATCATTTTCATTATTTAAAATGGGAGAGGATATTGCACCTGGAGCTAAAGCTCGATAATAATTTTAAACTCGTTAAGGACATCCTTGACGAGTTTGTTTAAAACTATGATTGAATTACTAAAACATTTTTTGGACCCAGTATTTTTAATCCAGAGTTTAGGACTCTTGGGTATTTTGGGAATAGTCTTTGCAGAGTCCGGTTTGTTTTTTGGTTTCTTTTTACCTGGTGACTCTTTATTATTTACCGCTGGTCTATTGGCTTCACAAGGTTATTTTCCAATCGTGACTCTATATGTGGGTATTTTTCTTGCTGCCGTTTTGGGTGATTCTGTTGGTTACGCTTTTGGATATCGTTGGGGAAGAAAACTTTTTACCAAAAAAGAATCTTTTTTCTTTAGAAGAGAATTTTTAGTTCGGACGGAAATATTTTTTGAAAAATATGGGTCCAAGGCATTGGTCTTGGCCAGGTTTGTCCCGGTTGTTCGAACTTTTACACCTATCTTGGCAGGGGTGGGGAAGATGCATTATCGCAAATTTTTAACTTATAATCTGGCTGGGGGTTTTGCTTGGACAACCCTTTTAGTTTTCGCTGGATATTATTTAGGGCGCTTGGTTCCAGGGGTGGATAAATATATTTTCCCAATTATTTTGTTAATTATCGTCATTTCTTTTATTCCAATAGTGTTTGAATTTTTGAAAAATAGAAAGAAAGGGTTATAATAGTAGAGATTATGTCAAAAATATTTAGTTCCATTTTTTTACAGCCACCAACTTTTTTAGAAATGCCGTATGTGGGTTTGGAAATTTCTGATTCAGCGGTTCGTTTTGTAGAGTTTGTAGACAAAGCTGGTGTTTTGACTTTGGGACATTTTGCCACCGTTCCACTTACTGAAGGTATTGTTTCGGATGGAGAGATTAAAGAAGAAAAAAAACTGGCTAGTATTTTAACTGAACTAAAGAAAAAATATTCTTTAGAGTTTGTTAAAGTGTCTCTACCAGAAAATAAATCTTATCTTTTTAAAATGCAATTGCCCGGTCAGCTTAGTAAGCCAGCTGAAATTCGGCAGGCAATAGAATTTCGATTAGAAGAGAATATTCCAATTCAAACCAAAGATGCTATTTTTGACTTTGAAATTATTGATACTTCACCAGATGGTACTATACAAAACATTAGTGTCTCAGCATCACCTGCACAGCTTGTGGAAAACTATACCAGATGTTTAACTTCGGCCGGTCTAACTCCGATCTCTTTTGAGGTGGAGTCAAAATCTGTGGCGAGAGCGGTGGTTGCGAAAAACGATGCCCGACCGTACATAGTTTTAAATATCAAGGATAAAACAACTACTATTTCTATTGTAGAGAGGGGGCAGGTTGAGTTTTCTTCCAGCGCTAATATTGGCGGTTCTTTTGTAGATGAAACAATCCGACGTGAGAAGAAAGTTTCTTTGGAGGAGGCTCAAAAAATAAAAGAATTATATATGTATAAAGACACCAAAGATAGTTTAGAAGTTTTTGCTTCCTTATTGAATTTTATTGGGGCTATCAAAGATGAAACCGACCGATTTTACAGTTACTGGTTTAATCGTCGACCGAAAAACAATCAGGTGGATATTGAAAAAATATTACTCTGCGGACGAAATTCTATGATCTCAGGTTTTGAGCGTTATCTTTATTTGGCTATGAACAAAGATACTGATCCAGCCGATGTGTGGATAAATGCTTTTTCAACCGAAGAGTATTTACCGCCAATTAATTTTGTGGACTCTTTGGATTATGCTGTGGCAATAGGTTTGGCCTTACCAGTAATACAAAAATAATATGTTTAATTTAGTAACAGACAAATTCCGAGGGGTTTTAAAGAAAGAATATCATCGTCGATTGCACATAGCCGTTTTGGTTTTAACTATCCTTACTCTAACTATTTTTTGTATATTAATGGCGACCATTTATTACGAATCTTTTGTTCATCGACAAACAATTGAGGCACAATATAACCAAGTCAAATCTGACAGAATACAGCAGAGTGATCAAAATTTTATTAATACTGTTCAGAATATAAAAGGTGAGATGATATTGATGAATGATTTTCCAAGTGATCCTATGGGACGAGATTTGGTTCAAAAAGTGATCGCTCAAAAGGGGAATAAGGTTATTCTTTCTGGTTTTTCCTTGTCATTTGGTGCCAAAGATAATCAGCTTTCTATTCAAGGGACTTCGGTGACACGTGAAGACCTTCTATCGTTTTATAAGAGGCTTCAGAACATGAATATATTTTCTAAAGTAGATTTACCTCTTAGTACTTATACCAAGGACAACGATCTTGGTTTTAATATTTCCTTAACTTACCCTAATCAATAATATGTCATCAACAAAAACAGAGGTTAAGATATGGTGGGGAGTATTGGTTTTGATGTTAGTTCTAAGTGGGTATTTGGTACAGAATACCTTCAATGAAAAAGATGCTATCACTGATTTTGAAACAAATATTAAAGCTGAGTTGGCCAAGTACCAAGATATCGAAGGAAGTAAGAGAGTCTATGTAAAATCAAAAAAAGATCTGGAATCTCTCAATAGTCGCTATGTGGCTTATAATGGCGGAGAAGTAGCCTTCATTGAAGAGTTGCAAGAGTACGGCCGGGCAATCGGAGTTAAGACCCAAATAAGTTCTTTATCTTCAGAAACAGCCAAGAATATTATGAAGGCAACTTCGACCACGGTTTCTGTGGCCCCGACATTCTCTTGGATTAAAGTCTCAGTAAGTTTGGAGGGTACTTGGACAAGTGTTAATCGCTATTGGTCTATCTTGGAGAGTTTGCCTTATCGGGTGGAGATTAGTAGACTCAATTTGGCCTCAGGTAGTAGTGGTAAAATGCCGAGTGCCTGGTCAGCTTCATTTGACATAATGGCTCTTCAAAAGAAATAAAAATATGGAAAAGTTTAAAAATAAAATTACAAGTACTTTTGCTCAAAAATTTAGAAATCTAGGAATGTCTTCAGCTGTTGCTTGGCACTGGCGAATTGTTCTGTCCGTATTTTTATTGGTAGTTGTGCTGGTGATTTCTTACATTTATACAGTTTATGATTCAGTTAGACGAAAAGAATTTACTGTCCCAATTCCAGATTCTGCCAAAATCTTTAATGAAAAAGATCAAAAATCTTTAAATGAAATTGTCTCTAAATATGTTAAAAGGGAGGAGACGGTAAAATCAATAGAGGGGTATTATCCGGCCTTAGTTGACCCATCAAGGTAATCTTGGTATATTCTCATGGTCCAAGCTCCCGTAGTTCAATGGATAGAACTGCGGACTTCTAAGCCGTCAATGTTGGTTCGATTCCAACCGGGAGCACAAAAACAAAATCACCTGTATAGGTGATTTTGTTTTTGTGCTCCCGGAGCGAGTGATGATATCACTCGCGTTTGGAATCGAACGCCGGAGCCAATGACTTTCACCAGAAAGTCATGCGAGGCGGTGCCCAGACAAAACTGAGCGACGGCGAAGTTTTAGTCGAGGGAGATAAGTTTGTTTGTCTTCAAACAAACGGTCCAACCGGGGCCAGCGACTTTTGTCTGAGTACACGAAGACAAAAAGTTGGGCCACAAGAAAAAACTGCCATAAGGTTCGATAAGCGTACTCGCGGTCCAACCGGGTCTGAGTTACAAAAACAAAAATTTGGGTCACAGCTTAACTGTATGACCGTTTAGCGACGGCGAAACCGAACGTTGGGAAGATAAGTGAAGCGGTCCAACCAGGAGACAAATTGTTAGTTGCGCTAGAGCTTCGGATTGCTAATTTTATTGGCGAAAGATAAACTATAAGGGTAAGTCGAGTTTGTATATTTAAAAGTAATTAACAGATTAAATAATGTTTAAAATAATAACAAGATCAGCGGTTTATTCTTCGTTGGTCCTTGGTTTAATGATGATTTCAAATCAAGTCGCTCTCGCCGCTGCGAAGTGTACCCTTAATGGGGAAGAGGTTGATTGTGCGAAATTGGGGGAAATGGCCAAAGGTTTTTTGGGTTGGGGTATTGGTATTTTTATTGTGTTTTTTGTCCTTGGAATTTTAGCTACGGTTTTTTGGATAATGATGATTGTCCACGCTGCAAAATATGATATAAAAGATAAGGCTATGTGGATAATTTTGATGGTATTCACCGGTCTTGTTGGTGCACTTATTTATTACTTTGTGGTTAAAAGAAAATTTAAACAGTAGTATTTTTTTACCTGTAAATTTACAGTTTTCTTGTTTAGGATCAAAAAACAATTGCTGTAGGGCGTTGTTTTTTTGTCGATAGATAAGTGTATTCTAGCTACAACTGTGAGTCGGGATATTCCTACATTGAAATTTGGCTTGATAAATCGCCCAAAATAAGCTATATTTTGCTTATTGGGCGATTAGCTCAGTTGGTAGAGCGCGTCTTTGACGTAGACGATGTCAGAGGTTCGAATCCTCTATCGCCCACAGCAAAAATAGCGCCGTAAGGCGCCATTTTAATTTCTAAAATATTTATGAAAATTCCAGTATTATACGAAGATAAAGACATTATCATAATCAACAAACCTGTTGGCCTAATGGTCCACGGCGATGGTAAGACCAAAGAAAAAACTTTGGTTGATTGGATATTGAAAAATTATCCCAAGACTAAAAATGTCGGCGAGCCAATAGAATTACCAAATGGAGATTTGATTCCACGTCCTGGCATCGTTCATCGTCTAGATAAGGAAACCTCAGGTGTCCTACTCATTGCCAAAACTCAGCCAGCTTTTGATTTCTATAAAAGTAAATTCCAGAATCGTGAGATGAAGAAAATTTATCACACTTTTGTTTTTGGAGAGATGAAGTTAGACGAAGGGAAGATAGACAGACCGATTGGACGAAGCTCCAAAGATTTTCGCCGTTATTCCGCTCAACGTGGTTCCCGTGGGGAGAGACGTGAAGCTTTGACAGAATATTTTGTTATTTTTAAAGGCAAGGGGTATTCTTTTGTTTCGGCCTTACCAAAGACTGGACGTACTCACCAGATCCGTGTTCATTTTATGGCTATTAATTATCCAATAATCGGCGACTCTTTATATGCGCCAACTCATAAAAGAGATTTAGGTTTTAAACGGGTAGCTCTACATGCTTATGCTTTAAGCTTTACAAATCGCACTGGGGAAGAAATAACTGTTAAGGCCTCAGACCCAGACGACTTCAAAGTGGCTGCTAAGAAAATTGGAATGATTAAATAATAGGCTTACGTCTATTGCTTTTATCGCTAGATTGTGCTAAATTGTTCGCATTATGGAAACCAAGATATCACCGGTTAATATGGAAGAACGCAAGAAATTAGAATTGCGCTCAGGAGACACTATTCGTGTTTGGCAAAAAATTAAAGAAGGCGACAAGACTCGTTTGCAAGCTTTTGAAGGTTTAGTATTGGCTCGCAAGCACGGTTCTGAAGCTGGTGCCACCTTTACTGTTCGTAAAGTGGTTGACGGAGTTGGTGTTGAGAAGATTTTCCCCCTCTTTTCCCCAAATATTGATAATGTAGAAATGATTCGTCGTGCCAAGGTTCGTCGTTCAAAACTTTATTATATTCGTGAAAAAGCTACTAAGGAAATCAAACGCCATATGCGTAAGATTATGACCACTAAAGAGGTCAAAGCCGAAGAAGCTAAATAATTTAAAAGAAAAACCGGATAATCCGGTTTTTCTAATTGTTTAATTGGTAGACGCTAATACCTTGAGGATTTTATAAAATGCTATATAATAGATGTATGAAAAGTAGGGGAGTAAAACCAAAAGGGAATATAAAAATTAAATGGACGCCAGAATTTGCTTATGTAATAGGGTTAATTGCCGCAGATGGCTGTTTATCATCTAACTGTACCCACGTTACTTTTGTTTCTAAGGATATTGAGCAAGTGAGAAATTTTAAAACTTTACTAAAAATAGAAAATACAATAGGGAAAAATTTTTCAGGAATCAATAGACGTTTATCGTACAGGATTCAATTTGGGGATGTGGTTTTTGGCTCTTTTTTAAGGAGAATTGGCATAACGCCTGCTAAATCAAATACAATTGGAGAATTAAAAATACCAAAAAAATATTTTTTTGACTTCCTTCGTGGGTCTTTTGATGGTGATGGAACTTTCTATTCATATTGGGATAAACGTTGGAAATCAAGCTTTATGTTTTACACAGAGTTTGTTTCAGCTAGTAAAGGACATGTCGTATGGATTCAAAAAGAAATTTATAATAGATTAGGTGTAAGTGGACATATTACTAAAAGTAAAAATAATTCTTGTTATCAGTTAAAATATGCAAAAGCTGACTCGTTAAAAATATTAAAGAAAATGTATTATAAAAGTGAATTAGTTTGTTTAAATAGAAAAAGGTTGAAAATTATTAAGGTTTTAGCTATAGTAGGGGAGAAATTGTAGTATAACAATTTTAATGCGCGAGTGGTGAAATTGGCATACACGTATCCTTGAGGTGGATATGCCCGTAAGGGCGTGGAGGTTCAAGTCCTCTCTCGCGCACAAATTAAAATTCCCTACAGTGGGGAATTTTAATTTGTGCGCGAAGTAAGCCGTGGGGACGGCTTACGGAGAGGACTTGAAGCCTGTTTGAGTATTTTATCAAGCCTTCTTAGGTGAAGATGAAATCCAAACAGGATACTGCTCATGTAATGAGAAAGTTCCTCTCTCGCGCACAAATAAACTGACAGAAGTCAGTTTTTTGTTTTCTGATTTTGCATTCTAATTTATTGTCTATATAATTAAGTCAGAAAAAAGTTTAGAAAAACTCATGGAAAGGAGGGTTACTATGAATATAGAGAAACCAAAAGGTCGCGGTTATTGCCTGGCCGATGAATGCAAGGATTGTCTTGATCATGGTAACCAAACTGACTGTGAAATGCTTAAAGACCTTCAAACCTTGTCTGGAAAAGAGGTTGAAAGGCACTTTGAGGTCATCCGTTCCATGAATCGTATTCCCCAAGCCGGAGTAATCTTCGTCTGAGAGGTCGTTCAATGAACGGCCTTTTTCAATCTATAAAATAAGGTTATACTTCATATATGTTATACACAAAAAAGGGTGATGATGGTTTTACGACCACTTTTGGCTGTGACCAAAGAATATCTAAAAGCTCAGCGATTACCGAAGCTTTGGGTGCTTTGGACGAATCCAACTGTTTTTTGGGTATCTGTAAATCTAAAATTAAAAAAGATAATCAGTCCGACCGCAAGATTCTAGATGTAAAAATTTCTGACTTAACAGAGGAGATTCAAAATAATCTGTTTGTTGTACAGGCTGAACTAGCCGGAGCCGATAAAAGCATCCCGAATGAAACTATTGAAAGAATTGAAAAAATAATCGGCGAAATTGAAAAGGATTTGCCACCAATTAAAACTTTTATAGTTTCGGGTTCTTGTATTCATTCAGCTAATTTTGATTTTGCTCGTACTTTAGTCAGACGAGCTGAAAGACGGGTAGTGGCGGTTGGTGAAGAAGGAAAGGTGGTGATTAGTAAAAATACCCTTATTTATTTAAACAGGTTGTCTAGTGTTCTGTTTGCTGTTGCTAGATTACTAGCTGTTCAATCAGAAGTTAAAGAGATGCCTCCAAAATATTAAGACCAGTAAGGCTACCTTGAAGAATCGAAAAAATGTGATAGTATCAAACGTGTTGGAATGATGGTGGCTATAGTTTAGTGGTAAAACTCCGGTTTGTGGAGCCGGTATCGAGAGTCCGATTCTCTCTAGCCACCCACGGAAAAAAAAGTCTGCGAAAGCAGACTTTTTTCGTGGGTGGCTAAGCAAGCAAACAGTTTTGCTTGCGTGAGAGAATCGGAGCCTGTTTGAGTATTTTATCGAGCCTTCTTAGGCGAAGAGAAAATCCAAACACGGGTACTGGTCACATATATTCGTCTGCTGGCGAATTATGCGACCCCGACTCGCCTCGTTAGTCTCCGTCTTTGAATATTGAGGACTCCTACCTCAATATTCAACCTGTAAGGAGAGACTCTCTCCAAAATTATTTTTGGAGTGGCTAGAGAGAATCGGAAGACGGAGGCCGCGAAGCCAGACGAACAAAGTGAGTCTGTGGCCGAGTCCGGGTCGAGAGTGCTTAGTCTTTTTAAAATTATCATTTATTAAAAGACTTAGTAACTCTGACCGATTCTCTCTAGCCACCGATTCTTATTTCTAAAAAAGACTTAGTAACTCTGACTGATTATTTTTTAATTTTAATACTGCTCCTGTATGGAAAAATTCTCTCTAGTCACCAAATAAGAGATAAATTTGCCTAGATTTAATTAATTCTATTTGATAATATTTATTTTATGGAACAACTTTATAAAAGAAGAGTGTCTGTATCATTTGGTAGTTTTTTTGATTTATTTAAAGCGGGTCGGAGTCGCCCTTTTTGGGTGGATTATCCATTTTGTAAACTTATCATTTATAGAGATAGGTTTGCATTATCTATTCCTTTCTCACAGGAACATACTATTTTTTATAGTGATATCGATTATATAAAACGACATTTGCATTATGGAATATCAATATATCAAAAAAACTCAGATGTTGTTTATGTTAGTAGTTCCGGTATCGGTCCTTCTTTGTATAAGGACATTATTAGTATTGTGGCAGAACATAATCTAAATATAAAGGTAATATAAATTGGAAAAACCTTATACTTATATTCTAATTTTACCTTTACCATCAAAGTGCTATATTTAGTTAATGAATAAAACCTATCCTAAGCTAGTTTTCGAACTTCCAACCATTGAAGCTGAGACTGACACTCTTTTTGATTTTTGTTATCGTGAAGATCTAACGGGTTGGGATTGGAGCGAAATGGTTTATGAGCAACATCCAAAATTAAAAGAAATGTTGGTTGGTGTTAAAGATAAGGTAGAGTTTTATAATCAGATTCGTAACTATGTTGAATCTTATGACAAAGAAAATAAGGCGGACATAGAACAGGTTAGGGAAGTCTTCCAGCAAGCTTGGGATGAGGTGGAAGGGAAGTATTATACAAGTCTAGTTAAAGATTTTGAAATAGATTTTCCAGAAGACGTCAAAGTAATAAGGGCGGCTATTTCCATAAATCCAATTTGTCCGAGGTATCTTGATAAGTGGTCCTTTAATGTATTTTACAAATTTTCAAAGGAGAGTGCTTTAAGTGTTTCTATCCATGAGACAATCCATTTTTTGTATTTTCAGAAATGGTCAGAGATTTTTTCTGGCTATGACAAGGATAAATTTGAGACTCCGCATTCTGAATGGAAACTAAGTGAAATATTGGTTAATCCAATAATAAACAACAATCCAGTCATCCAAGAAATATTAAAAGGTTATAAATCTCCCGGTTATGGTGAGTTTAGAAATATTGTTATTGAGGGAAAGTACTTGAATAAATACTTCGGTGAAATATATCAGGAACATTTAAAAGGAAGGATGTCTTTCGGCGATTTTTTAAAAAAATCTTGGTCAGAATATGATAAGTATAAGGATATTATAGAAGGACAGTCCAAGTAGAAGTGATATAATAATACATATGAGTAAAATATTAAGGGTTATATTGATAGTTGCAGCGGTGGTTATTTTGGTATTTATTGCATTGTTAATTTACTTTAAATTAAGTACTCCCAAACCTTTTGTGGATGAAAACGTATATAAAAAATATTCGGTACTTCAAAATGAAAAATTATGGCGCAGTAAGGAGGTAGAAAGTAGTGATCCTAAACAGTGGAATATAATAAATATCAATACTTCTATTAAGAATGAAGGAGATGGCAATTTCCTTTGTGGTGATAAAAAAGCCTTGTTTTCCAAGTATTATTCATTTAGTGATCCTCGTTTCATTGGAGCTTGGAATAATATATCCATTGTCGATTGCGCGGACTATTATTTTGTTTTTGAGTCTGGTGATCGTGGGCCAAAACTGTTCGGGCCATTTAAGTAGTCATTAATAAGTCATATAATTCTTAAATGAAAAAAATAATTGATTTTATAAAAACCTATCGCGTCGCTATTATTGGTGGACTCATAATTTTAGGAATAGTAGCAATAGTGGAATTGTTTTCCGGGCGCTCACTATTTGGGCCAGACGGACGATTCGGTTGGTGGGACAATAATATTTGGAGTAGTGAAAACTCTCAACGTGTTGCCGATGCTTACTCCTTTTCTCATATTATTCACGGTATTCTTTTCTACGCTTTCTTATGGTTGGTGGCTAGAAAACTGCCTCTAAAATACCGTTTTTTAATTGCTCTGGTGATTGAAGCTGGTTGGGAACTTTTGGAAAACTCACCATTAATTATCAACCGCTATCGTGAAGCGACTATTGCTCTGGGTTATGTTGGCGATAGTGTCTTGAACTCTGTAAGTGATGTCGTGATGGTGGTTATTGGTTTCTTGTTTGCTCGTTTCTCTAAAATTTGGATTAGTATTGCCTTGATTATAATAATGGAATTAGGTTGTTTATTCTGGGTCCGTGATAATTTAACCTTGAATGTTTTGATGCTGGTTCATCCGGTTGAGTCAGTAAAGATTTGGCAATCTGAGGGACAACCTAAGTAATAATTATATGGAAGGAGAAAAACCAATGATAGGCTTTGCGGCCAACTCAAAACAAGTTCCCACTGACGATCCGACTAATCAGGAGGTTGGTGATTTAGAAAATAAACTAGGTAATTATCGCCAGTGGTTTTCTAGATATGAACCGAATGTTAAGAGAATGTTGGAAAAGTTGTCGGTCGAACAAATCGAGTCTCTCGGTAAAAAGAAATTTTATCACGTGACCTCCATAGAGAATATTCAAGGAATAAAAGAGGGTGGATTAAAGATGAGTACACTTATAAAAAAACAGGAAGACTTTGAATTCCTTAATGAAATGTTCGAAAAATATGGTATCCCTGATAGTAGACGATATTTCGATTCATTGATAATGGGTCGATCTAATGAGAGTGGAAAAGCTATATCACTTTCGGTTAGACCAGATATTGAGGCATATTTTATTCCCGAAAGAGTTAGATTAATGATAAGGAATTTAATTCTTCTTTCAAAAGCCTCTTATGTTTCTGAAACAGAGAAGGAAAGATGTGCTTTGATTGTTGAAAAATATAAAACAGAATATAAAAAAGAACATAAGGTTTATGTTGTTAATGTTAGTTTTATGGCACCACCTATTATTAATCAATTATGCGGAGGTTATTTTGATGAACCAATCGATTTTGTTTTGCCTACTCTATTGAGATATAGAGATGTAGACTATAAACAAAATACAGATATATCTCCAGAATACCTTGAAATTGTGGAAGGTCAGGTTCCGACTGAAGAATATTTTAATCAAATTTTTGTTGACCCCGGAAGTGAGACTTCTTGTTTTAGAACAGATCACCCGGGGAATCAGATTGATGTTACACGCTTGAGTCCAGAAGGTAAGATT
>Ga0247841_10002174_pt1 | contig 40358 bp, 34 predicted proteins | sample LaCruzMarch2015__2_FD_192410 | JGI IMG/M metagenome (GOLD analysis project Ga0247841, IMG submission 192410) | Freshwater microbial communities from meromictic Lake La Cruz, Castile-La Mancha, Spain - LaCruzMarch2015_18m | ecosystem: Environmental > Aquatic > Freshwater > Lake | place: Spain...
CTCCGCCTGCACGGCGAACCCGGAGGGCCTGCCTCCATCACTAGCACAGCACGGTCTGGGTCAACGATCTTCTACATCGTCACCCCTTTCCTTTCAGGACACACTACTGTGAGGGAAGATAAGGAATGCCGGCGGATCCCTATCTTCCCTTCGGCGAGCGAGCCTGCGGACAGCCGTGCGCGACCCGACAGTCAAGGAATCCTTATCTTCCCGTCGTGACCACCCCCTTCCGTCCGGTCGTGCGTTCAGCCTCCGGATCGACGGCCGCGAGAAGGCGGACATGGCGCGCCGCGCGCAAGGCGGATGCGCTCCTGGAATCGGTCCGCGAGCGCGGCGCCGAGATGGCCGGCGCCTTCACGGTGGCGGCTCCGGGGCCGCCGCGGATCCGGCCGCCCCCGCAGGCCGCGCATCGGCAGCGCCGGCGAGGCGCCGTTCGCCGCCTCCTCGATTCACGTATGTATCTGCGCTTGTGTACAAAAGCTACGCGATTTGAGCGCCCTGCACGCGCACCCCTCCTCTCAGCGCGGCCGGCTTGAGGGACGGGGGCAGGGCGCTGCGCGAGCCTTCCGAGCCGCGGGCGCGGGTGGGCGCCCGAGGAGGGCAGCGATGCGCCGTGCAGGACGCAACGCTCGAGCAGCCGCCGGAAGACGTCGAGCGTGCGGCGCCTGAAGCTTCAGAGCGCGATGCGCGACCAGGGCGGCCACTCCTCGACGTCGGCGCCTGTGGACATGGCGCGGGGAAGGTGAGCGTAGGCGGGGCCGCCGGGGGACGCCGGGGGACGCCCGTCCGCCGGGTCCTGGGGGTCGCCCGCCCGCCGGGGACGCCCGCCCGCCGGGTCGCCGGGGCCGGCTGCGGGCGGCCGCGGCCACGCCTGCGCGCCCGAACAGATAGAATAGAGCAAGTGCGCACCTTCCGCCTCTCGAAATCCCGCATCACCGCCGGCCTCCAGTGCGGCAAGCGCCTGTGGCTTGCCATCCACCGCCGCGAGCTCGAGGTCTACAGCGCCGACACGCAGCGCCGCTTCGCCGCCGGCGACAGCGTCGGCGAGATTGCCCGCGAGCTCTACGGCGCCGGCGCCCTCATCGACGGCGGCCGCAACCTCAGCCAGGCGCTGCGCGACACCGCGGCCGCCTTGGCGGCGCCCGGCGACGTGACGCTCTACGAGGCCACCTTCCGACACAGCGGCGTCCTCATCCGCGCCGATATCCTGGAGCGGCGCGACGGGCGCTACCGCATGGTCGAGGTCAAGTCGGCCACGCGTCTCAAGGAGTATCACCTGCAGGACGTGGCCATCCAGGCGTGGGTCACCGAGGGCGCCGGGGTGCCGCTCGACGTGCTCGGCGTGGCCGTCATCGACACCGATTTCGTCTACCCCGGCGGCGGCGACTACCGCGGCCTGCTGCGCGAGATCGCGGTCGCCGACCAGGCGCGCCCCCTGATGGCGCACATCCCCGGCTGGGTGCGCGGCTTCAACGAGCTGCTCGCGGGGCCGCTGCCGGCGATCAGCACGGGCCCCCAGTGCCGGCGCCCGTTCGAATGCCCGTTCATCTCGTTCTGCGAGGAGCAGGAGGGCATGCTGCCCAGCGCTCGCGGCGACGAGCTCGACCTCGCCGGGGCCTGCCGGCCCGCCGCGTCCATCGACGTCTCGGCGGGCGCCGTCGACCCGGCGGCCCCCGGCTTCCTCGCCACGCTGCCGTACCCCAGGTACTACCTCGACTTCGAGACGGTGCAGTTCGCCGTGCCGCTGTGGGCCGGCACGAAACCCTTTCAGCAGCTCGTCTTTCAGTGGTCGTGCCACGTGGAAGCGCGGCACGGCGAGCTGGAGCACGCCGAGTTCCTCGACACCAGCGGCGAGCCGCCCATGCGCGCCGCCGCCGAGGCCCTGCTCGCGGCGCTCGGCGACGAAGGCCCCATCTTCGTGTACCACGACTTCGAGAAGTGGCGCCTGACGGAGATGGCGCGCATGTTCCCCGACCTCGCCGTGCCTCTCGAGGCGGTCATGGGACGCCTTGTCGACCTGCTGCGCCTCACCCGCGATCACTACCGCCACCCGGCGCTGAGCGGCTCGTACTCGCTCAAGACCGTGCTCCCGACCATCGCTCCCGAGCTCGACCACGCGCTGCTCGCCGACGTGCAGGACGGCCTCTCGGCGCAGGCCGCCTTCCACGAAGCCATGGCGCCCGATACGCCGGCGGACCGCCGCGAGGCCGTGCGCCGTTCCCTGCTCGAGTACTGCGCTCTCGACACGCTGGCGCTGGTACGCGTCGCCCATCGTCTGGGCAGTGGCTGAGAGGAGCCCTGTGGATCACCGCATCGAGATCGAGGTGGACGGCCAGGCCGTCATCACCCTCGCCGACATCGTGCCCGCGCGCGGCCCGCTGGAGGTACTGTTCATCGGCAAGACGCCCTCGCCGGCCAGCGTGGAGGCCGGCCACTACTTTCAGGGGCGCATGGGCAAAGGGCTCTGGAAGCGTCTCGACGAGGTAGGCCTGCTGCACGCCGCACAGGGTGAGTTCCCCGACGACCTGCTGCTCGCCAACGGCTTCGGGATGACCGACGTGTGCAAGGTACCGCGGCCCTTCGGCGAGGAACCCAGCGAGGCCGAGTACACGGCCGGGTGGGAGCTCGTCAACCGGATCATCACGCGCACGCGCCCGCGCATCCTCACGTTCGTGTACAAGGGCGCCCTCGACAAGGTCCTGGAGTACTCGTTCGGCTGGGACCACAAGAGCGGCTACGGCTTCAACGACGACCTCATGCGCACCTTCGGGCGGCGCGTGTTCGCCTTTCCGTTGCCCGGCGTCTCCTGCACGCTGCGCGAGTCGCAGCGACACCTGGCCGACCTCGCCGGGTCGCTCAACGTCGTGTAGGCGCGCCCGCAAGGGCGCGCCGAGTTCCGTCATTACCGAGGAGGATCAGGATCCCGATGAACGTAGTCGCCTTCAACGGCAGCTCGCGCAAAGACGGCAACACCGCCATTCTGCTGCGACGCGTGCTCACCGAGCTCGAGGCCGAGGGCATCGAGACCGAGCTCGTGCAGCTCGCCGGCAAGAGCTTCGCCGGGTGCAACGGGTGCGTCAAGTGCGCGGAGACGCGCGACAATCGCTGCTCCGGCCTCAAGGACGACGGCCTCAACGAGTGCATCCAGAAGATGCTCGCCGCCGACGGCATCCTCATCGGCTCGCCCACGTACTACGCCAATTGCACGACCACCACGCAGGCGCTGATGGAGCGCGCCGGGTATGCGACGCGCAAGAACGGCAACCCGCTGGCGCGCAAGGTGGGCGCCGCCGTGGTCGCCGCCAGGCGCGGCGGCGCCATCCACGCCTTCGACTCCATCAACCACTGGTTCCAGATCAACGAGATGATCCTCATCGGCTCGAGCTACTGGAACATCGGCATGGGCCGCGACATCGGTGACGTGGAGCGGGACGACGAGGGCCTCGCGACGATGACCGACCTGGGCCGGACGATGGCCTGGGCGCTCAAGAAGCTCACCGCCTGACGGCGGCTGCGCGAAGCGTCCCCGAACGTTACCGGGCCCGGCGATCCCTGGACCGCCGGGCCCTCTGCACGCGTCCCTTATCGGCGAACGGTCTGTGCCGTCACGTCTTTGCGTGTTCGATGTCGCCGATGCGGGTCGCGGGGTGGCGCCTCGTGACGAACGTCTACCAGTGTGGCACCCGCGGGAGCGATTCCGTAACAGCCGGGCGCGACGAAGCGGCGGGCGGCGGGGTAGGCGGCGGAGCCGCCGCCCGCCGCCGCCCGCCGGACTCTCAGTTGCCGCTCTTGGGCAGCAGCGGGATCAGCCAGCTGACGAAGGCCGCCTCGCTGCGGGTCTGCATGTAGAAGGTCCCCGGGCCGGTGAGCGTCACCACGAAGCCCTCGCCGCTGAGCAGCAGCGACTTGAGGCCGCCGACCTTGTGCACCTCGATCGGCAGGCTCTCCGGCCAGGCCACCAGGTGGCCCGAGTCGACGGTGTACTGCTGCCCGGCCTGCAGGTCGATGCGGCGCAGGGCGCCGTAGGTGGCGATGATCGCCTTGCCCTGCCCGCTGCACTTGACGACGAAGAACGAGGCGGCCCCGAAAGCGCCTTTGAGGCCGCCCCACTTGGTGTCGAGGTCGATGCCCTCTTCCGAGGCGATGAAACCGTCGCGGTGGAACAGCCAGGTCTCACCCTGCAGGTCCACGTAGGTCATGTCGCCGGGCAGCGACGAGGCCAGCAGGATCTCTCCGCCCGACGGCGGCGCCGTGAACATGTTCATGAAGAACGACTCGCCCGAGAACGAGCGCTTGAGGCCCTTGAAGATGCCGCCCTGGGTGGTAGTCTCGATCTGCGTGCCCGTGGTCATGCTGATCATGGCGCCGCTTTCGGCGCGCAGCTTCTCGTCGCCGGCCAGGCGGGCGACGGCGACCGTGAAAGCCGGACCGTTCTGAAACTCGACGTCCATGTGGATCTCCCTGTTCGTTGGTACAGTCCGCTGTCTCGTACCCATTCGTCGGCTGCCGAATCCGTTGACTTGAGCCGGGATGCCTGCGAGGCCGGCCGGAGGCTCCTGCCGGCGCCGGCCCGAAAGGCGCGGGGGGCAAGGGCCCGGCGCGCGCCGCGCTTTCTCCGCGGCGGGCGGAGTGGCATACTGCGGCGTGGCGCACGTGCGCCGGCCGAGCCACTTCGAGCGGGAGCGCATCATGGCCAAGCAGTTCTTTGGAGGCTTCTTCGCCACGCTGGTCTTCGCGGTCGCCGTCCTGGCGGCGCTGTTCGGCATCTTCACCCTGGTCAGCTACATCGCCGGGCCCGTCGGCGGCTGAGCGCGGCGTGCGCCGCGCCGGCGGCCGCCGCCACCGGGGAGCGCGTGGCGGCGGCGGGGCGCTTCTTCCGCGGGGAGTGACGAAAGGTAGGCACTGGTTTGGCCCGCTTCATCGAACGCACCAGATACGACTGGTGGTCGACCGCCTGGAAGCTCGCGATCTTCGTGGCGGTCGTCCTCTTCGGGCTCCTCGTCATCTACCCGTGGCGCGGGTTCCTGCCCACGTTTCTGCTCATTCTGGCGGGGCTGTGGATGTACGTGGGCCTCGTGTCCCGCAGGTCCGGGTACCGCTGCGACAAGTGCGGCCGCGCCTTCCAGGTGCCGACGACGGTCAACTTCTTCACCGCGTCGGCGGTGGGCAAGAACCCCGACGGCACCTACTACAGCTACAAGACGCTCACCTGCCCGCACTGCGGCAAGAGCGGCAAGGCGCGCGTCCTCAAGCGCGTCGATGCGCAGGCCGCCAAGGGCAGCGGCAGGCTGCTCAAGTAGGCTGAGCGCGGCTCGTCAGAGCCCGAGCAGGCCGCCGAGCTCGGCCAGGGCGGCGCGGGCGGCGGCCTCATCGACCGCGTAGAAGCCCCACTTGCCGCGCTTCGTCTCGTGGACGAGGCCGGCCTCGCGGAGCACCTTGAGGTGGTACGAGACCTTGGACTGCGCCAGGCCGTAGAGGCCCTGCAGCTCGCAGACGCAGACGCCCTCCGGCCCTCCGCCGGAGGCTTCGGAGGCCGCCGGCCCGCGACAGCACTGGGCGGCCGTCATCTGCGCCAGCATGCGCAGGCGGATCGGGTCGGAGAGCGCCGCGGCCGCGGCCGCGAGGCGCTCGGCCTTGTCGGCGTCGAGCCCGTCGCTCGCCGGGAGCGGCGAGACGCCGGCGGGCAACGGGCAGCACGATGCCTGCGGCTGCCGCCCTGAGGCCGGCGTCTCGTCACGCGTGTACCTGGGCATGGGCCTGTTCCTCTCCGGGACGATCGGCCCTCGACAATACGCGGCAGGGGCGCTCATTTCAACAAAGAGGGTGGCGTCGCCGTTGACGTTCGCGCTCAGCGGAGGCGGCCCGCCGGCGCGCGCATGGTCGAAAGCGGTCGCATCCGTTGACGGTGCTTCCAACGGAAGACGGTCGCACAGCACCTATGCTGGGGCGGCGACCACGGCCTTCCGAGGCTGACGGAGGCCATGCCACGGCTGCCGGAGCCGCGCCGGTCGAAGCGGAGGACGACGCGCGCGGGCAATCGACTCGCCGCCGTCGGTGAAGGTGAGCCGCTCTCCCCTCAGGAAGGCCGGCCGATCCCGACCCTCCTCTTGCGCACTACGCCGCGCCCCGCGGCCCCGGCGGCACGGGCGGCCGCGGCTGTCCCGGCGGTCCCGGCGGCACGGGCGGCCGCGGCTGTCCCGGCGGCCGTGCCGCACGAAGTCCACGTGCATGGCGCGGATCCGGGCGGCGGTGCGCGGCCCGGCCGGCGCCCGAGCAGCGGGTGGACCCGGAGCCGGGGGAGGTGGAGCTGACCGACCACCCCCTTCAGCGATTCCTGATGTGTCGCCGACTGTGCGGGGGAGCGCGGGGGCGGACGGAAGGGCCACCCCCGCCGCGGCGCTCAGGCTTCGCCGGCGAGCCGCCTCAGGTAGTGCTCCACGACGGCCGGGATGTCCTCGGGGGCGGCTTCGACGACCTCGAGCTTGGGCAGGCTGTCGATGAAATCGCGGCGGTAGCTCTTCTGCGTGAGGCGGTGGTCGAGCACCACGACCACGCCGGTGTCGGTCTCGGTGCGGATGAGGCGGCCGAAGCCCTGGCGGAACTTGAGCACGGCCTCGGGCAGGTAGAACGCGCCGAACCAGCGTTCGCCGGCCTCGTCGCAGGCGCGGCGGCGTGCGTGGAACAGGGGATCCTGCCGCGGGAAGGGCAGCTTGGCGATGACCAGGCAGGTGAGCGTGTCGCCGGGGAAGTCCTGACCGGTCCACAGCGTGTCGACGCCGAGCAGGATCGTCGCGGGATGAGTGCGGAACTCGTCGGCCAGGGCGGCCGCGCTGCCGTGCAGGCCCTGGGCCAACACGAGCACGCCGTCGTCCTCCACGTGCGCCCCCACCTCGGCGGCCACCAGGTTCATGTCGCGCTTGTTGGTGAAGAGCGCCAGGGTGCGGCCGCCGGTCACCGCGGCGAGGCGTTTGAGGCGCTCGCCCTGGCGCTCCGCGAGCGCGTCGGGCCGCCAGACGCCGCCGGGATCGTGCTCAAGCACGAGCACCGCCTGGCGGCTGAAGTCGAAGGGCGAGGGGAAGACGCGCTCGACCACATCGACGTCCGCGTCCAGGCCGGTCATGCCCCGGAAGTACGCGAACGAGCCGGCCACCGTCAGAGTAGCGCTGGTGAGGACGGCGCTGCGCAGGCGGTCCCAGAGCGCTTCGCGCACCTGGCGCGCCGGCGTGAGGGGTGTGCGCGTGAGCGTCCAGCGCGGGGGGCGCGGGGCGCCGCCGACCGCGCCGCCGCCGGCGCGCCACGCGGCCTCGATCTCGCCCCAGACGACGGCCTCCGCGCCGCCGCTGTCGGGCAGCTCGCCGAGCACCGCGGCGTAGTTCGCCGCGTCCTCGGCGAGCGCCACCACGGCGGCGTGCTCGCGGTGCTCCTCGGGGAGCGCCTCGGCGGCCGGCGCGACGCCTGCGGCCAGCGCCGTAAGGCCCTCCGCGAGCAGGCCTGTGGCGGCCGCGAACGGGTCCCACGCCGGGTGCTCGCGCAGGCCCGGCGTGATCCACACGGTCTGGTTGTACTCCGCGCCCGCGGCGCTCCGCCGGCTGTCGCCGCGGGCGCCGGGCGCGGCGTCTTCGTCGCGGGCGGCGACGTCGAGCCCGGCCAGCGTCTCGCCGACGGCGCGCACCAGGTCGGGGAGCAGCTCCGCCGCCCGTTCGCACGAATCGGCGGCGGCCGCGAGGGTGCGCGCCTCGCCGGGCTCGGCGCGCCGCGCGGCCGCCCGCAGCCTCAACGGCAGCGGCCGCTGCCTGCGGCGGCCGTGCAGATCGGCGAGAAGCACGTCGATGGCGAGCGCGTCGATCTCCTCGCTGAATGCCTCGGTGGCCTCGTGGTAGAGCAGATGCGCCTCGTCGATGACGACGTCCTCGAACGGCGGAAGGGTATCTGGGCCCGTAAGCAGCAGGGCGTGGTTGACGCACACGAGGTGCGCCGCCTGGGCGCGGCTGTGTGCGAGCCGCCAGTGACAGCCGCGCCGGGACGGGCAGTGGCGGCCCAGGCAGGTGGCCCGCGAAGAACGCAGCTCGCGGGCCAGCTCGGCCAGGGCGGCCAGCTCCTGGGAGGCGCGGTACGGCAGCGCCGAAAGGTCGACCTCACCGCGCCGCGCCCGGCCCACGAGGTAGGCGAGCGCCAGCGAGCGTTCGCGGTCCGGCAGCGCCTCGCTCTCGGCGGCCACGGCTTCGTCCAGCCGCCGCCGGCAGAGGTAGTTCTCGCGGCCCATGAGCAAGGCCCAGCGCCAGCCCGGTGGCAGCGCCTGCGCGACGATGGGCAGCTCGTGGGCGGCCAGCTGGCGCTGCAGGGCCTTCGTCTTGGTGCTCACCACGACGCGGCGGCCGGCGGCGGCGCCGGCGAAGGCCGCCGGCAGCAGGTACGCGAGGCTCTTGCCCATGCCGGTGCCGGCTTCGAAGAGCCCCACGCCGCCGTCGGCGAAGATCTCGGCGGCGGCGGCCGCGAGCTGCCCCTGGCCGGGGCGCCGGCGAAAGCCGGGCAGTCGCGCGGCCAGGCCCGGCTCGCCCTGTGCGGACGCGCCCTGCGCGCCGCCCTCGGCGCCGACCCCGAATTCGGCGCGCCAGCCGTCGGCGTCGACCGGCAGAGCGGCGAGCGCGCCGCCTCGCTGTTCATCGGCGGCCACGGGCGGGGGCGCCTCGTCGGGCGCCGCCTTGAAGCTGTCCAGCAGCTCGAGCGGCGCCCAGCGGACCGCCGTCAGCAGGCCGCGCTCCTCGGCGCCGAGGCCGGCGGCCCGGGCGCAGAGATGCTTCAGCACGTCGGCCGCCGTCTCCGCGTCGGGAAGCGCGCGGTGCGCCTGGCGCTCGATGCCGAGCTCGGCGGCCAGGATGGCCAGGGCGTGCCTGTCGAGCTCGGGGTACAGCAAGAGGGCCGCTTCGAGCGTGTCGAACCAGGCGTTGGCGAGCGGCGGCAGGCCCGCCCTGCGGGCGCCGGCCGCCAGATGATCGCGGTCGAAGTCGATGTTGTGGCCGACGAGCATCGCGTCGCCGGCGAACTCGCGCAGGGCGGCGAACGCCGCGGGGAAGGCGGGGGCGCCGCGCACGTCCGCGTCGGTGATGCCCACGAGCCGCGTGATGAACAGCGGGATCGGCACGCCGGGATCGACGAGCGTGACGAAACGCTCGCGCACTTCGAGGTCGGGGCCGAGGCGCACGGCGCCGATGTCGAGGATGCGGTCGCGCTCCGCCTCGAGACCGGTGGTCTCGGTGTCGAGCACGACGAGCTGGGGAGGAGCGGCTGCGGGCATGGCGAGAGGATAGCAGGCCGACGGGGCGGACGGAGCCGACGCGGGGCGAAGCGGGCGGTCCGCAGGCGCCGCGTCCGCTGGCGCGCAAGGGGAGCGCGGCGCGCGAGGGGCGTCCGGCGCCGCGACCGACGTCAGCCGGCGGGCAGACCGGCCAGCGCGCCGGCCGCCATGGCGGCGATCAGCCCGAGGAGCTCGGCCTGACCCTCGCCGGCGGCGCGGCTCAGGGTGAGGGTCAGGGCGAGCCGGCTCTCGCCGCAGGGCGCCGTCGAGACGATCACGAACGCCGTGTCGGTCTGGGTGGCGCCGGCGCCGCTCGCCGCGCCCGGGGCCCCGGCGCCGCCGCCGCCCGACGCGCCCGTGGCGCCGGCGCTGACCCCGTTGCAGCCGGCCACGCAGGACACGGCGTCGAGCGCCTGCGCGGCAAGGTCGGCGGCCGCCTGGAGCACGGCGGTCGGCGAGGCCTGGCTCAGCAGGGTGGCGTGCCCGGCGGCGATCGCCTCGATGGCGTGGCGCAGGGCGAGCACGTCCTGGTCGCTGCGCTTGAGTTGCGCGAACAGCTTGGCGTTGTGCATGGCCACGGCGGCCTGCCCGGCGAGGGCGTTGGCGAGGCGCATCTCCTGGCGGCTGAAGCGTCGCTCGCGCTGGTGGTCGAGCACCTCGAGCAGGCCGATGGCCTGGCCCTGGTGGATCATCGGCAGGATGAGCAGGCACTTGTCGGCGTCGCGGCGCATGATCGCGACCTCGGCGGCGTCGGCGTGGAGATCGCTCACGTTGACGGTGACGCTCTCGTGGTCCTCGATGGCCTTGCGGGCCATGGGGAACTGGCTGAGCGTGTAGGTCATGGTGTCGACGGTGCGGTTGCCGAGGTCGTCGTACTCGGCCTGCACCGAGACGGTGCGGGTCGACGGGTCGTACTCGGAGATCACGCACATGTGGGCGTCGAGCAGGGTGGTCATCTGCTTGGCGATCTCGCGGAGCAGCTCGGGGACCTCGAGACGGCTCGAGACGACGATGGCGGTCTCGACGAGCGTCTCGAGCTCGCGCTCGCGGGCGAGGCGGGCGGCGAGATGATTGCTCCCCCCGATGAGGTGGGTGAGCTCGTCGATGTCCTCCTGCTTCATGCGCCGGTGGCCTCCGGCCGTGCGTGTGCAGGGCAGAAAACCGGAGGCCGTCCAGCGACGGATGGTGTGCGGCGACACGCCGAGGCGGCGGGCGGCCAGCTGTACGCTCAGATACATGGACAAACCGTACTGGGGAACCTGCCCAGCGTCAACAGGCTGCGAGGTTCGATGGGCGAGGCGTGCGAAGTTCCCGCGTGTGCCCAAGGGGGAGAAACCCCAGCTACTGGCGAGTATCGAGCGTTGTGAAGACGAGGCGAGCGCGCGAGTTTCGGCGCGTGCGCTCGGCGCACGCGCTCGCGAACCTCAGGCGATGGACCCCGCGGGAGCCGCCACGGCGGCGGTGATCGCGGCGATGAGGTCGAGGAGCTCCACCTGGCCCTCGCCGGGTGGCTCGCCGAGCGTGACGGCGAGCGTGAGGTCGGTGCGTCCCGACGGGTCGCGCGACACGATGAGGCTGGCGTTGGCGCCGCGCTCGGAGCTGGCGGAGTCGGGGCGGGCGGCGAGCCGGCCGGCGCCGAAGGCGCCGGCGCTCTCGCCGCCCAGGCCGGCGACGCAGGAGATGGCGCCGAAGGCTTCGCAGACGGCGCCGGCCACGGCGTTGAGGAGCTCCGGACCGCGCCCCGCGGCGCTCACCGCCGGCAGGCGTGCGGTGAGATCGGCGAGCACGCGGCGCAGGCTGCAGATGTCCTCGTCGCTGCGCCGCCGCTCGGCGAACAGCTTGGCGTTCTTGATGGCCACGGCCGCCTGCCCGGCGATGGCCCCGGCCAGACGGAGCTCCTGGCGTGAGTACTGACGTGATCGCTCTTGATCGACCACCTCAAGGAGGCCGATGGTATCGCCCTGCACGACGAGCGGCGCCATGAGGAGGCTGCGATCGCCCTCCCGGCGCAGCTCCGCGACCTCGGCCGGGTCGGCGTCGGGATCATCGACGTTGACGACCGCCGTCGTCTGGTCCTGCAGCACCCTGCGCGTGAGCGGGAAGGCCCTCAGGTTGTAGGGGCTCGCGTCCGGGAGGCGCCGCCCCGCGTGGTCGTAATCGGCCAGCGTGATGAGGCTCTGCGCATCGGTGTCGTACTCGGAGACGGCGCAGAAGTGGCAGTCGAGCAGGCTGGTCATGCGCATCGCGATCTCCAACAGGAGCTCGCTGAGGTCGATCTTGCCGGCGAGCGCGATGGAGGTGTCGATGAGCACATCGACCTCGCGCTCGCGGGCCTGCTGGGCGGCCAGGTGATTGCTGTCGCCGATCGCTCTGGAGAGGTCGTCGATGTCGTGGTCGTCGATGCGGCGGTGGCCGCCGGCGGTGCGCGTGCAGGGGAGGAAGCCGGTCGCCGTCCAGCGGCGGATCGTGACCGGCGAGACACCGAGCCGCCGCGCGGCCTGCTGGACGCTCAGAAACATACGCAAAATCTAGCGGCGCGGCTGCGCGAAGTCAAGAAAGAGCAACTTCAGGCCAGAGACACGCGTAACTTTCGTGAGGAATATCCCCTGTAAACCGGCCACGTTCTCTGTGATACTCGATGAGATCGAGCGGCCGGCAGGGTAGGACTCTCGTCCGGGAGTCCTGGGGACCGGCGGACACGAGGCAAAGGGGTGGGAGCATGCGCGTCCTTCAACTTGGCGTGGGGGCGGTGGGCGAGGTGAACGCGCGGGTCATCGCGCGGGAGCCGGCGGTCGAGGCGGTCGTCCTTGCCGACATCGACGAGAGCCGGCTGCGCGAGGTGGCCGCCAAGCTGCCGCCGGGCAAGGCCGAGACGCTGGTGCTCGACGCCTCCGACCACGCGGCCCTGGTGAAGGCCGCGAAGGGCGTCGACTTCGTGCTCAACGCCCTGGCCACGGCCTGGGACCTCCCGGTGATGGAGGCCTGCCTGGAGGCGGAGCGGCACTACCTCGACATGGGCACCGGCGGGCCCCGCGAGATCACGGGCACCGCCGACCTCGACGAGCAGCTCGCCCTCGACGGTGAGTTCAAGAAGCGCGGTCTGGCCGGCCTCGTGTCGTTCGGCATCGACCCAGGCGTCAGCGACATGTTCGCGCGCGCCCTGCACGACGAGCTCGACACCGTCGAGTCGCTGACGGTGCTGGACGGCGACAACGCCACGGTGGACGGCTACGAGCTGGCCTGCTCGTTCAACGTCGAGACCATGATCGAGGAGTGCCTGCTGCCGCCGTGCGTCCTCCGCGACGGCAGGGAGGCGCGCAACGAGGCGCTCGCGGTGTTCAGGGAGTTCGACTTCCCGGCGCCCGTCGGCAAGCTCAAGCTGTGCAACGTCGACCACGAAGAGGCCCAGCTCATGCCGCTGTATCTCAAGGGCAAGGGGCTAAAGAACGCCATCTTCTTCATCGGCCTGGACGAGCGCTTCGTCGAGGCGCTCAAGGTCTTCAAGACGCTGGGCCTCAACCAGCGTGAGCCCGTGGAGTTCCGCGGCGCCATGATCTCGCCGATCCAGTTCGTGGCATCCCGCTTCCCCCGGCCCGTCGACCTCGCCGGCAAGCTGCACGGCGCCGTCTGCGTCGGCACGCTCTGCGAAGGCGCGATCGGCGGCGAGCCCGTGCGGCGCTTCCGCTACCAGACCACGTCGCACGACGAGTCGTGGGAGAAGTGGGGCGTGCAGGGCACCGCCTTCCAGACCGGCGCCTCCGCGGCCTGCGCCGTCACCCAGTTCGCGCGCGGCGAGATCGCGCGGCGCGGGGTCTTCCCGGCGGAGGTGCTCGACCCCGCAGCCTACATGGCCGAGATGGAGAAGGTGGGCCTCGCGGTCGGGGTGATGGACCTGCCGGCTGATTAGGCGTCGGGTCGAACGCTCGCGCCAAGCCTGCTAACATCGGTCGCCGAGCGAGGTCGGAGCGAGGTGATCGGCACGCCCCCCCAGGGCGCGATAACGCAGAGAGTAAGGCGCGGCCTCCGCGCCCTCCCCCTTCAGTTCTGGCTCCTGGCGGCCGGCAGCTTCGTCTTTCTCGCGGCGATGGGGCTCGCCTTCCCGTACACCAGCATGTTCATCCGCGAGCGCCTCGGCGTCTCCATGGGGATCGTGGGGCTGATCATGGGTGGGTCGGCGCTCGCTGGGCTGCCGCTGCAGCTGGCCGGCGGCCACGTGAGCGACCGCTTTGGCCGTCGGCCGGTCCTGGCCACGGCGGTCATCGCCACGGCGACCATGTACGTCGGCTTGGCGTTCGCCACGCACCTCTGGCAGGTCGTGCTCCTGGTGTTCTGCGAGCGCGCCTTCGGCTGGCCGATGTTCCTCGCCTCCAGCAACGCCATGGTCGCCGACCTCGTGCGGCTGCGGCGGCGGCCGGAAGCGTACGGCGTGCTGCGCTTCGCGATCATGAGCGGCGTCGTGGCCGGGCCGGCGCTGGCCGGACTGGCGCTCGCCGCCGGCGCCTCGCTCCCACAGCTGTTCGCGGCCGCCGGAGTGGCCTGCTTCCTGTTTCTCGTGCCCATGCTGGCATTCCTGCGAGAGACGCACCCGGAACACCGCTCGGAGGCTCTTGCGGACGCCGTGGCCGTAGCCGCCGCCGGGGCCACCGGCGACGTCGCCACGGGCCTTCGCGCCGGGACGGCTGCGTCGCCGGCGTCCGCCGCCGGCTACCGCGCCGTGTTCCGCGACCGCCGCTTCCTGCTCTTCTGCGCCGTCGCGCTGCTGCCGCTCTTCTGTCTCGGCCAGCTCTACACGACCTTCCCCGTGGTGGCCACGACGCAGCTCGGGCTGCCGCCCTCGGCTTGGGGCCTCCTCATCGCAGTGTACGCGATCATGGTCGCGACCCTGCAGCTCCCGCTCGTGCGCCTCACGCGCAGGCGCAGCGCCATGGTGCGGCTCGGGGTGGCCAGCGCCTGCTTCGGTATCGGGCTCGGCGGCGCCGCCTTCGCCGCGCCCGGCTGGCAGCTCGTGGCTCTGCTCGGCGTGCTGGCTGTCGGCGACGTGCTGCTCTCGCCCGTTTCGTCGTCGGTGGTCACCGAGATGGCGCCGGTCGAGCTGAGGGGGCGGTACGTCAGCGTGTGGACGCTCGTGTGGATGTTCGGCCTCAGCCTCGGGCCTACCCTCGGCGGGCTGCTGATGGACGCGCTCGGCGGGCGAGGACTCTTCGGCCTCGTGCTCGCCGCGGGACTGCTCGGCGCCGTGGCGTTCCCGCTGCTGCGCGGCCGCCGGCGCTCGCCGCCGGTTCTCGCCTTCCGGCACGCGAAGCGCGGATAGCCGGGCTGCGCCGGTCACCGCGACTCCGATAGCATGAGGGCGTGCCGTCCCGTCTGAAACGCTCCCTGCTGGAGCTCCGCTCCTTCCCCGCTCAGTTCTGGGTGCTCACCTTGGGCATCTTCATCTACGTGGCGGCGGCGGCGCTCGCCTTCCCCTTCGAGGGCATCTACCTGCACCGGGAGCTGGGCGTGTCCATGTCGATGGTCGGCGTGGTCTTCGGCCTGGTGCCGGTCGCCGTGATGCCCGTGCAGTTCTGGGGCGGGCATCTGACGGACCGCCTCGGGCGCCGCTGGGTGATCATGCTGTCGGTGAGCATGGGCGTGGTGTGGTTCGCCGGCTTCGCCTTTGTCACCGAGGTCTGGCAGGTCGCTCTGCTGGTCGCCATCGAGAGCTCGCTGGGCTGGCCGCTGTTCCAGACTGCGAGCAACGCCATGATCGCCGACCTGCTGCCGCCCGAGAAGCGGCAGGAGGCGTTCAGCGTCAGCCGCGTGGCCATGAACCTGGGCGTCGTCGTGGGGCCCGCCGCGGCCGGGCTGGCCCTCGGCTTCGGCGTGACCTTTCGCGAGCTGTTCCTCGCCGCCGCCGCGGGCTGCGCGCTGATGGTGGCGATCATGTACTTCACGATCCGTGAGAGCCGCCCGGCGAGCGCCACGGCGCCGCAGAAGCACCGCGACGCGCAGGGACGCAGCGGCTACCGCATCGTCTTCCACGACCGCGTGTTTCTGGTGTTCTGCCTGGTCGCTGTGCTGCCCGTGTTCTGCATCGGCAACTTCGGCTCGATCTACTCGGTCTACATCACCGATTTCCTCGGCGTGCCCTACGGGGAGTGGGGGATGCTGCTGGCCCTCAACGCCTTCATCGTCGCCACCGTGCAGTACCCGCTGGTGCGCGCCACGCGCTTCAAGAACCGCATGGTCCTGCTGGCCATCGCCAGCGCCGCGCTGGCCCTGGGCATCGGCGGCTCGGCCTTCGCCGGGCCTCTGTGGTCGCTGGTCGTCCTCATCGTCGTGATGAGCGTCGGCGAGACGCTGCTCTCACCGGTGGCCGCGGCCGAGGTGTCGGACCTCGCCCCCGAGGCCGTGCGCGGGCGCTACATGGGCGTGTGGACGATCGCCTGGAACGGCGGCGCCGCGCTGGGGCCGGCCTTCGGCGGCTGGGCCATGGACGCCTTCGGCGGGCGCCAGGCGTTCGCCATCCTGCTGGTCGAGGGCCTCGTGGGCGCCGGCCTGTTCCTGGCGCTGGCGCCGGGCTGGAAGCGGCGCCGCGAGCAGGCCTGGGCGGCGGGGCGTCCGCGGCCGTAGAGGCCGGAGCCGTCTTGGGGGCGCTCACGCGAATCGCCTTCCCGGCGGCCTTCCCGGCGGCTGGTCTTGCCACGCTCGACTCTCTTCGGCGGGTGACACGTGCGGGGCCGGCGCTGCGCGCCGGCCCCGCACAAGAGCGCTCCCGCGGGCGCCCGTCTGCAGCGCTTCTCAGCCCGGCGCCGTCTCGGCTGCGAGCGGCAGGGCGCGCTCTTCTTCGCTCTCGTAGGCGCTCTGCGGCCGCAGCCGGTCGAAGACGAGGTACAGCACCGGCACCAATACGAGGGTGAGCATCGTGGAGGTGAAGAGCCCGCCGATCACGACGATCGCCAGCGGCGTGGAGAGGAAGCCGCCCTTGCCCATGCCCAGGGCCATCGGCGTCAGCGCCAGGATCGTGGCCACGGCGGTCATGAGGATCGGCCGCAGGCGCCGCCGGCCGCCCTCGATGACCGCGCTGCGCGCGTCCATGCCGCGGCGGCGGAACTGCTCCACGAGGTCGAGCAACACGATGGCGTTGGTGACGACGATGCCGATGAGCATCAGCAGACCGACGAGGCTGGGCATGCCCAGCGCCGTGCCGGTGACCACCAGGGCGATGACGGCGCCCACCGCCGCGAACGGGATGCTGACCAGCAGGATCAGCGGGTTCAGCAGGCTGCGGAAGGTGGCGACCATGACTAGGTACACGAGCAGGATGGCGATGAGCATGGCGATGCCCAGGGTGCGAAACACGTCGTTCGTGGCCTGCGTGGCGCCGGCCAGCTCCCAGGTGGCGCCCGCCGGCATCTGCACGCCCTCCATCGCCGCGGTGACGGCGCTCGAGGCCGCCCCGATGTTGTTGCCGACGGCGGCGGCCGTGATGCTGGCGGTACGCTCGCCATCGACGTGCGTGACCTGCACCGGCGCCTTGACCTCGACGATCGTGGCGATCTCGCCGAGCGGCGCCATGCCCTTGGCGCCGGGCACCGGGAGGCGCATGAGCATGGCGCTCACGGCGCCGGGGATCGGCGGCAGCTTGATGTCCTGCACCATCACCTGCGCCGGCAGGAGGCCGTCGGCCGTGGGCACCACGCCGATGGGGTACCCGTTGAGGATCAGCGTCGTGTAGAGGCTGAGTGTGGAGGCGCTCACGCCGGCGGCGGCGGCCTTGGCCTGGTCGATGGCCACGGTGGCCGCCGGGCGGCCCTCGCTGAGGTTGGACTTGACGTCGGCGAGGCCCTCCACAGTCTTGACCTGCTTGAGGACGATAGCGTTGGCCTCCTTGAGCACGGCCGGGTCGCTGGCCGAGACGCGGACCTCCATCGTGGACATGCCGCTCATGGAGGCGTCGTCGCCGGTGACCGTGATCGTCCCGGCGTTCCGCAGCTTGGCGACCTCGGCGCGCACCTCATCGACGATCGCGAGCTTGTCCATATCGGGGTCGGTGGTCACCGTGAACGCGGCCTGGCTGGACGAGGCGCTCGTGCCGCCGCCGGCGCCGAAGAGGCTGCCGGTGCTGCCCGCGGTCACCTGGTAGGTGTCCACGCCTTTCGTGGTCGCGAGGATCGCCTCGACCCTGGCGGCCGAGGCCATGGTCGCGTCGAGGCTCGTGCCCGGCGGCAGCGTCTGGGTGACGGTCATGGTGTTCTGCGCCGAGCTGTCGAAGAGGTTGGTCTTGAGCAGGGGCGTCAGGGCCATGGCGCCGACGAAGACCGCGACCGCGAGCACGAGCGTGATGACCTTGTGGTCGAGGGCGAGCTTGAGGGCCGGCAGGTAGGCGCGCTGCAGGCGGGTGACCTGGTCGGGGTCGCGGTGACCGACCTGGCGCTTGGACAGCACCCACGTGGCTGCGACCGGGACCACCACGAGGGCGACGAGCAGACTGCAGAGGAGAGCGAACGTGACGGTGAGGGCGAAGGGGCGGAAGAACTCGGAGGCCATGCCGTGTACGAAGCCCAGCGGCAGGAACACGGCGACGGTGGTGAGCGTGCTGGCGGTGATCGCTCTGGCGACCTCGCGGGTACCGGTGAAAGCAGCCGTACGTACGTCGTCGCCCTCCTGGAGGTGGCGATACGTGTTCTCGATCACGACGATGGAGTCGTCGATCACGCGCCCGATGGCGATGGTGAGGCCGCCGAGGGTGAGCATATTGAGCGACTCGCCGCGCGAGAACAGGATGATGAGGGCGCCGATAACGCTCAGAGGGATCGAGAGGCTGGCGATCAGCGTGGAGCGCCAGCTGCGCAAAAAGACCCAGATGATGAGCACCGCGAACACAGCCCCGATGAGCCCTTCGCGCCACAGCGAGGTGATGCTCTCCTTGATGTAGATGGACTGGTCGATGACCGTGGTGATCTTCGTCTGGCCGCCGAGGTCGCGGGTGAGGGCCGGCAGCTCGTCGGCGACGGCGTTGGCGATGTCCACGGTGTTGCCGCTCGGCGCCTTGCTGATGGAGATGCCGATCGACGACTTGCCGTTGGTACGCGTGATGGCGGTGAGGGGCGCGGGGGCGACGCGCACGTCGGCGATCTGGCCGAGGGTGACTGGCTGGGCGGCCGCAGTGGAGGGCGTGCCGGAGGCGGCGGAAGCGCCGGCGGTGGAGGCGCCCGTGGCGGAGGCGCCGCCGCCGCTCGCACCCGCGGCCGCGACGCTCAGGGCGCTGGCGCTCGCCGGGGCGATCACGAGGCGCTTGATGGCAGCCACGGTCTGCGCCCGCGCGGTGACGGTGATGGGGTACACGAGGCTGCCGGAGGTGACCGTGCCTGCTCCGGTGGTGATGTTCGCCTGCTGGATAGTGGTGGCGATCTGCGTGGGATCGACGCCGAGACGCGCGACCTCCGCCGGCTTGAGCTGGATCTGCAGCTGCACCTGCTCCACGCCCGACAGGGTCACGGCCTGCACCCCGGGGATGCCCTGGAGGCTGGGCACGACCTGGGCGCCGAGCTGCGTGGCGAGCTCCTGGGGGGGCAGCGACGACGTGACCGCGAGCTGCACCACCGGCATCGAGTTGAAGTTGAGCACCGCGACCTTGGGGGGCAGGGCGGTCGGCGGCAGCCGCGCGCCCGACACCGCCTGCTGCACCTCGGCCTCCCTGGCCTTCATGTCGGCGCCGAACTCGTACTGGACGGTGATGATGCTCATGCCCTCGTTGGAGAACGAATCGTACTCTTTGACGCCGCTGAGCGTCTTCAGGGTCTGCTCCAGCGGTGTCGTCACGTTGCGTTCCACATCGCTCGGCGACGTGCCCGGGTCGACCGTGAACACGGTGAGATAGGGGAAGGTGAGATCGGGGATCAGCTCCTGCTTGAGCGAGCTCACGGAGATGACGCCGAAGACGACGACGGCGACGACCAGGAGGCCGACGATCGAGCGATTGCGCAGGGACATCTTGGTCAGCCAGCTCACGTCGTGCCTCCGGAGCGTCGGGGGGTGTCGTTGTCGGGGTGGTGGGTAGTGCGCGTCGCGGCGGACTCCGCCTGGTGGCGCCGCCAGCGGGCGACAACGCCGGGGATCTCGGTCTCGAGGAACACGGAGAAGTCGCGGAGGTCGTGCATGAGGGCGTAGTTGGACTGCGTCTGGTCCTCGTCGGCGACGGACGCAAGGCCGCGGTCGAGCAGAGCGTGCAGGGTGCGCACGTGGTCGAGGCGCAGCATGGAATCCATCTGCCCAGGGAGGGCGCGGTAGAAATCGCCGCGCTGCCCCGGCTCACCGACGAGCTCGACGACGCCGAACTGCAACAGCACGCGGGCGGCGCCGCTCACCGCCGCCTTGCTCACGCCGAGGGCTTCGGCGATCTGGGTCAGCGACTGGACCGGCGGGTCGCACATCAGCAGATAGCCCGAGACGCGTCCGGCCATGCGCGTGCCGCCCATCTGCTCGTACAGGAGTCCGAACTCCTCCACGAGCCGGCGCTGTTCCTCGTTGCGCGTGCGCTGGTCCACTCCCAAGCCTCCCCATGTAGGCCGTACCGACCTTCGTCAACGGCGTAATGTATGGAGTGAACGGAGTGAACGCAACCCGGCGGTGCAGGCAGCGGACGGGCGCGCCGGTTCGCCTGACGGCGCGGCGGTCAGGCGCCGGGGGCGAGCGCGAGATCGGCGAGGCGGTCGGCGACCGCCGCGATACGCTCGCGCCCCTGCAGGGGCGCGAGCCAGCGCGGCGGGATGCCCGCCTCGCCGTACACGGCGCCGGCCAGGGCGCCGGTCACGGCGCCGACGGCGCTGGTATCGCCGCCCATGTTGACGGCCGCGCAGACGGCGTGCTCGAAGGTGGTGGCGTGCAGGACGGTCCACAGCGCGGTCTGCAGGGTGTCGAGCACGAAGGAGGAGCTGCGCAGCTCCTCCGGCTCGGCGACGAGCGTGTCGGTGAGCATGGTGCTCACGCGGCTGTCCTCCTCTGCCAGGGTGGCGGCGATGGCGGGCACCTGCTCGCGCAGGTCGCCGTGGATGGCCGCCGTGAGAAGGTCGCTGAAGGCCACGCACGACCAGCCCGCGAGGCGGTCGAAATGGGTGAGTGTGGACTCGCGGTGGGAGAGATCGTGCCGCATCTCGGCGTCGCCGTAGTTGCGCAGCCCGACCGGCGCGCAGCGGATGAGGCTGCCGTTGCCGGCCGTGGGGCCGCCGAGGATCTCGAAGGCGCGCCGCGAGGCCAGGTCCCAGTGCGTCCCGGCGCGATAGCTGAGCAGCGTCGCGCGGACCGTGAGGCTCACGTGGTGGGGCTGACTCTCGAACCAGACGCGGTAGCGCTCGATGACGTCCTCGGGGTCAAGACCGCCGACGTCCGCGAGGCTCTCGGCCAGACAGAGCATCATCTCGGTGGCATCGACGGTCTCGCCGGGCGCGAGCTCGTAGATGCCACCGCCGACCATCTCGGTGAGGAAGCCGTGCTTCTCGACGATCTGGGCGGCGGTGAGGAACTCGGCGGGCGCGCCCAGGGCCTCGCCGACGGCGAGGCCCAGCAGCGCGCCGCGAAAACGGTCGCGGGTGCTGAGCGTCTCGTCGTGCCCGGCCATCAGGCGAGCAGGTCGCGGGCGAGGCGCTCGAAGAACAGCGCCTGGTAGGTGACGTCCTCGACGCGGACGCGCTCGTCGGGCTGGTGATCGCGGCCGCCCCGCATGGCGTGAAAGCTCTCGGCGACGAAGGGGGCGAAGCCGTAGGCGATGCAGTCGGGGAAGCGCTCGCGCACCCACCGCGAGTCGGTGAAGCTGCCGCTGCACATGGGCGCCAGCACCGCGCCCGGCACGTCCCGGCGAAGCACGCGGGCGATGCTCTCGCTAAGCGCGGTCGGCGCCGACGAGGCGTTGGGGGTGGTCACGTCGATCCATTCGAGCTCCCAGTCGACGCCCAGCGGGTCGAGCGCCGCGGCCACGAGCTCGCGGACGCCGGCGGTGGTCATCTGCGGCAGGATGCGGCAGTCGATGCAGGCCGCGGCGTGCGTGGGGATGACGTTCACGGCTTTGCCGGCGTCGAGCATGGTGGGGGTGAAGGTGGCGCCGAGCAGAGGCTCGACCAGCGAAGCGACTTCCGCGTCGAGGCGGCGCAGCTCGGCGCCGGCGGCGCGCGCCGTGCGCGGGTCTTTGAGGCGCGCGCGCAGGTCGGCGTCGCCGACGACGGCGTCGATGAACTGCGCCGTTAGCGGTGAGACGATGGCCGGCGGGTCGCAGAGGCCGAGGGCGACCACGGCGCGCGCCAGGTCGATGACCGCGCTGTGCTCCTTCTCGGGCACCGCGGCGTGACCACCGCGGCCGCGCGTGCGGATGCGGAACTGGGCGAAGGCCTTCTCGCCGGCGGCCAGCAGAAAGACCTTCTGGCCGCCGACCGGCAACCACAGGCCGCCCATGCCCTCGTTGATGAGGTACTCGGAGCGCAGCGTGTCGGGCTCGTGCTTGCAGAGCCAGCGCACGCCGCAGTGCTCGCCGACCTCCTCATCGACGGTGGCCGCGTACTTGACGGCGCCGGCGAAGTCGGCGCCCGAGCGCTTGAGGCGCGCCAGCGCCACGGCCTCGGCGGCCACCTGGTTCTTCATGTCGGTGGCGCCGCAGCCCCACACGTAGCCGTCTTTCACGACGCCGCCGAAGGGAGGCGCGCTCCATTCGGCGGCGTCGGCCGGTACGACGTCCAGGTGGCCCATGAACGTCAGCGTGGGGCCGGGGCGGGCGCCGTCGAGGCGGGCGACGAGGTTCTGGCGCGCGGGCAGCTCGCCGACGAGGGCGCTGTCGATGCCGTTGCCCGCCAGGTAGTCCTTGAGGACGAGGGCGCAGGCCGTCTCGTCGCCGGGCGGGTTGGTGGTGTCGATGCGCAGGAGGGCGGTGAAGAGGTCGACGACTTCACGCTCAAGAGCGTTCCAGTCGTCGGCCTCGAGACCGTACAACGACACCGTCACCATCCTTGCCCGCGGGGAAGAGGGACTCGCCTACGCTCATGATAGCGGTCTGTACTTCGCTCCGCTATCCGCTTGGGGCCTATCCCGCCGGAGGTGTGCGTGCGCGCGTCCAACGGTTTCGTCCCGCAGGGAGATCGACCATGTCGCAGGAGCAGGCCACAGCATTCATCGAGAGAATGACGACGGATGAGGCGTTTCGCGCTGAGGTGATGGGGGCGCCGGACGAGACGGAACGGATGGGGCTCATCGGGGCCGAGGGATTCGACTGCAGCGCGGACGAGATCAAGACGGCGGCGGCGGAGCTCGCCGAGGGCGATCTCGAGGGCGTGGTCGGCGGCAACAGCTGGGGCAACAGCTGGGGCAACAGCTGGGGCAACAGCTGGGGCAACAGCTGGGGTGAGAAGGGCCTGCTATAGGACGGTTGGGGCAGCGGCCGAGGCGCCGACGTTCCTGAGGATCGCTGACGGGCGGCCCGGCGTACATGTACGTTTGTGTGAGGAGTCGCGCCGGCAGGCCCGCGGGTCGCCGGCGCCCGACTGGGTTGCGCCGCGGCCGCAGTACCGGCTCACGGCGTCGGACTCGAAGGGATGGTCGCGTGGGAGAACAGCACGACGGCCGGCGGGTGAGCGCCGACCTGGAACTGGTGCCTTTCAGCTTCAGCGGCTACAAGGGACTCGCCTTCCACCGCCTCCTGCTGGAGGACTCGGTGCGAACAGAGTCCTTCAGACGAGCCATCGCCAAGGTCGTGAAGGAGGGAGACGTCGTCGTCGACCTCGGAGCGGGAACGGGCATCCTCTCGTACTTCGCCTGTCAGGCCGGCGCCGCACGGGTCTATGCGATCGAGTCCGACAGCATCATCGAGGTCGCCAGGCAGGTAGCTCGCCGGAACGGCATGGACGACAGGATCACTTTCATCAAGGAGAGCTCGTGGATGGCGAACCTGCCGGAGAACGTCGATGTCGTCGTCTCGGAGTGCATCGGCTGGTTCGCCTTGGGCGGTACCATGATCGCCGCCGTGACCCAGATCCGCGACAGGTACCTCAAACGCGGTGGCGCAGTCATCCCGAGAAGCATCTCGATGTTCATCGCCCCTGTTCAGTCACAGCGGCGCTTCAGTGAGCTCGAACGCTGGAAGAACGACACCACCTATGGGATAGACATGTCACCGCTCGACAAGCTGGTGAAGAACAACGTCTACCTGACGACGATGGAGAGCGGTAGCTGCGTCTCAGAGCCGCAACTGATCGAGACCATAGACCTGTCGCAAGGGCGCCACAATGAGATGCTCGACGCCGAGGCGGTGTTCCCCATCGCCGACGCCTGCCGTATCCACGGCCTGTGCGGCTGGTTCGAAGTCGATCTCTGCGAAAACGTGGCGTTCAGTACTTCGCCGCAGCGGACGTCCACCGTGTGGCGCCAGGTGTTCTTCCCCCTCGAGAGGGAAGTCGCGGTGGAGGCGGGCAGCGTGGTCGACGTTCGCCTGGTCCTGAGGCGCTCGGAGACGGACGTCTGCGGGTGTTTCGCGTGGGACGTCGGCGTGGGAATCGGCGCCGTTCGGAGGATGGTCGGGACCCAGTCCACGAGGGCGAGCTATCCCCACGATATGGACGAGCGCTGTGAGGGCATGACGTGCCGTCCCGACGTGGACGGAAGGACGAGAAACGCAGGCATCGAAAGACGCGAGCTCCTGAAGTGGATCGTGACGAAGATGTGAGGCGCCCTCGTGCGCGGCCCCGCTGCGGAATCTGCGGACCGTGCTCAACGACCCGGCGGCGGTCGCTTCGCCGGCGCATAGAGCCCCGGCCGGCGCCGCACGTCAGAGGTCCAGCGCCGCCTGAGAGGGTCCGGTTTGCACGTCCAGGAGCTGCGCCATGCGCCGCGCGTTGCGCATGCCCCAGTCCTCGTAGTTGTTGTTGAACAGTACGTGCACTGTCTGGGCCTGCCGGGCCAGCTCGCGCACCTGCGGCGCCCACTCACGCAGCTCGGCGTCGCTGTAGAGATACTTGAAGCGGTCCGAGGCGACCTTGGTCTTGGCTTCCCACGTGCTCGCGTTGCGCCCGTGGAGCCGCACGATCGCCAGCGGCGCGGTGGCGGCGACGGTCGCCGGCGTGCTCGAGCGGAAGCCCTGGGGCTCATCGACGCAGACGTAGGCGAGCCCGGCATCCTCCAGAAGGCGGAGCGTGCCGGCGGCGGCCTGCTGATCCATCCAGCCGCCGCCGCGGAGCTCCACGGCCAGCGTCCAGCCGGGCAGCCGCCGCGGCAGTTCGCGCACGTAGGCGGCGTTGACCTCCGAGCTCACGAACCAGGGCGGGAACTGGAAGAGCACGGCGCCGAGCTTGCCGGCGTCCGCCAGCGGCGCCAGGGCGCGCCGGTGCAGCTCCCAGAGCTTCTCCACGGCGTCCTCGCCGACGTCCTTGCGATAGGCGTTCTTCTTGGCGAGGGCCTCCGCGGGCAGCGCCTCGCGGAGCCACGCGGGCAGGCGCTCGACGCGCGCTGGGTGTCCCGTGAGCAGGGCGTAGGCCTTGACGTTGAAGACGAAGCCTTCCGGAGTGCGTGCCGTCCACAGTTCGCTGTTGCGCGCAGACGGCGGCGCGTAATAGGTGGAGTCGACCTCGACGATCGGGAACTGCTCGGCATAGTACCGCAGCCGCGCCTCGGCGCTGGTCACGCCGCGGGGGTAGAAGCGCCCGCTGGCGATCAGGGTGGGGTCGGTCCACGAACAGCTACCCACAAGGATACGCGCGCTCATCTCGGCCTCCGACGATCCTCTGCTCCGGCGATGCTCTGTTTTACCACGCAAGCAACGTTGTTCCCCCGGCGGGCCGGGTCTATACTCGGAGCGATCGAAGACCAGTCGGCGCCACGGTCTCTGCAGACCACAGCCTCGAGCACGAAGGGGCACCGAAGGGGGCGCCGCCGATGGGCGGGATCTGCGCGGCAGGTGCCCGCCCGTCGTCATGAGCGCGCCCGTGCGGCGGGCCGCTTCGCGTTCCGCGCTTCGGGCAGCCTCGCGTTCCGCGCGTCCGGCCGTCACGCGTTGAAGTTCGCCCGCGACTTGCCTATACTCAGCTTCCCTCAGTGTCGGAATGGCGGAATCGGTAGACGCGCTAGGTTGAGGGCCTAGTGAGGGCATAACCTCATGGGGGTTCAAGTCCCCCTTCCGACACCACCTTCTCCCTTTGCCCCTGCGCAGCGGTGAGGCGACCCGCGTCATGGACGCACGATTCGCGCTTGGCCCGCCCCCCGGCCGCGATTGGCCGCGCTCCGCCGGCGGTATCACCTCGGCATGAGATCCCTGCGGAACAGCTTGACGGCCGGCGGCGCGGCGGCGCTCCTGGCGCTCTGCGCCCTCGCCGCCGCGCCGCCGGCCGACGCCCACGTGCCGTTCCTCGAGCCGGACCGGGCGTCCGACGCGCCCGCAGTCCAGCGCGATCCCTTTCCGGGAGCCATCCGCCTGCCCGACGTCGCCGTGTCGCGGGCGGTCTACGGGACGCTGGCGCCGCAGGAGTCTTTCGATGTCTATCGTTTCAAGGTCTCCCGGCCGGTGAGCACGCCCGTCGAGATGCTGGCGCCGAAGACGGGCGAGTACCGCGGCTTCCGGCCCGCGTTCGCCCTCATCGGGCCGGGCCTGCCGGCGGCCGGCGCCGAGCCCGCGTTCGTCCGCGAGCGCCTGCGGGCCGCGTACACCGCCGTGTCGCTGGTCCCCGGCGTGTATCCGCGGGTGCTGGTCGTCCCCGACCCGGGGGCGGTCGAGCGGCCAGCCTTCTACGAGCCGTTCAGCTTCAGCAGCTACTACCGCGGCGGCGCCACGCGCATCGACCTCAGGCCGGGCGTCATGTACTACCTCGTGGTCTACGACCCCGCGGGACAGGCCGGCGAGTACGCGCTCGGCATCGGGGAGGCCGAGGAGTTCACCGCCGGCGACGCGCTGCGCTCCGTGATCGCGGTGGTCCGCATCAAGCTCGGCCTCTACGGTCAGGGGGCCTTCCACTGGCGCGCGGCGGTCGTGATGGCGGCGCTGCTCGCGGGGCTGGTCGCTCTGCTCGTGCTCCTGGTGCGCCGCCGCCTCAGAGGCCGCGCCACAGCGGCAGGCCGGTGACCTCGTCGTAGCCGCGCTCGAGCGGCTCGCCGACCAGCTCCTGGAGGATGAGCTCGCAGGCGAAGATGCGGCAGCCGGGTACCACGTGGCCGCCGACGCAGGCGCCGTCGTGGCCGGCGAGTGTGGCGTGCGCGTGCACGGCTGTGGCGCCGTCGCGTCGCGAGACGTTGCCGAGCAGGCCCAGCAGCTCGACGGCGCCGTCCACCGCGAGCTCGCCGTAGGTCTTCGCGTCCTGGTCGTAGAAGGCCAGCCGAGCCTCGCTGAGAGCGCCGATGGCGCGCAGCTCGGCGGTCGCCATGCCGTGCGCGTCGGCCACCACGGCGATCTCCGCCAGCAGGTCGCCGCCGTGCGGCAGCCGCGCCACGACGCGCCGCCCGCGGGCGAACTCCCGTGAACCCATGACACCTCCTCGTGCCGATACCGCCGCCGTTCCGGCGGCGCCGTCGGCCTGCAGTGTACCCCGCGAACGGCGCCGCACGGGCGGTTGTGAAGCAGGAGGGCAGGGTATGAGCCGTGAAGACCTGCACGATGGATCCGGAGGGACCATGAGCGAGACCCGCGACCTGCGCAACCCTGGGCCCGGCGACCTCGACACGTGGAGGGCCGAGTTCGACGAGCTCGAGCTGCGCATGGACGCGCTGCGCCAGGCGTTTCTCGACGGCGTACGCTCGTTCACCATGACCGACGAGACTGTGGAGCGCATCCACGCGCGCTTCGACGATATGGGCGAGCAGTTGCACAAGATGCACTGCACCTACCCGTTCGGCGGCTGGCCGGGGCAGGAAGACTGCCGCTTCGAGCCGCCGGTGACCTACGACAGCGACGCACACAAGCCGGCGGATGCCTGACGAGGAGCACCGCGCGGCGCGCCCCGGCAGACATGTCTCGGCGGAGCTCCGCGGCGAGGTCTGCGTCGTGCGCTGGGGCAGCGGCTCCGACGGTGATCTGGCCGCCGATCTGCGCGCTGAGCTCGACTTCTGCCGGGAGTCCGGAGCCACCGACATCGTCCTCGACGTGGATCCCAGCGTCACGTTCGGCGGCGACGAAGTGAGAGTGCTGCAGGAGCTCGCCGCGACCTTCCGCCGCGGGGGCGGCGAGTTTGTGGTCGCTGTCGAAGAGCCGACGGCCCGGGCGGCGCTGGCCGAGGCCGGGCTCGTGCGGCCGCCGCTGCCGCACCCCGTCTCCGAGGTCGTCGCGGGCGACGAGCCCATCGCCCTGCCGGCCAAGGCCGGCTGGGAGCATGAGTTCACCTTCGCCGCGAGCGCGGAGGCTCTGCCCACGGCGCGCCGCCGGGTCACGGCCTTCGCGGAGGTGGCCGGGCTGCAAGGATCCGACCTGTTCGAGTTCAGCGTCGCGGTGGCCGAGGCGCTCACCAACGCTCTCGTGCACGGATCACCGCACGGCGCCGACGACGACATCCGCGTGCGCTTCTTCTGCTACGACGACGAGGTGGCCGTGGAGGTCGCGGACGGCGGCGGCGGCCTCGACGCGACGCCCATTCGCGTGCCCGACGCTTCCGAGAGCAGCGGCCGCGGTATCCATTTCATGCACGCGCTGTGCGATGCGGTGCAGTTCACCTGCGGGCCGCTGGGCACGCATGTCCTGCTGGTGAAGCTTCGAGGGTAGGGGAGCGCGGGCCGCCGGGAGATGGCTCTCGAGCAGGTCGATCTCCCGGCGCTGGCCGGCGAGGTCCTCGCCGACCTGCGGGAGGCGCAGCCGGAGCGCGTCGTCGATGCGGTGGTGGCGGACGGCCTCGTCGCGAACGGCGACCAGGCGCTGCTGCGCATCGTGTTGCAGGATCTTCTGGCGAACGCCTGGAAGTCCACGTCGCGCAAGCCCGGGGCGCACATCGAAGTCGGGGCGGAGCGGCGCGACGGCGCCGCCGCGTACTTCGTGCGCGACGACGGCGCCGGCTTCGACGCGAGCTACATCGACAAGCTGTTCTCGCCGTTCCAGCGGCTCCACGCCGCCGACGAGCTCCCCGGCACGGGCGCCGGCCTCGCCACCGTGGCGCGCATCGTGCGGCGGCATGGCGGCTCCGTTTGGGCCGAGGGGGCTGTAGACTGTGGAGCGACGTTCTACTTCACGCTCCACTGAAAGGGGGGACGGATGTTTGAGGAACGGCTCATCCTGCTGGTCGAAGACAATGACGACGACGCCCAGCTCACGCTGCGGGCGCTGAAGCTGAACCACGTGGCCAACCGTGTCGACGTGGCCCGCGACGGCGCCGAGGCCCTGGACTACCTGTTCTGTCGCGGCGCCCACTCCGGCCGTGACCCGAGAGTCCTGCCGCAGGTGGTGCTGCTGGATCTCAAGCTGCCCAAGGTCACCGGGATGGAGGTGCTCGAACAGATCCGCCGTGAGCCCCGCACCAAGCGGCTGCCGGTGGTGATCCTCACGTCGTCCACCGGCGAGAGCGACGTGGCCAGGTGCTACGACCTGGGCGCCAACAGCTATGTCCGCAAGCCGGTGGATTTCACGCGGTTCATGGAGGCGGTCAACAGCCTCGGGCTCTACTGGCTGATGCTCAACGAGAAGCCTCCCGCGACGGGGGTCTGAGGCGGGGCCGAGGCCGGCGAGCTGGTGGCGCGAGGCGCCTTCGCCTTGTGACGCCGGCGCGCCCGGCGTCCCCGGCGGCCGACGGGGTAGAATCGCTGCGACCAAGGAGACGCTGTGGCCGACCCATCGCTCGAGGACCGCCTCTTCCTGCTCGACGGCAGCAGCCTCGCCTACCGGGCCTTCTTCGCGCTGCCCGAGAGCATCACCACGCGCGACGGCTTTCCCACCAACGCCATCTACGGGCTCAGCCAGATGCTGCTCAAGATCGTCACCGAGTACCGCCCGGCGAGCATCGTCGTCGCCTGGGACGCCCGCGAAAAGACCTTTCGCCACGAGGAGTACGAGGAGTACAAGGCGCAGCGGCCGCACATGCCGGAGCCGCTGTCGCGGCAGTGGAGCCGCTTTCCCGAGCTCGTCGAGGCGTTCGGCTGCGTCAACCTGGTGAAGCCCGGCTACGAGGCCGACGACATCCTCGGCACGCTCGCCGAGGAGGCCAAACGGCAGGGCGTGGGTTCCATCGTCGTCACCGGCGACCGCGACGCGATGCAGGTCGTCGATGACGACATCTGGGTGATGAGCACGGGGCGCGGCATCACCGACGTCAAGATCTACACGCCGGCGGCCGTGCTGGAGCGCTTCGGCGTCACGCCCGCCGCCATCCCCGATTACATCGGGCTCAAGGGCGACACCAGCGACAACATCCCCGGCGTGCCCGGGGTCGGCGAGAAGACGGCCGCGGCGCTGCTGCAGCAGTTCGGCAGCATCGACGCGCTGTACGAGCGCCTGGGCGAGGTCAAGAGCGACAAGCGGCGCGCGCTGCTCGCCGCGCACGAAGGCAGCGCGCGCCTCTCCAGGCGCCTGGCGACGATGGTGCTCGACGTGCCGCTCGAGGAGGACCTCGTCGAGCTCGTGGCGCGCGGCGGCTACGAGCTGCCTGTGGAGAGCATCGACGCCGTCTTCGAGAAGTACGAATTCCGCGCCCTGCGGCGCCGGCTGCAGGAGGTGGCCGGCGCCGGCGCCCGCGCCGCGGGCGCGCTGGCCGGCGCTCAAGCCGGCGCTCAGACGGGCGCGGGCGCGGCTGCGGCCGCCGGCCCCGGCGTGCGCCTCGCGCACGAGCCCGACGTGGGGCCGCTGGCGGCGGCGCTCGAGCGCACCGAGACGGCGGTCGCCTTCGAGCCGCTTGACGACGGCGAGGGCGGCTTCGCCGTCGCCGTCCATTCCGGCGGCGAGGCCGTGCAGGTGGCCGCCGCCGGCGCCGACCGGACGGCCGCGCTGTGGCTCCTCGCCGCGCACGCCGTGGTACACGACGCCAAGGCGCAGCCGGGCTACACGGCGGCGCCGTGCGGGCCCGCCTTCGACACGGCGGTGGCCGCGTACCTGCTCGCGCCGGAGCTGCCCGAGAAGGAGCGCGATCTGTTCACTTTGGCCGGCGCCGACGACGGCGCGCTGCTGCTCGAAGGCCCGCACGCCGAGGCGGCCGCGGCCACGCGCGCCGTGCTCACGTGGCGCGTGGCCACGGCCCAGCGCCCGCGGCTGGTCGAGCTGGGCCTCGAACGGCTCTTCCGCGAGATCGAGCTGCCGCTCGTGTACGTGCTGGCCCAGATGGAGGCCGCCGGCGTCAAGATGGACCCGTATCGGCTCGGCGAGATCAGCGCTCGGCTGCGCGATCGCGTGGACGAGCTGCACGACGAGATCATCCGTCTGGCCGGCGAGGACTTCACCGTGGCCTCGCCGCGGCAGCTCGCCGAGATCCTCTTCACGCGCCTCGGCCTGCAGCCCGGCAAGAAGGGCAAGACCGGGTATTCCACCGACGCGCGCGTGCTCCGCGGCCTGCGCGACCAGCATCCCATCATTCCGGCCGTCGAGGAGTGGCGCGAGCTCACCAAGCTGCTCAACACCTATCTCGAGCCACTGCCCGAGCGCCTCGACGCGCGCAGCGGGCGGCTGCACACGACCTTCAACCAGATGGTCACGGCCACCGGGCGCCTCTCCAGCTCCGACCCGAACCTGCAGAACATCCCGGTGCGCACCGACCTCGGCGCCGAGATCCGCGCCTGCTTCGTGGCCGAAGACGGCTGCATGCTGGTGGTCGCCGACTACTCGCAGATCGAGCTGCGCCTCATGGCGCTGCTCTCGCAGGAGCCGGCGCTGCTGGGCGCCTACCACCGCGGCGAAGACGTCCACCGCGCCACCGCGGCGGCCGTCGCCGGCATCTCGCCGGCGGAGGTCACCAAGCGTCAGCGCGAGCACGCCAAGGCCACCAACTTCGGCATCATGTACGGCCTCTCCGCCTTCGGCCTTTCGGAGCAGGTGGACATCCCGGTGGAGGAGGCCAAGGCGTTCATCGACGCCTACTTCGCCAGGTACCCCAAGGTCCGCGAGCTCCGCGAACGCGTGATCGCCGAGGCCACGCGGGACGGCTACGTGACCACGCTGTTCGGGCGGCGCAGGGCCGTGCCGGAGCTGCGCTCCGGCAACTTCCGCCTGCGCTCGCTGGGCGAGCGCCTGGCGGTCAACACCGTGCTGCAGGGCACGGCCGCCGACATCATCAAGGTGGCCATGGTGACGGTGAGCCGCGAGCTCGCGCGGCGCAAGCTGGGCTCGCGGCTCGTCCTCCAGGTGCACGATGAGCTCGTCCTCGAGTGCCCCGCCGCCGAGGTCGAGGAGTGCGTGCCCCTGCTGCGCGACGCCATGTGCGGCGCTTACGCGATGGACCCGCCTCTCGAAGTGGACGTGGGCGTGGGCGCCGACTGGGTGGCGGCGAAGAACTGAGGGAGCGCTTTCCCGCGCCCCTCTTTCGCCGTCCGCGTTGCCCGAAGTCCGCAGCGTGAACCGCCCTCGGCGCCCTGGTCGCCCACTCTGTCCGGCCCGTCGCGTACAATCGAGATCTGAGCTGCCGACGGGCGGCGCCCCCGATCCTCGCGAGGTCGCGTCTATGTTGCCAACGCCGAGTCCGAGCTGCCGTCTCCGGGCCGCAGCGACGAGGGGCGTCCAGAATGCCTCTTGAGCGCGACTTCGACGCTGCCTTCGCGGCCGCCCTCGCCTTGCAGGAGAAGCAGATCCAGCAGAGCTACCGGCCGGTGATCGGCGTGCACAAGTGGTTCGCTCGTCGGCCGGGCACGCTGTTCCGCAACCTCCTTCTCTCCGAATACAACGGCGGCGTCCCCCTGCGCGATTCGTTCTACCACTCACATCGACTCATGGGCGTCATCGCCGACCCGTTCATGGGTGGGGGCACACCTCTGATCGAAGCCAATCGTCTGGGTTTCGACGTGGTCGGCGCCGACGTGAGCTCCATGGCGTACTGGATCGTGCGTCAGGAGCTCTCGCCGATCGACGATGGCCTGCTCGTGGCCGCCGCCCGTGATGTTGTCGCCGGCGTCGGCGAGGAGCTGGGCCGGTACTACCAGACGACCTGCGAGGAGTGCGGTGGGGAGGCTCAGGTCAAGTACTTCCTCTGGGTGAAGTCGGCGCGCTGTCCGGAGTGTGGCGAGGACGTCCTCCTGTTTCCCGGGTACCTCCTGGCTGAGGCGGTGCGCCATCCCAGGTGGGTCTTCGCCTGCTCGAGTTGCCTGCGACTTGTCGAGCTCGACGAGCGACCTGCCACGGGGAAGGCCGCGCCGTGCCCACACTGCGGTGGACCGGTCGGCGCGGAGGGAGCGGCGCGACGAGGCCACGTGGAGTGCACGAAGTGCGGTCGCGATGTCGCCTATCCCGGCGCCTGTTCCGAGCCGCCGGAACACAAGATGTGGGCCATCGAGTACCACTGCGCCCACTGCAAGCCCACGCATCGCGGGCGCTTCTTCAAGTCGCCTCGTACGGCGGATCTGGAGTCGTTCGAGGAGGCGACGCAGGCCTTCGGATCCGCCCGCGATCCGTTGATCCCGCGCCAGCGGATACCCGAGGGCGACGAGACGACCCGGCTCCTGCGCTGGGGCTATCGGCGCTACAGCGACATGTTCAACGAAAGGCAGCTCCTCGGGCTTTCCACGCTTCTCGCGCGCCTCGATGCTGTCGCGGACGTCGACGTCAGAGAAGCGCTCCTGACGGTCTTTTCAGACTCGCTGCGCTACCAGAACATGCTCTGCCGCTACGACACCTACGCGCTCAAGTGCCAGGATGTGTTCTCGGTGCACGGCTTCCCCGTGGGCCTCGTGCAGTGCGAGAACAACCTTCTCGGCATCCCTCGAGTGGGATCCGGCGGGTTCTCGCACTTCGTGGAGAAGTACCGGCGCGCGAAAGCCTACTGTCGTCAGCCCTTCGAGAGCCGGCGGGTGGGCGGCAAGCCGCGCCGGCTCCCCATCCTGGGAGAGCAGATCTCAGCGCGAGTCATCGACCGGTTCCCCGGCGGCGGGCGCCGAGAGGCTTGGCTCTCGGCGGCTCCGGCCACCGCTGTCGAGATCGCCCCTCAGTCGCTCGACGGTGTCTTCACCGATCCGCCCTACTACGCCAACGTGCAATACGCGGAGCTGATGGACTTCTGCTACGTGTGGCTGAGGCTCGGACTGCAGACGCACGCGGAGTTCACGCCAGACACCACGCGCTCCATCAATGAGCTCACCGGCAACGTCACCATGGGGCGCGGGTTGAGCGAGTTCGCGGACGGACTGTCCCTGACATACCGTGCGCCGCCGCACTCAAGCCGGGGGCGCCTTTCGTGTTCACCTATCACCACAATGACCCGATGGCCTATGCGCCCCTGGTCGTCGCCATCCTCGATGCGGGCATGACGTGTACCGCGGTCTTGCCGGCGCCGGCCGAGATGGGCGCATCGCTGCACATCAGTGGCACTGGTTCATCGATCCTCGACAGCGTTTTTGTGTGCCGGCGAGTTGCCGGCGCTACGCCTGTGGGGCCGTCTCGCGAGCAGCTCGCTGCGCTGCTCGTCGCTGACTGCGTGCACATGGCCGAAGGCGGCGTGCGGGTCAGCGCCGGCGATGTCAGGTGCCTGGCCAATGGCAGGCTGACAGCACTGGCGATCAGTAGACTGGGCGGCGCATGGACTCGCGATGCGGGCATCGACGAGCGCCTCGAGGCAGCCTGCGCCGCACTACGGGGTCTGGCCACCGAGCTCGAGGTGGCGCTGCTGCCCGCCACTGTTCTCAAGGCGCTCTCTGGCGAGCCTGCCTCTACACAGGCCTTGACGCTCTTCTGAGGGCGCCGCCGGCGCGCTCGTGCTATACTCCCATGGTTTCGGCCCGCTGCGGTCCGCGGGCCTTTTACTATCCTGTAACCGACGGGCCGCATCCTTGACCGGGAGGCAACGACACCACATGGCGGAAAAACCCATCGATACAAAGCTCGCGGCGGCCAACGACCCCAGGATCGTGGAGGGCAGCGAAGGCTTCCTCATCGAGGTCGACGGCGAGATCATCCCCAACTACGACCTCACCATGACCGTGTTCGGTGAGGGCGACATCGTCACCGGCAACGTGGTGCGCATCGACAAGGACGAGGTCCTCGTCGACATCGGCTACAAGTCCGAAGGCGTCATCCCGGTCAACGAGCTCAGCATCCGCAAGAACGTCAACACCTCCGAAGAGGTCACGCTGGGCGAAGAGATCGACGCCCTCGTCATGACCAAAGAGGACGCCGACGGGCGCCTCATCCTCAGCAAGAAGCGCGCCCGCTTCGAGAAGGCGTGGAAACGCATCGAGGGCGCCTTCGAGAGCGGCGAGCCGGTCACCGGCACGGTCATCGAGGTCGTCAAGGGCGGCCTCATCCTCGACCTCGGCGTGCGCGGCTTTTTGCCGGCCTCGCTGGTCGACATCCGCCGCGTGCAGGACCTCCAGGAGTACGTGGGCCAGGAGCTCAACTGCCGCGTCATCGAGATGAACCGCAACCGCAACAACGTGGTGCTCAGCCGGCGCGCCGTCCTCGAAGAGGAGCGCAAGGAAGTGCGCCAGCAGATCATCGACGATCTCAACGTGGGCAACGTCGTCGAGGGCACGATCAGCAACATCGTCGACTTCGGCGCCTTCGTCGACCTCGACGGCATCGACGGCCTCATCCACATCTCGGAGCTCAGCTGGACGCACATCAACCACCCCTCCGAGGTGTTGCAGGTCAACCAGAAGGTCAAGGTCAAGGTGCTCGACATCGACCGCGACCGCCAGCGCATCAGCCTCGGTCTCAAGCAGACCCAGGAAGACCCGTGGCAGAAGATCGTCGCTCAACACCAGGTCGGCGACGTCGTCGAGGGTCGCGTCACCAAGATCGTCGCCTTCGGCGCCTTCGTCGAGATCTACGAGGGCATCGAGGGTCTCGTGCACATCAGCGAGCTGGCCAACCGCCACGTCGAGCGCCCCGACGAGGTCGTCTCTGTGGCCCAGATCGTGCAGGTCAAGATCATCGAGGTCGACTCCGACCGCCGCCGCCTGAGCCTCAGCATCAAGCGTGTCGACGGCGACAACGTCAAGCCCCTGCGGCCTTTGGCGCCGCCGGAGCCCGAGGTCGTCGCGGACGAGGCCGTGCTCGAGGCCGAGGTCGAGGAGATCGTCGAAGAGATCATCGAGGCTATCGAAGAGGCCGTGCTCGAGGCCGAGGTCGAAGAGATCGTCGAGGAGATCGTCGAGGCTATCGAAGAGGCCGAGCTCGAGGCTGAGATCGAGGAGATCGTCGAGGCTATCGAGACCATCGAAGAGGCTGAGGAGATCGTCGAGGCCGCCGCCGCTGTGGAGATCGCCGCCGAGATCGTCGCCGCCGAGATCGAGGCCGCCGAGACCGTCGAAGAGCTTGTCGAAGCGCTCGAGGACGCGGCGCTCGTCGAAGAGGCCGCCGAGATCGTCGAAGAGGCCGCCGAGGAGCTCGTCGCGGAGCACGAGCCCGAGCTGGGCCTGAGCGACGACGTCTTCCCGGCGGGCGGCAAGGTCGATGAGGAGGTCGATGACGAGGCCGAGGCCGACGAGGCCTCCATGGCCAAGACCGGCGACGAGGCGGCCCCCGAGGCCTGACCCGAGTCTCGTGGAGGGCGGACGCGGCGCCGGCCGGCGCCGCGTCCGCCCTCTGACTGCGTCCGACATCAGATGACCACCACCCGACACCGCATTCCACGACTCGGCCTCACCGGGGGCATCGGCTCCGGCAAATCCACGGCGCTCGCCTACCTGCACGAGTGCGGCGCCGCCGTGGTCTCGAGCGATCACATCGTGCACACGCTCTACGACCGGCCCGCGCTCATCGCCGCCATCCAGGCGCGCTACGGGCACAAGGTCGTGACCGGCGCTCACGTCAACCGCCAGGCGCTGGCCGGCATCGTCTTCCGCGACCACGACGAGCTGCAGTGGCTCGAACGGCTGCTGCACCCGCACGTACACGCGGCCGTGGAGCAGTGGGCCGCAGCCCAGCAGAAGGTCAGGCCGCGGCCGGCCGTCATCGCCGTCGAGGTCCCGCTGTTGTTCGAGACCGGCATGGAGACCGCGTTCGACTTCGTCATGCTCGTCACGGCGCCGGCCGAGGTGCGCCGCCGGCGCCTCACGGCGAAGCTCACCGACGGCGAGTTCGAGCGCCGCCTGGCCCAGCAGATGCCCGAGGACGAGAAGATCGCGCGCAGCGACTTCGTGTTCCACAACACCGGCGAGCGCAAGGCGCTCCGGGAGTTCGTGGGGCGGACCGTGGCGCAGATCCTCGCCGGCGGAGACGCGGCCGCCGGGGACGGCGCGGGCGAGAGCGAGCCGTGAGACGCCTCGTCCTGTTCGGCCTCGCCCTGGCCGTCCTTGCGGGTGTCGCCGGCGTGGCGCTCTGGGCGTCTTCGGGTTCCGGCGGCGTGCAGCCTCCCGGCTGGTACGCGCGCACCGTGTACCCGCTCGAGTACGAGGGCGCGATCAGGGCTTCCGCGCGCCGCAACGACCTCGACCCCGCGCTGGTGGCGGCCGTCATCTACGCCGAGAGCCGCTTCGACGCGCAGGCGCGTTCGCCGCACGGCGCCGTCGGGCTGATGCAGCTTTTGCCCGAGACGGCCGCGCAGATCGCGCGGGAGACGGGCGGCGTGGCCTTCGTGCCCGCCGACCTCGACGACCCGCGCGTCAACATCCGCTACGGCTGCTACTACCTGCGCACCGTCCTCGATATGTTCGGCGGCGACAGCGTCGCGGCCATCGCCGCCTACAACGCCGGCGCCGGCGCCGTGGGGAAGTGGGAGGCCGCGGCGCGCGCCGAGGGTCACGCCCTGCGCGTCGCCGACATCCCGTACGCCGAGACGCGCGCCTACGTGCGCCGCGTGCTCGAGGCGTGCAGGATCTACCGGCAGACCTACGGCGACCGCCTGCGCCGCGCCTCGTGAGCCGCGCGGCGGGCCTTACGAACGTGTGTTCGTGTCGGTAGAGTCGATGGGATGAACGACTTCGTCATCGAGGCCGACTACAGCCTCACCGGCGACCAGCCCGAGGCGGTCGCCGCGCTCAGCGACGGCATCTTGCGCGGCGACCGTTACCAGACGCTGCTCGGCGTCACCGGCTCGGGCAAGACCTTCACGATGGCCAACGTCATCGCCAAGGTCCAGAAGCCCACGCTGGTCATCGCCCACAACAAGACGCTGGCGGCGCAGCTCTGCAACGAGTTCCGCGAGTTCCTCCCGGGCAACGCCGTCGAGTACTTCGTCAGCTACTACGACTACTACCAGCCCGAGGCCTACGTGCCGGCGCAGGACCTCTACATCGAGAAAGACTCGTCCGTCAACGACGAGATCGACCGGCTGCGCCACTCCGCCACCACCTCGCTGTTTCTGCGCCGCGACGTGGTCATCGTCGCCAGCGTGAGCTGCATCTACGGCCTGGGCTCGCCCGAGGACTACCTCGAGAGCATGGTCTTGCTCAGCGTCGGCGACACCATCGACCGCGACGAGATGCTGCGCAAGCTCGTGGACATCCAGTACGCGCGCAACGACTTCGAGCCGGCGCGCGGCAAGTTCCGCGTGCGCGGCGATTCCGTCGAGATCTGGCCGGCCGCCCAGGACACCGCCATCCGCGTGCAGCTGTGGGGCGAAGAGGTCGAGCAGATCGTCAGCTTCGACCCGGTCGGCGGCGAGGTCCTCGACAAGCCGCACCACGTGGCCATCTACCCGGCTACGCACTTCGTCACCAACAGCCCGGCCGTCGAGCGCGCCCTCGTCGAGATCAGGCGCGAGATGGAGGAGCGCTGCGCCTGGTTCGACGACCACGGCAGGATCCTCGAGGCGCACCGCCTGCGCCAGCGCACCCTCTACGACATGGAGATGCTGCGCGAGATGGGGTTCTGCAACGGCATCGAGAACTACTCGCGCATCCTGCTGGGCAAAGAGCCCGGGGCCACGCCCAACTGCCTCCTCGACTACTTCCCCGACGACTTTCTCTGCTTCATGGACGAGTCGCACATGTCGCTGCCCCAGGTGCGCGCTATGTCCGAGGGCGACAAGTCGCGCAAGACCATGCTCGTCGACTACGGCTTTCGTCTGCCGAGCGCCCTCGACAACCGCCCGCTACGCATCGACGAGTTCCTCGCCAAGGTGCCGCAGATCGTCTTCGTGAGCGCCACTCCGGCGCAGTTCGAGCTCGCTCACAGCGTCAACATCGCCGAGCAGATCATCCGGCCTACCGGCCTCATCGATCCGCAGGTCGAGGTGCGGCCCACCGACGGCCAGATCGACGACCTCATGAACGAGATCCGCCGGCGCGTCGACCTCGACCAGCGCGTGCTGGTCACCACGCTCACCAAGAGGATGTCCGAGGACCTCACCGACTACCTGCTCGAGAACGGCTTCAAAGTGCGCTACCTGCACAGCGAGGTCGACACCCTCGAGCGTATCCAGATCATCCGCGACCTGCGCCTCGGCGAGTTCGACGTGCTCGTGGGCATCAACCTGCTGCGCGAGGGGCTCGACCTGCCCGAGGTCACGCTGGTCGCCATCCTGGACGCCGACAAGGAGGGCTTTCTGCGCGGCCAGACGGCCCTCGTCCAGACGATCGGCCGCGCCGCCCGCCACGTGGACGGCAAGGTCATCATGTACGCCGACCGCATGACGGCGGCCATGACGTTCGCCATCGGCGAGACCGATCGCCGGCGCGCCCGGCAGGTGGCGTTCAACGAGGCGCACGGCATCACGCCGCGGAGCATCGTCAAGTCGGTCAGCGACATCGCGCAGATGGTCAGCGACGCGGCGGCGGTGCCCACCAGGGGCCGCCGCGCCGCCAAATCGGTGGCCAAGAAGATGGCCATGCCGAACGCCGACCTCGAGCGGCTGCTCACCAGCCTCGAGGCCGAGATGTTCGAGGCCGCCGACCAGCTCAAGTTCGAGTACGCCGCCAAGCTGCGCGACGAGATCAAGGAGCTCGCCAGGGAGCTCGACCGAAGGGGGACCAAAGTTGGCTGACGCCCTGCACATCCAGCAGATAGTGGCCAGGGCGCGGGCGCTCGGCGCCGGCAGCGCGGCGCCGCTGCCCGCCCGCGCCGTCGTCGTCGATGAGCGCGTCAACCTCAAGTGCCGGGTGCCGCTGTGCGCCAGCTACGGCGTCAATCTCATGTGCCCGCCCAACACGCCCACGGCCGCCGAGACGCGCGCGGCGCTCGCCCGTTACTCCGACACCCTGGTGGTGCAGCTCGACATCCCGCTCACGCAGGCGGCCGTCGATGAGGTGCTCGAGGGCATGGGCTACGCCGAGTCACAGGCGCCGGGCGCGGCGCCGCGCCCGGCGGCGGGCACGGCGGAGGGCGCCGCCGCGGGCGGCAACGGCGGCGGCGCGGGCGGCAAGGCCCAGACCGCCGCCTACGAGGCGCGCCTGCGCGACAGCAAGAACGAGTTCGCCGGCATCATGACCGCCCTCGAAGCGGAGGCCTTCAAGATGGGCTACCGCTTCGCGGCCGCGTTCGCCGGCGGCGACTGCGTGCTCTGCGACGTCTGCGTCGGCGCCACCGGCGAACCCTGCAAGCATCCCTTCGAGGCGCGGCCGTCCATGGAGGCCGTGGGCATCGACGTGGTCGCCACCGCCGAGGCGGCCGGCCTGGTCGTCGAGCTGCCGGCCGACGAGCACCCGCGCTGGACCGGCCTGCTGCTCATCGACTGAGCGTTCGTCCCGGCGCGCCGCGGCGGGCATCCACAGCCGCCAGCCGTGTGGGACTGCGCGCGCTTCGGTCACGACAGTCGACGCCCGAGGCCCCCAAGGGTATGCTCGCCTCACGGAGTCCGTCCAGCGGCCGGGGGAGACTGTGTGAACCTGCGCATCCTGTTCGTCGAAGACAGCGCCGACGACGTCGCGCTCATGCTGAGCCGCCTGCGCAAGGCCGGCATCGAGCCGGCCTGGCAGCGCGTCGAGACCGCGGGCGCCCTCCGCGAGGCGCTCGCCGGCGAGCCCTGGCAGGTGGCCCTCATCGACTTCAACCTGCCGAGCTTCAGCGGCCCCGAGGCGCTCGCCCTGCTCGCCGAGCTCGCCGCCGACGTGCCCGCCATCACCGTCTCCGGGGCGA
>Ga0247841_10002175_pt1 | contig 40347 bp, 34 predicted proteins | sample LaCruzMarch2015__2_FD_192410 | JGI IMG/M metagenome (GOLD analysis project Ga0247841, IMG submission 192410) | Freshwater microbial communities from meromictic Lake La Cruz, Castile-La Mancha, Spain - LaCruzMarch2015_18m | ecosystem: Environmental > Aquatic > Freshwater > Lake | place: Spain...
GAATCTTGCTTAACCCAACTATATAACCGTTCGGAATATAGGCAACATGAGCCTTGCCAAAGAAGGGGATCATGTGGTGCTCGCAAAGCGAATAAATCTCTATGTTTTTCACAATGACCATTTGTTTATAGTCCTCCTTGAACATAGCCGAAAGAAGTATTTTCTCAGGGTTCAGCATGTAACCGTGGGTAAGAAATTGCATGGATTTGGCTACCCGCACCGGCGTATCTTGTAAACCCTCCCGGTCCGGATCTTCACCGATCATTTTTAAAACCTCACGGTAATGACGGGCCATGCTGTTTACTGTTCTGTAATTGTAATTGTCGATCTTTTCGTAGCCATCCATTTCATTGACTTCGGCCATTTCCTTTAGTCTGCTTTTTTTCATTTTGCGAATATTTAAATATAGAAAAACTACTTTTTCGTCTGAGCCAGAATACTAACCACTTCGAATACAGAATAAATGATATAGAGAGTAAAAAAGGAAAGGATAAAAGATAAAATTCCCTCTTTTACATAGAAAGCATGAACAACCACCACAATTAAATAGATCATCAGTTTTAAAAAAGTAGCCAGCATGAAATACCCGACAAATTTTCCTGGATTCAGCGTGGTGATCCTGAGCAGGACAAAATGAACTATAGCTGTGATGACAAAAAACAGGATAAATAAATAGGGAAGTGCGGGGGAGATTAGACCGGCCGGCAAAAACCGGTTCATTATAAAAGCCAGAAGTCCCAGGATCAGGCTTAAGATCGTCAGCCGAAGAATAAATTGTTGATACTTTTTTCTCATTTATTTTCAGGACCTTTTTTTTCAGGGCCTTTGGTTGGCTTCAGCAGATCCCTGGTAACAGTATAAATTGATAAGATCACCGCTAGAATTGAAAAAATGATTGTAAAGACCGGGATGGTTAACTTCAGCCATTGATCAAGCTTTATTCCCCCAAAAACCCCGATCAGGATAATGATCAGCATCTGAAAGGCAATGCTTGAATAACGCGTATAATTATCCAGTGACTTTTTCTTTTTCTCTGATGATGGATTCATGTTGTAAGTTTTCCTTCTGAGCCCTGATCCCGGCTTCATCTTCCATATTGCAGGTTCCGGAGAATTTGGCTCCCGGCTCTATGGCCAGTTTGCTGGTATGTACCTCTCCTGTTACCTTGGAGGTTGCCTTGAGGGATAACAGTTCCTTGACATGAATGATCGCTTTGACCATGCCTGAAAGATCTGCATTCTGGCAGTTAATGTCACCTTCGATACTTCCGGAAACACCGACAACAATCTTACCATTAGAGTGGATAGATCCATGCAGTATCCCGTCAACCCTGAAATCTCCGTCGGAACGGATATCTCCTTTGATACTGGTACCTTTGCCGATCATATTGACGGCCGGGGTTTCGCTGATTATGGTTTTTGCCATTTATCGTAGAGTTTATTGCAAGTTGCTTATTTAATGTAGTTTTTTTCGAAAAATTTAGAGTAACCTCCGATATCTTTTTCTTTGAAGAAGACCGGATAGTTCTCCATGGATATGACAAAGTTATGAAAAGTTTCCGGTTTTAAATCGGCATAAACATATTCACTTAAAGTGATGGCATCAAAAAAGTCCTTTGCCTTGGCAGAATTATTAAAATTACCGATAGTGATCAAATAGTGCTCATTGTCCAGTACAAGGCTGTTGATCGTAAGGTTTTCGATACTATAATATTTCAGGTTATAATCAGAAAGCTTTACTTTAAAAGGATTTAGCCTTATTTCTTTTGAATCGGCCACGATCATAAACATGTGCTGCCCGCCCGGATTTATTTTATATAGCGATGCCGTTTCTTCCGGCACGACTTCTTCGGCAAAGATCATGCTTTCGTCCTTAAGTTCCGGGTTATCTTTGACAATACTGGCCAGGATACTTTGTGATAAACCCTTGATCTCGCTGTAGGGATATTTGAGGATGATCATCTTCAATTGTGAAACCAGGGAATCAACTACATCGATCTTGCCGATAGAAATAGCTTTCAGGTAAGCAAACCTGGGCGCAAGTTCCATCGTGTCGCCATAAAGAGAGAAAGCGAGATCACTCCTGGCAATAACCTGGAAATATTGGCCGGCCTTATAATCTTTATAGGTTTCTTCGTAAAGGATGTTCACCTTGTTTTTTTCAGCAGCAATTTTAACATAATATTCCGGGTCGGATAGAACCTTAGCGTAATCACTGTCAGGATACTGCGAAATGATCAGATTTTTATAAAATGCGGCCTCATCAGGCTGTCCGCCTTCCAGATAAATTTTATAGAGATAATAATAGGATATCAGCTTGTGATCATTTTCCGGGAAGCGCTCATTCATTGTTAGAAAAGCTCCTCTTGATTTATCATTATCCTTTAATCCATCCTTGTAAACCATGCCGGAATTAAAATAAGCATCCAGGATTTTCTTGTCTGAAGCAGCCAGAGCTTCTTCCGAAAAAGGCAGGTCTTTAAGGTAATACTGACGGGCCATAGGATTATTGTCTGCAGACAGAACCGAATCCGATTTGGTCGTATCGGCAGCAGCTTCCTGGTCATTATCAAAAGAAATGACTTGTTTATCACTGATCCTCCATAGATCTTCAAGTTTCCTTCTGCCCCATTTCTTCACGAATTCCGCATAACCGAATTCCTTGGTCTGCGTATTATAAAAATACCATTTACCTCCGACAGGCAATCCGGGAGTACCCGGGCCGCCGCTGAATGAAGTTGCCTGTTCCTGGACGGTTAGCGCTTCCTCTAATTTCTTTTGTTCAGCCAGCTTTTCCTGTTCCTCAACATAAGCCACGATGATCAGATCTATCACTTTATTGCGGTCAGCCTCACTCATGTTGACCAGACGCTGCAAGCTGTCTTCATGCTGGATGGTGATCAGGCTTTCAACAAGTTCGGTCAGAATTTTTGTTTTCCTGTCGATTTCGGCATAATTGGGATAATCCTTTGGAAGTGACATCATGGCTGTATCATAATAGGCCTGCGCGTTTTCGTAAGATGGCATCTCAAAAAACAGGTCGGCTAAAGTTAATGATGAGGTGGCCAGTTGATAGTTGTTATTTACTGAAGATGAAACAGATAATCTAAGGTATTCTATTGCCATGACCGTGTCGCGATCCCTCATGGCAACATCCGCCAGGGCGAAGTAAACCTGATCCTTGTAATCCTTGTTCTTGTCATCCTTTAACATTTTCGTAAGGATCTTGGTGATCTGCTTGCGGTCGCCCGAATTGGTATCATAAGATTTAGCCAGGTTGATCTTGGCCTGGAACGCCAGATCATATACGGGATTGCGCTTGATCACTTTGCCATACCATTCCGAGGCCCGGTAAAAATCACCGCTCCGCTGGAAAATCTGTCCCAGGATAAACATCATCCTGGTCTTAAGGTCGCGCTTGGGATTATAGAAAATGCCTTCGATCAGGTAATCGACTGCACGGTCGTAATATTCCTGCCGGATGTAAAGATCAGCATAAACCTGCGGTAATATTTTAACGATATCATCAGGTACGATGCCTTTACTGACATCCGTCGTGATCAGGTTTAAAAGCGGTTCGGTTTTTTCAAATTCACCTGTCTGGTTGTAAGTCAAAGCCAGCCAGATCATTGAGCTGTATTTGATCTCATTATAACCGTATTCCTGGATGATGAAATTGAATGTCCGGCGGGCACTGAAATACTCCTGCTTATAAAAATAGGCTTTACCTATCATTAAATACGAATCATCGATCCACTTCACTTTTTCTGTTCCGCCAAATGGCATAGAATGTTTTTGAATGGCTATCGAAGCCTTCTGAATCGCACGATCCATCTGGGGATTTAACTGCTGAGCCTCCTGCTTGGTGCCAAAATTAAATACCGGCAATACTTTAGTGTAATTATCCTTGGCCCCTTTTAACAATTCAACCGATCCCTCATTCAAACTCTCCTTCCCGTTAAAAAAAACATTGTAACGGGAAGTGAGGTTATGGTATAATCGCCTGGTGAATGTATTTTTCTTGGTAGAGCAGGAAAAGAGTGACAGCAGGAGTATTAACGCTCCGGCTGCAAAGATGATCTTACGGTATGAAATTCGGCCTGGCACTGTTCTCAGGTTAAATACTGCATGGTTTAATAAAGAAAGATATCCAATCGACAGGCCGTTAAATGCCTGTTGTAATAACTAAGTTTTTATCGAAATATTTTATACAGACCGCGAACTTTGTGAAAAGAACCAGCCGTGCAAAAGTAAAAAATATTCCCGATCCCCGAAAATTTCCGATATTTGCAGGCTGAATCCCAGTTAAATGGCTGAAGAAGTGAAAAAGAAAGAAAAATGGTACCGGAAGCTTAGGGATAAGTATAAGCTGGTTATTCTCAACGATGAGACTTATGAAGAGAAGCTGTCTTTCAAGCTCAGCCGCCTGAATGTCTTCGTCGCGACAGGCACGTTGGCCATATTTCTGATCATAATCACAACGATTATTATCGCTTTTACCCCTTTGCGTGAATATATCCCGGGATATACTGATGTCAATTTATATGAACAGTTGTACCAGATAGAAAAACTGTCTGATTCACTTGATGCGGATGCCCGGCAGAAATCCTTATACCTTGAAAATCTCAGGCTCATACTTTCCGGTAAGGATACAACCATTGTCAGCCCCCTCAAACAGGATACAGTTGAAAATTACAGCGGTATTTCCAGTTATGCTTCGGCTGAGGATTCAGCCTTCAGGTATGAATTTGAAACACAATTGCTGGGTGGTGATGAGCAGATCAGGCTTTCTGACCGGGATAGGGCAGGGGAACGGCCGGATATCAGCAGTTTTTCTTTTTTTACTCCTTTGAGAGGGATCGTAACGAGCAAGTTTGATCCCACATCAAAACATTATGGCGTGGATATCGTTTCCGTTCAGAATGAAGCCATAAAAGCCACCCTGGATGGAGTGGTCATTTTTTCAGGCTGGACTATTGAAACAGGATATACTGTCAGCATACAACATGAAAATGACCTGATCTCAGTTTACAAACATAATTCGGCATTGCTTAAAGATCAGGGAAGCTATGTTAAAGCTGGCGATGCAATTGCCATTATCGGCAGTACCGGGGAATACAGCACAGGCCCGCATCTGCATTTTGAACTCTGGTATAATGGGGTACCGGTCGACCCGACTGATTTTATCAAATTCTAGACCGGACATCAAAAATTGTGGCACGATATTTATAGAAGGATCAAACAATTTAATACCTTATATCTAAATGGATATTTTTATCAAAATAGCTCAACTTCTCTTAAGCCTTTCGATCTTAGTCGTATTTCATGAATTCGGCCATTTTATTGCAGCTAAGATTTTTAAGACACGTGTCGAAAAGTTTTATTTATTTTTTAATCCCTGGTTTTCCCTGTTTAAGTTCAAATATAAAGATACCGAATATGGTATGGGCTGGCTTCCCCTGGGCGGCTATGTCAAAATATCAGGTATGATCGATGAGTCGATGGATAAGGAAGCAATGAAACAGGAGCCTCAACCCTGGGAATTCAGGTCAAAACCAGCCTGGCAAAGGCTTATCATCATGGTAGGTGGGGTTACTGTCAATGTTTTACTTGCAATTGCTATCTATATCGGGATACTTGCCATGTGGGGAGAGCAATATCTTCCGACTTCAGAGGTCAATAAATATGGTATTGTTGCTGACACGCTGGCCCAGGAAATGGGTTTGCAGAACGGCGACAGGATCCTTTTGGTCAACGGTCAGTTTGTGAATGATTTTAACAAAATTCCAATGGTCCTCATTTTAGAGGAAGCAAAAACCATGCAGGTAGAGCGTGATGGCAAGACCCTGGACCTCGCAATACCGGAAGGTATATTAGGGAAATTGGTCAAACACAGGGATCCGGATTTTTTATCCCCGCGTTTTCCTTTCGAAGTGGAAGGATTTTTAAACAAGTCTGCAGCCAAAGAAGCCGGTGTTGAACTTCTCGACAGGATCATTTCCATTAACGGTAAACCGACGAACTACTTCGATGAATTTGTACTGGCCGTGAAGAGTCATAAAGGTGAAATGGTTGAAGCTGCCGTGGTCAGGGCTGATGATACCTTATTATTCAATATTCAGGTTTCTGAGGAGGGAATGGTGGGTATTTCTATTAATCCTACCAAATATTTCAAATTCGAAGAGAAGAAATATAACCTGATACAGGCTATTCCTGCCGGGTTTGTGAAAACTTATGATGGGATCGGCAATTACCTGAAACAGCTTAAATTGCTGTTTTCCCCTGAAGTTAAAGCTTATGAATCGGTTGGCGGTTTTATCACAATTGGAAGCATTTTCCCTGCTACCTGGGACTGGCCTGCCTTCTGGCGTTTAACTGCTTTCCTGTCGATCATGCTCGCAATACTGAACCTGCTGCCTATCCCTGCACTCGACGGAGGGCATGTGATGTTCCTGGCTTATGAGATCGTCAGTGGACGAAAGCCCAGCGATAAATTTATGGAGTATGCCCAGATAACAGGTATGGTCATCCTTTTCGCCCTGCTCATCTTCGCTAATGGGAGCGATGTTATCAGGCTTTTTAAATAGTGACTAGGTGACTAGGTGACTAGGTGACTAGGTGACTAGGTGACTAGGTGACTAGGTGACTTCTAAAGTCTGAATCCCGCTGACCGCTGACCGCCGACCGCTGACCGCTGACCGCTGACCGCCGAATCAATCCGAATCAATCTTATCCTTCAGTGAACGGAACCCTTCCCCCAGAATTTCATTAGCGTTGATGACTGTCATAAATGCGGTTGGATCCACTTGCTGTATATATTCCTGCAAAATTGCCATCTCACGCCTGTTAACATTAGTGAAAATAATGGTCTTCTCATGGCCTCCAAACATACCTTGCCCATGAATATATGTTCCGCCCCGGTTGATATCATTTATAATCTTGTCGCGGATGAGCTGATGCTGTTCTGAAATTATAAAAAGCGTTTTGTCATAACTTATCCCCTGCATAACGACATCCATTACCCTGCCGGTGATGAATATGGTCAGCAATGAATATAAAGGAATAACCCAATCCATGAAAGAAAACAGGCCGACAATCACAACGACTGAATCTACCAGGATTATCATTTGACCCGGAGGTAATTTATTATACCGTGAAATAATCATGGCAATTACATCTGAACCACCTGAAGTTGCCTTGGCTTTAAATATTAACCCCAGGCCTAAGCCCACCAAAACTCCCCCGTAAATAGAAGATAACAGGCCATTGTCATGAACAAGCGGCTGTTCTCCCCAGATAAGGGTCAGGGTGTCAACAAAAATTGCTGTCAGTGTAAAACCGACTACCGTTTTCACTCCAAACCTCGGCCCTAAGATCCGGGTACCAATAATGGTGATCGGGATATCAAAACAAATGGCGGTCAAACCAACCGGTAAACCGAATAAATGATGCAAAATGATAGATATACCATATACCCCTCCCGGAACAATTTTGTACGGAGAGATGAACAAAACAAAGCCGGAGGCCATGATGAACGCGCCGACCGTAATAAGCGAATAAGCGATAAACCATCGTTTACTGAATAGTTTTTCCTGCGTAATGTACGACATAATATTACTTTTTTAATGAATCCGGATTATTTATTATAAGCAAATTTAGGGCATATTTCCGGTAAAAATTTTAAAGCCTAAGGTAAATAAAATAAACCTTAAAAATGGACGTTTGAAAATCCTGTGAAGAATTTTTGTTACTTTAGCGTTTTATTTTTCTAACCGTCTCTCTGAAGATGAAATTTAGCAAGGTCATTCAACTGACTATACTGCCGCTTCTTTTTTCTTTCTGGCTTGTCAATGCGGTGCAGGGTCAGCAGGAGCCGAATTTTTCGCAATACATGTTTTACGGATTGGCCTTTAACCCGGCCTCAGCCGGCAATGATAATGCAGTTTCAATTACAGCAGCTAACCGTATTCAATGGACAGGTTTTGGAAAAGAGGGAGGTCAGCAGGTTGCCCCGCGTACTTATTTCATTGCTGCCGATATGCCGATCCGGGTTTTGAAAGGAGGAGTTGGCTTAGTAATAATGAATGATGCAATAGGTTATGAAAATACTATTGCAGTAAAATTAGGTTATGCGTACCAGCGAAATGTGGGATTTGGCAAACTGGGACTCGGCGCCCAGATCGAATTTAATAATAAGAATATTGATTTTGGCAAACTTCGAGCCGTTACTGAACCTGATCCTGTGCTTCCAACAACTAAAGAAGGCGAAATGCTGATCGATTTTTCACTTGGCGTTTTTTACAGGGTGCCAGGAAGTTATTATATAGGCGTATCCGGGTTGCACCTCGTTCAAACCAAAGGCAAACCTCTTCTAACAGATTCTCAGGGTGGTCTTAGGATGAAGCTCGACAGGACTTTTTATATCCACGGTGGCTATGAAATAAATTTTCCAAGAAATCCTGATTTTCAGTTAGTTCCTTCCGCTATTATTCAGTCAAACCTGTCAACGATCAGATTTGATGTGAACGCCCTGCTTCGCTTTAAAGAAGTGTTTTGGGGAGGAGTAGGTTATCGTTTGAATGAATCTATAATAGTTTTACTTGGAGTTCAGTATAAAGATTTCAGGATTGGTTATTCGTATGATATCAATGTTAATAAACTTGCATTGCCTATTTTCGGCGGCACTCATGAAATAATGCTGAACTACAGGTTTAAACTTGAGCTTGACAAGGGAAGGAAAAGCTATAAAAACACCAGATTCCTGTAAATAAAGAAAAAAAAAGGCTTTATTGTTTTAATATTTTTTATTTTTGGACACTTTTTAAAATAAAACAACACGAAGTTCGTTATAATTTCGCCAAAAAAAATTGTTATGAAAAGACTTCCGTCATTCTTGCTGATACTCGCTATAGCAGGTACTCTATACAGCTGCAATAACTCCGGTAATGGAGAACTGGTGGGTGTCAGCCGAAAGACCAGGCCCTTCTTTCAGCCTGATCCTTTTGGAATGGTTTTTATTCCGCAGGGTAGCTTTACCATGGGTGTTGGTGATCAGGATATCACCTATTCCTTTGTCCAGGAACCAAAAACGGTTTCTGTTTCAGCCTTTTATATGGATGAAACGGAAATTACCAATGATGAGTACCGTCAATTTGTCTACTGGGTCCGCGATTCTATTGCCTTGAGGATGTTGGGTGATATCAGGCCGGATGAGTTTTTGATCCAGGAAAATCCGAAAACAGGAGAAATTTATGATCCGCCGTTGCTCAACAGAGATGCCGATATCGAATGGGATAGTGATGAACAGGATATCAGGGATGCGCTGGAAGAAATGTATATTCCTGAGCATGAACGATATTTCAGAAAAAAAGAAGTGGATGCCCGTAAATTATTTTATGAATATTACTGGATTGATTATGTGGCTGCTGCTGCTAAAGACTGGACAGTGGAAGCAAATTCCGAAAATGCAGCTTTTGCCAACAGGCCGCAGGGTATGCGTGATCGTTCGGTTTACGTGCGAAAAGAACTCATCAATGTATTCCCTGATACTTTGTGCTGGATCCACGACTATACCTATTCTTTCAATGATCCTTTAACCAAGTCCTATTTCTGGCATCCTGCCTATAATTTCTACCCGGTTGTGGGGGTAAACTGGAAGCAGGCCAGAGCATTCTGTATCTGGCGCACGGAGTTGATGAACAATGCTTCCGATAGTAAAAAAGGTGAAGCCGACATTGTTGATTTCAGGCTTCCCACTGAAACTGAATGGGAATGGGCCGCCAGAGGTGGCTATAATAATAACCCTTATCCCTGGGGAGGCCCTTATACAAGGAATGAAAGAGGGTGCTTCCTGGCCAACTTTAAACCCCTTCGTGGAAACTATATCGATGACGGTGGTTTGCGTACTGTTATTGTGGGACATTACCCACCCAATGATTTCGGGTTGTATGATATAGCCGGTAATGTTTCAGAATGGACAATTAGCGCGTATGATCCTTCTTCCTATAACTTTACCTGGGATATGAATCCGAATTACACTTATAATGCCAAAGAAGATGACCCGCCTGCTATGAAAAGAAAGGTTATCCGCGGAGGTTCCTGGAAAGATTTAGCTTACTATATGCAAGTCTCTACAAGAGATTATGAGTACCAGGATACTGCAAAAAGCTATATCGGATTCCGTTGTGTCCTTCCTTACCTGGGCAGAAATAAAGATGATAACCCTTCAAGAGCATCAAGGGTGTATAATTAATCAGCTAATAATAATTCTCAATATTCAACCATTAAAAACCTCTTTATCTTTAATAACATGGGTATAAACACATTTGTCAGAAGACGCGGATTCAGAAATTTTATGGCCAAATTGTACGGTTGGGGTGCATCAGTCGTAATCCTTGGTGCTTTGTTCAAAATTAACCACTACCCTTACGCAAATGAAATGCTGGTCGTTGGTTTGGGAACAGAGGCTATCATTTTCTTCTTTTCAGCATTCGAACCACCCTATGTTGAACCAGATTGGAGCCTGGTTTACCCTGAATTGGGCGGTTAATATCATGGTGATGGGACAATCGAAGGTAAAAAGCAGAAAAAACCTACGCAGGAATTGGATGACCTGCTCAAGCAGGCTAATATCGATAAACAACTGATAGACCGGTTGGGCGATGGATTGAAAAAATTGAGCGATAATACCGCCAGACTATCAGACATGACCGATGCTGCCGGCGCTACAAATGAATACGTGACCAAGGTTAAAGGAGCCTCTAAATCAGTGGAAACACTCTCCAAATCCTATGATTTGACATCCGAAACCCTGCAAAAAGATGCTAATGCTTCCACACAATATTCGAACATTATAAAAAATGCCGGTGAAAATGCTGCGCATCTTTCCAATACATATAAAGAAGCATCAGATATCCTTAAAGGTGATATCACAGTGACTAAAGAATTCACCAGCAGCATGAAGGTGGCCATGCAATCGGCTAACTCACTTGCTGAACAATATACTAAATCTTCGGAAGTTCTTTCCCAATCGGCAAAACAACTTGATTTCTCAGGTGTCGACGCAAAATCTTATAATGAGAAATTGCACCAGATTTCCGATAAACTGGCCGCTTTAAATTCTGTTTATGAATTACAGTTGCAAGGCAGCAATGAACAAATACAGTCAACCGCTAAGGTTCGTGAAACAATGACCGAACTTCTGAAGAATATGAAGGAATCGGCAGATACCATGGCTGTTTACAAGGACCAAATGAATCTCCTTACCCAACGGATATCCTCCCTTAATGAGGTTTATGGCGGTATGCTTACTGCAATGAGCGGAAGGACTAAGTAAGGTCCCCGGTTGATATGAAAACAGATTTTTAACAGACTTAATCCCGAAAAAATATGGCTGGATATAAAGAGACACCGCGGCAGAAAATGATTGCCATGATGTATCTTGTGCTTACTGCCCTGCTGGCTCTTAACGTTTCCAAAGATATGCTCGAAGCTTTCCTTGTGGTGAACGAAAGCATGGAAAATACGATCGAAGTCTTCGAACATAAATTGGGAAACCTTTACGGAGAATTTGAAAAGCAATATCAACTCAAACCTCAGAAAGTGGGTGACTACTGGCAAAAAGCACAAGAGGCCAAAAGGTTATCCAATGAGTTAAAAAATTATGTCGACCACATGATTATTGATGTGGTCAGGCAATCAGAAAATAAGGATTCCCTCACATTGATGAAGGATGCATTTGAGATAAAAATGATGCAGGACCCTAATGATCCAAGAAAAGAAATTGCGGTGCCCATGTTGAATATGTCTAAAGTTGCGACTAAGGATAAATATGATGAGTCAACCAATTACTTTATCAACAGGGGGCAAGCTGATAAGCTCAGGGAAAAGATAGAAGCATACAAAACTGCTATGCTTAATATTGTTCCTCCTGAATTCAGGGAGAATATCAAAATGGGGCTGGAGACCGATGGGCCTTTCTACAATGCAGATGGTAATAAACAATCCTGGGAGGTGCACCATTTCTACCACACCATTCTTGCCGCTTCCGTTACTATCTTGAATAAGATCAAAGCCGAAGTTCAGACAGCAGAATTTGACGTTGCTGCCGAATTATTCAGTGAGATTGATGTTTCCGACTTCAAATTTGATAAAATTGAAGCAAAGATCATTCCTACAACTAACTATGTGTTACAGGGGGATAAATATGAAGCGGAAGTCCTTGTTACGGCTTTCGATACCAGGCAAACCCCCGAAGTCTTTGTATTGCAAGGGGCTGAAGAGATTACAATTAGTAATAAAGACCGTGCACAGAAGGTGGAGGGTAAGGATGGGATCGTGAAACTTTCATTCCCCGCAAGCGCCGTTGGTCAGCAGAAATTTGCCGGTGTGGTTGAAGTTGTATCTCCTGAAGGTGAAAGAATTCCTTATAAGTTCGCAGGGGATTATGTTGTCGCCCCGCCTTCACTTGTGGTTGCAGCTACAAAAATGAATGTTTTTTATATCGGTGTTGATAACCCTGTTTCTATCTCTGTTCCGGGTATCGCTGAAGCTAATCTCCGTCCTTCCATTTCTGTTGGTACATTGACCCGCGATGTTACAGGCAAAAGCTGGATCGTTAGGGTGCCACAAGGGCAGAAAACCGTTATTTCGGTCAGTGCAGAAGTCCTGGGCGCTACAAGGGCCATGGGCTCTGCTGAATTCAGGATCAGGAGAGTGCCCAGCCCTACAGCAGAAATTGCCGGACAGGTGGAAGGCACGATCGATAAAAGCTCCTTGCTGGCAGCCGGAGCTATTATCCCGGTCATGAGGGATTTTGAATTTGATCTCTTCTTTGAGGTCAAATCTTTCAGGATGACTACCATTGTTGGTGGCGACGGGATCTCTAAAAGAGGCAATGGGAATCGCTTCTCGGAAGAAATGATAAGCATGATCAACAGCGCTCGTAAAGGACAGAAATTCTTCTTTGAAAATATACAGGCTGAAGGCCCGGATAAAATACCCAGAAGCTTAAGCCCGATTTCGTTGGAAATTAAATAATCACTCGTGGAGGTACTATGAAAAAAATAACATTCATCATCATTTCTATGATCATCCTGGCTGGATTTAGCGGACCTGTGCGATCACAGATCCTGGACAATCCGCCACAGGACGTTATCTATTTTGATAACGACCTGGAGGATATGAAGCCTATTCCATTGCCTGCAGTGCGGAAAGCTGATATTATGTGGTCAAAAAGACTCTGGCGGGAAATCGATATGCGGCAGAAAATGAACCAGCCTTTCTATTTTCCAATAGAACCCCATAATAACTGGAGGAATTTTATGAGAGTTATTATGGACGCTCTTAAAGAAGGTTCAATCACTGCGTATGATTACTCCAATACCGATGAGTTTCTTGTACCGTTGAATTACCAGGAAATCATCACCAGGCAAACCGATACGATGCATAAGACCTTTACCAGGCCATATCCTCCTTATGACCAATTTGATACGGTCATCTACTCGGAATTTGACCCGAATAAAGTCACCCGTCTCAGGGTTAAAGAAGATTGGTATTTCGATAAAAAGAAATCACAGATGCTGGTTCGCATACTCGGCATTTGCCCGGTTATGATAAAGGAAAGAAACGATGAGGAATTCAATGAACCTTTATTCTGGATATATTATCCGGAAGCCCGGCCAATACTGGCACAGGCAGAAGTCTTTAACAGGTTTAATGATGCAGCCCGCCGGTCTTATGATGAAATCTTTATAAAAAGATTCTTTAATAGTTACGTCTATAAAGAACAGAATGTTTATGACCGGAGGATATCAGAATATGCACAGGGCCTGGATGCCCTGCTTGAAGCTGAACGAATAAAACTTGAACTGCTCAACTTCGAACAAAGTCTCTGGGAATATTAAAAATGCCGTTTTAAACCCGAAAAAGCCGCCCAACCAACTCTGGCGGCTTTTTTTTATATTTGTATATTGCTCAAATCAGGTCCATGACAAGAGAATACCTGGAAACACCGGTGGAATTTCTGAAAGGAGTTGGCACCAAAAGGGCGGAACTGCTGAGAATGGAATTGAATGTCCATACCTTTAGCGACCTGCTTACCTATTATCCTTTTCGCTATATTGACCGGAGCCGCATCTTCAAAATTAGTGAGATCGAGTCAGACCTGGCCTATGTGCAACTTCGCGGAACTGTCACTAATATCAGGATTATCGGGGAAAAACGAGCGCGGAGGATGTCGGCCATTTTTCGGGATGGTACCGGGGAGATTGAACTCGTCTGGTTCCAGGGTATCAAGTGGATAGAGGGAACTATATTACCAAATGTCGAATATATTGTTTTTGGAAAACCGACAATTTTCAACCGCCGTTATAATATTGCCCACCCTGAAATTGAACGTGCAGAGGAATTCGCGAAGAATATCACACAGACTTTACAGGGCATTTACAGTACAACCGAGAAGCTGAAAAACAGGGGACTGAACAATAAGAATCTGGTGAAGCTTCTGAAAGAACTGATTGTGCAGGCTCATGGCAGAATTCCTGAAATATTATCCTCTGAAATCCTGCAAAAACTTAACCTGATGAACCGGGAGGAGGCAATCCGGAATATTCATTTCCCGGAAGACCAGGTAAAATTGCAAAAAGCCCAGGCCCGGCTCAAATTTGAAGAACTTTTTTTTATCCAGCTAAGCTTGCTTAATGATAAGCTTATTCGCCAGCAAAAGATCAATGGTTTTGTTTTTTCCAGTGTGGGAGAAAAAGTCAACCGGTTTTATAAGGAAAAACTTCCCTTCGAGCTGACCGAAGCCCAGAAAAAAGTAATCCGTGAGATAAGGAAGGATCTTGGCGCCGGAAGGCAAATGAACCGTTTGCTTCAGGGAGATGTGGGCAGCGGAAAGACACTGGTGGCGCTGATGTCGATGCTTATCGCCCTCGATAACGGCTACCAGTCATGCATGATGGCTCCTACTGAAATCCTCGCCAACCAGCATTTAAACACCCTGAGAAGGATGACAGAAGGATTGGATATACGCATCGGATTGCTTACCGGCTCAGTACCGGCTGCTAAGCGAAGGGAACTGCATGCACAGCTGCAGACGGGGGAGATGAATATCCTGATAGGTACCCATGCCCTTATTGAAGATCCTGTCTTGTTTAAGAATTTGGGATTGGTGATTATCGATGAGCAGCACCGTTTTGGGGTAGCCCAACGGGCGAAGATGTGGAGCAAAAGCAATAACCCGCCTCATATTCTGGTAATGACCGCTACACCCATTCCCCGGACTTTAGCTATGACCCTCTACGGAGATCTCGATATTTCGGTCATCGATGAACTTCCTCCCGGGCGTAAACCCGTAAAGACCTTGCTGTATAGTGATGCTGCACGTCTCAGGATTTTTGGTTTTATGAAGCAGAAAATTAAGGAAGGTCGGCAGATTTATGTGGTCTATCCCCTTATTCATGAATCGGAGAGCCTTGATCTCAAACATTTAATGGATGGTTATGAGAGTATAGTCCGTGATTTCCCGCTGCCGGAATATGCCGTTAGTATCGTTCACGGAAAGATGCGACCGGCTGATAAGGACTATGAGATGCAGCGGTTCGTTAAAAATCAAACCCAAATCATGGTTTCTACAACTGTGATCGAAGTTGGAGTGGATGTGCCAAATGCGTCGGTCATGGTAATCGAGAATGCAGAACGATTTGGCTTGTCGCAGCTTCACCAGCTCCGTGGCCGTGTGGGCAGGGGAGCCGATCAATCTTTTTGTCTGCTCATGACCGGCGTAAAAGTGTCGAATGAAGCCCGGAAGAGGTTAGAAACCATGGTGGAAACGAACGACGGGTTTAAAATCGCCGAAGTTGACCTGCAGCTTCGCGGCCCCGGCGATCTGCAAGGTACACAACAGAGCGGTATTCTTGACCTGAAAATAGCCGATCTTATCAGAGACGAAAAGATCCTTAAATATGCCCGTAGTCTTGCTTCTGAAATCCTCCAGGCTGACCCTTGCCTTGAACAGGAGAAAAACCGGCCCATGGCAAGGCAACTCGCATTGATGAAAAAGGATTTTTTCAACTGGAGCCTGATAAGCTGACAAGCGCAATTTTTTTACCTTTGCCTTCACATTTTCATAAAAAATCATCATGAAAATATCCTATAACTGGCTGAAGCGGTATGCGGATTTTGACCTCCCGCCCGAAGAGGTTGCCCGGTTACTTACTTTTTGCGGCCTGGAAGTTGAAGACTTCGAAAAATCCGAATCTGTAAAAGGCGGACTGAAAGGGGTTTTCATCGGATCAGTGGTTGAATGTGCCAAACACCCTAATGCCGACAAGCTAAGTCTTACAAAAGTGGACATTGGTACCGGCCGGCTGCTTTCAATAGTTTGCGGCGCCCCCAATGTAGCTGCTGGACAGAAAGTGCCGGTAGCTACCGTTGGAACCATGATATACTCTGGTGATAAGTCATTCGAGATCAAGGAAGCTAAAATCCGAGGCGAATTCTCAGAAGGGATGATCTGTGCCGAAGATGAACTCGGACTTGGACATTCACATGTCGGGATCATGGTCCTCGATCCGGATACTAAAATCGGAATACCTGCAGCAGAATATTTCGGGGTGTCGGAAGATACTATCTTCGAAATCGGACTGACACCAAACCGCACCGACGCTATGTCTCATACCGGCGTTGCCCGTGACCTGATCGCGGTGCTGAACAGGCAGAATACGGATAAGAAATTCCGGATGAACTGGCCTTCAGTTGATGATTTTAAAGTTGATGATCATAACCTGGTTATTCCGGTTATTGTTGAGGACCCGGAAGCATGCCCGCGATACAGCGGCGTGACCATCACTGGTGTCACAATCATCGATTCGCCGGCCTGGCTGAAAAACCTCCTGAATGCCGCCGGTATACGTCCTATAAATAACGTCGTCGATGTGACCAACTTCGTCATGATGGAACTGGGCCAGCCTCTGCATGCTTTTAATGCAGCGAAAATAAAAGGCGGAAAAGTAATCGTCCGCAAAGCCTTGCAGGATGAGCCTTTCATTACTCTCGACGGGGTGGAAAGAAAACTTTCCGTTGCCGAACTGATGATCTGCAATGCCGAAGAGGGCATGTGCATCGCGGGAGTCTTTGGCGGAGCAGTTTCCGGTGTAACAGACCAAACGAAAGATGTCTTCCTTGAAAGTGCCTACTTTAATCCGCAGAGCATACGGAAAACTTCACGACTGCATGGCCTGCAGACGGATTCCTCTTTCCGGTTTGAGAGAGGATCCGATCCCAATATTACAGTCTATGCGCTGAAAAGAGCTGCCCTGCTGATCAGGGAACTGGCCGGAGGTAAAATTTCTTCCGAAATCGTTGATATTTATCCGAAACCTGTAGAACCCGCTAAAATATCCGTAAGATGGGAAAATATCAAACGCCTGATCGGAAAAGAGATCGGACATGATATGATCAAATCAATCCTTTCTGATACGGGCATCAAAATAGAACAGGAATCCGGGACAGGGCTTTCACTGATCGTCCCGACATTTAAAACAGATGTAACGCGCGAAGCGGATATTATCGAAGAGATACTCCGGATTTATGGTTATGATTTCATCGAAAGGCCAGGACAATTAAGGTCTTCACTTTCATTTTCCAGTAAACCGGACCCCGAAAGGATCCGCAACCTGGTATCCGATTTACTTAGTAGTCGCGGTTTTTTCGAGATCATGAACAACTCTTTGACCCGGGCTAAATATGCTGAAGAAAGCCCGTGGCTGGATGCAGAAAAAAGTGTGAAATTACTTAATCCCCTGAGTAATGATCTGAACGTGATGAGGCAGACCTTACTGTTCGGTGGTTTGGAAACCATAGCTTATAATCAGAACAGAAAGACATCAGACCTGAATTTGTATGAATTTGGACGCACTTACCAGCTAATTTCCGATAAAAAGATAACCGGCCGGTCACTTGACCGGTACGATGAACACGAACGCCTTGCCGTCTGGATTACCGGCAGGCAGGAACGGGAAAGCTGGAGAACAGGTGATAATAAAGCTGATTTTTATACAATAAAAGCCGCAATTCATGCTATTCTTATCCGCCTGGGATTTAATCCGGATAAAATTGAAAAATCCCATTTTAATGATGATTTATTCGAGGAAGGTACGATCTATACGCTTCAAAAAATGACTTTGGTCAGATTCGGCCTGCTTAAAAAGAAGGAAATCAAACGTTTTGACATTAAGCAGGATGTTTTATATGCTGATTTCGAATGGGAAAACATCATCAGATTGATTTCAGACAATAAGGTCTCCTATACTGAGGTTCCAAAATTCCCGGAAGTCCGCAGAGACCTGGCCATAGTGCTTGATCTGCCAGTAACTTATGAAGAACTTGAACAAGCCGCCTACCAGGCTGAAAAACACATTCTTCGGGAGGTCAGCCTGTTTGATATTTACCTCGGCGAAAAGATCGGTCCGGGCAAAAAGTCTTATGCCATGAGCTTTTTACTGAGGGATGACGAAAAGACCCTCACCGACCAGATCATTGAAAAGACGATGGATAAGATTCTGAGGGCATTTCAGGATAAATTTCATGCAGCCTTAAGATGATAGCACCACGATTTTTAATTAACCCCACCCCTTCGCCCCTCCCCTGCTTGCAGGGGAGAGGATGGGGGAGGGGTAAAATAGAGTAAAATCCCCGCCCTTTGGGGCGAAAGTATTATAACCGACGGGTTAACCCGTCGGCTAAATAGATACCCCGCTGCTTGCGGCAGGATTGTTCATTTTTCAATTTTTAATTTTTAATTTATTAAAGATGACAAAATCAAAAGAAGTACTTTACTCTTTAAGCCCGAACGGAGAAAAATTCCCGCTTCCTCTGGCAGAAGAATATGAAAAAGAATATGAACGCCTGGATAAGCTTACCAAAAAAGCCAGGAAAGAAGGCAAAGAGGTTATCGTGGTTATGGGCGTAGGATTTGTGGGAGCTGTAATGGCTGCTATTGTTGCCGATACAAAGGATAAGAAAGGCATTAATTCCAAGTTTGTTATTGGTTGCCAGCGTCCCAGTCCCCGCAGCTATTGGAAGATTCCCATGCTGAATATGGGCGTTTCACCGGTGAAGGCAGAAGATCCGGAAGTGGATATCCTGATCAGCAGGTGTGTGAAAAAAAGCAAAACCCTGACAGCGACATACAATAGTGAAGCATTGAAACTTGCCGATTGTGTGATTGTTGATGTCCAGTGTGATTATATTAAAAATTCCCTTGGGGATATGCGCGATGGTGAAGCCGACATGGCCGCCCTCGAAGCCACACTGAAAACAATAGGTGAGAAGATACCGGAGCAATGCCTGGTGCTTATTGAAACGACCGTGGCTCCCGGAACTACGGAATTCGTGGCCTGGCCCATCCTCAAAAAAGAATTTGTCCGCCGCGGACTTAAGAAAACGCCCCTGCTTGCCCATAGTTTTGAACGGGTCATGCCGGGGAAGGAATATGTTTCCAGCATACGTGATTTCTGGCGGGTGTGCTCGGGTTGTGACAAAGAAGCCCGCGATCGGGTTGAAAAATTCCTGCACGAAGTGCTGAACACCAAAGAATTTCCCCTGACAGTCATGGACAGGCCGATTGAATCGGAAACCACTAAAATCGTGGAGAACTCATACAGGGCCGCAACATTGGCCTATCTGAACGAATGGAGCCTGTTTGCCGAACGCAACGGCATCGACCTGATCAAGGTGATCAAAGCCATAAAAATGCGGCCTACCCATAGCAATATGATCTTCCCCGGCCCGGGAATCGGAGGGTATTGTCTTCCAAAAGACGGTGGACTGGGTTACTGGGCATACCGCCATATTCTTGGTTTCGAAGATGGCGACGATATCTTCCAGATCACCCCGACGGCGATTGATATAAATGATACCCGGTCGCTTCATGTGGCCGAACTGACCCGCGATGCCCTTCGTAATTTGTCGGGCTATATTGCCGGATCCAAAGTCCTGGTTTGCGGAGCCAGTTACCGTCAGGATGTGGGAGATACACGTTACAGCGGTTCTGAGATCATAGTGCGGAAACTCACCGAAATGGGAGCCGATATCTGTGTGCACGATCCCTTTGTGGACCACTGGTATGAGCTGGAAACACAGGATACATATCCCGCACCGGGTCTTTCATGGAAACGGTTTTTCCGCAACCAGGAACATCTGACCGAAATTCGAGTGCAGAAAGACCTGAAACAGTCCCTGAAGGGAGTCGATGCATTGATCCTGGCCGTTCCTCATGAGCCATACATGAACCTTTCACCAGACGAAATCGTGAAGTGGGCTGGGAATCCCATCGCTGTAATCGATTGTTTCGGAATCTTAAGCGATGAGAAGATACGCAGGTATTTTGAACTGGGTTGTGAAGTGAAAGCACTGGGTCGTGGTCATATTCAACGGATTAAGAAGGAAGTGCAGAAAGCTAAATAGCAATCCCTGACAGTTTGTCCTGTTGCCTGAAAGAGGCAGTCTCAAAAGTCATTTCTGTTTTAATAACTATTACTTATTATTCTTGCTCCAACGGGTAAATCCGTATAAAGAGTCCGTGCTCCAACGGGTAAATCCGTTGGTTCCAATATTCCTATAAGAAAGAACCGACGGATTTACCCGTCGGACTGCAAATGCTTCCCTGAACCGACGGATTTACCCGTCGGACTGCAAATGCTTCCTTGAACCGACGGATTTACCCGTCGGACTGAGATGACTCCTGAAACTGACAATTTCAGGGTAATATAATATGTCAAAATTTCACAGTACTTTTGTGCTTGTGAAATTTTGATTTTATCTATATGGAAGTTCAGGCGATCAAGCAGCGGTTCGGTATTATCGGCAACTCTTCACTTCTAATCAGGTCGATTGACATAGCCCGCCAGGTTGCTCCTACTGATCTGACAGTTTTGATTTCAGGTGAAAGCGGAACAGGCAAGGAAGTTTTTCCGCAGATCATCCACCAGCTTAGTGCGCGGAAACATGGGCCTTATATAGCCGTTAATTGTGGCGCTATCCCTGAAGGGACTATCGACAGTGAGCTTTTTGGTCATGAAAAAGGGTCCTTTACAGGAGCACTCGAAGCCCGGAAAGGATATTTCGAAGAGGTCAACGAGGGAACCATCTTCCTCGACGAGGTGGCGGAACTTCCACTGTCGACCCAGGTGAGGCTGCTCAGGGTGCTGGAATCCGGCGAATTTTTGAAAGTTGGTTCCTCTAAAGTGTTAAAAACCAATGTCAGGCTTGTGGCAGCAACCAATGTTAATGTCGAAGGGGCTATACGGCAGGGGAAATTCAGGGAAGACCTTTATTATCGCCTGAGCAGCGTGCCCATCAACGTCCCTCCGCTCAGGGAAAGAAAAGACGATATAAACCTGCTGTTCCGCAAGTTCGCGGTTGACTTTGCCGAAAAATACAGGATGCCCGTCATCGAACTTACCGATGAGGCTAAAGTGATGCTCGAAAACTACCGCTGGCCGGGAAATGTCAGGCAGTTGAAGAATATTACCGAGCAGATATCCATTATTGAAAGAAACCGGAAAATATCTGTCGATAGCCTGAGACGATATCTTCCTGAAGGATCATTCAACGAATTGCCTGTCCTGTACCAGGGCGAAACAAAAGATACTACTTACTCCGAACGGGATCTCCTGTACAAGGTTTTATTCGACATGAAGAAAGATATTCATGATCTGAAAAAAATCGTGGCCGACATCCTTCAGGATGAAAAAAGCCCTGTTCATTTGACTGAATCCCATGATCATTTTTTTAACCACTCCGAAGATTTACAGGTGAGCATTCGTCCTCCCGAGAAAACCATTCCGATAGAAAAAGATTATCCTGATGAGTTTGAAGACCCTATCCAGGATTCTGAGGTGATTGAAGAATCTCTCTCTCTTCAGAAAAAAGAAATAGACCTGATCCGGAAAGCGCTTGAAAAATACAACGGCAAAAGAAAAAATGCCGCCAGGGAACTCGGCATTTCTGAAAGAACCCTTTACAGGAAAATTAAAGAATATGACATCACTTAAAGTGCATAAAACAAGTTGGTTTAAAAATTCTGCCTGTTTGCTCTCTTCAGGCAAAACTCGCCATGTTATGCATTATCTGCTTTTATTGCTTCTTGGACTCTCCATAGTGGGATGTGGTGTATATTCATTTACCGGGGCATCCATACCGGCTGGTGCTAAAACCATTACTATTGTTTATTTCGTAAATAATGCACAGTATGTTGAGCCTACCCTGAGCCAGAGCCTGACTGATGCTTTACGCGACAGGTTCCTCTCGCAGACAGATCTTGATTTTATCAATGAAGGAGGTGACCTTCAGCTTGAAGGTTCCATCACTGATTATTCCACCCGGCCGGTTGCTATACAGGGAAATGAAACTGCAGCCCTCAACAGGCTGTCGATAACGGTGAAAGTGAGATATACCAATACACTTGACCCTACAAAGGATTTCGATACTCCATTTACGAGATTTGAGGATTTTTCGAGCGGCCAGGATCTTTCAGTCGTAAAAGACCAGTTGATCTCAAATATAAATGAGGCGCTGGTAGAGGATATTTTTAACAAAGCGGTTGTTAACTGGTAATATGAAGAGTATTAAACCATGAACCGGCAGCAGTTTTTTCAATGGATGAATGATCCGGCTTCGCTTAATTCAGAAAGTGTCAGTGATTTGCAGAACTTGGCCCTCGATTATCCTTATTTCCAAACAGCCAGGTTGCTCCACCTGATGAATCTTAAACTGTTGCAGGATTACCGCTTTGAACAGGAGCTCCGGCAAGTGGCCGCTTTTGTTGCTGACAGGTCACGTTTAAGAGAATGGCTGGGGGGGACTCAGGCATTAAAAGAGAATATCTATATTAAGCCAGCATCAAAGGCTGAACAATTGAGTCAATCCACCATCCAGTTGGATTCACATCTTAAAAACCTGGAAGAGCAGATTAAAGCAAGCCTGAACGAAATTGAACTTAGAAAATCGAGACTCAGGGAACTGATCGAAGAAAAAAAAGCAATAATTGGTGAAGCTGATCATCAAACGGAAGAAGTGCCGGAGCAAAGTAAAGATTTTTCATTACGTCCATTGCCAAAAGACGAATTGCTGGATGAGTTCATCCGGGAGCAGCAGGACCAGTCGAAAGGCCGTGTAACGTTCTACAGTCCTGAAGAATCGGCAAAGAGAAGTATAGAGGAAAATGATGGTGTATTGAGTGAAACGCTTGCGAGGTTAATCGCTGCTCAGGGCAAAAAAGAAAAGGCAATTAAAATATATCAGCAACTTATGTTGAAAAATCCCAAAAAAAGTAGTTACTTTGCAGCCCAAATTGAAAAACTGAGAAAAGAATCATAAAAATTTAAAGAAATGGGTTTATATATTTTAGTTTCCGTTTTGATTTTAATTGCCTGTATCCTGCTGATCCTGGTTGTTCTGGTTCAAAATTCCAAAGGCGGCGGTCTTGCTGCCAATTTCGGATCGACCGGTCAGATCATGGGTGTACGAAAAACCGCTGATTTTCTTGAAAAAACAACCTGGTACCTTGCAATTGCACTGCTTGCCCTAAGCCTCATCTCCATTTTGGTAATCCCGAATAATTCTACAGTAGGCAGCACACAGGATACCGAGCTTCGTGATAAGATTGAAAACATGCAACCCATCCCTTCTGATCAGGTGCCTCCGGAACAGGAGTAATCTTAATAAATTTTGTGGTTATACCATTAAAATGTCAGAATGTCATAAGATTCTGACATTTCTTTTTTATATCCGCTTTGGCATAAATTATGACAGAGCAAGGTGGAAAAATTTATCAAACTTTAAAAATTTATAAATATGACAAAGATCAGTATCAAACCATTAGCAGATCGGGTGATTATTGAACCCGCCGTTGCTGAAGAAAAAACAGCCGGCGGTATTATTATTCCGGATACGGCCAAGGAAAAACCTCAGCGTGGAACCGTTGTAGCTGTTGGACCCGGAAAAAAAGACGAGCCCCTTACCGTCAAAATAGATGACCAGGTCCTGTATGCTAAATATGCAGGTACAGAATTCACCTATGAAGGTAAAAATTACCTCATTATGCGTGAATCTGATATTGTAGCAGTTGTATAATTTATTCATTAAAAATCATTAACCTTATAAATCTTATAATATGTCAAAAGATATCATATTCGACTTGGCCGCCAGAGAAAAACTGAAGAAAGGCGTCGATGAACTCTCCAACGCTGTAAAAGTAACCCTCGGCCCCAAAGGTCGTAACGTAATTATTCAGAAGTCGTTTGGCTCGCCGGTTATCACCAAAGACGGTGTGACTGTGGCCAAAGAAGTTGAACTGAAGGATAATGCCGAAAATATGGGAGCCCAGATGGTGAAGGAAGTTGCTTCCAAAACCAGCGACCTCGCCGGTGATGGTACTACCACCGCAACAGTATTGGCACAGGCTATTTTCACCACAGGACTAAAAAATGTTACCGCCGGTGCAAATCCTATGGAAATTAAAAGAGGAATTGAAATAGCTGTGGTAAAAGTTATTGAATCGTTGAAAGCCCAGACCAGGCAGATAGGCGACAGCTTTGAGAAGATCGAGCAGGTTGCCTCTATTTCAGCCAATAATGACAACTTCATAGGCAAAATGATCGCTGAAGCTATGGCTAAAGTGAAGAAAGAAGGCGTGATCACCATAGAAGAAGCGAAAAGCATGGAAACCTCAGTAGAGGTCGTGGAGGGTATGCAGTTCGACCGTGGCTATATTTCACCGTATTTTGTAACAGATGCTGAAAAAATGGAAGCCGTTTACGAGAACCCATACATCCTGATCCACGACAAGAAGATCTCCATCATGAAAGATCTTTTGCCGATTCTGGAAAAAGCAGCCCAGACGGGACGTCCGCTTGTTATTATTTCTGAAGATGTAGAAAGCGAAGCACTTGCAACCCTCGTAGTAAATAAAATCAGGGGCGCCCTAAAAGTAGTGGCCGTGAAAGCTCCGGGATTTGGCGACAGGAGAAAAGAAATGCTCGAAGATATTGCCATCCTGACCGGTGGTACAGTGATCTCCGAAGAAAAAGGCTATAAGCTCGAAGATGCTACCCTTGCATACCTTGGACAGGCTGAAAAAATCACCGTCGATAAGGAAAATTCTACGATTGTCGGGGGTAAGGGTAAGAAAGAAAATATCGATTCAAGGGTTAAGCAGATAAAAATTCAGGTCGATAACACTACATCCGATTATGACAAGGAAAAACTGCAGGAGCGTCTGGCTAAACTTGCCGGTGGTGTAGCAGTGATCTATGTCGGTGCTGCCAGCGAAGTTGAAATGAAAGAAAAAAAGGATCGTTTCGAAGACGCGTTGAATGCAACCCGCGCTGCTATTGAAGAAGGTATCATCCCGGGTGGCGGTGTGGCTTACCTGCGTGCTATTGATGCCATTGCTAACCTGAAAGGTGAGAATGAAGACCAGACCACCGGTGTGGCTATCATCCGCCGTGCACTCGAAGAACCTCTCCGCCAGATCGTGGCCAACGCCGGACTTGAAGGCTCGGTGGTTGTTCAGCGTGTCAGGGAAGGAAAGGGCGACTTTGGTTTCAATGCCCGGACTGAGAAGTACGAAAATCTCTTCGAATCAGGTGTGATCGATCCTACGAAAGTCGCCCGCGTTGCGCTTGAAAATGCTGCATCTATAGCCAGTATGCTGCTTACTACCGAATGCCTCCTTGCAGATGCAAAAGAGGATAAAGAACCCAAAATGCCTATGGGCGGCGGGGGAATGCATGACGGAATGTATTAATAGCAACTATCATTGAATGAAGAGGCTGTCTCAAAAGGCATCTCTGCCATAAAATAATATTTGTTTATTCATGCTCCAACGGGTAAATCCGTTGGTTCCGAATAAGTTACAAAATATTAACCGACGGATTCACCCGTCGGAGCATAAAAAAAAGAGAGTGTCTCAAAAGTCGAGACACTCTCTTTTTTTGGCAAACAGTAACATTGAAATCTTTATCACGTTCCTCCAATAATTTGTACTTTTGTTTTAAATATGCAATCATATTATCATGAAAGTTTTTTTTTCCATTTTGATGGTCACATTTGCCCTGATAACAGCTTCAGCCCAGGACGACACTTCGCTGAATATGCCACGGGATGAGGCGACAGGACTGATTACATATAAAGAAGTGATCAATGAAGAAGGTTCAAAAGATTCATTATTTAACCGCGGCTCCTCATGGCTGCATACCTTTTACTCAAACCCATGGGAGGCAACTAAAGTAAGAGACCAATCGACGGGACTGATAAAAATTCAACACCAGTTCAGGGTTTACGATTTTGATGAACTAGGGAACAAAAAGGACGCAGGGATGATTATTTATAATGCGAGGATCGAATTCAAAGAAAACCGTTACCGTGTTGTTGTCGATAATTTTGTTCTGAAACTGGTTTCCCGTTATCCTGTTGAAAAATGGCTCGATAAAAATGCCCCTGATTATGATGCGAAATGGGAAAACTACCTTAAACAGATCGATTCTTTTGTCAGGGACGAATTACTTAATTCGCTGAAAGAAAAAATGAAACCGGGTCAGGAAATCAAGGAAGACGAATGGTAAATAGTATTTCGTCCTGAAAATGTAAAATTCTAATGGGAGTTCATGACTGACCGCAAAAAAGACCATATTAACCTCGCTTTTCAAGCAAAAACCGGTATCGAAGAAATCGACAGGAGGTTTTTTTATGAGCCTTTGATGGCAAAACATCCTGTCGCCGGTCTGGCGCCTTTTAAATTTCTTGGTAAGACGATGAAGGCGCCGATCTGGGTGTCGAGTATGACCGGTGGAACACAGCTTTCGGGACAAATTAACCGCAACCTGGCGCAGGTATGCCGGGAATTCGGGTTGGGCATGGGACTGGGCTCATGCCGTCCAATCCTTCATAGCGATAAGCATTTTCAGGACTTCGATATGCGGGAAACCATCGGAGATGATCTTCCCTTCTATGCCAACCTGGGCATTGCCCAACTGGAAGAAATGGTGCTGAAGGATGATATATCCCCTGTCGACCGGTTAATAGAAAAACTCAGGGCCGATGGCCTTATCATTCATGTTAACCCGCTTCAGGAATGGCTGCAACCTGAAGGAAACCTCTTCAGCCAGCCACCCGTTGATACGATCAGGACCTATCTGGAAATGACCAGCTACCCGGTTATCGTAAAGGAAGTCGGGCAGGGTATGGGCCCGGAGAGCCTGCGGGCATTATTGGAGCTTCCGATTGAAGCCATCGAAATGGCCGCATTCGGGGGGACAAATTTCGCTAAGGTGGAGCTACTTAGGTCCGATGAATTTAAACGGCATTATTATGGGCCCGTCAGCCGGATTGGTCATGATGCCTTTGAAATGACTGATATGATCAATGGCATCCTCGATGAAAATATTTCAGTAAAATGCAGGCAGATCATCATCTCAGGAGGTATTGGTTCTTTTCTCGATGGTTATTACCTGATCAATCATTGTAAATTATCCGCAATATATGGCCAGGCATCCGGTTTCCTGAAATACGCCAGCCAGTCATATGATGAATTGAAAAAATTTGTCGAATACCAGGTTGAAGGAATTAAACTTGCCAATGCCTATTTCGTCATTAAGGATTCAGAAAGATGAACATTAACGGTATCATCAATGGTTTCTCCAAGATGAACAAGGAGGAGAAGCTTAAGCTTGTAGCCAGTTTTTTTGATCATCCCGAAAAAGTTCTTAGGGAACTAAAATCTTATTGGCACAGGGATCCCAAAAAGCAAACCCTTTTCGATGAATTCAGCGAAAACACCTTATCTAATTTTTACTTCCCTTTTGGAATTGCCCCTAATTTCCTGATCAATGGGAAGAACTATATGGTACCGATGGTTATTGAGGAGAGTTCTGTTATTGCCGCCGCTTCCAGCAGTGCTAAGTTCTGGGCCGAACGGGGAGGGTTTCATGCTGAAGTGATTTCATCGGAAAAATTAGGGCAGGTGCATTTTCTCTGGAAAGGCGACCCGGATAAGCTGGAAAAAGCTATGCCTGAACTCAAACACGACTTGCTGGCCGGAACTAAAGGGATTACTTCTAATATGGAAGGAAGGGGAGGGGGTGTTCTGGATATCCGGTTAATCAGGATGACTGAACAAATTGACGACTATTACCAGCTAAGGGTTTCTTTTGAAACGGTTGATTCGATGGGTGCCAATTTCATCAACTCAGTTCTGGAAGAATTTGCCCGCCTGCTGAAAGAATTCCTGGTGAAAAGTCCCCGGTTCCAGGATGAGGAAAAAGACTGCGAGATCATCATGTCGATCCTGTCTAACTATACACCGGATTGCCTTGTAAGGGCTTACGTTGAATGCAATGTTAACGACTTACAATTCAATGAAAGCGAGATAAACCAGGAGAAGTTTGTCTGGAAATTCCAGAAAGCCATTGAGATCGCGAAAGTTGATGAATACCGTGCTGCTACGCATAACAAGGGAATTTTCAACGGGATTGATGCCCTTGCACTGGCTACCGGAAACGATTTCAGGGCTATCGAAGCCGGCGCCCACACTTATGCATGCCGAAACGGTAAGTACCAGAGCCTGACTGACCTTACGCTCGAAAATAATATATTTCATTATGAACTGAAAGTCCCTCTTGCCATGGGAACTGTTGGCGGGTTGACTTCCCTTCATCCTATGGCCAGGTTTTCCCTCGAAATGCTGGGAAACCCCAGTGCAAGAGAACTGATGATGATCGCAGCTTCAGCCGGTCTTGCCAATAATTTCGGAGCAATCAAATCATTGGTAACTAAAGGAATACAGGTGGGTCACATGAAAATGCACCTTTTCAATATCCTGAATTTTTATGCTGCTTCACAGGATGAAAAACAGAAAGCGACCGAATATTTTAAAAACCATAAGGTGTCTTTCAAATCAGTGACTGACTTCATTAATAACTACAGGTCTCACGTCCTGGGTGTAAAAAGCTGACCATTGAGAAGCGGGGAATATTATTCAAATGGCAAATTTCTTCTTTCCGGCGAATACTTTGTACTATATGGGGCAAAAGCGCTGGCTGTGCCGCTGAAGTACGGTCAGCGGATGCTCGTTGACGAATTGCCCGAACCTGGTATATTGCACTGGGAAACCTATGTTTTAAATAAATTGTGGTTCTCAGCAGGTTTTAAACTGAAGGATATGGAGATCATCGAATCTTCCAATAGCAAAACTGCTTTTTTTATTCAAAATTTGTTGAAAGAAGGAGGAAAGCTTCAGCCCGGCCTATACCTGACAACTAAAGGATACCATATTAAAAACTATATTGATTTCGATATCAACTGGGGGCTTGGCAGCAGTTCCTCGCTGGTTTCAAACCTTGCTTACTGGCTTGATGTGGATCCTTATGCCTTATATTGCAGTACGTTCCAGGGGTCTGGTTACGATGTTTTTTGCGCAAGAGCTCGAAGGCCAATAATTTATCAACTTAAAGAAAATCGTCCGCAAATTAATGAAACGTCTTTTAACCCCTCTTTCTCTGATCATTTATATTTTGTTTATTTAGGAAAGAAGCAGGATTCACAGGAAAGCGTGAAGAATTTCAAGGCACAAAAAGGTTTTGATGATCATATTATCCTGGAAATATCTGATCTGACTGACTCGATGTTTAAATCAGTTACTGTTACGGATTTCTTAATGGCGATGCATTTACATGAAGAAATCCTTTCTGAATTTTTAAGAATACCGATGGTAAAAGAGGAACTTTTTCCCGATTTTCACGGTGAGATAAAATCGCTCGGCGCCTGGGGAGGCGATTTCGTAATGGCTGGAACTACAATGAGTGCAAAGGAAGTAAAGGATTATTTTTTCGGAAAAAACCTGGATGTTGTTTTTAATTGGATGGAAATAGTATATTAGTGCCCCTACCACTAAATCCCCTCCCCCAATTGGGGGAGGGGACAAAGGGGAGGGGGCTGGAATTTGAATATTTTGTATCTTCATTTTAAAGAATTTAATGCTGGAGCATAAGAAAATAGGTTCAGGTGAGATAGCCTGGCGAAGTCCTTCAAACATCGCCCTGGTAAAGTATTGGGGAAAAAAGCCGTTCCAGGTTCCTGCCAACCCGTCGCTGAGCATGACCCTGAGCAGGGCCTATACAGAAATGACGCTGGAATTTAAGCCGGATGATGAAAAATGTAGCAATCCGTTGCTGGAATTCTTATTTGAAGGACGCAAACAGGATGTGTTTGAGAAAAAAATCACCCTTTACCTCCAGTCTTTATGCACGGAATTTCCATTTTTAAACGAGTATAAGTATAAAATATCGAGTGCTAATACCTTCCCTCATTCAACCGGCATTGCTTCGTCTGCATCAAGCATGAGTGCGCTTGGCCTCTGTTTAGCTGAATTTATATCCCGCATCAGCGGATTATCCATGTCCATTCAGCTAGCCTCCAGGCTTTCACGACTGGCATCCGGAAGCGCCTGCCGGTCGGTTTACGGCGGGTATGTGATCTGGGGGCATGTTTCTCAAATTGCCGGAACATCCAACGAGTATGCCACGCCGGTACCCTTTAAGGTAAATCCTGTATTTCGTGATATGAGGGATGCCATCCTAGTAGTAAGCAGCAAAGAAAAAGCGGTGTCAAGCCGCGCAGGGCATTCCCTGATGGAACGACATCCTTACGCTGCGCCGCGCTATGAAATGGCCTTGACAAATATGCTGGATATTGCTGATTCACTGAAAACAGGAGATTTGGAAAAATTTGTCCGGATAACAGAATCAGAAGCGCTGAATCTGCATGCCCTCATGATGTCGTCACAGCCATTTTATCTGCTCTTTGAACCTGGTACCCTGAATATTGTTAATGCTATAAGACGGTTCAGAAAAGAAACAAACATTCCTGTGTGTTTTACGCTGGATGCAGGCCCTAATGTTCATATGCTCTACCCGGCAGTATATGAAACAACCATCGGGAACTGGATTGGCGAAGAACTGTTGAAATTCTGCGAAAATGAACAATGGATAGACGACCGGGTAGGTAGTGGCCCGAAGAAACTAGAAACCAGAAACCGGAAACCAGAAAAATGAAGAGCGAGGTTTTTTACGCTAAGATCATGTTGTTCGGTGAATACAGTGTTATCTGTGATTCGATGGCACTTACCATACCTTACGCCCACTTTACCGGTGAACTCAGGTTCATTGACCAGGAGCAATATACAAAGTATGAGCTGGCGCTCGAATCGAATAAGCACCTCAAGGATTACCTGAAATATTTAAAAGATCTGGAGAATAAAACAGGTTTCCGTGATAAGCTGGATCTGGAACGATTTGAAAACGATATCAATAATGGCCTGTACTTCGAATCCAATATTCCGCAGGGTTATGGCATAGGCAGTTCCGGTGCTCTCGTAGCCGCAGTTTATGACCAGTATGTTGTCCAGGGGCACAAAAACAGGAAGATATTGACCGGTATGGAAATCTCAAATCTGAAAGAGGTTTTTTCCAGGATGGAATCATACTTTCATGGGGTCAGCTCCGGTCTCGATCCTTTGCTTTGTTACATCCGTCATCCGCTGCTGATCAGGAATAAAATGCAGATTGAAACTGTTGGAATTCCCAGGGATAAATTTGGGACCAACAGTGCCATTTTTCTCATCGATTCCGGTGTCTTAGGTAAAACAGGACCTCTTGTCAACTTATTTATTGAAAGATGTAAATTGGAAGATTTTCATGATCAGGTCAAAAATGTTTTTATCCCGGCAAACAATGGTTGTATCGAAACGCTGCTGAAAGGCGATATGGAGCCCTTTTTCAGTCATCTGACTGAATTATCAGCTTTTCAGTTTTTATATCTTCCCGAAATGATCCCATCAAATATGAAATCCATCTGGGAATATGGGCTTCACAGTGATGATTTTAAAATGAAACTCTGCGGTTCAGGCGGTGGAGGCTTTTTGTTAGGTATCTCCAGGGATTTCAAGTCAACCCATAAATATTTTCAGCAAAACGGACTGGAGCTGATTCCGGTCTTTAAAAATAGCAAAGATTGAGCACAAACCTTATCAATATCAGAACACAAACCCTGGCTGACCTCGAAAAGTTCTTCAGTGAGCAGGGCATTGAACGCTTCCGGGCACGGCAGGTTTACGATTGGCTCTGGAAGAAAACAGCCCGTTCATTCGACCAGATGACGAATATCTCTCTTAAAACAAGAGATGTATTAAAAAATTATTACACAATCAATGCGGTGGGAATCAATTCTACCCAGAAAAGTGAAGATGGAACGATCAAAATGTCGTTCAAACTTTTCGATGGGCTTATTATCGAAGGTGTGTTGATTCCTTCAGGTACCAGGATGACGGCCTGCATTTCATCGCAGGTTGGCTGCAACCTGGCCTGTAAGTTTTGCGCCACAGGACTCATCCGCTATATCAGGAATCTTTTTTTTGATGAGATTTTCGACCAGGTTGCCATTCTTGCTGAAACTGCCCGCCGTGAGTACGAAACCCCGCTGACCCATATCGTGTACATGGGAATGGGTGAACCGATGCTGAATTATCATAATGTATTGCAGTCGGTCGAGAGAATTACTTCCGAAGACGGCATGGGGATGTCGCCTCAGCGGATCACTGTTTCAACTGTCGGGATTGCCCCCATGATACGTCAACTGGGAAAGGATAAAGTCAGGTTTAAGCTTGCCCTGTCGTTACATTCGGCTGTTAACGAAAAACGGAACCAGATCATTCCATATAATTTGCGGAATACCCTTGAAGATCTGATTGAGGCGGTGAAATTTTATCATCAGCAGACAAACACCCGTATAACCCTTGAATATGTGATGCTCAGGGGTTTTAATGACACGATTGCTGACGCCAGGGCGCTGGCTGAATTCTGTAAAAACTTCCCGGTCAAGATCAACCTGATCCAGTATAACCCGGTTGAGAATGTGCCTTATGAAGACTCAGGCCAGGAGCGTACGGAAGCATTTAAAGATTTCCTCGACCGCAAAAACCTGGTGGTAAATATCAGGAGAAGCCGCGGTAAAGATATAGATGCAGCCTGCGGACAGCTTGCCAATAAGATTAACAATAAAAAGTCCTAACTTCGTAATTATAACTTTTGAGCTATGAAAGAAAATTCTTTTTCTGTTCAGGGAAGGATCATTGACGTGGTCAATGGCCGGGTATTTCCGGGAACAGTGGAGGTCAGCGATGGAAAGATCATCTCAGTCAGGGAGGAACCGGTAAAAGAATCCGTATACATACTTCCCGGCTTGACCGATGCCCATATCCACATTGAAAGTTCGATGCTTATCCCATCAGAATTTGCACGTTTGGCCGTAACTCATGGGACGGTAGCCACAGTTTCAGATCCGCATGAAATCGCCAATGTAATGGGTTTGGAAGGGATCAGATTTATGATTGCCAATGGAAAGAAGGTTCCATTCAAGTTTTATTTCGGCGCATCGTCATGTGTGCCTGCCACACCTTTCGAAACGGCGGGGGCAAGCCTTGGCGTTGATGAAATTGATGAATTGCTTCAAATGGAAGAGATCGGCTACCTGTCGGAAATGATGAATTTCCCCGGAGTTTTGATGGAAGATAAAAGCGTGATGGCTAAATTGGCCCTTGCCCGGAAATATGGAAAGCCGGTCGATGGCCATGCTCCAGGCCTTAGAGGCGAAGATGCACGCAAATATATCGGGGCAGGAATTTCTACCGATCACGAATGTTTTACCCTTGAAGAAGCAACCGAAAAGGCCGGTTTTGGTATGAATATCCTGATCCGCGAAGGCAGCGCCGCCCGTAATTTTGATACCCTGGCCCCGTTGCTGGACACATTCCCCGACCTGGTCATGTTCTGCTCAGATGACCGGCACCCTGACGATCTTGCAAAAAGACATATCGACGACATCGCCCGAAGGGCAATATTAAAAGGTTATGACCTCATTTCAGTAATAAAAGCCTGTACTTTAAACCCCAAAAAGCATTATAACCTGGATACAGGTTTGCTCCAGCCTGGTGATCCTGCAGATTTCATCATTATTGATGACCCGGGAACTTTCAATGTCTTGAAAACTTATATCAATGGCACCCTGGTTGCGCAAAAAGGTAAAACCCTTATCAGTTCTGTCAGTGAACTGCCGGTGAATGCCTTTAATGCCAGGCGAATAATGCCAGATGAACTCAAAGTAAAACCCCTGGGAAAGAAGATCAGGGTCATCGAAGCCCTTGAAGGTCAGCTAATAACTCATGAATTAGCGGAAGCTTCGACAGTCGAACAGGATAATGTGGTCAGTGACCCTGAGAACGATGTCCTAAAAATGACCGTCCTGAACCGATACAAGCCCTCATCTCCGGCAGTGGCTTTCATCAGGAACTTCGGTCTGAAAAGAGGAGCGATTGCCTCGACAGTAGCGCACGACAGCCATAATATCATCGCTGTAGGTGTGAAGGATGAGGATATCGCGAGGGCGGTAAACACCCTTGTCGATTCCCGGGGTGGGATTTGCTGTGTCGATGGTGACAATATCTATCATCTGCCGCTGCCTGTTGCCGGTCTGATGTCGGAAGCCGATGGTTTTGAAATTGCTGCAAAATATGAATTGATCGATCAGCAGGCCAGGAATTCAGGAAGCAGGCTAAATGCGCCCTTTATGACACTTTCATTCATGGCATTGCTCGTAATACCCGAATTAAAACTTAGTGATAAGGGCCTTTTTAACGGACAAACTTTTAAATTCACTTCTATTTTTTTAGAACAGATATAAATAACATAAAATATATATATATATTTATTAAGCTGAAATGTAATTTTATATTTTAGCAAAAAATTATAACTATGGGAAAAATTCAGATCCAGATCGAAAAACTCGAACATGCTGCCAGTAAGCTCAGGGCCATGGCTCATCCAATGCGTATAGCTATTATCGAATTATTACATGACGGCAATCAGATGAGCGTTACGGAAATTTACGAAAAACTAAAAATCGAACAGGCTGCCGCCTCTCACCATCTTAATATATTGAAAAATAAAGGAATACTGGCGTCAAGACGCGATGGTAAAAAGATCTTCTATTCAATAAAAAATCAGGTTCTTACTGAAATCGTCGATTGTCTCAATCGTTGCAACGACGAATAATCATTTTTTTTCGAGCTGCCATTCTTCCTGCAGATCCCAATTTGCCCTGATATTCAAGGCTGGAGTATAGTATTCAACCCTTTCCGGTAATGAATTCTTGCTGTAGTTTCCCGTGTCCCATTTACCATTCAAATTATCATCAAAAATGACTTTAAGCTTATAATTTCCCGGCTTCAGGTATTCGAACCGAACCAGTCCTGGCAATTTAATAATCTTTTGCTCAACGACGATTTCCTTTTCAGTCATCATTTGAATGATATATTGACCTGAAGTATCAGGAAGAATGATATTCATGAGAAGGAGGCCATAATCTTCCATTGCCCGCACTTTGAAATCAATGGAAATGCTGTCGTTGTAAGAGCCGCTCAAATCGCAAAATGCAGAATCTTCAATCAGAAAATGATAGGATTCACCCGGGAGCCATTTATATTCTATTTCTCCTTGTCTCTGAAGGGTATCAGAAAAGGAAAACGTGGGAATAATGGTATCAGTGAGTGAAGAGAGGGTGAGTTTACCAGGGTCAAAATCATCTACCGGAACGGAAAAGTTTAGTTTGAGAGACTTATTCAGATCTAAAGAGCCTGCAGTCACGCTTGAACTTACTTTCATACCTTTCGCTGCAACTTCCCTTCGCTTCCCAAACCTTTCCGGTGTCGGCCTGGAAAGGATAAACCGCGTAGTATCAGCCAGTGAATCACCTTCGCTCACCCTTACTCTGATTGTATCTGGTAACCCATACCTTAGCCAGAAATTAACCGTATCTTTCATTTTACTAAATTCAGGGATATACCAATCGGGACGGCCAGGTTGAAAACCTAAAGGAGCGATCCTGACTGAATCCGCCGGCATCCTGAAAACATACTGAATCAAACTGCTGCCGACATTTTTTTTATCGAGTAATTTTTGAGTGGAATCGATTTCTTCGAATAAGAAAAGTGTATAAGAATCTATTTCGAGGATCTGGAATTCGGGTGCTGAAACTCCCAAGGTATCCGTTGAATCAATGGTTATGGAATCAATTGTCAGTGAATCAACATATGTGGAATCAATTAAAGAGGAATCGACAATAACACTGATCAGTTCCTTGGGAGAGATCGTTATCAGGCTGTCGAGGAAAGCGATGCGCTCGTTTGGAAGGTCGAAGATGTAATTGTTATTCAAATCCTCTAATGCGAAGAGTTTATATTCTCCGGCAGAGAGGTTGTTAATGCTGAATGTACCATTTTTCGTTGTTTTTGAGGCACTTTTCGGCGGTACCCTGAATGGAAGCGAATCCAGCGGGACCGTATCATTATCATCCTGGTAAACCATAGCGATAATTTGCGCTTCCGGCTCGTGGTTGAAAGCATTAATGACTTTTCCGGGAATGGATAAGGAATCGATGTGGCCGCCGGTCGAAAAAACATATTCAAAATTTATCAGGATGTTACTCTCAGTATAATCAACGATTGAATTACCAAAATTGATCGTATAAGTAGAATTCGCCTTCAATTCCTCCTGAAATTCCACAATTATTTTCTTGCCCTGTATCTTAAACTCCGGCTTGATTCTCATTGGGGGTGAGATGAAGATCTCTGTTGAAGGATCCTTTAACTGTACAAATTCATTAAAGTTAATTGAAGCACTGCCTGCATTAAAGAAAACGGACCGGTTTGGAGGCATTTCAGATATGACTTCCGGGGGAGCGGTATCTTTAGGCCCTCCGGAGGGGGTACCCTGGCGGGCACAACGAACCAGAAAAAACCCTGAGAACAGGAATACAACAGATAAAATCGTAATGGCACCTTTATTTTTCAAATGCGCTATTTTTTTTTACAAAGATCGCAAAGTAAAGTGTATATCTGCAGATAAAGGGAAAATGCTTCGCATTTGCCTTAAGTTTCAGTATAATTTAATAAGAACCAATCGACATCATAAGAACTCGTTTCTGCCATAGAATTGAGATTAGTATAACGACTTATTTTATGAGTATTGCATACAAGAAAACTATCTCTTACATTTGTGCCGAAAACAAAACTTAAATAAAGTGTATTGAGTGCCCATCCTGCTTGAATATTTAAGGAATTACCAATTATTTAATCGTTTAAAATTAAAGACAAATTCCGGATGAAAAAAAGTATTATTAGTACTTTGCTGATGCTTATGTATTTGCTTCCGCTATGGTCGCAGACCATTCTTGATCGTAGCTCCTCCAACAAACCTATTTGGTTAAACGAACCACCCAAAGGTAAAGCTTATTTGTACTATACAGGGGTAGGAACCTCCGAAAAGTCTCTTGAAATTGCCCAGAAGTCGGCCATGGCTAACGTCATCAGTCTGATATCGCTCGAAGGCACAACTACCATTCAGGTGAGTTCAACCTTCGCGAAAGAAGAGGAACGTGACCTGAAACTGACCGGAACCGAGAATTACAGTTTTCGCGAAAATTTTATCGAGGTAATCAGATCAGATGGTGAAAAATTGACCATTAGAGGATTACAGAAAGAAGAAGAATACTGGCAAAAAGTCGCAGATAACGGAATCATTTATTATCAGTATTGGGTCCTGATGCGTACTCTTAAACCCAATTATACCGGACCTGCCAAGATCCGCGAAGGATATGGCATGGCACCAGTCTGGCGTTCAGCTATTCTTCCGGGTTGGGGACAACTTTATAAAAAAGAAAAAGCCAAAGGAATTATTGTTCTTTCTGCCACGGCTGTTGCCGTTGCGGGTATTATTATTTCCCAGACGATGTACCAGTCAAATATATATAATGCTGAAGGGACGCACGACATCAATCTGATAAATGCCTACCTTACTGATGCCAATACCTGGCAAAGTACGCGCAACATATTTTCTGTAGCAGCCGGAGCTATTTACATCTACAATCTGGTCGATGCAATGACTGCCAAAGGAGCCAAACGCTATGCCTGGCAAGCACCCCGACCAGTTGAGTTCTCACCCGTTATGGACGACAGGAGTGTAGGTGTATCGGTTTGTATCAATTTTTAACTCAAAAAATTATCATATATGAAATCAATACTCAGACTCTCTTCGTTTTTGCTGATTTTTTCGATACTAATGGTTACTAACAATTGCACCGAGAAGATTGATATTGAAAAGTATGGCCAGATCAGTGGCAAAGTGAAAAATGCCGTTTCAGGCGAGCCTGTTTCCGGAGCCCTGGTGACCCTTAGCCCAAGCAACTCGTCGACTACAACCGGGTCCGATGGCGCTTACAGTTTTGTAGAACTTGAACCCCGCCAATACTCCATTCAGGTGATGAAAGACGGTTTTCAGACTAACACTTCGACTTTTTTAGTCGTTGCCGGTGAAAACCAGGCTGGTGACATCCTTATCACCCCTGCTCAGCCTGTACTAAGGGTTTCAACCACCTTGCTTGATTATGGTACCGACAAAATGCTTCTACCGTTTGAAATCCATAACGATGGAGCCGGTCAGCTTACATGGAGCATTGCTGATGATCAACCCTGGATTTCGGCTAACCCTACCAGTGGCAACACTACTGCCGGTGTTAGCACAGTTAGCATCTCAATCGACCGTAGCCAGCTTGGAAAAACGATCTATACCGGAACGGTGGTGGTAAATTCTAATGGCGGCAGTGCTACTATTAATGTTACCGTGAATGTGACAGGCCCGCTGCTGAATGTCTCGACCACCTTGCTTGATTATGGTACTGATAAAATTCTCCTGCCTTTTGAAATCCGCAACAATGGTGCCGGAGAGCTCACCTGGAATATCGCAGCCGACAAACCCTGGATCACCGCCAATCCCATTACCGGCAATACGACTGTCGGCATGAGCACAGTTAGCATCTCCATCGACCGGAGCCAGCTTGGAAAGACAATTTACACCGGAACGGTAGTGGTAAGTTCCAATGGTGGCAGTGCCACTATCAATGTTACAGTGAATGTGATCGGTCCGCTGTTGTATGTCACCCCTGATACGCTGGATTTTGGAATAGCTGAATCTGAAAAGACGCTTCACATCTCCAACATCGGTGTTGGTTCGCTGACCTATAATGCAGTGGCTTCCCAGACTTGGATTACGCTACAGAACGCGTCCGGAACCATAACAACCGAAATCAAACTGATTCAGGTCCTTATTAACCGTGCCGGTCTGTCACCAGGAAACTACACGGGTTCGGTAATTGTAAATTCAAATGGTAGCAATATTACAATTCCTGTTTTGATGCAGGTAATTGCACAAGTTGCCCCCGAGGTAATCAATGGTATCGTGAGTAATCTGAACTATAACTCAGCCCAGATCTCAGGCAACATCACTTTTCTGGGGAGCAGCGCAGTTACCCAACATGGCCACTGCTGGAGCATATCTCCCATGCCAACCCTGGCCAATAGCAAAACCTCGCTGGGATCGGCTCCTGTTACGGGTAATTTCAGCAGCAACCTGACCGGACTCAGCCCCCTGACCACTTACTACGTCAGGGCCTATGCGACCAATAGCGTGGGAACTGCTTACAGCGACGAAATTACTTTAATCACCGATGCCCTTACGGCTCCTGAGCTAATCAATGGTACAGTCAGTAATCTGAGCCAGAACTCAGCCCAGATTTCAGGCAACATCACTTCGCTGGGGAACACTGCTGTTACGCAGCACGGCCACTGCTGGAGCATATCCCCGACACCTACTACGGCAAATAGTAAAACCTCGCTGGGATCGGCTCCAGTTACGGGTAATTTCAGCAGCCCCCTGACCGGACTTAGCCCCCTGACCACTTACTATGTCAGAGCCTATGCCACCAATAGCGCTGGAACTGCTTACAGCGACGAAATTACTTTTATCACCGATGCCCTTACTATTCCGGAGTTAATCAATGGTACCGTAAGTAATCTGAACCAAAACTCAGCCCAGATTTCAGGCAACATTACATCGCTGGGGAACACTTCAGTCACTCAGCACGGCCACTGCTGGAGCATATCCCCGACACCCACCACCACCAATAGCAAAACCACGCTGGGATCGGCTTCCGGTACAGGTAATTTCAGCAGCAGCCTGACCGGACTCAGCCCCCTGACCACTTACTATGTCAGAGCCTATGCCACTAATAGCGCCGGAACTGCTTACAGCGACGAGATTACCTTTATCACCGATGCCCTTACTTTTCCGGAGTTAATCAATGGTACCGTAAGTAATCTGAACCAAAACTCAGCCCAGAT
>Ga0247841_10002177_pt1 | contig 40339 bp, 57 predicted proteins | sample LaCruzMarch2015__2_FD_192410 | JGI IMG/M metagenome (GOLD analysis project Ga0247841, IMG submission 192410) | Freshwater microbial communities from meromictic Lake La Cruz, Castile-La Mancha, Spain - LaCruzMarch2015_18m | ecosystem: Environmental > Aquatic > Freshwater > Lake | place: Spain...
ATAGTTGTGTAAAAATATATCTAAAAATTCAGCGTCCGCATCAGAAGTAAATTCATAAACTAAAGACGACCAGTCGTTTGTTCCGTTAAATGTTTTTGTCGCTAAAGTATTAGAATCTGTGCCTGCTACAGCCGCATTATCAAATTGGATAAAACGAGCATAAACCGCGTTGTTAGCACAGTTATTAGTTTTAACCATTGCCGAAAATCTATATTCTGTTGATGGCTTTAATCTTATCGCATATTTCGCAAGACCAGACAAAGTGACATTAACAGGAGTAAGTTCTGCTCTAACATAACCAGATGCATTTGTGCAAGAAAGTTTTAATGATTTCCCTCCGCGATAAGCAACAGCACTATCAAACTCCGAGGATGTTGTGCCAACTCCTTGGTAGGCATACCAACCGTATTTTTCATCTTCTATCCAACCGTTTGATGTCTGAGTAACATCACCAGCTCCCAACTCAAACCCTCCATTAAATACCCCTCCTTTAGAGGCGGTGGAGATTTTAAGGTCGGTGGGTGAGATATTATTTAGATTGCCAAGAGATATTTTTTTTGTCACCCCTCCATTTACTATTGCCAATAAATCAGCAGAAGCAGGTGATAAATGTTCTGTTAGTTCGCTTATTTTTTTGCTCGGCATATTGTGAAGTGTTAATAATTTTTACAAGGGTCAGGCGCTTAACTAGTTCGTCCGACCCCTAAAAAACTACTAATTAGGAGGCACCGATTGTGACTGTCCAGGTAATTTTGAGAGTGTCGGCCGCGCCTTTGTTGATTGCGCCGAAAGTTGCTCTGGCCAATTCTATACCAGCCGCGGAACTGTTGAAAATTCCTGCTTCGGTAATTACTCCTGTGCCGTCAGCGGCCGCCCAGTCGCCAACGTAGATAATATCGTTATCATCTCCGCCTGCTCCTTGCGTTCTTGAAGTTAAGGCATTTCTGTCTATTTCAAACTCAAGCGCGGTATCAGTTGAAACCGGGTCAGTTGTTCCTGTTCCAATGGCCATATGGCTCATTGCGGTTTCATCTGGAGATGAAGATAATTGATCGGCAATGTGAGATTCGCCTACATTAACCATTAAATTATCTATATTTCTTTCTTCTTTTAGCTTTCCATCTGGACCGAATAGCTCAACGTGAAGTTTCCCCTTACGAGCTACGCGGTCGTTTAAATTATTTTCCATATAATTATATGTCTTTAATTAATTTAACCGCTTTTGCTCGCTCTTGGTTGCCCCCGGTAAACTTATCCATAATAAGAGTTTCCCCTTTTAGATAAGTCTTGCCGTTCTTGAACAATCCGGCCGGAGAGATAACCTCGTATTCCGCCTTACTTCCCAAAAGTTGGGATTGCAAAGCTGATGCTTCGGCTATCAAGTCTATGGGATTTTTTGTTTCGGCCATATGAGTGAGTTAATAAATAAGAAATGAGGGGCGATGGTGTTCTCGCCCCTCGCTAAACTAGGCAATACAATCTTCAATGAAATAACCACCGACATTACTGGTTAGTTTTTCATCTTGGCAGATTTCAACCTCGATGACTTCTTTCTTCATATCTTCCTCTCTCCATGTGCGCGCGCCCCAAGGGGTGTGTGCTGCACTGCTTACGCGGAAGATATAACCGCAAGAAAATTCATCTAATGATGCCGCTTCGGGAACATAGAGCATAACAACGTGCTTGCCCCATACATCGGTTAATGTTTGGGTAGCGTTGCCCTCTTTATTGGTATTCTTGCTGCACTTCGGAATCATAACTTTCATATTCCAAAGCTTAGGCGGCAAATCTCCATCAACCAATAAATCGGCGTGAGTGTATTTTATTAAATCTCTAATTTTCGAATCCTTTTTAACGACCTTAGCGACTGCGGACGGAATGATTATGACATTCGGCTCATAACCGCCAGTCTGGGTGCGGACAGCTTCCTTTCCGACATCGACACGTGCTTCGATAGTCGATACAGCGACAGTGTTGTCATATCCAGCGTTATTCCATTGCTGGGTGCCTGATAATTGAACTCTGTTTGTTGAAGCCCAATTTCCCTGTGTGGTTAACAAAGAAGCTACGCGGATTTCCTGATCTAACATCAAGATATCCTTTACTCTCCGGGATTTTGAAGAACGGAGATTGATTACGCTATCAGCGTTATCTACTTGACGATCGGTGACTTCAGTATTTAGAGCATATTCCTCTGCGGAATAAGTGCTAGTCGATAAAGAGAAACCGAGAGTTTTGGAACGAGTTCCATCAGCGCGCATGGTGCTGTCAGGAACTCTGAATGCTTCACCCTTGTTCCATTCGTAGTATTTATCGCTCTCTTTCTTAACTGTGACGATAGGAAAGATTTGTTCAGCGATCATACCCTGCGGATGGTATCCTAACAAAATGTTAGATAAGGCGGCATCAATATGAACTTCATTTACTTTAGGCATATTAATGTAAGGTTAATTTATAAGTGGTGTTTTCGCCGCACTTAGTGAGCGATGACAAACGGACGGATTAATACGGAGATAATATCGCCGCCTGCTCCTGCCGCTTCTAAGGCAATACCGATAACGTGTTCGGTTGATGCCGCTGTTCCGGTCCAAGTCGAGGAAATAGCTGGAACTGTTGCTACGCGACCGGTTGTAATAACGCCGACTAAATAGTCGCCCTTATTGATAGCCGCGTTAGCGACTGCTTTTGACACACCAGCTACGCAAACACCGACAGCTCCACCGGCAACAGCAGTTTGCTGAGTAATACCGACTGGTTTATCGTTGTTTCCATCTGGTAAGTCTACCTGTCCAGCATTTGTGCCTAATTCTACAACGACAAATTTTTCAGTCATTGCATTTTCGGCCACAAACGGAACTTCTAACAATTTAATTTCGTGAGCCATACTGGTAGAATTTTATTAATTAAATGAGCTTATTATTTGGCCAGCTCTTTTTCAGCCATTACTAAGGCATTTTGATATTCTAGTTTACTATCAGATGCCATTAATTCTTTCGCTTTCTTATCGAGATTGAAAGAATACTCATCAACGCCTTTAGGGGCCGCGCTACCATCGTTGTTTGCGAGTGCAGCTTCTCCAATCTCGGAGAATAATTTTGCGCTCGGCATCAAGTCGATGATTTCGAAGAACTTAGTTGCTTGATCAGAACTTAAAGACATAGCGAAATCAGTTGCTTTATCTTTTAAGCTTGCAGGCAATTTACCCTTGTCGGCATTATTTTCACTATAAATGAAACCATTTATTTTTTCAGACATTTCCATTTTCCTTAATTTCTCCGTAGCTAGTAAACCAGCGGCAGCATCATCTTGAAGCTTTTTAATTTGCGCTTCACTCATCGTGTTGTTGCCTTTATTTTTATTCGCTTCTGCTTCTTCTGCCGCCTTTTTATCGGCCTCATCTTTAATCTTTTTATCAGATTCTTCCTTTTCTTTTGCTTCTTTATCTTCTCTTTCTTTCTTTTGTTCATCAGTTTCAGCTGGTTCGAGTTCTTTAAACTTAGTTTTATCTGCTTCGTCTAACTCGCTAAAATGAGAAGTAATGAATGACTTCTCGTCATTACTTAAATCAGCGAAGATTTTTTTTGCGATTTCTTTTAAATCCATATGTTTGTAAATTAATTTTTCAGACAGCACGACTGGATTCAGACCTTTAAAATACGGCCTGTTAGTCAGCGCACCACCTATTAAAACATTATTATATAATCTTCGGTCCTCCGGGTCCTCGTATTGGAAGTAGAACTCTGGACTAAAAAAACGATAAATCGCGTTTTTAATCAGTTCTCGACCTTTGGCGTTCCACTCCACCATTCCGAAAAGTCCCTCATTACCTTTATTAATTAATTTTTTAATCCAACCAGTCGCCCCTTTATCAGAATAATGTTCTTCATCTATCGGCAGACCGACTGTCGCGCTATGCGCGCGCAAGCTATTGTTAAAATTATTAACAAAATCTTCTTGTATCTCTGGGGTTATTTCTACCATGCCATAACTTGGATGATTCCATTTTCCCGGCTTTAAAAGCATTAATTCATAACCACCATCTTTTTTTTCAGCAAACGATAAATCGATTGGAACTAATGTTCTAATCGCTTGGTTTTCTTTAGCTGTTTTTAAATCTTTTGGCATATGGTTTAAAAAAAACGCACCGGATTTTGTCCGATGCATTTTTAGAGAGTTGGATCTCCAAACAAATCACGGACTAACTTGCTTATTGACCCTCGAGAAATCAACAAGCGTGTCCGATGCATTTTTAGAGTATATTATTTTTTTATTTTAGCATAATTAATGTTTTCATTGCCTTTTTCTTTCTTAATTAATTTTACCATATCTTTACTATACTGTCTAATTTCTCCGTTGTTTTCCTGTGAGGTATAATCTGCGCGCCGGATTACTCTGCTTGTGACGTGTCCTATCTCAATATCAGTATCAACATAAATCTTAAATCCTAGTTCTCTGGCATCGCGACAGAAGTTAAAATCCTCCCCGGTCTTTGAAAAATAGAAATAAGGATATGTCATTTTCTTTAAAACTTCGGTGCTTATCAGTATTGCCCCGAAACCGACTGCATCTGTGACCATTAACCCCATATTGCACGCATCAACGAACGTCATGGCTTCTGTTTCCTCTAATTTGGGGTCTTTGACGAATATGCAGGGATAATGAGGAGATGTCCTGCGATAGGCTCTCACGCCCACTACGGGCCGTTTGTAGAGCAATAGGGTATGAACTATGTCCTTATCAAAGACGTGGTCGCTGTCTATCATCATTAAATGAGTAAATCCCTCGTCTATGGCCATTTTAGCCAGGGCATTTCTAGCTTCATGAGTGACCATGCGCGGCACAGTTCTTATTTCCCATTTAGTGCTTTCTAAATTTGAAGCAATAAACATCGCTAACTTAATAAAACTTTTAAATGGACTGTCGCCAGGCATATCATCATACGTTCCGGTATTAGGCAATCCGATTAATACTTTTGCCTCGGACCAGGTCTTTTTGCAATAAGTTTCCCAGTTGGCCGCATCTTCTTCGCTTACGTCTTTTTTAAAGATTTTTTTAATGTTTAACATTGGTGTTTATTTTAAATTATCAATAACCTTTTGCATGTCCTTAATCGCTTTTTTATGGATTTCTATGCGATTAGGATAATTTCCATCTTTTTCGTATTTCTTTATCTTATTTTCTCGATTGGCTATTTCCTTGACGTATTCAGTTTTTACAAAATCAGAAGCAACACTATCTTTAGTCAACTTAGGCATTTTTAATTGCTTAAAATCGTTAATGCTATCGTATCTGTCAAGCAATGAATTCGGCGCACCGGTTATTTCCGGCAACTCCGATTCGTCTTTCATAATTTCAACCCATATACCGCGGCAATTTGAATGGAATTGGTCCTCTCCTGTGAATGGATCATCAACGCTAAATGTTCGACCATCTAAACTCATGCAGAAATTGCACGTTCTATCGTCAAGTAGTTCCGAGCGTTGGAGAGCATGGATATCATTCTTATGGGTCATCTGCGTTAATCTTCGGCCGCCATTAATAGACCCGGAAGCAATTATTGAAGCGGTATTTTTGCTTACTTCTTTAATCGCCGCGGCCATAACCTTTTCAACTCTGCCGATTGCTTTTTTTGGCTCTGTTCCTTTAGAGATACTATTAATCGTTTCTATCTTGGCTTTGGTCATTATTCTGGTTTCGTGATCTTCAACAATTAATCCGGCCTGCACTTTTAATCTATCCATTTCTTCCTTTGGGCTTTGGGGTGGGGTCACTTTAATTTCGGCTGCGACTGTATTCTTTCCAAAATTATAAAGCTCTTTCATTTTCTCAAATATCTGGTCTTTATATTTACCGGTATAGCTTAACGATATATCCTGAATTGCTAAATAATCTTTATCTTTAATGGCTCTTTCAAACTTTTTTAAAAGACCTTTTTGTTCTTCCTTTAGAGCTTTTGAGAGCAACGCTTCAAATTCTGCTTCTTTCTTTTCGAATTCTTTTTTTAAATTTCCGAAATTAACTTTTTTTTCCGCAAATGTATATTCGCGATATGGTTTAAATGTTTCGCTTAACAAATGCAAATTTTTTTTTTGACCCTGATCGTTAAATAGGGTATTGTCCATCTCGGCCAATCTTTCTTTTCTGTCGGCCATCATATCTTTGACTTCCTGAATGCGGTCTTTTATTTCCTTTCGCTTGCTCGGACTATCAGTGCTATCGTATTGTTTTTCCAATTTCTCAATTCTTAACTGGTCTTTTTCTACGCGCTTCTCCAGTCTTGATTTTCTAAGTGCGGCCTTTCTTTCCTTAATTGGCGCATTAATATTATCCTTTGCGCCTTTTTGTCTGTCTTTTTCCGCTTTTATTCCCTCTTTTCCAGCCTTAATCATTTTTTGAATTTCCGCAATTTTATCTTTAACGCTTTTATTAAACGCCTTTTTAGTCTTAGTGTCCTTTATCAATGCCGACTTTGTTCTAAAGTTTTCAACTACTGATTTTAATTCGTCTATTCTGCGTTTGGCATCGGCAATACTATTTCCGCTATTTTCAATTTGAGTGACATCGGCCGAATGACCTTTGCTTGCCCAATAATCTTTTAATGCCTGGCTAATTTTTTGTTTAGTATCGACACTAACCGGAGCCTTAAACATCATTTCGTCTTTTAAGGCTTCGTTAAACTGCCTTATATCTTCGTCATCCTCTTCGCTCATTGTTTGTTTGATTTCTGCTGGTTGCTCTGGCTCTCCCTCTCCGGCAACATCAACACTTAATAATTCCAATTCGGTTAATAAATTTTCTGTTTCATTATCATCTTCGTCTTTTTCTGGCTCGTCAGGTAAGTCCATTTCTTTTCGGATATACTTCTCATCATTCGTATTAAGCTTAATAATATTTGCCCCAACTAAAGTATTAATGGCGGTAGCAAACTTAACTTTATCAATCGCACCTATTTCATCAACTTCAAGCGTAGGATATTCCTTTGTTCCGGGCCAGTTAATATCGCACAACTGTTGAATAGCATATTTGTTAACAACGTCTTTAATATTCTTAGCAATCGCCTGTAAACTATCATAAAAGAAATCGCTTTGATCTTCGCTTAATGAATAACTACCAGATGACCCGCCTGCGCCCAACATTAAGAATTGAGCCAAGACATTCAAGACAATCTGTCTGTTATGATATTCGATACTTGATTTCGGGTCGCGCACCTTATTCGCGCCCATATCCATAAACCCTATTTCATATCCCTCCGGGTAAACGACATATGCTTTCTCATTAGCTCTTAAATTTTTAACTATCTCAACGGCATCAGTTTTATCTTTAGGAGTATATCCTGACGGCAATTTACAGTATGGCACGCCTAATCCTTGACGTTCGAATGCCATCGCATCTATCTGCTCGAATACGTCTTTAAAAAACCAAGACTTATAAGCCGATCGAAGTATCGAGATTCCCTCCCAATTATCGCCCTCTTTTTCGTTAGTAAAAATTAATAACTTCTCTATCGGTATTTCGACAGATCCTTTCGAGTTAGTCACCTGCGTTATTCCGTCTTTCTGTGCTGCTATCATTTTCCAAGATTGGACTGTCCGCGGATGGCGTGAAGCAAATTTCTTCCATCCAATATATTGCTTGCCCTCATATTCTACATATCCAAATACCTTTTCAAAAACAAAAACCCCATAATCAAGCATTAATAGGGCTTCCCTTATAAAATCATCCCATGTTGTCGACATGGCTTCTTTCAAATTGTATTCAATAAATTTAGCTTGCTCTATTTGTAAAGCATCTTCTCCGGCCGGCTTGACATACCAATTAGCCGAGCGTAAAGGTAATTTAATAACTTTAAGCGATGCGGCTACTGTCGCATCTCCTTTTCTCATTTTATCGTAAACAGAATATTTACTTGTTCCGCTTAGGTCAGAATTATATTCTTCTCCCGATATCATTCCGTTGTAAATAGTCGTTCCAGTATCTCCTAACTCCGAGTTTAACGCCGGAGCTTTTTCTGGTGTTTCTTTAAAAAGTCCAAATAAAGCCATATTGTTTTAAAAATGTTTTTGATAAATGTCACTGGTGTTTTGTTCGGTCGCCGACTCTACGAATTCGGCCAGCGATGCGATTGATATTTTAATTCCCTTAAAACATAGCCCAATTGACCAGAAACTATCGCCATGACCCTCGTGAGTTTCTACGGCCTGTAAATCGTTAGTCACCTGGAGTATCTGCCTTATCATGCGTTGATCGTTCTGTAATTCGATATATTCTTGATTAACACCCTTTTCAAACTCGGTTGCCATTGAGTATTTATCCTTGCTTGTAAATGTGACCAAGACTATTTCAGGAGCTAACTCTTTCCGTTCTTCCAATGTGGTTAATTCTCCTCGAGTGTTATCACAAAATACTTTATCTATTCTAAATGCCTTAATTGCCTGTTTAATATAGCTGATTTGCGTTGGCTTATCGGGATTAAATTGCTCATCGTCATTGCCGGCATAATCCCAGTTGTCAAAAAATACCTGATGTATTTGTATGGCTTTCTTTTTTCCGTCAACCATTCTCACTTGAAAAACTGTAAAGTGCGCCGGGTGTCGTTTCTTTCCTAAATCCCAGCCGCCGATTGTATCAAAATTCTCTGGTCCTTTAATCGTATCAAATATTGACCGATTAAGCAAACTAGGATTAACAACTTTATTTAATTCTTCTTCCGTAAAAAAACTATTCTCTGAATAAACCGGGGAGCATAGATATTCCTGATTATAAATCTTCTGCCCTCGGGTTGATTTTCTGATTTGTAATTCTTCCCATGACATATGTTCTGGCCATAATGCTATTTTATTGACCGGGTCTTTCTCGGCCGGCTGAACTAGCAACGCAAACTTCTTTTTCATTTCGATATCAAAGAAGAAATCTGATGTTGTCTGTGGTGTTCCGCTTATCTTACAAAAGCCTGTTCTCTTAGGCATATCCAATATCTGCGTTTTAATGATTTTATTAATCTTATCTATTTTGGTTAAAATCATTTTATTATCCGGATCTTGAAAAGGGTCGTCTACATATACGCCATCGCAGTGAATACCGCGCTTAAAGGCGAGTAGGCCATGCGGTTGCATGGTTATTGAAGTATATTTAGTCGTATAGTCGCTGTAATCCCAACTATAAGCTATTACCGATTCGGCCGTTGGCTTTAAATCTTTACATTGCGCGAAGTATGGATTGTCAAAAATAAGTCTTTTAATCTTTCCAATATGGTAGCCGGCCATTGAGTCTTGATAGGAAAAATAATGATATTCCTTATTCTCATAGGCATGCTTGAATAGTCGCCACATAAAATCGGCATATAATCCTGTTGATTTGAAATGATCTCTGGCAGATACTCTCATTGACCACTCGTGTTCCTGCATCCATTCGCAAACTTCGTCTATAAAAACCCCTCTAATAAAAACCGGAAATGACAGCGCAAAGACATTATGGACAAAATATTTAAAATCAATCTGCGCCCTCGCTATGTCCAACAGCTCCGGGCAACTCTGGGATAATTGGCTCAACGTCAACGATTCTTCGATTGTTGGCTGATTTAAGTTTTCTTTGCTGTTCTCGTTCATCTTTTAATAATTTTAATACTTGAGCGACATTTGTATATTTAACATCCAAAGTTCCAGCGTGCCTTTCAAATACTCCGGCATCAAACTGTTTTTCTAAAAGCATATTGAAATGCTTGACCCGGGTATCAAGGGCAATAATCTTTGCCATGTCTACTTTCGATGTCTTTGATATTTTTAAAAGTTCCTCGCTTGTTGCACTGATAAAATCTTCAAACTCGGCAATCGCTTTCTTTGCGGTTGCGTTGTTATATCTCGAATATTTTTCACGCCTTATTTTTTTTATCAGCTTACTAATATAATCCCGGTGCAGTTTTATTCCGTTATCAACTAAAACATCGTGAACTTGCTGTATGCTGACATCCGGTTTAGTTATTAATATTTTTCTTATTCTTGATATAAATTCTTTTGTCTTGTCCTCTCCGTATGTCATAAAATTAATCCATTCCAAAATTATCGCCGTATCCCTCAAACTCATTACCATGCGCTCTCTTGTCGCGGCCGAACTTATCTTTTAATTCTTCCATTCTTTCGTGCGTTATAAAAAAATCACATAAGGAATTAGAGCAGGTCACGCCTGGGTCACTAGCGTTCAAGCTATTACCGCATTTAGGGAAATCATCATCGGCTAAATTTTGCCAATCTAATTTTGTCTTAGGCATATTACTGCTATTATCCTTTAACTAATTAATTTTTTCTTCTCCCCCTCTTTACTAATCTTAAATAAAATATTATCTTTTGTCTACCTCACAGGATTATCTACGCATCTTCGGTTTCTCTCCGCCTTATAGATATAATTCCAGTATTCTTCGTCTGTCATTCTCACTGCCCATAAAAACAGTTTCCAGCTCAAATAACAAACTATATCCCTTATTACTCCCTTGAATGATTGCTTGCCCATAAAATTAGTTATTTTAAATTATACGTAGCTTTCTTTAAGTTCGCTTTCTAGGTCTTTTATGCGGTGGGATTCTCTCCTGAATCTCATTCCGCTTTTGTTTAGAGATATCCGGTTGCTCTTATGATGTTTCCGGTGGGGATATCCCTCAAATAATTGCCCGGATTTTAAGAGTTGCCTTTTAAATTCGTTAAACTGACAATATCCTTTTTTGTTTCCCATATCCTCTAAGCCTTAATAGATTTTTCGTCTTTTTCCTTTCCATCTTTACGGTTTAAAGTGACGGCTAGCTCTCCGATATCTAGTTTATCAAATTCCTGCTCGTAAATTTGGCTTACTTGATCTTCTAAATACTTCGGCTTTCCGTCTGTTCCGCCGGTAGGGTTTTCTAATGTTCTCCGGCGTAAAACTCTGACAATAAATTTCTCCTCCATAAATTTTATGTTAATTATTAATTATTTCTACCTCTACGCGAGGATTTGCTCTATCCATTTCTCCGGTTCGATATCTTGTTTCCTGAATATAGTTATCGTTGTCATCGGCTATGCATCCGTAAAAAGTTAAGGCATCGCAGAAAAACTTCTCGTGAATTGATAAAACATTTGACCGGTCCACTCTACGCTTGCTTCCCCAATAGAGCGTAAAGATTAAAGTTATCTTCCCTGTAAATTTTAGACTTTTTAAAGTATCTTCCATACATTCTTTGTAAACTTCTTTGATTTGATTGCTGACAAAAAATTTCCAGTTGCGATAATAATTTAAATTTAAGGTGCATTTCTTGGCCGGCTTAGTCTTTCTGGGGAGATAGACCGCTAGCGGAAGTTTGATTATCATAGTTCTTTAAAATTATTACTGCATAATATTTTAATATCTGCTCTGATTCTTTCCTCTGACCAATCCCACCATTTTAGCTCAAGCAATTTCTCTATCATTTTATCGTCAAATCTCTTGCCTATAATTCTAGCAGGATTTCCGGCTACTACCGCATAGGGCGGAACATCCTTAGTCACTACCGCGCGCGCTCCTATTACCGCGCCATCGCCTATATTTACTCCCGATAAAATAGTCGCCCCATAGCATATCCACACGTCATTGCCTATTATCACATCGCCCTTGCTTCTTTCGCATTCTGGTATTTCGGCAGCTTCTGGCCAATCTCCTGGAAACGCAGGGAATGGATATGTCGTTATCCAATCTTTGCGATGTTCCCGGCCGAGAAGAATGACGACTTGATCAGATATCGAGCAGAATTTACCGATAATTAAATTGCCGGCGTTGTTCCCCTTGATTATTGTCGGGTGGCCGTATGTATATTTACCTATTTCCATAATTAAATTATTAATCCTTTTTAATATTTCGCCAATAATTTAAAATGGAACATAAGATTTCTGATTGTTTCAATTTTTTGCCAGAGGGAATTAAAAGAGGATTTTCGCTCTCTTTTTCTAAGCACTCCCTAATAATTTTTTCTTCGTCCTGCGAAACAGTAAAGACAATAGTTCTTTTATTAATAGTTTCTTCTGCCTTGTCTTGAAAAATGTTAACCAATTCGTCATCAGAAAATCCTATAAGTTTCAAAAAGTCTTGGTCAAAATTTAATAATTTGTTTAAATCCCAATCGCCAGAATTTTTATTAAGCCTGATATTCAATTCCTTTTCTTCTTCCTCGCTTAACTGTCTACTTGGAACGCGGACATCTATCTCCTCTATCCCGATTTCGGCTAAAACTTTTATTCTCTGATGGCCGCCAATTATTCGATTATCTAAATTAATAATAATCGGGTCTGCCAAATTAAACTTTTCAAGACTATTCTTAATCTGCTCTTTCTGCTCGTCTGATAATTTTCTTGGATTATAATCAGCCGGTATTAATTCAGATACTTTTCTGACTTCATTTTTCCAAATTATATTTTTTTCCATATAATTAAAAAGGAAAATTACTTACATCTATGGCATTCTCGATTTCTTCTTCTGGGAAGTCTATCGGTGCTTCCTGCGTTGCTTGCTCTGGCTCTTTCGGTTTTTGTTCTGGTGTCTTTGCTGCTGGTGTCAAAAATTCAAAATTATTTACTATCACCTCGGTCGCGTATCTCTTTACTCCGTCTTGCCCGGTCCAATCTCTCGTCTGCAATTCTCCCTCGATCATAACCTTGCTGCCCTTTTTTAGATATTTGGCAAAAACTTCTGCCAATTTACCCCAGACGACAAAATTATGGAACGACACTTTTTGCTGTTTCTGGCCTTTGTCGTCTGTCCATGTTTTATTTGTCGCTATCGCTCCGGTGGCAACCGACTTTCCGCTTGGGATAGTTCTTAATTCTATGTCGCGCGCTAGGTTGCCAATCAATGTTGCTCTATTCATATGTTTTGACGATTGTTAAATTCATTAACTTGTTTTTAAAACTAATCCTTTTTTCTAATTGAGTCTGCTTAAAACAAAACAAACTTTTTATTCTTGCCAGATAACCAAAAATAGTTATCGGCGGAATAAAAAGTAAGGCGTGGTTTTTCACTCTTGTTCTTACAATTTTTAAAATTTTGTTGTTGCCGTTGTGGTTAATCCAGCGGCGATGTTTAATCATTTTTTTTGTCATATTTGTATAATAATATTATATCATTTGTGAAGTTCTTTATCAAGGACTTTTCCCCAAATTTTAGCGATATTTTCCATACTGTATTGCTCTATCATAAACGGCCTAATTTCCTTAACATTTTTCTCCCTTAAATCAGGATTTCTAAATTTTATCAGGTCGCTTAACCAGCCTTTTTCGTCATTTACAAGTCTATCTATACATGGAAGTCCTAAAATATAAGCCATTACAGTTTTATTGTTGCTCTTTACGGCGTATCCTGGCATATCTAGGCGAGGATTTAGCACGATGTTTCCCTGTCTGACATGGTCATTGACCGTATCAACTCCCCAGATTATAAATTTAACCCCTATTTTTTGGCTCTCTACCTGCCCTCTAGCGCGTTCATCAGCAATAATGGTTAATGTATCGCCTTTTCCTGTAATGCGCTCAAGGGTGGGCAAAATAGCCTTTAGGCTGGCGATTGTTCCAGAGTTCCCATACCAGATATAATGCATTGGCTCAACTTTATTAATCGGTAATACTTTTATTTCGTTTCCCTGTTGAAAATAATGCACCTGGCCGTAATAATCAAGATCGTGGCCGTCTGGTATTTTATAGCATATTTTATCGGGAAAATTCTTTTGCACCCATTTCTTTATTTGGTTAGTTGAGGCTATAACAAAGTCCATTCGTTCAATCATTGCTTTTAGCTCATCTTCTCGATGCAACCACTCGGCATCGCATAAATCTAGGGATAATTTAATATCAGGGTTAATCTCTTTCGCAATTTTAGCTACTTCCTGAAATTTAGAGTTATAACATTTTTGAAAAATTACTAAATCATAAACTGATAACTTCGCACCCGTATCTTCGGGAGCCATCATACTAGCTCCAATATATTTTGCTGGCCACTCTGCCCGGATTCGCGCGCTGGCAGAATACCGCAGATGCGGACACTGGATATAAAACGGAACAAATAAAATCCTCTTATTCTCTAATTTTTTCATAATACATTTTTTTATTGATTTGAAGTTCTTCGTCTTTCTGCGACCTCGGTCTATTAAGCGCATTGTGGTCGTGATAAATAATTGCCGTATATAAAAATTCAAACTTAATTCCTTTCTTATCTAACAACCAAGCAAAATGCCTATCCTCTAAGCCATAACCGACAAACTCCTCGTCAAATCTGACATCGTTTAAATCATCTTTCCAAATGGCAAATGACCCGGATGAAAAATGATGCCAGATAAAATTATTATCTTTTGCCCTCTGCCAATAAAGTTGAGGCCGGCCATCTTCCAAGTCTTTTTCCGGGTCAAAATTATCGACATTTTTCTTTAAACTTTCAGGCAGACTGCTTCTATACCCAACCGAGCAATATCCTATTTTAGTTTTTTTGTATTGCTCTATTAATTTAGGATGTGGCAAGCAGTCGTCATCGGCAAAAATAAGTAAATCACCTGTCGCAGCGTTAATCCCAAGATTTCTTGCTTTGGCCGGAGTCGCCGAATTATAACTTTTGGTATTGACATACTTCTGAATATGTCCGCACTTCAAAAAACTTTCGGCCATTATGTTTGTGCTATCGCCAGAGCCATCATCGGCAACCACTATTTCGATGTCATCGTCCTTATTTAATATTTTTTGAGAGTTAATTAAGCCAATATGATAGGCCAGGCTGTCGGCTCTATTATAAGTTAAAATGATATAAGAGATTTTCATTTTATTTTATTTCTTTAATCGTTGCCGTAGATTTTCTAGGATTTCCAATTACGATATTAGTAATTATTTTATATTTACATCCTGATTTTAAAACTGGATATGGCTTTTCAAATTCCACCTTACTCAATAATATTCCATCTTCACAAAACGAGTAAATTGCATGATCTTTAGCCATATTATTTTAAAATATAAAGTATTAACGATAATAAAGATGCATCTAAAATTAATGCAAAAAAAATTAAAAATAATCCTGCCGACCAATCCCACTGCCAAAGATTGCAATCAAATTCTTCACCTCTCCTAAAACTACCTATTAAAGCTAAAATGATAAACATATTATTTCTTTTTATGGCAAACTCCAACAATGAAGATGCCGCGTTTATTTAAGCCCTCTAAATTTCCTTTTACTCGTTCGTAGTTAACCAGTTCTATACCCTCTTGGATATATAATTCCTCGTGATCGAAGTATTTAGTTATCAGCTCATAAGCTTCTAAAAATGTGTAAACTACTTTATGATATTTGCTCGGGTTGCAAAGAGGGATTGAATAGACGAATCTGCCATCATCTTTTAAGCAATCTTTAATACCCTGTAAAAATAAATTAGGGTCATTAAGGTGTTCTATCGTTTCAAAACTGGTTATTAAGTTGAATTTAGAGTTTTCTATTAATTCAAAATCACTTAAATGACCAAATAATTTTTTATCTAATTGTTCATTTTCAAAATTAATTTTATAAATAGTTCCTATCATTCGTTCTTCATTATTCAGAAGTTCAATAGTAAAATCTACGGCCTCCTGGCTAACATCTGCTCCTGATAAATTCGCTCCCAACATCCCCATAACTTTAAGCCCATATCCCGATCCGCAAGCGACATCTAAAATACGGCCGACTTTGGCATATCTGGTCGCAAAGGCATAACGGATTAAATGCTCGGACATTGTTTGCGCGTGACAAGTTTTGTTAGGGACGCAACGTTCCCCAGTAAAAGTTAAATCGTTAATCATATATTTTTATTTAAGAATTCTTCTAATTGTTCTTTGGTATTATTTAATTTACCATATCTTTGATGAAATTCTAGATGTGATTCCTCTGATAAGGTGATTCCGTTATCAATAGCAAATCTAAGTTCGGGATATTGAGCGAAATTTTGAATATGATGAGTTCGTAATTTTTTACCTCTTATTCCTGTTTTCTGGCAAGTCCAATTGTCGCGTGCTAGAACTGAATTTCTCCATAATTCATATTCTATCGATGTTCTGATTTTTATATTTTCAGGAGTGATACCGCCTTTCCAGTTAGGATGTTTTTTTCCTTTAAACGCTTTACTTATTTTCTTTTTTGTAATATCTGTATGATGTTTCCCTTTTATCCACGGAGTATTACCCATATGTGATAAACTCATCCTTTCTCTTGCTGTTTCTGAAAAATATCTACCTCTACTTGATTTACCAATTTTAACCCTAGCCGATTTTGAAACAGAATGCCCCATTAATGCTTTTCGTATTTTATCTGATCTCGCTACTGGATTTGTGAAGACTCCTTTGGGCATATGTTATATTTATTATTAAACCTTTCTCTATTACGAGCTTTATAAAAACCCGCGTCTGGTATTGTATTCAAAGTTTTTGATTCGTAGTGATGTATCAGAATATTATTGACCGACATCGCAGGATGTCCTGCTTTTTTTAATCTTTCCCACAAATCAGTATCTTCATACCACAACATCCCGAATTGCTCGTCTATAAAAAAACCCTCCTTAGGTTTTTCTAACTTAGGCATTGTTTCGCGCCTAAACATAAAGAAAAATCCTTTGCCACCGGATACTATCTGTTCGGGGATAAAACGCTGTTTAAGTTCAAGCTCGTGCCAATTATCTGGCATTGTTAATCTGGTAAAGGCCGGGCTTAAACACCATATTTCAGGGTGCGCTTCCATTACGGCGAGCATTCTTTCTAAACAATCGTTCCCGATTAAAATGTCGTTATTTAAAATTGCTATAATTTCTCCCCTTGAGTCCTTTATCCCAATATTCCAAGCCTTTGCAACACCGAGATTTTCTCCATTTCTGATTATTCTTATTTCTCTATGAATTTTATTATAAAAATCTTCATTACTGTCATCAAGTTTTTCCAGCCAATCAAAATACTCCTGCATTCCTGGCTCGGTGCTTCCATTGTCGACAATAACTATTTCATAATCAATCTTTGTCGTCTGCTGAATAAGACCGATTATTTTCTGGGTGAAAAAAAGGTTGTTAAAAACTGGCAAAATTATACTAATCATATTTGGGCGTGAGTTCAATTTTGTAATTTACAAAAAGGAATTTCATTTGATTAATTCTTCAACTACATTTACAACGACTCCATTGCCGCATAATTTATAGCGCTGGGAGTCGGATATTTCTTTTGCGTTACCTATTTGTCCAGGGCATATTGAGTCCTCCATAAAATCACCAATCGCTGTCCATCCGTCAGGGAGCCCCATTAATCTTTCGCATTCCGTGGGAGTTAAGCGGCGAATACGAGTGTCTTGAATTGTGTGTTGTTGCATTCCAGTGTCCAGGGTATTTGCTATTCCGTGGCCGAATCGGCCACGGCGTGTCTTGCTATCTATAACGGATAAATTAATACTGTCGCCCGGTTCTGCGATGGCATATCCTTGTTTAGTGGCTTCGGGCACCATGATTTTAATGTCATCTTTATCACTTAGTCTTCGGGATGGTGCCACCATCCCGACTTTCCATGGTTCAGTGCTACGACCTCTAATTATAGCAATCTTTGTCATTACACCCCCCCCCTGTTCCTGTTGGAGTGGTTGGAGCAATTCCTTCGGGACAGTAGACTCGTCTAATGGATTCATTTCGTTTGAGCCAAGTTTCTGAATTAAGTTCTCCGACAACTTTGATTTTATTTTCATCGTCTGTTCCTCGCTCAAAAAATACTTCTCTTGGACATCCGTCTCTAAAACCGACGACAAAGATACGCTCTCGGTTTTGAGGGACACCGAAGTCTTTGGCGTTGAGAACTTGCCACCAGAGAGAATACCCTGCTTCGGCCATTTCATTGAGGACTGCTGAAAAATCGAATCCTCTATTGCTAGACAAAGCCCCTTTAACATTCTCCCAGATAAAATATTTAGGTCTTTTTTCCATGACTGCTCGCATGTATTCATAAAAGAGTCCACTCCTAGACCCATGCAGGCCAGCGCGCTTGCCAGCGATTGATAAATCCTGACACGGGCTTCCGCCTGTAAGCAAATCAAAGTCGGGAATTTTAGACCAGTCGATTTTTGTAATGTCACCATAGTTTTTAATTTTAGGCCAGTGATATTTAAGAACCGCTGACGCGTATTTGTCGATTTCACTGAATCCGATTGTTTCAAAAGTATCCCCCAATCCTGCCTTTGCGTTAAGGTCCAGCCTGCGCGGTTGCTCGCTGGTTGTATCCTTTGTTTTAGATTGCTGTTTTTCTGACTGAAGTATATTTTGTAATGCGAGTGAAAATCCGCCATAGCCACTAAATAAATCAAAATGAGTTAATTTCATATTCGTTTAATTTTTCTGCTAAATGTTCCAAGCGTTCTTTCTAAGATTGACTTCCAGTGCCTATTTTCGTGTGCGCCGGGAATTAAATAAACCAAATCTTCAATCTGCTGTTTTAATTCCTTGACCTCGCGGCCGATAATTTTACCCTCTAAAGTTTGGCGGATTAATTCCTGCCAGTCGTTTCTAAATCTTTCTGGACTAAAATAGTGCATCGCGGTTTTTCTTCCCTCTAAACCAATCTTGCGCGCTTTTTCGGGATTACGTCTTAACCATTTTAATATCTCAACGGCTTCTTCCACACTATCACCTGATATTAAAAATCCGTTTTTACCATTAACGATATATTCATCCCAATCATGATAAGGCGTGCTGACGACTACACATCCGGCAAGCATCGCTTCGGTCCGGGAGCGCGGCATTGGGCTGTGTCGTGTCGGATTAAAGCAAATTAGGCTCTCGGCCAGATATTTCCGATATTCTTCGTAGCTTCTGCACCTTATTTCCTGGCCGATATGAACAATGCCAATTTGTTCTTTTACTTTTTTAAAAAAATCTCTGTTATGATATTCGCGCCAGCCATCTTTTAACGGATTATTCGCTTCTTCCCGGATTGTCGTAATTATTCTATTTTCCTTTTTTTCCACTGGCTTAAAATCTACCGCGCTTATTCCGTGAATAATACATTTCCCAAATCCCCATTCTTTCAAGGCTTCTCGGCTGTTAACGACCATTGTGTTGTCGCCAATCATTTTTCTCATTTCTTCTCTTAAATCTTCCGGGTCTTTATCTTGAAAGTGCGGCGTTCCGTGATTAATTACTATTTTAGGGATGTCTTGTATCTGCTCGTTCATCATCCGATAAGGCACGCCTTTATGGTCGCCATATAAGCATTGCTGATCAACATGTAAAATAGCAAAATCGTATGATCCTGGCTCATAGTGGTCAACAAAGAATAGGTTTTTAGGAACTGGCCGACTTTCTTCATTCCATTGTTTAATAGTATTTTTGATATAGTAAAAATTAAACTCCGGGAAAGCGTTAATAAGCGATGCCTGATGTCCAATATGCCAAGCATACCCAAATACGTTAAGCTTTTTCATATTATTTCAATTTTGATGGAAATTCTAAATTACAAGGCGGAACATAGACAAGGAATTTTCCATTGACTAATCCGACAGGATAAAGACCAAGTTCCCAAAGAGGAATGAGATTGATAAAATTTCCTTTCGGATATTTTTCTTTATATCCATCAAGATTAAGAGCAAGAATATCTGCTGCGCCCCATGCTGCGCCCCGTGCTGCTTCCCGTGCTGCTTCCCGTGCTGCTTCCCGTGCTGCGCCCCATGCTGCGCCCCGTGCTGCTTCCCATGCTGCTTCCCATGCTGCTTCCCGTGCTGCTTCCCATGCTGCTTCCCATGCTGCGCCCCGTGCTGCTTCCCATGCTGCGCCCCGTGCTGCTTCCCATGCTGCTTCCCATGCTGCGCCCCGTGCTGCTTCCCATGCTGCTTCCCAATCTTGCGGAGTTCTTAAATGTTTAAATTCAAGACTAGCCTTAACTCCAAAAGCTTCACAAGCTAATTTAACTTGGCTTTCTACCTCTCCACGATTGATATCCTTGGCCGGTTTAAACCAACTAATCTTTTTAATCCGAGAAATATAATCGTTCAAACTCTTCTCTACTTCTTTAGGAAATTTTTGATTGTAATTCATATTTTTAAAATTATTTCTTTTTGTTAGCGACGACTTCCCCAGTGATAATATCTTTCTTATCTTCTAAAATTATTAAAACTTCATCTGGCTTCTTTTCCGACAATTCATTTAGCCGGTCTTGAATAAATTGCTGATACTCGAAAGTCTGCTTAATATCCTGCTCGACAGTCAAAATAAGCGGAACTATCTTGTCGGCCTTAGCCGGATTTTCATCTAAAGCCTTTCTATTAAAATCGCGTGTCATGATAAACTCGGCGAGCTGATACTCTACATTAGCCAAAAGTTTCTTTGTTAGCTTGGTTATTTTTTCCACTGTCATTGTAATCATTTTTTTAAAATTAATTTTTCTAATTTAGAAATTTTTTCTTTTGCGCTATCAATTATTTCCTTTAATGTTCATACCGCATTTTTTATGGTTTCGTTATAAATCTTGAAAAAATACTCTACGCTATTTTTACCCAGCTCTTTGCAATCACTTAGGGCTGTCCGGGCGACTTGATTGTGATCGCGGAATGCTTTAAATACGCTGCTCGCTTTCTCTTGCCCATTAATGAAATACTTAATCGCATTAACTGCTTCGTCTTGCCATAAGCTAATCTTGCTCTTGGCCTGCTCTGGTAGCCCCATCCCCCTGTATAAATCTTTTAAGTTTGGCGAGCTTGGCTCGCTATTATTAATACTCTGTTCTACTCTACTCTCCTCTATACTGGCTAAGCCAGTGCTTAGCACATATTTTTTATTTTTGGTCAATACTAATTGTTTCTTTTCATTTTGATACTCTGTATCCTTAATTCTTCGATTATCAAGCCAATTATTAGTATTCCAGTCTGTTATAACAACAACACCGGTAGGGAAGCATATTAAAAAATCTTTTGATATTAATACCTTGATATCATCTTCTGCGCCGCCATGTATTCTCAAAACTTTTTTATATGATACAAACCCCTCATCATCAGCTTCCATGCCAAGTAAAAAGTATAATGCTTTAGTGGTCATTGGAAGATCCATAAATCTGTCTGTGTCTATAATTGCTCTGTCGAACATCCTCTTCTGTGCCATACTTTTATTTTTCTAAAAAAATTATTAATTGATTTCTATCGTTTTTTGTTTGACCAAATTTTTTATGAAATTCTTGATGTGATTTATCTGATAATGTTATACCGTTATTAATATCAAATCTCAATTTCTCATTATCTGAAAAATTTTCTACGTGGTGAGCTTGCAGTTTGACACCCCTTTTCCCCATCTTCTGGCAAGTCCAATTGTCGCGAGCAAAGACTGCTTCGCGCCAAAGACGAATTTCGAGAGATGTTCTTATTTTTTTATTTTTTGGAGTAATTCCATTTTTCCAATTATAGTGTCTATTTCCACTAACCTTTTTACTAATTTCTTTTTTTGCTGTTTGAGTTAAAGAATATCTGCCTGTTTCTGTATTAAAAAATATTTTTTCTCCTGTTATAAAATCTTCCCTCAATATTTTCATTTTTAGAGATTATTATAATAAAGATATCCACATTGTGAATATTACTATTTTTATTATACTACTTTATAAATCACTTGGCAAATAGCTTGATTTATCGGTCTGTTTTGCGCCCATCTTTCCGGCCGTCTGGAGTATCGGTTATCATTCTCTTGGCCGATTGTATCTTCTCATACAAGTCTTGGCGGAAGTTTTTTATCTTCCGATAAACCATATACTCGGTTGTCGCCTGCGCGTTAAGTTCGGCATCAGCTTTACTTTTTACGTTCTGGCGCATTTCCGACATTACTCTATAAAAATAACTTTCAAACTCCGCTTCCAATATTCCTAAGCGGCAAAGATTGCCGCTTAGCTTGTTCACCCATTCCAACGCCTGATTCGGTGTCACCATGTCCGGCGGTGTCGATCCCATCTCCTCCGTAATTTCTAGGATTGTATCGATCAGACCCATAGCTTGCGACTGTGCCGGGTTTAAATTTAAATTTGTCATACTGATATAAATAAATGTTTTGTAATTTTATTTCAAATTCTTTATCGAATGTCGCACGTTGATGGCATCTATGGCATAGCCAGACTGATGGGCTTAAAGCTCTCTGGCTTGCTCGCCAAAGATGGTGTTCCTCTAAGCCCACCGCCCAGCCTGTCGTTCCGCAGTAAAAACATTCATCGGGAAAACGCTGATATTTATTTTCCAGCATTTTGACTTTCCAATTCTTTAGCCGCTCTTTCTTCTTCTGCCCTTGCTTTGGCATCGTTAATTTCCGCTTCCGATTCCTCTGCTTTTTTGTCCTTTTTAGAGGTAGGCTTCTTTTCGCTTTCTTCAATCAAAATTTTATTACCGATTGAATTAACGACTGAAATAATCTCGTTTACTTTTTCAATGACAATTTCTTTAAATTGCCAATCCGCTAACTGCGCGGTATTTTTGCTTAATAAAGCAATAAGTTCTCCAATTCCCATATGGATTTATAATTAATTTCTTATCTCTACTTTTTTAATATTTAATAAGTCGATTATCGCCGCCGACATGTCACTTATTAATTTCACTTGCCGGCAAACTGCCTGGCTTTGCTCGTCATCAGCCATCATTAGGCTGGCATGTGTCGGAGCTAGAATCTCCCTTAAAGTTGCTAACAATACGTAGGTGTTAACATCAGCCGGAAAATCATTTAAAGTTTCCTGAATAATTTTTATTGCCTAGTTAATCTTGTCCATTTTCGCCCTCCTTTCTATCGCGATTAATGCTTTTTTCGATTTCAGCTTTATCGTGTCTTAATTTTCTGATAGCACTTTCGTGGCCAATAATTTTAACATCGATTTTTCTAATTTCATTGCGCAAAATTTGGTCTGCTTTGTTCCACATAATTTTAAATTTTAAATTCTCCGACTTTTTTATATAAAACCACTTTTGTTTCTTCCCTTTTAATATAAAAGTCTTGCCAGTTTTCTTTAGTATAGCCATTATCAGCTAAAAACTTCTGATATTTTTTTCCCTTTTCAAGTCTTTCGTTTTCCGCTTTTTCTTTGGCTATCTGGTCCGATTCCTTTTTTTGCTTCCTGTTTTTTTTGTCAATGCGTTCTTGGTCTTTTCTCTTTTGGTCGTCAATCAATTTCTGGCGATCACGTTTGGCCTTATCTTTTTCTTTTTGGATAGCTCTTTTCTTTTCTTCTTCAGCTTCCTTTTTAGCATTGGCGGCTGCTTCCTTGCGCGCATTAGCTAAATCTTTCTGGCGTTTATCTTCATTACGCTTATTTTCGGCATCTATTTTAGCTTGTTTTTCTTCTAAGTGCGCCATTTTCTTATCGATAAAAAACTCGGCAAATTTCTTATCGTCCATATCTAAAATTTCATCATCAGTCATAACCATTTCAATACTTGACAGCTTTTCTTTTCTTTCCGGCAAAATAGCTAATCTTTCCTCGCGCTTTCTGGCATCATCGATTTCCTTTATTTTATCGTCTAGTGGTTGTTCTACTTCGGAAATTATTTTTAACAAATCTTTTTCCACCTCAATAATTGCCTTTTGAAATTTAATTGCCCCATCACGCTCGGCTTTTAAATCTTTGACTAAATCAGTCCGTTTTGATTGAAGAACTTTTTTATTTTCTTTCATTAACTCGTATCCGGTCGCGCCGGTCGCACTTGCGACAGTTGCTTTCACGTTCTCCACTAATGCGGAGATTTCCGCTTTTAGCGGATCAAATTTTGAGATTGATAGCTCATTCATAAGTTTATAATTAAAAATTATCTAAAATACAGAACACTACACCAAGAATTATCCCACAAACACCTAAGCCAATAATTATCAAAATTATCGCCACTAACCAATCTACTGTTCCCCATGGAATAATGTTTATTTGCCCATTACAGATATTAATTAATTTACTGTTGCCAAAATTACTAACTGTTTTTAAGCATTGCTCTAATGTTTGAGAATCTAAATTTAAGTTAACGTTCTCCATAGATTTAATTTTTATTAATAATTTTCTTAATTGCTTTTATCTTTTCCTCGCCCATTTCAAGGCCGATTAAAAGTTTTTTAAATTTGTCTGGATCGGGATATATCCTGTAAATAAAAATTGATTCGGGGTAATTAGGATTATAGGCTACGAAGTCGCACCACTTTCGGCCGGTTATTAGTAAGAGCATCTGCATTTGCCAGATATATTTACTCTCAATTACTTTTTCCTTATAAAGCAGGTATAAAAAATAGACTTCATCTTTCGGGCATTTAATCTCTATTAGTCCATCTTCCCCTACCAATCTATCGGGGCTGCAACCGGAATATTCCGAGTATTCAATAAACCCAATCTTTCTAACCTCAAACTCGTTATTAAAACTATAAATTGAAGCTGCCTGGTCCTCAAGCTCATTCCCTCTGTCAGTATCTCCGTTAGAAAAATGTTCTTTATCTGCTCGCGAGTAAAACTCGGACATTAAGGATATTATGTAAGTTTCCAGTCCTTTGCCATTGTTTCCTATCTCTTGGCCGTGGGATGCCGTCATTTTCCCCTTACGCATGATAAACCATTCTTCCGAGCCTTGTTCTAAATCGTAATGATATATTGGATACATATTAGTCCATTAATTTAGATGATCCAATAAACGCTTCGTAGATTTTCTTTACTTCCGGGCTGTTTGTCTTTGGAAATTCTTTTAAGGAATACCCAGTGACATCGTTTATCATTGCTAATCCCTCGCTCATTTTCTTCGCGCCTTTATGGATTAATACCGTCTTTAATTTGTCGAGATAGTTGGTTGTGTCTTTTACTTCTTTATCTTTTGGAAGAGCCGCTTCATTGTCATCATCTCCTGTTAAAATTCCGAAAACATTACAAAAAGCATAACGCTTGGCAAACGTTATGGCTGCGGCAGTCACTTGAGAATCGGACATTATTTTAGTTTTGTTTCCGAGAGGAACTTCCATGCTTGACGGCTCTGAATGCCCGGACTGATGTTTGGCGGTGCAAGTCGCTTTGACTTTATTGTCGCTAGTTTCTGTTTGAATAGAATAGCTAAATCCGTGCTTTAATAAAAGCGGCTTGACTTGCGATACGATTGATTCAAGAGGAGCATAACTATAAGCAACTTTCTCCTCTTTAGTTTCAACTGACTTAGTTTTTTTAATAACCGGGCATTCAGATTGGAACGCGGCCATCGCCCGATCGAATTCTTCTTTAGCGTGTTCCTCTTTTAGGGATTTACGCATAGCAAGCAAACGTTCCATTGTGCCAACGTCTGCCTTGCTAGCAATAGCTTGAGAGATTAAATTTTCGGCATTAAATCCAACAGATTTTTCTTCAATTTTTGCGATAGCTTTGGATGTAGTTTTTCTCTCTTTTTTTACTTCCGTCACTTCTCCGTCAATGACTTCTTTTTGAGCCTTAGTCGCAGGCTTTGTCCGTGATTTTTTCATTTTATTTGTTTTAAATAGTTATCCCCAATGATATTTTTATTATATCAAATATAAAGTTAAACAGCAAGTCCTATTTTATTTTGATATTACGCCATTTTCTGGCCGTAATTTTGAGCTTATCTTTTTTGGCCAATTTCTTAATAAAATAGGCAGCGGCCTGACTGCTCATTTTGAATCTGTCCGCGATCTCTTGTCTTGTAGGCGAATACTTATTGTCATCTATGTAGCCATAGATAAACGCCAATATTTCGCTCTCTTTTTCTGTTATTGGTAAAAAATTACTCATACTTATTCTTAAATTATTAATTATTCAGCGTATAGATAAACCGCGTATCCGTCACCCGGCGTTCTTTCTCCTTTACTGCAATCTTTGTCCTGTATTTCTTGATTGCATTTAAGCCATGCGCTAGTCTTGCTTCCGCAACACTTTATAACGTGTCCAACTGGCTTTTGAATGATCCGTTCGACAATAATGTCGTTTCCCTTTACTGCTTCATGATTATTATTTTCTAATTGACTAATTCTTGCTTCCAACGATTTTAATTGTAAATTATATTGCTCGGCGGCTATCCTTTCAACTATCGCCTTATCAGGGTAGTAATTGTATAAATCTGGGTTTTCTTTCCAGCCGTATTTTTTTGCCCAATTATCCAGTTTGGCGTTATTAGTTGGATCTCCTGGAAATGCCTTTTGTAAATCTGGTCGCCTATTCCATAAGTTAACGAGCGCACTATCGAAATAAAACGCCGAAGTCGGAATTGCTAGCGTGATAAATATTAAGATTGAAATAATTAATTTTTTCATAGACTATTGTTTTAATATTAAAATTTTTTCCCATTTATTAACATTCTCAAAGCGTTCTTCGCAGCGTTTCTTAATTGTTATATTATCCAAGTCCATTCCAACTTTTAACAAATTGCGCCATCTCTCATAATTTCTAAAGCTAGGCACTAAATCGGTCTTTGCCCACGAGCCATCTTCAAGCTTAAATTCCACTCGGATATATGATCCGCGATTCCTGCTATACTCTATCGGATGAATTTTTGAAATAGTCGCGCGCATATTAATTAACTTCTTCTATTGATACATTTATTAAACCTAGACCTTTATCGGCTATCTGCTCAAAGGCGTGGCTCGACATATCGACTAATCGCTCGATACACGTTCCCGGCTCGTCAATTTTATATTTATAGCGATCTTCGCAACTCATCGGACCATGATCATTCACATAGCACACAACGCTTTTTCCGTTTTCAAGGTTGGTTGCTTTCATTTTTCCGTATCGATTCCAACCTCTTGTCGCGCAAGTATCATGACTTTTACTCCACTCATTCCCCGGAGTATCGTCATCCAGACTGTAATCATACCAACTGGCGACCCCTGTGGCTGTCATTTTGAGGGCTGACGGCGTTATTTCGGCTTTAGGCGATAATTCTACAATTTCTACTGCTTTGACCGCTAACGGCTCAAATTTGGCCGAATTTGCCCATACAAGAGCGAGGATAATCAAGATTATGAGGAATATTGTTATCCATAGGCTTTCGGGAACAGTTTTGTCAAAGAAACTAGCCTTTTTATTGGCCTTACTCCACCCTACATTTTTTATTAGCATATTTTTGTTTAGTAAACCTTTTATGAAAACTTTTTAATTCGTTTATTGTTCGGAATATTTTATAAGCCCAGCAACCTTGATAGATACAGTATTTTATTGCTTTGCGCCAAGGGATCTGTTCTTTATAATGCTTGCAGTAATAAAACATATTAATCTTCGTTATCTCTTTCAATATCGTATGGCTCTACCATTTGGCAGACAGGATAATCAGGACACATCTCGCATTCTCCGCAGTCGTTAATGTAGTCTTTTTCAGTTGGGCAATATTTCATAAAATAAAGTTTAGTTTTAATCTTGATTTAATCATAACAAATTTAAAGTCTTTTGTCTAGTCTTTTATCAAGTTTTAATAAATCTATAATTATGCTAATTTTGGCTAAATAAAAAATACATCTGAAAAGTTTTCCCCAGATGTATTTTTGAAATATAATTTTTTACGTTGTGTAATCTGTTGGCAGGTCAATCTCTTTTTCTTTTTCAATTTCCTTATCAAGTTGATAAACTTTGTTGAAAATATCATTTTTAACCGGCTTAATAGTCAAGATAATTTTATCAATTAAATATTCGTATTCCGTAATTACCATTTCTTCATCGAATAACTGATCATTAAATCCCTCAATATTGACTGTATCCCCTACCTCAATGCTTTCTATGTTATAACCAAAATTATTTTCATTATTATCAAAGACAGTTAACTTAACGGAAATGTCCGGGATATTATAGGCATCTAAAATGCTCTGCGCATAATTATCCATAGTGGTAGTATCTCCGAAATTTCTATCAGTTTCTTTATAAACCCTGCGCCCATATTGCCCCTGCGAATAAACATCGCTATATTTTTTATAAACTCCAGCAACCTGTCCGTCAAACAACAAGACTTCGTTGATTATATTTTCCATGTTCTTGTCGCTCTTTATCTCCTCGAAGTGCTTGCCGTAGTAAAATTTGTGAACTGCACTTGTCGCCTTTAATTTAAAATGAAATATATTATTGCTATCTAAATACCAATACCACCCGGCCGGAGCAAGCCGTCTGGCTGTTTCTATGGCATCAAAATACGTCATGGCTTGAAAAGTATAACTAGCATTCTGGCCGACAGTATCAATTACACCGCCATAAATCAAAACGTCAGGGATAGACGTTTCAGCTAAATAACGAGTAAATATATTTTGAACAATAGTGCCAATATCGACTGCCGACTCTACTATCGTGGTAGTCGTTCCATTTTTATAAACGTCTTGACTTAATTTAGCATGATAACCCAATAATGAAACTCTTACACCTTGCCGGCCATCTTCTATATATGGTTGATAAGAAGAAATAAAACCACTATAAATTATCGCATCATTTGAGTCTTTATCACTAACATGTATTTCTACTCGATTGTTTAATCTGACATCATTATTCTCGCCAAAGTCATCAAATTGTCGCGGCAGAGTGATAACACATTCCCCATATCCGCCATTTATACTTTTAACAAAATGCTCGAACTTAGCATCGTTCCACGATTCGGTTAATAATACCCCTGCCGGAGTATAAGTTTTATAAAATATTTTCTTTTTTGGTCCGATCATAGAAAGCGCGGATAATAATTAATGACTGTGGCAACTGAAAAAGCCGCTTGTGAACCGCCAAAATATAAAGCAAATGCTAAATCACTGCTATAATTATTTGTCCATGTCGCACCGCTATCATCACTTGTAGCATAATTTCCTTTAGCATATAAATTGCCGGAAACTTCTCTAACCATATATTGGTTAGATCCATCGCCTGCGGTCGTCTTAAAAACTATCCAATATCTCGTATTGGCGTTTAAAGTGAAATTAGCAGCCGCAGTCAAAACAACCGGACTATCAACAGAAGCGGCCGGGCAAGTAAATGTTGCTATCGGCGTTCCGTCTGGCTCTCCGTTATTATCACCTTCAATCGTTATTGTCAGCGCATTCGGTGGCGTGCCATCTTTAGTTAAATAAACCTGTAATTTTCTATAAGTAGCATCAGTATGCCTTACCATGAAACTCTGGGCGCGCTGATAAATGTCGTAAATAAATCTTTCTGTATATGATCCGCTAATTATTCCATCTTCTGCCAGCAGTGACCCGAAGTTTATTCTTACACTATTATCTCCCTGAACAAATCGGGGAAACGTGCCATAGTAAGGAACTTCAACGCCGTTCTTTTTTACTGTCTTATTTTCGCAGTCTATCTCTAAGGTATCGATATTTACAAATGCACTTGTCACAATCAAATAATCATCAAAAGTTAATGGACTATCGAAATTTCTAACTTTTACGCCAGCTATTCCCCCGGCAGTAGTAAAGACTAAATTAAATATCGGCTTTTGGTCGGTGCTTCCATCGGCAACCGAGAGAGTAGCGGAATAATCGCCTGATAAAGTATTATTATATAATTCCGTTAATGAAGTTTTTTTACCAATGCCGTCTGACACTAAAAATTCCGCCACGTAAGGACAATGGGAAATATGAAAAAAATCTCTTTCTTCCATGCTTACCGCCCGACAAGTAGCAACGTATCTCCGCAAAGTTCCGCCGTTTGGTGTAATGTCTAAATTCTTCTCTTTACCAGCTAATAGTTTTTTTAAAGTATCTATTTTCCCTTGTAAATCGGCCGCGCTAGATCCAACTAAAACGCCGGAGATTGTTATTATTTTTGAAGCTAAATGTGTATTTACTATAATTTCTCCGTCATCTTTAGCCTTAGGAATGCTATCAATTTCACGATTAAAACTATCCGCGCGCGCATAGCGCACGACATATGTAGAGTTAATCAGCTCTGTATTATCAAATTTTATGCTTTCGGCCATATTATTTTATTCCTTGATAAGTTAATCTCATTTCCCGGCTAAGTGCATCTTTAATTTTTTTTATCACCGAATCGTCTGTAATAGTTGAATTATTAAAATTTATTATTACAGATGCGCCACCTTTATTCGGAGGGATGATAGTTTCTCCTCCATGGACCATTGCTATTTGCGGCGCACCTTTCGGACCAGGCACAACGCCGCCCTCGGCAAATCCCAATAGTTGAAATCCAGATTTACCTCCGCTTATTTTTGCCGGGTCAGATTTTCCAGTTATCCTGGTCATGATAGACGACTTATTTCCTAAACCTATCATTTCTAAAAATGTAGGCGGTTTAGTTATGTCTGACTGTAATTGCATTCCCTCTTTAATTTGCTTGTCTAATTTTGATGTATCCTTGCCAGCCTTTTTCATTTCATTCCTAAGATTGACAAGCTTTTTAGTAGCTACATCTATATCTCCGGCCGCTTCGGTTATTTTTGTCACGTTGGTCGCATTCAATAATTCAATCATTCCTTTTAAGCCATCATTGATGTGCGGCAGAACTTCATTACCTAATTCTATCAAGATTACATTTACGTTATTTTTAAAAGTTTGCATTTGTATGGCAGTTGTTTCCGCGGCAACGCCAAATTCTTTTTCTAAAGATGTATTGTTTTTCCAGCCAGTTTCAGAGGTAGTTAAATTAGTATTTAATTGATCTAAATTTCCAGTTAGTTTTGTCATTACTTTTCCACCGATTTGACCGAAAATATCCATTGCCGCGATATTTTTATCGGTAGCCGATGGTATTTTTTCTAATCCTCTAATAACATCACTAATTGCTCCGAGCGCATTTTCATCTAATCTTTTTTTAAATTCAGCGGTAGAAATTCCGGCAGTCTTAGCGGCATCATCAAGATGTTTCTGCATAAATACAATGGCCGAGCTTACGCGCGTGCCGGCATCAGAACCATCCTCACCCATTGATACTAAAGTTGCGCCCAAAGCCGATGCCTGCGCCGCGCTTATTCCCATTGTTTTTGCCGAGCCACCTACGTTCTCAATAAATTTTGATATTTCCATGGCGTTAGCCGCGGTTGTATTTGATAACTCATTCCAAGTAGACAATAAATTCTCGGATTCTTTAGTTGTTAATTTAAAAACATTTTGCGCTTTAGCAACCACTAATGCTATTTGTTCGGCTCCGCCAGCAAATTCAGGAAGCGCGATTGTCGCCTTACCAATAATTTCCGTAAAATCTTTTATATTTTGAGTTCCTACAATACCCAACTGCCCGGCCACGCCAGCAATATCAGCTAATGCATCCGTTGAAATCGGCAACGTCTTGCTCATATTCAAAAGCTCATCTCCAAATTTTTTTGTTTCTTCGGTAGTAAATCCGGTAGTCTTTCTGACTTCCGACATTTTAGTTTCAAAATTGATGGCTCCTCTTACCGCATCTACCCCAAGATTGACGGCTAATCCACCAGCGGCTAACCCTAAACCTTGAACTGCTAAAGCAGCTGTTTTCCCAGCAGACATACTTCTTCCTGCCTGATTATTAAAATCATTCAGGACTTGAGAGGCCTGATTTTTAGCTTTGACAACTATGGTTAAAACGCTATCTTGTATCGCCATTTTTTTCTTTTTGCCATATCATATAAGATTTTTCAATATTCATTATTTTTAATATTGATCTTATGAAATGGTATGAGCTATTTAAAATATCTTTTTCAGTCCATCCAAATTTTTCGCACAATTTATAAATTATATATTCTGGCGGTATATCATCCGATGTTCCCTCTAAAATCTGTATCAAATTTAGGTCATTTAAGTTTTTTTTTCAGCCAGGAGCTTATTTACCTCCGAAATTAAGTGATTTCCATCGGCGAAACTTAAATTTTTGACAATCTCGGCCGAGATAGGAAGTTTATCTCCTTTTTCGTCTACAAAATCCCAGTCCTTGATTAAAACAGATGCTAATTCTAATTTAGCATCATTTTCATCCGGGAGATTCTTTTCTTGAACTTTAATAATTTGCCCATAAGTAAATTTGGTATAAACTTCTATTTTTGCTTTGCTTTCAGGCAATTCGATTGTTCTAGTTTCTTGTTTAAAAATTGGCATATTGGTGTTTATTATATAAAGGGGCTACTCGCGGCAACACCATTCCGCTTTCACCCCGATATAATGAATTAATTATAACTCGAACCGGCTACATCGTTTATTAGTTTGACATCCATTCCCTGTGAATCAGTAGCATCAAACTGCGGAGAATATGCGGCATCGAGATATATGATTTCTCCTGTCACTAACGGATTCGGAGCTTCTTTCATTTTTATGTTATTGATAGTGATTCTTAATTCGTTTTTATCAGTTCCTGAAATAATCGAACTAAAGAATCTAATCACTAAGGCGCGCTTTCTAAGAGAAACAAATCTCTCAAATTCCTTATAATCGCTAAACGATTTTTTAATACGAACATCCAAATCAACTGATTTTCTTACGAGAGCCGATGGATCTATTGATCCACTTCTTTTCGCTCCTCCATCATCCTCAAAGTCATGTAAAATTTCTACATTACTGCCCTGTTCTACTTTCACTTCCGCCGCCGCTAAAGCTGCGCTCGCATCATCTCCGAAGTAAAATTTAGTATTAGACCATTTAAACGGCTCTCCTAATGTTGGCACTAATGTTTGTTTCTTAATATAGCAATAATCTCCTGTGGTGAATGTTCCTGCTAAGGCAGATACTGTGACACCTGTGCCATTTACATTTACAGCCGATACTGCCTTTTCTTCATAAGTATCTGATGTTCCGCCTGTGACCTTAACAAATACTAGCGTATCGCCGGCTACAATGCCCTTATTTGGCGCGTCATCGTAGTCTGTGGCCAAAACTACCGCAGTAGTCGCCGCTGACGTTATAGGGGCAATACTGAACTGTCCAAGCGCACTGACAGTTAAATTTAACTTCATTGTGTTGTTTTCAAACAACGGAGCAATACGAGATATTTCTACCCCATAAAAACGATAGATTACATCTCCCTTTAAAATCTCGACTGTATACGATTTTGATACAGGAACGTCATTATCGACAGTAAAAGGATGAGTATTTACGCTTCCCGAAACTGTGGTTGTTCCTTTCTTTAAAATCATATTCAAGAAATGGGGAAGTGTCTTTGGCTCGGCCAAAATTTTCAAAACACCCTTATGCTCGCGCTGACCTTTAAAATTAAAGTAGCGAGCAAAACGATTTCCCATTATGGGATTATCCATATCAAGATTTAAACTCGTTGATAGGCTTTCTTCATACAATGGCACGATAATGGTTGGTCTGACCGGCGTGCCTTTTATTGTTTCCACGCCGATGGCCATATAGCCAACATTTGCGAGGGAGTCTTTTTTTGTAAAATCGGACATATTTTTTTAGTTAGTTTTACGAGCGATTATTTACGCTAATAAAATCTTTTATATTAATTGTTATCTCTGCTTCTTCTGTTATTAAATCACCGCGCTCGGTTATAAAGTATTCTATTGTGACTGATTGGTCGTTTATTGTATCGCCGAGCGTAAAGTATTTTCTAAGCACTCCCATAATCGAATTACTGACCCATACTCCGCTGCTGTCTACTCCCTCTATTATATCGGCCATTGTTCTTTGCGCACTCACTTCATTCGGATTTTTTCCCAGTTCGTCTTTTTTATTAAACACAAGCCTTATCAAATATGTTTTATCCGCTTCATCAAGTCCGGTCGCGCCCTGGTTAATGTTGCTTGATGTCTTACTAACGATTAATGCCGGCAAATTAGAAGCCGGGATAGTAAGTGGATCTCCGAAATAATAGGTCTTTATTCTCTTATCGGCTATATCCTTTAAATATTTTATTATTTTATCAGCTATAATCATACATTTTTATTAGCCATGTTTATTATTTGCTCTTGGAATAATTTGATTATCTTCTGCTTTCTGTTTTCGTCCAGTTTCATCATTATTCGTCTGGGAAGCTTTTTGCGCGGAAGATTGCTTTGATGGTATTTAAAGTAGTCAGTTTTATTTCCTACCTCCACCTGCTCTTTATCATTTTTAAAATAAAAGCTGTTGCGCATTTTCCCACTCCTTTGAAGTTTATGATAATACGGACCACCCGGCCACTTTTCTCCAATTATTGCGCCCTCGCTTTCAAATACATCGTTTGTAAAAAAACCCTGTAAATATTTCCCAACCCTTAATGTCGCCCATGACCAGTCTTTAACGCCGTCAGATAATCCCTTTATTCTTCTGTGCAGTTCTGTTTCGCCCTCAATATCAAATTGGATATCCATATTTTTACCATGATTTACCTAACTGAAATATATAATTATCTTCATTATCGTGGTTTTCATCGGGAATAGACGACATCGAATTATCTGGGTATCCGGTTATTCCGCTACTGTTTGATATGGCCAGGCTAACATTATCGCTTCCTAGCAAAATCAAATTATTATTGCGGATATCTTTCAGCATCGATCTGGCTTCTTTTATTTTTACCAAACCATCAAGACTCGTTCCGTTTCCTCGTTCGTCCGGATATTCTTGCCATAACAACCAACCGGCCGATAAGAGAATTGCGATTTGTCTGATTAATTCTTGCGCCGGGCTATCTTCCCAATATGTTTGCGTATTTAAAGGCAGGGAATATCTGGTTATCAAGCTAGCGTTTATTTCTCCCTCGCTACGCGCGCGCAGGCGGAATACTCTCTCATCTTCTATATTGTCATTATTTCTAAATCCTGCTTCCTCTCTAACTTCATCTAAAAGGCAATAATGATTTCCTCCACTTCCATAAACCGCTTTCGCATCGTCTATGCTACTTTCGATTGAAGTGTATGAATTATAATAAGTTGCTTTATACTGTGCGGTATCTACGCCGTTAGCATCTTGATAAAATGTTCCAAGCGGTCTGTCTACTTCAATATCGACTGTGGCCAATAATGTAAATGAAGATTCACTTGATAGTTTTCGATAAATACGCCGTTTGTCATAAGCGTATTTAACGATATCTTCAAATTGGCAATGGATAAACTTGGTAGCTGTTTTTAATACAATATTTTTTTGATCAGCGTTTACCGAACTTACACCGATTAATTCGGCTTGTTCCATTCCCTCTCGTCCTATACAAACAAAATCATTGGCTGCTAAACCCTGATTATTTTCTAATTGCAAAGCTGTGCCAGTAGATGCTTGAGTTAAATCTAGCGTTGTTTTTTCGCTTTTTATTAGACTTTCTGTTGGAATTATAAGTTGAATAGGCATATTAAAAGTATAACATTTAACTTATGTTTAGACAATTGATTCACCTTTTAAATTAACGTGCGGCACGCTATTCCAATCGGTCAATTTAACCGGGATTGCCGGCTCATATTTCTTTAAGCGCGAAGCTGATTGCACCATAATCTTCGACCAGTCGGAATCAATAATCATTCTGCCGTCAAGAAAAAATCCAAGCTTTTGCTCGTTTCCCTCTACTAAAAGATAAGGATAATTTTGTTTAAAAACCATATTAATATTATTATTTTTTAATGATACTTTAATTCTCATAACAGTGCCGAATTGGTAGTTCCAGGCGTATTTTTTTAATGTCTTTCCACCTGTCTGTCTGGCATAGCTATCATAAATAATCCAGTATGCGCCATATTTTGCCCCCACGATAACGACATCGTGATTATGCTTGCCAGTAGGATTTAGTAGTTCTTCTCCATTATCAGAGGAAGCGTATCTTACAGTAGCTTTCAGCGGTGCTTCGTGAAGTTTCTGGTATAAATCATCCTGATTATTAACAGCATTTACGAATTCGCGATCAAAGACATAATTGTCAAGTGTTTTTAATGCTTTGTCAAGTGTTCCTTGAGGAATATCTTGATGATATTCTTCCCATGTCGGCGGCTGGATTTTATATTCTTCCGGGTAGTCATCCTCAAAAACAAATCCCTTTTTAATTATTGCTTCGATAGGATAATTAACAAAGTTTCCTGATTTCGTGTTGCCAGCTATTACCGAAACAAAGCGATCGGATATATTTATCTCTATTCCGGTTAATTCTTTGACATCCGTTTCTATAAAATTATCCGTTGCCATCGCGGTGCAATTATACTTATCTACTCCAAAATTATTCTGCACCTCATAGACCGGGATAAAATGCAACCAAAATCCGTTTTCTTCGTCTGTTCTCTTTTCCCATTTTAACGGAGAAAAGTCGCCGGCAATAAAATCCGCAGGCGACCTATAAGGCAAAGCTTTTAATCCTGTATTAAAATTGGCTTTTTCAATCAGCATATTTAATTAGTAATTTGTAAATAGGGCGGTTATAGTGCCGCCTCACTTAATTGCGCCGTAAGGCTTCAATGTTTCTGGCAATCGACCAATCTTCAAGCTCGCACAAATTAACTTTCTCTTGTTTTTTGTAAGTTGATTGTGTCAGTTCTAAAATTTCCACCTGATGATTTGACGATTTGCGTTTCAAGCTTTCAAATAGCCGATAAGGCATTTCGACTTGATACATTTTGTTTTTCCAAAGAACTACCATGATTATTCCCTTTCTAATTAAAGTAAACTATTGTTTCATAAATCGACTTTCCTATTAAAATAAATCCGGCGATAAATACACAAACGATTAAAAGAATTGTTAAACTGGCGATTAAAAAGAATATAAAGTTTAAAAATTTTTCAAGCATTTTTATACATATATTATTTTAAGTCTAGCAAAACTAACCAACGTATTAATAAGCCGATAAATGCTACCCCCATACAAGCTCCGACCCAAACTAATGCTTTCTCGGTCCACTTAGCGGCAAATTTATTCTCCATTTTCTCTAAACTTAAATCGAGCTTTTCGCTAAATGAAGCAATCTGTTTTTTTATTTCGTTGTGATCGATGATATTTTGACTCATCATATTCTCTAATGTATTAATTTTAAGTACTTGTTCTTCTGGTAATGGCATATTATTTATTATAAACTAATTTAGCAGTCGCAACGCTGGCAGTTCCAAAAATTAGAAACGATATGGCATTAATATAAACTGCCAAGTCTTGAGTAATTACTCCGGTAGTAGCCAAATAAGCCGATGTGGTAGTAATTAACCCGGCAATAATGCTTTTCTTTCCGCTTAGCCAAGCTAAGATTTTTTTTAAATTTTCCATAGGTTTATATTTTAGAAATTAATATAATTCTATCTTTATTTTTACTTAACACAGATATTTTATCTTTATTTTTTACTGCTATGGCTGGCTCTGAATTAATCGGAATGACTGATTTTTTCAGCAATCTTCTCTGCATTACCGGCTCGATTGAATCGACAACCGCGATTGCTGTTAGTAAATTAAGATTATATTCCTTAACTAATAGCTCAATCACGCTTACAGTATCCTCTATTTTTATCTCAACCGAAGAATTGATAAAATCCGATAATATCGCGTTATCATCTAATCCTTTCCCGACATCTGTTCTTAAAGATTCAACTATTAGAAACCCATCTTGAATATTTTTACCAGTGCTTATTTCAGAAATAGCATCAGACAAATTTGTTCCGTCTTGAAGCGACTTATTAACAATTAAACTTATAAAATCTGATAAATTGTTCAAGTCATTTAAAACCTTTTCGAAAGTTAGGGCCTGTGAGTCGCTTAAATAAACTGTTTCCCCGATACTGCGATAATACTCGGATATTGTGCTTACAACGTCAGAGAGGGGCAAATTTTCGGAAATTACCCTATTGTAAACGCTTGCTAGAGCTAGATTATCAGTAATTGCCAAGTTATCACCTATATTCTTGTTTAATGTCAATATTATGCTATCAGAAAGACTTTGATTGTCTGCTAAATATTTCCCAAAATCAAATTCTCTAAAATCAGTTAAGTTGAGAATGTCTGCCGTATATTTCCCAATAGTCTTTTGTAATAAATCGGCTAAGTTTAAAAGTTCTGTTTTTTGTAGTTGATTATCTTTTGATAGAAAATCATTCACTCCGGGATTATCAGTCACATTTTTTTCTGATTGCTTGGTTAGTGAATCTGAAACTGCAGGCTGATCAGCAACTTTCTTCTCTGTCTGTTTTGTCACTAAATCAGAAATGGCCGGATTTTCGCTAGCGACTACTTGCGCATTTTGTGGTTCTAATAATAAAGACGAGCCATCTTCCTGTAAAAGAACATCGCCATCTTCCATTAATAGTTCTTCATAAATTACAGTTGCCATATAAGATTTTATGCTCTTGCTATATTATATTTTAACTAGATTTAGATTAGCGTGATTAACTGTTATTGTTTCCCCACCAGTAATTGTCGTGACCCTTAAATCAACATAATCTCCAAAATTAAGATATACCAAGCCACTCCCGGAAACCATAACGCTCGATCCATTAGCCGGGACGGAAACCTGTCCGCAAGCGTTTTTTAATTTAACTCCATTTTTAAATACTGACGCATGGACTAATTCCGCTTTTAAACATGCCGCCGACATATAAAAACCTATCTTGTAATATCCGGGAACTTTAATTTGTAATTGGTCAGCCGTTGCATTAGCTAAATCAACACCCATATTCATTAAACTTCCTTGGACGGCAGATACCCAACCGTAATATGTGCTACCGACTGTTATGGTGATAGCCGAGGAACCGTCATCTTCATAAATACCACCGAAAGCTGGATAATTATTTTTTTTCATGCCTTCTATTTCTTCCCCGATATCTCCAACCCTGCCGACTAATCCTTGTTGTCTTACTCCGATTATAAAGTTGCCTTGATGTGATGGGTCTTGCGTAGAGTCATTTGAATCGCCATTAGAGGACAGGTAAAAGGTGTTTTTAGTGATGTTGGTAAAAGCGGTCGTGCCTTTTCCGACCAAATAAACAACGCTTAATTCGTCTACGGCAGTCGATAAGGTCATATACTCTCCGTCATTTAAGATGTAGTTAGCTCCCTCGTCAGAACCTGTGCCAACAGCTTGACCATTAGTGGTTGAGGCTTTAACAATAGCCACGGCTGGGTTGGTTTCTTGCGAGTTATCAAGAGGTAGAGAAATCTTGTCTATATAAACCCCAGAGGCGTCAGTAAATTCTAAGGCAGGAATAATTACGCCGTTTTCATTGGCGAACTTATTAAGACGGTAGTAGATACGAGTAGCAACAGAAGTGAGTTTTTTTGTTTCTGCGAATTGGTTTGTGGAGAGAGGGTAGACCAGACCTTGAGGAATGGCGGAGGTATCGAGGTCGGCTTCGATTGTAAAATAGTATATTCTTAATTCGACAGCTTGCGCGGCTGGTTTATAGAATCTGGTATAAAAAACACTTGAACCATTAGGCAAATCCTTTCCGTTTACTTCGATAGAAACTTTAGCGTCTATGCCAGCGGTTGAAAAATTTTGTAGAGTTGTCCAATTAACGCCGTCAATGCTAATTTGGAAATCAGCATAACCAGAAGCGTCGCCACGACATTGGACAACAAACCTAAGTCTTTTTATCGGAACTAAACAATTTACTTTATTGATTATATATTGGTCGGCGTTTGAAGAACCTGATGTAAGAGTCACGTCAGAATTAGCCGTTCCCCATCCATTTATCATTACATTTCCAGTAGTAGCGACTCCGTGGCTGGCGGAATAAACATTGCCACTAAAACTTAATAGATTGGCTAAAGCAGAGAAATTAATGCCAACCCATCTATATTTCGCGTTGTCTAAGTCAAAAAGTGAACCAGACAAAACGCCGTCTTTATCAGATTTAAGTTCGGTTTTTATGCCATTAGCGATAAGAGTAAAGATTTCGGATTTTTTGGCATATCTTTGTATATAAGAAGCTGTTTCTAAATCGTTTGAAGTATTAGCTTTACAAGTTCCGTCTGCAACTGAAGAATAAAGGTGAAAATGTAAAGCACCGGAAGCCCAGATATTAGGCACGTCAAAGTAATTAAAAGCTCCGTCTACTAAAGAAGCGTTAGCGATTGTTTGAGAAGCTAAAACATTATTAGAAGCGTCGTGAACTACTAAAGTCCAGTTGCCTGTTCCTTTTGCGACAACCCAAACTCCTATTCTGGTGGTGTATTTTTTAGTCGGAGTAAAAGTCTGAATATGAGTAGCTCCTTCATTGACTGCGTTTGTAAGGGCGTAGGTATTAGCATAAGCACCCGTTGGGTCTAAAGACTGGTCAATGTTATCAGTTGAAGTGACTGCTTCTAAATTACCTCTTATCTTTTCAGCGACCTTACCTGTAAATGAAGTGTCGGGGACTACTTCTTCGAGTTTAATGTCGTCAAACCAAGCGTCTGATACATTTCCAGCAACATAGTTGTGTAAAAATATATCTAAAAATTCAGCGTCCGCATCAGAAGTAAATTCATAAACTAAAGACGACCAGTCGTTTGTTCCGTTAAATGTTTTTGTCGCTAAAGTATTAGAATCTGTGCCTGCGACAGCCGCATTATCAAATTGGATAAAACGAGCA
>Ga0247841_10002178_pt1 | contig 40329 bp, 37 predicted proteins | sample LaCruzMarch2015__2_FD_192410 | JGI IMG/M metagenome (GOLD analysis project Ga0247841, IMG submission 192410) | Freshwater microbial communities from meromictic Lake La Cruz, Castile-La Mancha, Spain - LaCruzMarch2015_18m | ecosystem: Environmental > Aquatic > Freshwater > Lake | place: Spain...
ATTACCCCTACCTCAGGGAGATCGCCGTCGGGCAGGCGATGGGCTCAGGCTACGACGAAAGCGCCGACTTCGACTTCGGGCTCGACCTCATTCTTGATGGGCTCGAGAGGCTGCTGGACTGAGGTACGCGCTGGATCCGCGGGGCCAGCGCGTTGCGCAGCACCCGCACGGCGAGGGGCGGCGGCGAGGCTCTTCGCCTCGCCGCCGCCCCTCGCGCAGACGCGTCAGACAGGCCGATCGCCCGACGTCACCACACGTGCCGGCTCACGTCCCCACGCTCGCACCGAGTCACGCTGCGTCCACACGGACCAGACGATCAGCGCCATGCACGCGACTTCTACGGCCGCGAAGAACACGTAGCTAAGAGTCAGCGACCCGCCGCCCACTACGAACGCGGTGGTGACCACCGCAGCGACGGTGTTCGCCCAGCGGTTGGCCCCCGGCTTCAGGATGCGAGACGCGAAGATCATCGCGATCGGGATCTCGATGAGTATCGCGAACCCCAGCAGAAGCCCCGGAGTGATGGTCACGCCCGCTTGTCCTGCCCACAGTTCCTGCAGCTTCCCCGGCGTGATGAAGGTCAGAATGTCCGCGAAGGCCATGTTGAGCATGACCACGACCCAGAGCGTTGAGATCCTCGTACCCATGTCTTTCATCACATCATCCTCCTGATCGCGTGATTCGCCCGCGCCATTGAGCACGGGGCCCTCATTACTAACGCTGTTAGTCTCGGGTGTTCCCATTATGCACTAACGGTGTTAGTATGTCAAGGGACGTGAAAGTCCAGGCGCGGCGCGGACAGTCGAAGGAGGTGCCACGATCGCTCGGGGAGCAGGCAGAAACGAAGCGCGCGACACGCTCAACCGGGAACGCGTCGTGCGTGCGGCGATGGATCTCTCGGACGAGAGCGGGATCGAGTCGCTCACCATGCGCGAGCTCGGTCGAAAGCTCGGCGTCGAGGCGGCGTCGCTCTACAACCATGTCGCCGGAAAGGACGACCTCCTCGACGGTATGGCAGACCTCGTTGTGGCCGAGATCGACCTCCCCTCAGGTGGCGTCGACTGGAAGGAGGCGATGCGGCGCCGCGCAGTCTCCGCAAGGGAAGTCTTCTCACGTCATCCATGGGCCGCCGGCCTCATCGACTCACGGGGACCGAGCGGTCCCGGTAGCCTGTCCTACGTGGATCGAGTCCTCGGCGCCCTGCTTCAGGCCGGGTTCTCCCCAGGGATCGCCGCAAACGCCTTTCTCGCGCTCGACAGCTACATCTACGGCTTCGAGCGGCAGTGGTCCAGTCTCTCGTTGGGCGCTGCTGTGGACACCACCGAGGCGGCTGAGGAGGTCCTCGCGGCCATCCCGCAAGGCGCGTATCCTTCCCTGGCTCGCGTCGCGACGGACTACGCTGCGAAACCCTACGGTGACGCCGCAGTCTTCGACTTCGGCCTCGAACTGATCCTCGACGGCCTCCAGCGCCTGCTGGAATGAAGCGGCGCGGGGCCAGGGCCGCGACACCTCGAGGGCGACGACGGCCCCATTACTGCCGACGTCGCGTAGCCGACGTGCGCACACTGCTGCTCTACGGCGACCTCAACCTGGGCGAAGACGATCTCGTCGAAGCAGATCTTGAGGTTCACTCCTCTACGGCGTGTCCGCGGCGCCGCCACACGAGCAGCGCGATGACGATGACGACGGCCGCTGCCGCGACGACGGCGATCAGGTAGTAGGGAGGCGCCGCCGCGGTCGCCGCCGCGGCCGTCTTCGGCGCGACGAACCGATACGTGTCGATGTTGTTCCAGCTGAACAGCACGGCGCCCGTCACGCCGCTGATGGCGCTCGGTGTGGGCACGAATCCCGTCCACTTGTCGGCGCGGTATGCCTCGAGGAGCTCGGGATAGGCGAGCACCGTGAAGGGCGCCTGCTCGTAGGCGATCTTCTGAGCCGCCTGCACGATCGGGCGGCGAGCGTCCGGGTCGAGCGTCTGCGACTGCTTGAGCGTCAGGGCCTCGTACTCGGGGTTGGTCCAGTAGACATCATTCCAGATGCCGATGTTCGCCGCCGTGAAGATCTGGAGGATGGTGTCCGGATCGACGTCGTTGGTCCAGTAGCCGACGGCCATGTCGTAGTCCGGAGCGGGATTCGCGCCTTCGAAGTCGTAGACCGCGGCCAGCATGGCGCCGTCGTCGACCGTCGTGAACACCGTCTTGACGCCGACGGCGTGGAACCAGCCTGCGATCTGCCGGGCGGCCGTCTGACCCGCAGGCGAGCTCGTCGGGGCCATGAGGCGCAGGGAAAGCGGCTTGCCTTGCTTCGTCTCACGGCGTCCGTCGCCGTTGACATCTCTGTAGCCGGACGCGTCGAGTAGCTCCGCGGCCCGGGCGGGGTCGTAGACGAAGGCTTCTGCAGCCGCCGGCTCCCAGTGGTACTCGAAGGGAACGTACGGCACCACCAGGCTCGACCCGGGTGCGGCGTAGCCGCCGAAGGCCACCTCGGCGACCTTCTCGCGGTCGATGGCGTACTGGAGCGCCTGACGGAACCCCGGGTCGCGGAGGGCCGGAGCCCCCTTGGAGGCGGGGCTGTCCGAGCAGTTGAAGCCGAGCTCGGTCCAGGTCCAAGAGACGCCCCGGTTCTTTGTGATCCCGTGGCCGTTCAGACCGGCGAACTGCGCTTGCGGCACGCCGACGGCGCCGTCGATGGCGCCCGTCTGCAGGTCGCTGACCATGCTCGTGGGATTCTGGAACACCGCGAAGATGAGCTGGTCGACGTGGGGGGCGCCACCCCAGTACTCCGCGTTCGCCTTCAGGCGCACGAACTTGCCGGGTTCGAGCTCGACGATCTGGAAGGGCCCGGTGCCGACGACCGGCGGCGGGTTCTGGAACGCCGTCCCCGCCGCCTTAGGACTCACCTTGGACCAGATGTGCTCCGGCAGGATGGGCACGATCATGTCCAGCATGCTTGCCTTTGGGGCTCGCGTGCGGATCACGACGGTGGTGTCGTCGACGGCTTGCGCGGAGACGATGCCGACGGTGTAGGCGCCGACGCCCGGGAGGCCGTTACTCACGATGTAGTTGAAGGTGAAGGCCACGTCCCGTGCCGTGAACGGCGTGCCGTCCTGCCACTTGACCCCCTCACGCGTCTTGAAGGTCCAGGTCCTGCCGTTCGGCGACACGGACCAGCTGGTCGCCAGCTCGGGCCGCGGCTTGAGCGTGGCGGCGTCGAAACCCACAAGGAAGTCGTAGTTCAGGTGATAGAGGATGTACGTGGAGGTCACGAGCGACAGGAACGGGCTCAGAGTGTCGGGGCTCTCCAGCCAGCCCACACGGAATGTCTCGGTGCCCGTCGGAGCAGGGCTGGCGGTCGCCGGCGCGAGGCACGGGTGCGCGGCCGCCAGGATGAGGGCCGCGGCCAATGCCGTCACGGTGAGCGTGCCGAGCGCGCGCGTGAAGTTCATGAAGCGACGCATCGAGGTTCTCCTTCCACGCTTCTAGGCGCCGGCGGCGAGGATCTCGCGCGGCACCGTGGACAGCAGGCGCGCCCTGCCGGCGTCGTAGACCACCGTGTCGACGTGCGCGAACGCCCCGGCGACAGCCTCCAGATTGGTCACCATGCCGGGCTCGAAGGCCTTGTCCGGCCGCGTGTCGTCGAGGTCGAAGTACCAGGCGCCGACCCAGTCTGGCGGGAAGGCGATGCCCAGGTCGTAGCCGCCGAAGAAATAGCGGCTCTCCCAGAGGCCCGCCTCCTTCAGCCGCGAGCGTACCGTGGCGGCGACGTCCGCGAGCGGTGCGGGCGGCCGCACGGCGGCGGCGAAGACCGCCATGAGCGCGCCGGCCGTGCGGCTGGCCGCGAGTTGCTCGTCTGTCGGCTCGCCGGCGACGATGGTCCGGGCGACGTTGCCGTGGTACCGGTCGACGACGCCGCAGGGGTCCACCATGACCAGGTCACCGAGGGCGATCGGGCGGCGCCGCGAGATGATGTGCGGCAGGAACAGCGGTCCTGCGGCCACCATCTCGTGGAGCGCCGCCGGCTCGCCGCCGGCGGCGACCATGGCGCGCATCATCTCGGCCCACACCTCGAGCTCCGTGACGCCCGGCGCCACGGCGCGCTGGGCGGCGCGCACGCCGAGGTCGCAGATGCGCACCGCCTCTTCGACGCGCGCGATCTCGGCCGGCGACTTGATGTGGAGGAGGCGATCGACGAGGCCGGTGGCATCGACGACCGCGGCTCCTTCCGTGCGCATCGCCTCCTCCAGCACTGTCGCCGTGAGGTGGTCGGGCAGGCACGAGCGCATCTCCCGCCCGACGACTCCGCGCACCATGCCGCGGGCTCGCAACTCATCCACGAACGCTTCGAGTGTCCGCGCGCTCTCGGGCAAGATGCAGACGTCCGTACACACGGACGTGAGCGCGATCATGTCCTCTTCACCGGCGAAGTCGAAGTGGTGGATCGCGTCGCCGTCCGTGCGCACCGCCACGGTGATCAGGCCGGCCCACTCCGCCGGGCCGCTGTGGCGGTACCAGCGGGCGGCGTAGCCGGTCAGCCAGCAGATGCTCTCCGGACGGCTCAGCAGCAGCGTGTCGATGCCGGCCTCGGTCAGCGCCGCGCGCAAACGCCGGAGGCGCTCGGCATACTCCTCGGCCGGGAAGGGCAGAGCTCGCTGGGCGATCTCACGCTCTCTCGCCAGGTCGTGGAGGTCGCGGACCTCCTGTGGGAACGGTACGAGCTGCTCGTCGTCGACACCCATGATACCCCCCAAATAGGGTCTCCGCGCGAACGCGCCGGGCGGCGTTCGGAGCGCCATGAAGACATTTGTCATCATACATGACACTTGTTATCATGCGGCAACGATGAACGGTGTCCAGTGGCGCCGGGCGCGGCCGCTGGTACATGGCGATGAGGTCGGAGGTCAGATGCCAGGCATGGCCCCTACGGGTGTCCCATCTGGGATGCGCGCAGGAGAGGGCGACGAGGAGCTCGTGATCCAGCGCGTCGATCAGAGTGCACGTCGCCGTCAGATCGCTCGCGTCGTGGCGCGGCTCTGGGCCTCGTCCGGATCGCGCGGCTGTACGATCCGCGCGGTCGCCAAGGAGCTCGGCGCTTCCGCGACGGTGGTCACCAACGCCTTCGGCACCAGCGCTGCGATGCTCGAGTACACGCTGGCCTGGCTCCTTGACTCGTGGGAGGAGGCGGGCGATGCCTTGCTGGCGCGGGACGCGCCGCCGGCCGTGCGGCTCAAGGAGCTCCTCGTCCACCAGTGCCCCTTCGATGAGATGGGGATCGAGGACGCCCGCATCTGGCTCGACGCGATGGCCCCCCACGACCGCCCGGCGTGGAGCTCCGCCGCCTTCTCCCGGTACGACGCCTGGTTGAGCGATCGCGTGACTCGGCTCCTGAGTGAGTGCGGCGCCGACCTGGGCTTCGCGCCGGTGCTCCTCGTCACCGTCTTCGGGCTCAACGCCGCTGCCGTTCAGAGCCCGGAGGCGTGGCCGGCGGCGCGTCTTGGCAGTACGCTCGACGAGGTCCTCGGGGCAGTGCTTGCGGCGGCAGGATGACTGAGTACTGGCGCCTGCCGGCGCGAGAGCTGACCGATCTCGCCGTCGCCGGCGACGTGACTGTCGCGGCTATTGTCGAGAGCTGTCTGGAGCGCATCGCCGCGGTGAACGGCGCCGTCAACGCCGTCGTCGATACCATGGCCGCGAGCGCGCGCGCCGACGCCGCGCGGCTCGACGAGCAGCGGGCGCGAGGCGTCCCGAGCGGTCCTCTGCACGGCGTGCCGCTGACCGTCAAGGCCGAATTCGACGTGGCGGGCTCGGCCTCGACGGGCGGCGTGGCCGCCTACCGCGACCGTATCCCCGACCTCGACAGCCCCGCCGTCGCGAGACTCCGAGGCGCCGGCGGCGTCATTCTCGGGCGCACCAACGAGCCCGACATGGGCATGCGCATGCACACCGAGTGCGACCTCTACGGCGCGACGCTCAACCCATGGGATGTCGGCGTCACGCCCGGCGGGTCCAGTGGCGGTGACGCCGTCGCCGTGGCGACCGGCATGGTCGCGCTCGGCCTCGGATCCGACATGGGCGGCTCCAGTCGCATCCCGGCATACTGTTGCGGTGTCGCGGGCCTGAAGCCGAGTCTGGGACGGGTACCGCGCTACGGTGCGTCGGAGGGCGTCGGCATCGCCGAGCAATTGACCTGTGTCGCCGGTCCCCTGGCGCGCACCGTCAGCGATCTGCGCCTGGCGCTTCGCGTCCTCGAGGGCGCCGACCCGCGCGACCCCGACGCCGTGCCGACGCCGGGGCTCGCGGAGCCGCCACTGCGCGGCCTGCGCGTGGCATTCGCGCCGCCGCCGCCCGGTGAGGTCTGGCCGCCGGCCGTCGCCACGGCGCTGGGCGCGGCGGCGGCGGCTCTGGAGGCAGCCGGCTGCAGGGTCGCAGAGGTTGCTCCGCCGCGCGTGGGGGACGTGCTCGAGACGTTCCTGAAGCTGATCCTCGCCGACGGCTCGGCCGACATGCCGGACGACACCCGCCTCTCCTCCGGGGTCCGCGCCTTCTTCGGCTTCGTCCGCGAGTCGCGGCCGGCGTACACGCCGGAGTTGCTCGGCCAGTCGCTGGCCGAGCGCTTCGCGCTGGCCGTCGAGTGGGGGGAGCTCCTCTGCGAGTATCCGCTGCTGGTCGCTCCCGTGTGGACCTGTCCGCCCTGGCCCGTCGGCTACGACGTCCTGGGCAGAGACGAAGCCATGGACGTGTTCTGGCACGATCGGTTCGCGCTCTGTGCGAACCTCCTCGGGCTGCCCGCGGTGGCCGTGCCCACGGGCTTGTTCGACAGCATGCCTACCGGCGTGCAGGTCCTCGGGAAGCGATTCGCGGACGACCTCTGCCTCTCGGCGGCAGAGGAGATCGAGCGCGCGGCCGACTCCATCACACCCCTCGACCCGCGGTAACGGCGGGCGGCCTGCGGCCGCCCGCCGGCGTCAGGGCAGGACCTTCTTCATGAGCTTGGCGCGCAGCGCCGGCTTGCCGGTCTTCTTCTCCTTCTTGTCGGCGCTGGCGAGTACCGCCAGAGAAGCGCGCACGCCGATCCAGCGCAGGGGTTCGGGTTCCCACTTGGGCGACCGGTGGTTGACCCACGGCAGGGAAGTCATCGCACTCTCACGGCCGGTGATCAGGTCACCCAGCGTGCGGCCGGCCATGTGCGAGGCTGCGACACCGTCGCCGACGTAGCCGCCGCCCCAGGCATGGCCGCGCGCCTTGTCGTAGCCGACCGACGGGAACCAGGCGCGCGCGCGAGGCGCGCCGCGTAGCTCAGGCCTGAGGCGGCTTCCATGAGAGCTGGTCGCGAACGACCTTGGCGTAGAGCACAACGTCCGCGTCGCGCACGCCGGGCAGCGCGCGGATCGACTCGACGACGACCTCGTAGAGCCGCTCGCGCGTTTCGCAGACCAGATCGGCGTGCACGTCGTGCTCGCCCAGGCAGGTGGCCACGAACTCGGCCTCGGGGAGCTCGGCGACGAGGCGCGCGATCTCTTCGTGACGGCCGCCCTCGACCTTGATCCCGACCCCCGCGGTGATGAACCCGAGACTGGTCGGATACGTAGCCGCCGAGATCGCGATGACCTTGTCGCGCAGCAAGCGCGCGACGCGCTGGCGCACAGACGCCTCGGACAGGTCCACGTCGCGGGCGATGGCTGCATAAGAACGCCGGCCGTCTTCGCGCAGGTGCTGGATGATGCGGCGGTCGGTCTCGTCGAGCGGTTTGACGGCCATGGCTGCGATTCCCTCCTACGACGACTCGAAGACGTCACTGATCAGCGGGTGGACCCCCCGCCTGCCTACTGATTCCGCAGCCTACCACGAGCGTTGGCGACACCAGCTGGCCGCAGTCAGCCGCTGCGGCTGGGCCGGCGTCAGTTCCCGTGGTATTCTTGTCCGGCCTCGATAGGAGAAAACTCCTGCAAATCGGCGTAATGCCCTCGTAGCTCAGTGGATAGAGCACAGGTTTCCTAAACCTGGTGTCGCTGGTTCGATTCCAGCCGGGGGCGCCACTTTGGTGCTGCACAGGGCGCTGTCGTGGCGGGGCGTTAGGCTGCACTTCTTCCGAATCGGCAAGACCGCCGACATTCTACCGACGAGACTGCACGCTACGGGCGGGCACACGACGACACCGGCCGCTATCGCCACGTTGCGGCACTATCGCTGTAGGATAGCGGCGATGTTCACCGCGCCCTCCGTGCGCGGCGGTTTTGCTACACTGCAGGGGTCGTGACATGGCTTTGAGGTTGAAAAGCAATAACCGATTGCGTGAACTGTTTCCAGATGGATGATGATTGGCAGTCTTCTTCAAGACTAAGAAGCTCGCCAAGGTGCTCAACTCCGACAAGGAGTTGAAGAAGGCGCATGGGGCCCGAAACGCCAGCCTCATTCGCGGCTGTCTTGATGACCTTGCCGCGGCTGCGTGTCTTGCGGACATGCGGAAGTTGCCGCACCACCGGCTCCATGAGCTCAAGGCGAATCTCAAGGGAGTCTTCTCACTTGACGTCGAAGACCCCTATCGCCTGCTCCTGGTACCGGATCACGACCCTGTACCCAGGCTCGCTGACGGGGGAATCGATGAGGCCGAAGTGACTGCCGTCGAAGTCCAGGGGATCGAGAACACGCATGGCAAGTAGCAGGAACGCATACTCGCCGGAGTCAGTGTCGCCGCCGGGGCGATCGCTCAAGCGAGCGTTGGACGCATTGGACATGACTCAGGCCCAACTGGCATCGCGAATGGGCAAGACAGAGAAGTTCGTGAGCGAGGTGGTCAATGGCAAGGCGCCTGTAACGCCCGAGACCGCTCTCCACCTTGAGCACGTGCTCGGCACTCCGGCGAGCTTCTGGAACAACCGCGAGCGAGCCTACCGTGAACATGTGGCTCGGGCCAACGAAGAGCTACAGCTCTCCGCTCAAGTCGAATGGGCTCGTCGCTTTCCCCTGAGGACGATGGTGCAACGGGGTTGGCTTCCCAGGGGCTCGGATCGGGTTGCGCAGGCCGCGCAGTTGCTGGACTTCTTCGGCATCGCGACGCCGAGAGAGTGGGAAGCGCTGTGGGGCGATCAGCTGTCAGCCATCGCGTTTCGTCAATCGAAGGCTCACGAGATTGGCCGGTGTGCGTTGTCTGCGTGGCTGCGCTACGGGGAAATCGCGGCTCGGGATGTGCGTTGTGGTGACTACGATCGCGACGCTTTTCGTGACGCGCTTGGGTCTGCTCGCACCTTGACTACGCAAGACCCCGAAGCCTTCGAACCCGCGCTGATCGAACTGTGCGCGAAGGCCGGCGTTGCCGTGGTCTTCACAGCGGACTTGCCCAAGACGCGAGTCTCGGCTGCGGTTCGTTGGCTGAGCCCGCGCAAGGCGCTGATTCAACTGGGCTTGCGCTATCGAACGGACGATCACCTGTGGTTCAGCTTCTTCCACGAGGGTGTGCACGTACTCAGGCACGGCAAGAAGATGCTGTACCTTGAGACAGAGGGTCTTTCAGACGAGGCCGAACTTGAGGCAAGTCGAGTGGCCGCGGACATCCTCATTCCGCGCGCTCAGTACGACGCCTTGGTCGCGACTACACCAATCAGCACCGACCGCATCAAGGGCTTCGCCGAGATGGTAGGAATCGCGCCTGGCATTGTCGTCGGGCGACTGCAGCGCGATGGACTGATTCCCTACACGCACTGCAACGGCCTGAAGCGTCACTTCAAATGGACCGCTGCATCAGACTAGGCGCCGCGCGTCAGTATCTGCATGGGGTTGGCGGTCCAAGCGCCCCGCCGACGTGAACGGAGCGCCGCATCGTCTCGGGGGCTTGCGCCACGCAGTCTCGCGCATGCTTGGCGGCGGCGAATACCAGCCCCGCGATCAGCGCCGCCGCTTCCTCCTGCATCGCCGGGATGGCGTGCGAGTAGGTATCGAGCGTGATCGAGATAGTGGCGTGCCCGAGGCGCTCGGAGACGACCTTGGGATGGATGCCGGCCTGCAGGGCGTTCGACCAGGACTGGGGCGGCGTTGACGACGTTCTGTGTCGCCTCTGCGAAGACTCGCCTGGGCACAGCGACCGCCGCAGCGTGACGGCCAAGCTCGCGCTCGTCGGGCGCGCCTACTCGGCCGGCCTCGAACGGTGCGTGACGCCGCCGAAGGGTCAGCAGGCAATCACCCCAAGAAGTCCCTCAACTGCCAGGCCCACTCGTGCGCCCTCTACGTCGCACTAGTGGCCAGGGGCTCCTTGAAGAGGCGCTTCGTGATCGCGCTCGGTACTTGCAGATCGTGGCTCCGGAGGCCGGTCTGTTCTAGCGGTGTTGAGGTGAGACAAGTGAATCACCCCATCTCAGACGTTAGCAGGTGGCATCGCCGACGTGTTGCCGACGTGTTGCTGACGAGACCGGCGGCGATGCGCCGGTACGCTCGAGTATGAGGCGTCACCAGCTCCGAGTCATTTCTTGGACGGTGCAGCACTTTTGCACACCGTAGGCCCCGGGCCGGACGCGCCATTGGTGTTTCCCAAACCTGGTGTCGCTGGTTCGATTCAAGCCGGGGGCGCCACTTCTTGCCTCTATGGCGCTTTCGTTTCTCCCTCTGGCGTGCCGTCTGTTTCGCCCGCGAATCCTCGGTGACGTACCGCGACCTGCGCGCCGGCGAGGCGATGATCGTCGAGGGTGGCCATCCCAGCACGCAGCTCTGGGTGCTTCGCGACGGCGCCCTCGACCTCCTCCGCAGGGACCACCTGGTCACGGTGATGACGACCGGCGAGCTCCTCGGCTACGCAAGCCTGCTCACCCGCACGGCGCCGGCCTTCTCGGTGCGGGCCCGCGTCGACCGCACACTCTCCTTTCGAGGGGGACTGCTCGGCGGAAGGGCGCGTCGGGGAGGGAGCCAAGGTGTTCTTCACGCTGCCGGAAGCGTTGGCCGGCGCCTGACCCCGGCGCCGCTCACCGGCCCGTCGAGCTGCTCCGCATACTCAACGTCGCCCCGTCCGCTTCTTGACTCGGTACCCGTGGTGGCGCGGCTCGCCGCTCATCACCAGCCCGTCTCCTTGCCTCAGCTTCCCGACCATCCGCCAGGTCTTCGCGGTCCGGACGCCTCGCAGGGATCCTCTCGTAACCTTGCGCATCTTTGACTCCGCGGGGTAGTGTCGGTTCGAAAGGGGCAAGAAGACCCATCATCAACAGAGTCGGGAGGTGCCATGGCTGCCGAAGATGCTCGGCGCAAGCAGGCGATCAGGAACATCAAGCGGAGACGCGGGCTCGTTTCGCACGCGGTGTCGTTCGTCGTTATCAACATCATCATGATCGTCATCTGGTATGCGACCGGTGGCGGGTATTTCTGGCCGGGGTGGGTGATCCTCGCGACCGGCATCGGCCTGGTGTTCGACCTCTGGAACATCAACAGGCGCAGCTCGAGCGAGATCAGCGAGGAGGACATCAGCCGCGAGATGGACAAGTCGGCGGCCAAGTGAGCACGGAATGAAGCGCCCGGGCGGTGGTGTTCGCACCACCGCCCGGGCGCTTCATTCGTTGACGCTCACCGCGATGTCCAGGGAGGTCTGGCTCCTGCCGCGGGCGCCGGCCGCCTCGCCGAGCAGAGTGTGCGGCGAGAGCTCCCGGGCGCCGGCCCAGATTCGTGCCGGCTTCGAGCATCACGGCCGAGGCGCCGACCATCGTGGCGTTCCTCCCTTGACGCAGACCGTACCGCCGATGAATGCTGTGGGCTTGGGAAGGGGCTTCGGCGACACGAGCGCAGCCTATGCTGCAGCGAGAGTCGCGGTTCCGGTGCCCGCATGTCCGGGCTACGGGCGAATGGAGGATGATGCATCATGACGAGTAGTCGACCAGTGCCGAGGCGAAGGTTCCTGCGAGTCGTCGGCATGCTCTCGATGGCGCTGTTCGCGGCGTGCGCTGCGTCGCCGGCGACCTCCTTCGCCGCGACGCCGCCGTCGGCCGCCGCCGGCGACGTCTTCTTCTCGCCGCAGGCCTCGGTCATCCAGGCGAAGAGCCCGGCAGGCATGCGCACGTTCCTGTCGACGGATCACCCGGAGTACACCATGCAGTCGTATGTGTGGGCGGGAAGCCTGGTGGACGGCGGTGGACGGATCAACACGTTCGCATTCTGTGTGCAGCGCAACAACGAGTCCATCGCTGGCTCCCCGCTGGTTCCCGTCATGACGTCCGCGGCTTTGTTCAATCGAAGCAGCGACCCGGGGTTCGTGGTCGGTGGACTCGCCGGGGTCGCCGACCTCACCCTCCCACTCTCTCTGACGACACGTCCGTGGAGCGTCAGAGCTCAGAGCTTCACACCCGGGCAACCGCCGGACTTCATCGACGCGAGGGTCGTCGAGGGAGTGCTCGGAAAGAAGGGGGCGGTGTACGAATTCACATCTTTGGTGCCGAATGGCGCCACGGGCGCCCCTGCGAACGAGCTCCTCACGGTCTATGTCCGCGCCAAAGACGCGACCGGCATCATGCAGTGGGGCTATGGTCCCTCGGGGTTCTTCCCGCAGTGGATCTACCCGGCCCAGCGCGCCGCCATCACAAACGACTTCGGCAGCTCCGTCGGGGAGTACCTCGCGGGAACCAGTGACCCGATGACCAACCAGGGGGACTACTATTACACCATGCCGCTGCTCGAGGTGCAGAGCTTCTCCGTGAGCCTGGGAGGTCAGGTCGTCAGCAAGGGATCAGGCGGCTGGATCTGGTTCGACAACGTCGAACAGCAGTTCGACGCCGCGGCCGAGCAGATCATCTCCAACGGTGTGAAGTGGCTCGAGTTCAGCGTCCAGTTCCCCACGACGAAGCAGGCGATGAAGATCGGCTACGTCGAGCAGGCTTCAGTGGGCCAGTTGAACTACGCGATGCTGCACGACGCCCACTCACCCAAGGCGAGGAACGGGGCCTTCACCGATTCGGTGAACTGGGACATGGACAAGGTCCACATCACGCCGGTCCAGTCATCGCTGTGGAAGAGCCCGGTGTCCGGCCAGAGCTACTACACGAGATACCGCTGCACGCTCGACGGCGCACGGCCCGGGCAACGGGCGCACCTGTTCATCGCCGCGAAGTTCACCAATCAAGAGGTGAACGCCGGCGGCCGCCACGTGTATGAGGGGCTCTTCTCGGTCACCGGGACGCTTTGCGGGAAGAAGGTCAGCGGACAGGCGTGGACCGAGGTGGAGCCCACTGCCAGCCTGTGACCTGCACGCAGGGGCCACGGATGCGGTCGGACCGCCCGCCTGCCGGATCTACGTCGGAGAGGGCTGGGCAAAGCAGCTCTTCGCGCCCTCGTGGGGACTGCCGTGGCCGGCACGGGTTGTCCCGCGCGTGCCCGGACCTCTGCCGCGACCCCGGCGAGCTGCCTGACGTGTGCGACGGATCCACCCAGACCGGCCCCATACCAGCCGCAAGGGCGATGTGTGGCGAGTCAAGCTTTGTGGGCACTTTCGCCTGGAGCAAGTGTGAGTCCGCGGGGCGCCCCGTGCGGCCGCCGCTGGCCTGGACCTGGTGTCGCTGGTTCGCTTCGACCGGGGGCGCCACCCGCCTCTACGCCTCCGTGTTCCGCGGTTTCGGCGATGGCGGCGGCGGGACGGCGCATGCCCGCCGCCCCTCGGCCCTGATGCCGGTAGACTCGCTCTCACCGATCGCCGGTTGCGGCGCGGACGCGCCGGCCAGAGACAGAGGAGGGCGACGAGGATGAAGATCAGAGGCGAGGCGCTCGAGCTGGCGTTCAGGATCGTGCTGAGCTGCCCCTGTCCGGTGACCAACGAGCAGGAGGCGCGGGTGTTCGCCTACCTGCGCGGCCTGGCGCCTGACGAGGTGGTCGACTACGCCCCTGTGCTGGGCATCTTCGACTCCGCGGACACGCCGTTCCACGGCCTGGCGGACTTCACCGGGTGGATGGGGGACGCAGGCGCGGAGGCGACGATCGAACGCGAGCACGTTCTGCGCTGCAACGCCTCCAGCTATCACTGGCAGCTTGCCGCGGAGTCGCTGCCGTCGCACTCGCGGCACGTGTCGTCGGTCTCGCGCTGGCTGCTCTCGCACACGGTGATCCCCGTCACGCTGGCCGCGGCGGCCGGCGGGTCCCCGCGGGCGGAGTACCGCTACGCGGGAGGCGCGGCGGTCTTCGACAACATCTTCCTGCCGCCCGAGCTCGAGCGGGGTGCCTCGCCGGTCTGGGCCATCCATCTCGGAGCCGTCGTGAGCCCGCTGAGCGCCGCTGAGGCTGCTCTCGTCGCGCAGCTCAACGAGGCGAACCCGCAGCTCGTCCTGCACCGCGACCGCGTCGCGCACATCGACTACGCCGATTTCGAGCTCCTCGGCGACTACCGGGAGCTCTGTCGCCGGCGCCATGCGCCGTTCTGGGGCGACGCAGCCGGCTGAGGGCGCCGTTGACGAAGCCGGCTGAGGCGCCGTTGACGACGCCGGCTGAGGGCGCCGTCACGACACCTCGGCATGGCGGTGCACGCTGGTCTGCGGGGGAAGGATGTGAGCGAGCGCATGGTAGACGAGGGCCTGGTGCTGCTCGACGTGAAGAAATGCGCGGATGCGCCCGAGAGCGGGAATGCGATCCCGGAGTCGTGTAGCCGTGGCTGAAACGAACGCCCACAACGCTCGTCTGCTCGTGATCGCTCCACTGCGCATCGAGCGCGCGGCCGTGCGGCGCGGTCTTCCCGAAGCGCTGGTGCTGCGCTCCGGCATGGGCGCCGCCCAGGCACGGTCCGCAGCGCTGGTCGCCGCGCGCATCCCGGCCGCTGCGGTCGCGGTCGCCGGGTTCTGCGGCGCGCTCGCCGGGGGCCTCCGCGCCGGCGATGTCGTGGTCGCCAGCGAGGTACGCGGACCAGCCGGCGTCATCGTTTGCGCCAGTGGACCGGTGGTCGCGGCGCTCTCTGCCTTGGGGATCGAGCGCGTCCACGTCGGGCCGGTGGCTTCTGTCGACCATCTCGTGCGCGGCGCGGAGCGCGGGGCGCTGGCCGACGAGGGCGCACTGGCCATCGACATGGAGTCGGCATGGCTGGCGCCGGCGGCGGCGGGCAGGCCGTTCGCCGTCGTGCGCGTCGTGCTCGACACGCCGGCTCGCGAGCTCTACCGGCCGCTCGCCACTCTCGCCGGCGGCTTCGCGGCCTGGCGGGCGTTGCGACGGGCGGCGCCCGCGCTGGCGCTGTGGGCTCGGGCGTGAGGGCTGCGCAGCATCTTGCCGCCTCCCTCCGGGATCTCGGGCTCGCGGCCACGCTCGAAGGGCTTCCCCTGCTCCTTACCTCCCCCCTGACGATGCGGCGCCTCAAGCGGCGCAAGCTGAGGGAGTCACTGCAGGATGGGTTCGACGCCGCGCACGGCACGGACACGGCGGCGGTTCTCGTCGGCCGCGAGCTCGGGCCGGGCGTCACCCGCGGCGGTCACCTGGTCATCCACTACGAGACGACGAGCGCCGCCGCCATCAGAACGCCGCTCGACGGCCTCGCCATCGACTTCTCGCGGTTCGTGTTCATCGACCTCGGTTGCGGCAAGGGCAAGCCGCTGATGGTGGCGGCCGCGTATCCCTTCCGCCGGCTGATCGGCGTGGATATCTCGCCGGCGTGCATCGCGATCGCGAGGCGGAACATCGCTCGCTACGGGCCCGAGAAGCTCGACCCTGCTCGCCTCGAGCTCCTGACCCTGGACGCGGAGGACTTCGCGTTCCCCATCGACGCGCTGGTGATCTACCTCTTCAACCCGTTCCCGGGCAAGGTGCTGGAAGGGGTCGTCGCCAACCTGGAAAGCAGCCTGAGAGTGCAGCCCAGAGAGGCCGTGATCGTCTACGTGAACCCGCACGCCCTTGCCGCCATCACGCGCTCGGGGCTCTTCGAGCGAACCCCGACGATCGCCGACAGGATGCCGCTGGCGGCCGTCGGAACGCCGCCCTACGAGCGGGCGGCCGTGTTCGTCACCAGGTCTGGAGCGGCGGGCAAGAGCGCGTCGGGCAAGCTTCTCTGATGGAGGGCGAGACGCCACCGCCGGCGACCGTCAGGCGCCCCTCGTCGCCGCGCTACGACGCCTGCGCGTTGCCGATCCCAGGCTTGCCGACCGGCGCCTTGGCCTTCGACTTCGGCAGCGAGGACGGCTTGACGAACGTGCTGCCCTTCGGGCCGAGCTTCACCGCCTTGTGCAGGGCGCTGCCCCGCAGCAGCTCGCTCCAGGAGAGGAACCAGACGGTCCAGCCGTCGCCCCACTCGCCGGCCGCGGGGCTGCCGGTGACGGTCGCCGGGTCGCCGGGCGCGGCGAGCTCGTAGTAGGTCTGCGCATGCTCCGGCGAGAGGTTCACGCAGCCGCGACTGACGTTGGCGTAGCCCTGCGAGCCCGTCGACCAGGGGGCGGCGCGCATGAAGTCGCCGCTCCACGTGAAGAGCACCGACCACGGCGCCATGAGGCGCAGCTCGATCCACTCCTCGTGTCAGACAGCCGCTGCCCAGGCGGGGGGACAGCTCGAACAGCACGTACATGACGCGGGAGCGGCTGCCGGCGACCGCCGGTGACGCCGCACCCGCTGTGATACAGGCGCTCCTGGCGCTCGAGGGTGAGAATGGCATCCGTCTGCTCCCTCGGCCGAAGCGCCTGTCGATGCGGGTGGACAGTACGGCCAGGAAGCGCCGATGCTGAACATCTTCGCGACCGGCGTGCACTTCAACCCCACGTGTCCCTGTCTCTACATCGACGGGAACGTGCTGCGGGACCGTGGGAGCCAGGAGCTTCCGGACGAGGTTCGTGCCCGGCTGACTGGCGATAGCTCCTGGCGGCTGACTCCGGTCGACATGCAGCGCTCGCTTGATCGTGCCTTCTCAGAAGGCGAGATCCGCGCGGTCGTTGGCTTCGTACGCTGGCTTCGGGACCAGATTCTGAGGCGCGGCGTCGGCGATGTCGCCCAGGCGGTGGACGAGTCGAGATCGTCAGGCTCCAGCTCGGCTGGCAAGGCATTCGAGGCTTCCGGATGGTCGGTCCTGGCGAGCACCACGGCGACCTCCGTCAGCTGCCGCGTGATGCCACAGACATCGATTTCGCCGTTCTCACGACACCAGGGTGCATCTGCCGGCGCCAGGGTGTCACGGCGCGGCTCGCCAGAAGGGGTTCGTCGGCTCGTAGCCGGTGGGCCCGGCCTCGTAGGCGACGGCCGGATCGGGCTGCGCGCAGACCCAGGTGACCAATGCCTTGGTGGCCACGGGCACGGCGAGGCTCCTCACCTCACCCGTGAGCCCGTCGAGCACACCTGCCTGGACCGAACGGGCGTGCACATCGAGGCCGATGAACGCACGCTCCTGCATAGCGACGCCTCCTCGCGGTCGCGGCCAGCCGCTGCGCGAGTCGCAACGGAGACCCGCGCCAGACTATTCTCCGGGGCGACGGGCTGTTCCATATGGTCTAGGGTAGTTGGGCCGAGAGGAGCCCCATGACCAATGAGTTCGCGAATCCGCCACTCGAAAGCGCCACGTGCGAGTTCCGCTTCATGCCGTCGGAGGCCTGGGACATGACGCTGCCCGGCCTCGTTTGGGAACGTGTGAAGGAGCGTTATCCCGAGAGACGACAGGACACGAGGTTCGAAACGGAGATTTCCCAGCGCTCGGAAGGCCTCGAGCACAAGGTAACCAAGACCGATTGGCTGACGATGTATCGGTCCGATGTGGACGCGTCCATTCAGGTATCGCGAGACCGTCCGCTGGTCACTCGGGGTCGGCCCTATCCGAGTTGGGCGGTGTTCCGACAGGAGATTCAATACGCGCTCGTGTCGTATGACTCCGCGCATCCCCCGAAGGCGCTGGCTCGGGTAGGGCTTCGCTACGTCAACAAGCTGACTATTCCCCGGGGGACGATCGAGCTGGAAGACTACTTGGAGTTCTATCCCGCCTCGGGCAAAGGTCTTCCAGACAGCTTCGCCAGCTTCGTTGCGATTGCGGTCTACCCGTATGACAACCAGGAGGCGTTCCTCAGGGTACAGTTGTCGCCGGCGCCACCGCCAGACGAGCAGTCCACGTCGCTGGTCCTTGATCTTGACTACTTCACAGCAAAGCCGCCTGAGTATGACCTAGCTGGATGTGCTGATTGGCTCGAGGCTGCTCACGCCAGAATAGAGGATGCCTTTCTCGCAGCGACCAAGCCCTCATTGAGGGCCTTCTTCGAGTAGGAGATGGCGCCTTGACGACGGTCCGTGCAATGGGGTCGACCGCGGCGGCGATGACGCCCGACGCCCAGGAAACAGGGGAGTGGCTTGGCACTGCATGGACGACTCTGCCGCACGCGACTCCGGCCCATGCGAGCGGACCCGCCGTAGAGACGGCAGTGGCCCGACTCCTCAGACAGGCCGCTGCCCCTGAAGAGCAGGGGTTGCTGGGGAGCGTCACAGCGACCGCCACCGGTGGTCTACTGTTCCTTGAATGGGTGGAGAGCCACTACCTTGTGCTGGACTACGGTGCGGTAGCCCGATTCCTGTTCACGAACCCACAATTGGGCAGCGTGCTCATAGAGCTTCCGAATGAGGCTGGGAACCACTTCGGTTCGCCGTCGACCGTGATGCTGGACGTCGCGTGTGATGATGAGGCGCCGAAGCGTTGTCGACTCTACGCCACGATCGTGACAGCACGCTCATCAGCGGATGCACTTGCCAGGCTTGACACTCTGTATGAGTCGTGGTGGCTCGACCGACTGCCTTTGGTTGCCGGCAAGCTGAATCTGGGAATCCGTCACCTGCTGTGACGGGCTTCTGCTGGGATGAGTACCTCGCGGTAGCTCGCCGCCTCGCTGCGAGTCCTTCCGCCGAGGCGGAGTGGAGATCTGCCGTCAGCCGTGCCTACTACGCCAGTTTCCACTGCGCGTGCGCAGTAATGGAGAACGAGGATCCCATGCGGTACGCGGTCAGCAGGACCGAGAAAGGAAGCCACTTCCTGGTCTGGGAGCGGCTCATGCGTCATCCGAAGCGAGCGTTCAATGCGGCCGGGTCGTATGGGGACGATCTCAGGCGCAAGCGAACCGAAGCCGACTATGAGCGGAACGTGAGCGTCGGCTCAAGCGATGCGACGACAGCCATCGGGCTGGCGGAGAGGGTCTTCAAGGCGCTGGGTCGTTCGGTCCCGTGACCTGCCTGCCTGTGGTCGGATCAAACAACGGACGTCCGTGGCGGCTTCGTGCCGGCGCTGCGCGGACGTGCCCTGGACTTGAGCCGGCCTGACGTGCAGACGGTTGCTGAAGGTCTCGCCTTGTGGGGTTTCGAAGTCACTCAGGGTATCGGCGAGCTTCTCGGTCCTCCACGCCTCTTGCGCGACGTGAACCGGCGCGACAGTCAGGTCTTCATCGCTGGCCCGAGCCACGCTTTTGAGCCGCCGCTGTCGCGGTCGCAGAAGAGGTTCCAGTCGCGCCTGCGTGGCGAATCCGACCGCTTCTTTGCGGAAGTACGAGCGCTTCTTGCCCACGAATCCGAGGCGGTCCAGCGTGTGATCGCGAGTCATCAGGAGACCCTGCAGAGACTGCTCGACTTGTCGCACCTTCTTCCTTACCCCGACACTGACGCGGCCAAGAATGGCGCGGCTCGCTCTCGGGATTCCAGCGCACGCGAGGCGCACTGCGGACCCTGGCGCACGTTGTCAAGGCTCTCTGTCAGCGCCGGCACGATGCTCCGCTCATCCACTGTGGTGACGTGGTCCCGGCCGACCCAGGCATACGGGGCGAGGTCCTCCGCTTCGCCGGGGAGAGCTACAAGGCTGCCCTCAACGCGGACATCATCCGCCCCGATTCCAAGGCGCCTGAGGAAGACCGCAGACGTGGCGGCGTTGCCAAGGACTTCGGACTCGCGACTGGTCTGGCGACCACGGCCTTCCTGAACTCCTTCGGCTCGGACAAGGTTCTGGGAGCGTCTGCCGTGCAGATGCTGATCGGGGTCGGTCGGCCCGGCTTGTCGCGGGGGCTCATCGAGGACGTTCGCGACGCCCTCGAGGGGTCGCTCTGGTACATGCGCACCGAGGGAGGGCGCTACCGTTTCACCACGGAACCCAACCTCAACAAGGTGGTCCTGGAGCGGGAGGGCGCGATCAGCGAGGACCGCATCGAGATCCTCCTGCGCGAGGCGATCGCACACGTCGCCCCAAGTACGGCGGAACTACGGATCGAGCCGCGCGTCGAAGGGTCGGGTGACTTGCCGGACAGCCAGCAGCTCGTGCTCGGGGTGCTCGACTACGCGCTGCCGGTCGGCGGGGATGCCAACGCTGAGACCCTCCAGGTGGCGCGCGAGGCGCTCGAACGCCGCGGCGGCAGCTGGCGAGCGAACAAGAACGCCGCCATGTTGATCGCCGCCGACTCTTCGGGCATCGCCAAGGCACGAGTCTCGGCTCGCACCCTGGCTGCTCTTCGCGACCTCAAAGGTGACCGGCATCGCCTGGGACGCTTCAATGCCGAGCAGCGCGAGCAACTCGAGAAGCGGCTCGCGTCCACGAGCGAGCGCGTTCCGCAGCAGGTCACGATGGCCTACCGCCACCTTCTGCTTCTCGGGGGTGGCGACAGCGGCGGCAGCAAGCTGGAGCACATCGACTTGGGGCCGGCGAGAGTCGACGCCACGCTCGGCCAGCGTGTCCTCGAGTACCTGCGCAACGCCGATCGGTTGGTCGAGACGACCTTGGCGCCAGCCGCTCTGCTCGCGCCACGTTTCGGGCTTCTTCCCGAGGGCACAGACGCCGTCGAGGTCGACGCGCTGCTGGGGTACTTCTACAGGTTGCCCAGCCTCCCCAAGCTCGCAGGCCCTCACGTACTCCGCCAGTCCTTGGCCGAGGGGGTGGGAAAGGGCCTCTTCGGCTTGGCAAGTGGGTCGAGCTGGGACGCAGGCGACGCTGTGCTGAGATTCGGTGAGCCCGTGGACCCCGGCGAGATCGAGTTCCAACCCGGTACGTGGCTCGTCCGCGCGGCGGCCATGAAGGACTTGTTGGCGAAGCGCGCGCCAGGCCCCATCACGGAAGAGGGCGGCTCGGGTACCTCTGTCGCGGGCGGCTTCGGAGGGAGCGGAGCCGACCCCGGTGGAGGGCAAGAGCAGGACCCTGGCGGCGGAGGCATCATCGAAGTTGGTGGCGGGTCAGGAGCCACCATCGCCGGAGTGACGATCCGTGTCCGCGCGGTCCCAGGCAGCAAAGTCCGTGAGGTCGTCAAGGTCGCGGTGCTCCCACTCAACGCCTCCAGTCCCGACGTGGATGTGGAGCTCACCATACGCGCCGAGGGGGGACTGGCCGGCATACCTCGCGAAACGCTCAACCTGGTCGTGCTCGAGGGCCTCAGGGAGCTTGGGCTGTACGATGTGGTCGTGGAGACCCGAGAGAAAGAGAGAGAGTAGTCTGTCTTGCCCGCCACTTGGCAGGACCACCGCATTGGCCGGCGGCACCTTGCTGATTCGTGGGGGCGAGGTGACAGATCTCGCTTGCCCTCAGCTGTCAGCAATTCGTCGGCGAGCGACCCGTGGCGCCTCCACAAAGGAGTACGCTGGTGACTCGAAGGTCTCGGGATCCGTCACGACTCGCGCCTGTCAACGTGACGACTAGGCTGCACGTGGCGCCTCTTGCGACCAGAGACACGTCATCGAGACCGATGAACGTACGCTCCTGCATAGCGGCGCCTCCTCGCGCTCGCGTTCGCCGGCATCGGCCGGGAAGGCCCGTGCGGGTGATGCACATCGGTCGGTGCAGGGGGTAGTATCGGTCCAGCGTGAGGTGTGGTGGTCGAAGGTGCTCAAGGGGCCGTCAGGGAGGAAGCCATGAGACGCAGTCCGCAGGGCAAGGTGGAGGCATCCGGCACGACGTTCGTACTGCGTCCATGAGCGAGGGACCGGTCGACCAGGGCGAGAGCCTCGAAGACATCGCGACCTTCCTGTCCGGCGTCGAGGCGTTCAGGACGCTGGGCCGCGACCAGCTCGGGCGGGTCGCGGCCTCGGTGACGCACCGCGGCCTGCGCGCCGGCGAGGCGATGATCGTCGAGGGTGGCCCTCCCAGCACGCAGCTCTGGGTGCTTCGCGACGGCGCCCTCGACCTCCTCCGCAGGGACCACCTGGTCACCGTGATGACGACCGGCGAGCTCCTCGGCTACGCGAGCCTGCTCACCCGCACGGCGCCGGCCTTCTCGGTACGGGCCCGTGTCGACTGCACGCTCTACTGCATCCCCGGCGATCTCGGCATCGAGCTGCTCAGCCGTGAGGACGGCGTGCGCTGGCTGGCGACGACCCAGCGCGACGCGCTGCTCTATGCGGCGCGCTCCCTGAGCCCGCTGCCGGAGGTGCAGACGCTGCCGGTGACCTCGGTGGTGCGTGGCGCGCCGCAGATGTGCGGGCCTGAGACCACGATCAGCGAGGCCGCGGAGCTCATGACGGCTCGCGGCCGCTCAGCCGTCCTCGTGCGCGCGCGGGACGGGCTCGGCATCGTCACCGACGTCGACCTCCGCGAGAAGGTGGTGGTCGGCGGCGTCTCACGCGATGCGCCGGTGAGCGCCATCATGTCCGCGCCCGTTCACACCATCCGCTCCGACACCCTCGCCGCCGAAGCCAGTATCGCCATGCTGACGTTGGGCGTGAGCCACCTGCCTGTGCTCGACGATGGCGGCACTGTGGTCGGCGTGGTCTCAGCCGGCGACCTCATGAGCCTCGAGGCGCGCAATCCGTTCGCGCTGCGCCGCTCGCTGCATCGGGCCCGCGACGAGGACGAGCTCGTGGCGGCGGCAGGCGATATCCCCAAGCTGTTCGTCGACCTCCTGGACGCCCGCCTCGATGCGCCGGTGCTCTGCCGGGTGCTCACGATCCTCCACGATTCCCTGACCGCGCGCCTCCTCGAGCTGGCCTTCGAACGCCACGGCGCGCCGCCGGTGGACTATGCCTGGCTCGTCTTCGGCAGCGCCGCGCGCAACGAGGTCACGCTCGCCTCGGACCAGGACAACGGGCTCGCCTACGCCGACACGGACGATCCCGCCATCGACGACTACTTCCGCCGCGTGGCCGAGGACGTCAACGCCGGCCTCACTCGCTGCGGCATCGAGCCCGACGCCAACTCCGTCCTGGCCAGCGCCGAGTGGCGCAGGACGCTCTCAGGCTGGAAGAAGATCTTCTCGGACTGCCTGGAAGGCGACGATCTCCAGCGCGTGCTGCGCGCCAGTGTGTGCTTCGACTACCGCCAGGCGGCCGGCCGGCTGTACGTGGAGCAGGCTCTGACAGACGTCATGCGCGAGGCGCCCAAGCACAGCCAGTTCCTGCAGTGGCTCTCGCGCCTCGGCTCGGACCTTCCCCCCTCCATCGGGGGATTCCGGCAGAAGCTCGATCCCCTGGTGGATATCAAGAAGGGCGGCCTTCTGCCCATCCAGAACCTGGCGCGCTACCAGGCCTTGTCGCGCGGCATCACGATCCAGGCGACCCTGGACCGCCTGGCCGCGGTCTGCGACCTCGACGCGGACGCTGCCGAATGCGGTCGTACGCTGCGTGAGTCGTACCTCACCATCAAGCAGCTCCAGCTGCAGCACCACGCAGACGCAGTGCGCGCAGGGCGCCCGCCCGACAACACCATCGACACGCGCGCCCTGCGACCTCTCACCCGCGCGAACCTCCAGGAGGCGCTCCGCGAGGTCGCGGCGGCGCAGACCCGCTTTCCGCGGCTCGCCTCGGGATGGCGCGGCCTCTGAGCGGTTCGGTCGCTGCTCGAACACTCGCCGGACTTCGCCGCGAAGGTTCGAGACTCGTCCACTCAGGGGCGCCACTTGTCTGCTGCCTCTTCCCCGTCTTTCACGATTTGCGCGTCATGACCATCCCTTTCCGTCCGGTTGCGCGTCCAGCCTCCTGATCGACGAGCGCCGAGAAGGCGGACATGGCGCGCCGCACGCGCCGCGGCCGCGGGATCCGCCGGGCGGGGTAGTGCGAATCGGTAAGATAAGGAATGGCCCTTTCCTTATCTTACCGATTCACGACATGCCGCCGGGGCGGGTAGTGCTGCGAGGGAACAGAGGAAGAGTCGGCGGATCCTCGTCTTCCCCCTCGGCGAGCGAGCCTGCGGACGGCTGTGCACCCGCCGGGCGCCCCAGTCGTGGCTCACCGGCGCCTGAGCGACGGGGATGGTCATGTTGCGCATTTCGCCCGCCGTCCGAGTCTGGTGGTAGGGTCCTCTGCGGAGGAGGCGGGGCAGTGTCGGAGATCCAGGAGCATGGGGACGAACGCATGAAGGCAGTCGTCATGGACAGCTACGGGACGCCCGACGTCCTGGAACTGAGAGACGTGGCGAAGCCTACGCCCAACGCCGGTCAGGTTCTGGTCCGCGTGCTCGCTGCGTCCGTCAACGACTGGGACTGGGGCATGCTGCGCGGGTCGCTGGAGAATCGCCTGCTCAGTGGCCTCGTCAGGCCGAGGGTGCACATCCTCGGCTGTGACATCGCCGGGCGTGTCGAAGCCGTGGGCGGAGATGTCACGGCGTTCCGGCCGGGTGACGAGGTCTACGGCGATCTGAGCGGCAGCGGTTTCGGCGCGTTTGCCGAGTATGTTCGTGCGCCGGAAGCGGCCCTCGCGCACAAGCCGGCCGGCATGACCTTCGAGCAAGCCGCTGCCATCCCGCAGGCAGGCATGCTGGCGGTGCAGGGCCTCATCGATGTCGGCCGGATCACGTCCGGCCAGAAGGTGCTCCTGAACGGGGCGGGCGGGGGCGTCGGCACGTTCGCCCTGCAGATAGCCCGACTCTACGGCGCTGAGGTGACCGTGGTTGACAAGCCCGGCAAGCTGGATATGTTGCGGGCCATGGGTGCGGACCACGTCATCGACTATCTCAAGCAGGACTTCACCACGGGTGGCGAGCGCCATGACCTGATTCTCGACGCGAAGACCGACAGGTCGCCGTTCGCCTACGTTCGGGCGCTGAATCCCAACGGCACATATGTCACCGTCGGCGGCAGCATCCCGCGCCTGCTGCAGACCCTGGTCCTGGGTCCGTTGCTGGCGCGGCTGTACCACAAGCGCGTGCGTGTCGTCGGCCTGAAGCCCAACAAGGACCTCGCCTACATGAATGAGCTGTTCGAAGCCGGCAAGCTGCAACCGGTGCTGGACGGGCCGTACACGCTGGCCGATCTGCCCGAGGCCTTCCGGTTCTTTGGCACAGCCGAGCACAGGGGCAAGATCATCGTCACGATGGCGTGAACGCCGCAGCCGGTTGAAGCGGACGGCGTTTCGCGCCGTCGCTGAACCGGAGCGTCAGGCGGTCCTGTTCACCGTCACCGCCACATTGCCCCGCTTGTGCCCGAGCTCCACATACCTGTGAGCGGCGACGATCTGGTCGAACGGATAGCACCTGTCGTTGATCGGCGTGATCCGCCGTGCTTCCACGAGTCCTCTCATCTTGTCGAGACGATGAGAGCTCAATTCAAGGGCTCCATCGTCGATGGAGATGAACGTGCCGCCATCTGCCAGCGCTCGCCGGCACGCCTCCTTGAGCGCGGATGTCCTGCGCTTTCCGACCGCGTCGAGCACGACGTCGTACCGTTCCAGCTCGGCCAGTGAGTGCTCGTCTGTGTAGTCCAGCACTCGATCCGCTCCCAGCGCGGTGACGAATTCAGCATTCCGCGCGCTGCACACACCACAGACGTTCGCACCGAGATGCTTTGCGTACTGCACCGCGATCGTTCCGGACGTGCCTGACGCCCCATACACGAGCACCTTCTGGCTGGGCTTGATGCCGGCCTTGTCGAGATACTGCAACGCCAGCAAACCACCGTACGCAGCCGAGGTAGCTTCTTCATGGCTCACATTGTCCGGCTTCAGCGCGATGCAGCCTTGTTTCGAGTCATCTTCCTTCATGCACTTGTAGTCTGCATACGCGCCGAGAGAGAAGCCGGTAAGACCGAAGACTTGATCGCCGGCCTTGAAGCGCCTGGTCTTGGCGCCTGCCTGCACGACCTCTCCGGAGAGCACCTCGCCGATGATGGTGTGCCTCGGCTTGGTGATGCCGATCATCAGGCGCATCGGGATGCGGAACCGCAGTGGGATCTGCGAGCCCCGGATGAAGATGTCGCTGTTCGTCACCGAGGTGGCGCAGATCTTGATCAGGACCTCGTCGTCTCGTGGCACGGGCTTCGCATACTCCACGAGCTTCAGCACGTCGGGAGGGCCGTACTTCGTACAGGCGATGGCCTTCATTGTCTCCATGCGTACTCCTTCGTTGAGATGCCCGCTAGCTCGCGGGGCTCGGGTCGATCAGGCTGGGTGCTTCGGAGTCGACGACCTTCACGCCTCTCACGAGGAGCCACAACGTCAGCCCCACCTCGGCGACGAGGCTCACGACGATCCCGGGAGAGGTGATCGCGGGGTGGTCCGGGAGCACGAGGGCCTGGAAGAACCAGATCAGGACGGCGATCCCGTCGAGCAGCAGCAGGGCGCCCAGGAACCGGGGAAGGTAGCAGGACTTGTAGACCAGGTAGCCGAGCGGGAACAGCCACGTGCCGAAGAAGAGCTGGGCGGTGACGAAGCCCGTCTTGTAGACGTTGATGGACAGGTACCCCAGCCCCTCCAGCTGCGCCGCCGAGTAGGCCTGCATGTGGCTGCCCGCGTCGCCCATCAAGAGCGCGGAGAGCAGCGGGAACATGCTCGCGCACTGGATGGCGACACCGACCGCGTTGAGCAGCAGGAAGAGCAGCGCCAGGCGCTCGTTGACCGGTCGCAGAAGGACGTAGAGACCCCAGGCGGTGACCAGGAAGAGGAACGCCGAGACCAGCCCGACGACAAGGGCCAGGCGGAAGGACGAGGGGTCTGTGACGACCGACTGGTAGACCTGCCGCGCGCTGCCCAGCCCGATGTGCCCCAGCCTGTCGGCGAGCACGGACGTCAGGATGAATGCGAGGTAACAGCCGCCGGCGATCCTGGCCACCGTGTTCTGCGCCAATGTGGCCGTCTTTGCTCCCGGGGTGCCGGTCCTGGTGATGTTGCTGTGCGCGGTCATGACTCACTCCCTCTTCGGCGCCAGACAACCTCTGATCCGCGCAGCTTCGTGTAGAGATAGCCGATGGCTATTCCAAGAGCGAAGAACCGCGGTACGTTCAACGCGGCCCCGATGAAGAAGGCACGCATGGAATCACGACCCACACCGATCGCCGCCACCCGAAGCATGACTATGGCCGCGCCAAGAGCGACACAGCTGAGTATCACGGCCATCAGGAGCGGATCACGCGCTGGGATCCTGTTGGGGAAACGAAGCAAGAACCAGCTGATGACGAAGGCGATGGCGATGCCGCCAAGGAACGGGCCAACGAGAACGCCTTCACCGTAGGAGATCGAAAACGCATTCCTGAACTCCGCAGCGATGGGGAGCAGGGAGAATGCGATGGTAGCTGCCCAGAATGCCAGGCCACCGCCGAGAGTCAGCATGCACACCCGCGCGAAGATCCCGTGTGACATCATCTGGCCACTCGTGTCGGTGTCGCGGAGCTTCGTGGCGGTTGAGCTGCTCCGACCGAGGGGATTCGGCAGCTTGGCGCCTTTGATCGTGTTCATCTTTCACTCCTTGCTTCTGATCATGGTGTTCAGTCAGGCTCGACCGGATTGATCGAGATCAGGGGCGCGCCCAGGTCGCGCACCTTCTTGAGGAGCCCGTGAAGCGCGGCCTGGTCGGCAACCGGTCCGGTGAGAAGCGTCGTACCGTCCTCTGCCAACGTGATGGTCAGGCCCTCAAACCAGTCCGACCACTCGCGGTCGAGATGGCCGTCGACCCTGATCTCGTAGATCGTCGGCTGCTCTGGATCGGGTTGGGGATCTGGTCTGTTCGGCATCGGCCTGTGTCCGTTCTTGTCGGGTGATGACGACGCGTGCCACCATCTCGGTGTACGGACAGCCTAGGCGTGCCAGAGTGCCTTCGGTAGACACTTCGGTGTGGTCGGAGTGTTGTTGTGAGTGTTGTTCCGGGGCGCGGGGGCCGGCGTCTACAGCAGGCCAAGCTCCCTGGCGCGGGCGACGGCTTCGGTGCGCCGCTGCACGCCGAGCTTCTCGAAGATGCGGCGGTTGTGGCCCTTGACGGTGTCCAGGGCCAGGAAGAGCCGCGTGCCGATCTCCTGGTTCGAAAGGCCTTGGGCGATCAGCCGCAGGACTTCGAGCTCTCGCGGGCTGAGGAGTTCGGTCGACGACGAAGGACCGGGAGCGGGTGGTGCTGAAGCGGAGGATGCCGGTCGTTCGCCCTCCGGCTCCCGCTGGAAGGCGGCCAGGAGCCTGCCCACGTAGTCCGGCCGGATACCCTGCGCGGCCGCCGCGGACAGAAGTTCCGCCATCGGCGCCCCTTCATCCACGAAGAGACGGATGAAGCCGCCGGGCTCGGCCAGCGCCAGCGCCTCGTCCAGCGATCGCGCCGCCCCGCCCATTTCCGCCCCGCCGTCCTCCCCGAGCGCGTGCTCGGCGACGGCCTGCAGAACCAGCGTCCTCAGCCGCTCGTCCGCCCAGCCCTGGGCCTCCAGGCGCCGGCCCAGGGGTTCCAGAACCGCCAGCGCCGCGCCCGGATCGCCCTGAGCGATGAGCACGCGCGCCTGGCTGAGCGGGAGCTCGTACTGTGTGGCCAATTGAGCGGCAGCGGCTACCTGGCCCTGTCTGATCAGAGCGAAGACTCGGGCGGCGGCGATCTCCGGCAGGCGCAGCGTGAAAGCGTTGTCGTGCGCGCGTCGTTGCGCCTCGGACAGCATCGCCGCCGCGCCTTCAACATCGCCCCGGGCCAGTGCCACGCGGGCGAGGAAGACGTCGCCGGCGATGGATCGGTCGATCACGCGGTCGTAGAGCCGGGCCAGTTGCCGGCTCTGCTGCGCGTGCCGTTCGGCGGCATCCATGTCGTTCCACTGGTAGGAGATGGAGGCCAGGCTGAGATGTGCTTCCTCGACGTTCGGCAGCGGGTGGTCGCCGGCGAGCTCCAGCATTCGTCGGTAGCTCTCGGCCGCTGGGTGAAGCTCGTTGTCCAGCTCCTGCACCTTGCCCAGAGCCTCGGCCGCCAGCATCCTCGAGAACACATGGCCGGCTCTCTCGGCGAGCGCGACACACTCCCGGCAAGCGCGAGCGGCGGCGACTCGATCGCCCCCGAAGAGGTGGGCGTACGTGGCCGCCCACGCGGCGGTGAAGCAGAAGGGCAGGTTCCCGGGGCTCAGGTACTCTTGCGCACGACGTGCCTGAGCGGCCATCGTCTCGACGTCGTAGCGGGTGAATGCCAGGGTGGCCCGGGCACAGGCTATCTGCCCGATCAGGTCGCGGGTCTCCTCGTCGAGCTCGGCACCGTGAAGTGCGCGCTCGGCCGCCTGCAGCTTCTCCTCGACCCCCGTCGTCTGCACGGCCATCAGCGCCAGCGTGGCGGAGCGCACCAGCAGCCGGGGTCTGGCATGGAGCACCGTTCCTGGAAGAGAGGCCAGCCAGTCCAGGATGGGCATCAGTACACTGCGCAGATGCAGGTCCATGCCGTCGCTGTCGATGAGACGCTCGGCGCGCTCCACGTCGTCGGCCACCGTCGCGTGATGAAAGGCCTCCAGGAGCTGGCCGTCGCGTTCGTACCACTCACTGGCCCGGAGGTGCAGGTCGGCGATCTGCTCCGCCGAGAGGCTCCGCTCCAGCCGTCGGTTCAGCAAGTCGCCGAAGAGATGGTGGTAGCGGTACCAGCGCCGTTCGTCGTCCAGGGGCATGATGAACAGGTTGGCGCGCTCTATGGCCTGCAGGGTCTCATCGCCCGCGCCGGCCGGGGCGCGCAGGAGCGCGTCGCACAAGGGACCGCACAGGCGGTCGAGGACGGACGTGCGCAGCAAGAACGCCTGGACCTCGGCGGGCTGTCGCTGCAGGACCTCCTCGAGCAGGTAGTCCAGCACGAAGCGGTGGCTCCCGGTGAAGGAGCGGATGAAGCCGGCGGCATCTGGAAGTCCCTGGAGGGAGATGGCCGCCATCTGCAGGCCGGCGATCCAGCCTTCGGTACGGGTCTCGAGCGCCTCGACGTCGTCTGCCGAGAGGTCGAGGCCCGCCGCCCGCTCGAGGAACTCGGTGGCCTCGGCGGGCGTGAACCGCAAGTCGGCGGCGCGCAGCTCGGTCAGCTGGCCGCGGGCGCGCAGCCGGGCGAGGGGCAGACGTGGATCCTCTCGGGTGGCGATGACCAGGTGCATCCGCGGCGGCAAGTGCTCGAGCAGGAACGCGAGGGCCTCGTCATCTGGCCTGGAGTCGAGCACGTGGTAGTCGTCCAGGATGAGCACGAAGTCGTCGGGGACGGTGCTCAGCTCATTGACGATGGTCGTCAGGATCGCCTCGAGCGGCGGCGGGTGAGGCGACTGGAGAGCAAGCAGTGCCTCGCTTCCGACCTCCGGCGCGATCGTCCGCAGCGCGGCGACGAGGTAGGTCAGGAAACTCGAGGGATCGTCATCCCTCTGATCGAGCGACAGCCACGCGACGGGTCGCCCGCAGCCGGGAGCCCACTCGGCGACCAGTGTGGTCTTGCCGAAGCCGGCGGGGGCAGAGACGAGGGTCAGCTGACCGCGCGTGCCCTCGTTCAGTCGCTCCGTCAAGCGGGGGCGGGCGACGATGCCGGGCCGAGACGGAGGGACGTACAGCTTCGTATGGAGAAGTGGCGCAGGCACTTTGCTGGTCACAGCCGCTCCCGGAGCCGCGTCACGGCAAACTCGCGACCAGTCTATCCGTTCTTGCCTTGCCGTTTTCTCCGCGTGGGCGGAGCGCGTGTCGTTCCACTGAAGTGATCGGGCGGTAGTGCGGCCTGCCTCTCGGGCCGTGCAGAGGCCGTGCCCCGGAAGCGTGTTCGCGCTTGTCGCGTCGGAGTAGACTCCGATTGTGATCCGGAGCACGGAGCTGCGCTCTGGCTTGCCGTCTGCCCGCTGTGCCACACTGTGCACCGTGCCAAATCGGGAGGGCTGAATGTCTCAGGTGCAAGAGTACGGCGCCGTCTTCACCAAGTCTTGGGTGGTCGAGCTCATGCTCGACCTCTGTGGCTACGTGGCTGCCGAGGACCTCCCTCATCGGGTCGCCGTCGAGCCTTCGTGCGGCGACGGCGCCTTCTTGCTGCCCATGATCCTCCGGCTCTCGCTCTCGCTGCGCGACCGCGGAGGCCACTTGGCCGAGGCCCAGGGCGCAATCAGAGCGTTCGACCTGCAGGAGCAGCATGTGCAGCGGGCGCGATCCGCCGCTCGCGAAGTCCTCACCGCCGATGGCTGGCCAGCAGACGACATCGATCAGGTCGTCGACGGCTGGATCACGCACGGCGACTACCTGCTCACCTATCACGCCCAGGATGCGGACCTCGTCATCGGCAATCCGCCCTACATCCGCAGCGAGGATATGCTTCCCGAGCTCCGCGAGGCGTATCTGCGCCGCTGCAAGACGATGACCGCGGGCAGCGACATCTTCGTCGGTTTCATCGAGGCAGGTCTCAAGAGCTTGCGCAAAGGTGGGGTCCTTTGCTTCATCGTTGCCGACAGGTGGATGCACAACAACTACGGCCGCCGCCTGCGCGGCCTTGTGGCGGACTGCTTCTCGGTCGAGGCCGTGGTCGAGATGCACGGCGTCGACGCCTTTGCTTCAGAGGTATCGGCCTATCCGGCAGTGACGCAGATTCGTCGCGCGCGGCAGGGCGAGGCACTGTTCGCGGTTGCCCGCGAGCACTTTGGCGAAGCCGCAGCGCAGAGACTCGGACAGTGGGCCGCTGACGGCACGCAGGCGCAGCTCACCACCGACGACTTCCGCGCCGCTCGCCTCCCTCAGTGGTTCCAGACCGAGGCCGTCTGGCCCTCGGCGAGTCCGGCTCGCCTGGCGGTTCTCGAGGATCTCAACGAGCGACTTCGTGCCCTTGAAGACAGCGCCACCGGCACGCGGGTCGGCATCGGCATCGCGACGGGCGCCGACGGCGTGTTCGTGACAGGCGACGGCAACGTTGCCGAGGCCGACCGGCTGGTACCTCTGATCAAGACGGGGCAACTGAGATCGGGGGTCGCGCGGTGGCACGACACCTGGCTCGTCAACCCCTGGGCCGACAATGGCTCCCTCGTAGACCTCGCCGACTACCCGCGCATGCAGAACTACTTCGAGGGCAGCGTGCTGCGTCTCAAAGATCGGCACATCGCCAAGAAGGATTCCGCCGAGTGGCTTAGGACCATCGACAAGGTGTATCCCGGGCTGCGGGAAAAGCCCAAGCTCCTTCTTCCCGACATGAAGGCGACGATCGAGCCGGTGCTCGACGAGGGCCACGGGTATCCGCACCACAACCTCTATTGGGTGACGTCGGACGTGTGGGATCTGCGCGTCCTCGGCGGTCTACTGCTGTCCCGGGTCGCGCAGATGTTCGTCGAGGCCTACGGCGTGAAGATGCGCGGCGGGACGCTGCGTTTCCAGGCGCAGTACCTGCGCCTCATTCGCGTGCCTGATCCGGAATCGATTTCACGGGATCTGAGGACGCGGCTTGTTGAGGCGTTTGACGCTCGCGACGTGATCTACGCTACCGACCTGGCGATAGCTGCCTACGGCCTGACGAGCCTGCCCGACTGACGGAGGATCCTGTGGAGTTCGAGAAGGCGGTGCTCAGCTGCTGGAGCCTGCGCGAAGAAGCGGCCCGGCAAGCTCGTGAGCGCGGCAGCACCGACCCGGGTCTGCGCGCCGGGGTCACCGGCGGCGGCCACCGCGACCCACTCGCAGCGCTCGTGAAGGACGTGCTCGTTGACGCAGGCATTCCTGCCGGCGAGATCCACAACGAGCGCAGCAAGCTCGAGTTGCCCGGCTACTTCCGCGCGGAGAAGAAGTGGGACGTTGTCGTTGTCCACAAGGGCGAGCTTGTGGCCGCGGTGGAGTTCAAGAGCATCCTCGGCTCGTTCGGCAACAACATGAACAACCGAACCGAGGAGGCTCTGGGCAACGCCACAGATGTCCTCCAGGCCGCGGAGAGCGGACTGCTGGGCCTGCAGCCACCGTGGCTCGGCTACGTGTTCTTGATGCAGGATGAGCCGGCTTCTCGGTCGCCGGTTCGCGTGAAGGAGCCACACTTCCCTGTTGACCGCGACTTTCAGGGGGCTTCCTACCAGAGGCGCGCGATGCTGCTCTGCCGGCGGCTGCTCATGAAGAGGCTCTACGATGCGGCGTGGTTTGTGCTCGGTGATCCGGGCGCCGGCAAGGTCTGCGAGCCCGCCGTCGATCTGAGCTGGGCGAAGTTCGAGGCGGCCTTGCGTGGTCGCGTGGGCGAGATACTGGCGTAACCCTTGACGGCGTGATGGCGCCTGCGTCGGCCGCGTCTCGTGTCTGTTCGTCGGCGCGTTGTCGGCGGTGGGGGTGGCCACTGCCATCGACTGGCGCTAGAGCGCGACGGGCTCCCTCTGGTCATGGGGAATAGACCGGCTTGGACAGCTCGGCATCGAGGGCGTGGAACGCGAGAGTGCCGTCCCGCGAACTCCAGCGACGGAGTCGTGGGCCGCCGCCGATCCTTCCAGCGCGGTCGCCGACTTATGGCGTTGACGGTCTCCGGCCGGAGCCGGCGCTGACAACTGCGTTCCGGACCGTGACGAAGAGGTTGTCGTCACCGACCGCCTCCAGCGTGCCCGCGCGGCGCAGCAGAGCCAGCCTCTCGCCGTCGATGCGAGCCAGCAGCAATCGCACGCCTCTGGACCCGAGTTGCACGGCCACCTTCGTCAGGGTATCCGCGCCGTCGATGTCGATATCAGGAGTGGTCCCGAGATCGAGCACGACGACGGACACGTCGGACTCGCCGGCCATGCGCAGGATCCGAGCCCTGCAGGCAGCCGCGTCGGCGAAGAAGAGCGGTCCGTTGATCGCTGCCACCAGCACCCCTTCATGTTCGGCTGCCTCAGGATGGGCGCGCGCATCCACCCAGGCGCGCTCGCCCTCGTGGTAGGCCGTGCGCCGGACCGGCGATCGCGAAGCGGCCGAGATCAGGAGCAGCAGTGAGAGCACGACGCCGACGATCACGCCGGCGACCACGCTGATGAAGAAGAGGCCCATGCCGGTGACCACGAACACCGCGAACGCGCGCCGGCCCACCGCCGGGAAGCGGGCGGGCGCCCTCCAGTGCAGCAGGCCGGCGGCGGCGTCGATCACGATGGCCCCGAGCACCGCCTCCGGCAAGCTGGCGAACAGCCCTGTGAGGAAGAGCAGCGTGACGACGGTCAGGGCGGCGACGACGAGCAGGCTGAGCTGCGTCTTCTGCCCCGCGCCGCGTCGGCGACGCTCGTCTTGCTCAGGCTCCCCGAGACCGGAAAGCCGCCGAGCAGTGCGGACCCGATGTGTGCCCCGCCGAGGGCGATGAGCTCCTGATCCGTGCTGAGCTCTTCACCGTGCTTGGCAGCCATCGAGCTCACGGCGGCGATGGACTCGCTGAACCCCACGAAGACGACAGCGAGTGAGCCGACGAGCAGCCCGCCCCACTGATCGAGGCTGAGCCCGGTCGGCAGCGTCAGGGACGGCAGCCCCGACGGCAGGTCGCCCACGACGGTGACGCCGCGCGACGTCAGGTCGAACAGCGGCACGACGGTGGCGCCAAGGATGACGACCATGATCGCGCGCGGGAGCCTCGGCGCGAAGAAGCGCATGACCAGCAAGAGCGCGACGGCCGTTCCACCCACGGCCAACGTGGAGAGATCGGTCTGTGGCGCCTCCTTCAGCGTGCCTATCAGCTTTGCCCAGTAGGAACCCTCGACCCTGGCGGCGCCGAGGATCTCCTCGAGCACGGGGGAGGCGAGGAAGTTCGAGGCCCATCCCATGCGGAACACGCCGAGCAGGAGGTAGACGATCGCCGTTGCGGCGCCCAGTGCGGTGTAAGGGCCGTACTGGGCAGGGACGCCGGCGATCGATGCGTACGCGATCGACTCCGGGACGAGGACGGCCCAGACCGTGACGCCCGCGATCAGGTCGCGCGAGAGCCAGGCGCGCCGGCAGTGCGGCAGCCAGTCGACGATGGGCACGGCGCGCGCGAGCAAGCTTGGCGCGCGCGCCGTCCGATGAACGCCCTGTCACGGCGCCGCCCCTATCCCCAACTGCATCGCCTCTGCGCGAAGCACCGCATCGACTGAATGCGCTCCTACCTTTCGCCGTGGATGTCGCGCTGCCAGTAGCACTGCTCGAAGGATCCGGGTGCCTCGTAGTGCTCGACGATCTTGCCGCCCTCGTAGCGGTCGAGGACGACCGGCCCCGAAAAGCGGAGGTAGCCCCCCGGATACCTGATGATCTCGGCCACGAGCTTCTGCACTCCCGATGCGAAGTCGATGAGAGTCTGGCTGACGAGGGTGTGCTCGCGTGAGAAGGCCAGGACGTAGCGCGTGTCCCCGTCGCGATACTCGAAGCTCATCGCGTCCGGAATGTGCTTGCCGGTGTGCTCGTCTGTCTCGCTCCCGCTCCTGGAGAACGTGACCTTCGCGCCGTCGTCGGCGACGACCTTGCCGCCCCGCGCGAGCATGCAGTAGGGGAACTCTGCGTAGCCGTACTTCTTCGCCACCGTGATGTAGGCCGTGACGAACGAGTAGGGACCCACCTGCCCGCGCCCCCAGTACCAGTGGTCGACCAGGTGCGCCATCCCCTGGTTCATCCAGTTGTGGTCGTGGTAGCCCATGCCGGTCGTCTCGTGGACCTCGGCGCCGATGCGGTAGGTGGCCGTTACCTTGCCCATGGGCACGAACGGCGCCCAGGCGAAGATCGTCTCGCCGTCGGCGCCGAAGACGAGGTGCCCCGTCTCGGGGCGCCAGGGCTCCGTGATGGACTCGAGCCGGACCTCGGCCGAGAGGTCCTCAGCCTTGCCGGTGATGTGGTACTCGTGCAGGTCGCCGACGAAACGGTACTCGCCGATGCGCACGTCGCAGCCGTCCTTTGAGGCGGCGAACTCATCGGCCTTGAACCTGCCGTACTTCGACATCCTCCTGCCGTCCGGGAGGTCCAGGTCGATCTCGATGAGAGGCTCAAGGGGCTGGTGAGGCCGGGACGCGTCCTTCGTGCAGTGGATGACCGACAGCTTGGCGCCGTCATCCAGCAGCGCGTCGAAGTACCACCACTCGATGTTGGGCGCGCCCGTGTCGAGACGAAGGCCGTCCTCCCACGGTTCGATGTGGCCCTTGGCCAGTCCGAAGCGCGCGTAGTCGTCGGGGTCGGCGGCCAGACGGGCCGGTTCGTCGTGACGATTCATCGTCTCCCCTTTCGCTCGATTCGCTTGACGCCCTCCTGTTGCCGACGATCGCCGCGCTGCTAGCGGTCCAGGTCGTGCTCCAACGATTCCTCGTGGATCTCACGCTTGTAGAAGATCTGCTCGAACGCCCCGGTCTTCTCGTAGTGCTCGACGCGCTCGCCGGCCTTGTAGCAGTCCAGGCTCGTGGCCGCCAGGAAGCGCATGTAGCCACCCGGATAGCGGATGAGCTTCATCAGATCCTTCTGCCAGCCCTTGGCGAAGTCGATCCACGTGTAGGCGACGAGCGTCTTCTGGCGCGTGAGGGTCAGCTCGTAGCGCGTGTCTCCGTCCTGATAGTCGAAAGAGATGGCGTCCGGCTCGGGCTTCCCGGTCTTCTCGTTGATCTCAGCTCCGTGCGTCGTGAAGGTCATCTTGGAGCCGTCGTCGGCGATCACCTTGCCGTCGCGGGCCAGCATGTACCAGTGGAACGGCGTGTAGCCGTACTTCTCGGTGGCCACGATGTGCGCCGCGAGGAATGTATAGGGACCGACCTCCCCGCGCGCCCACCACCAGTGGTCGATGAGGTGGCTGAGATCGGTGTTCGTCCAGTTGTGATCGTGGTAGCCCCTGCCCGTGGCCTCGTGGACCTCGTCGCCGATCTTGTAGGTGGCGGTCACCTTGCCGAACGGCACGAAGGGCGTCCAGCCGAAGAAGTGCTCATCCTTGGGCCCGAAGAGCAGAAGACCGCTCTCCGGGCGCCACGGCTCCGTGAGCCCCTCGAGCCGGATGTCGGCCGAGAGCTCCTCGGCCTCCCCCGACACTCTGTACTCGTGCAGGTCGCCGGTGAAGCGGAAGTCGCCCATGCGGACGTCGCAGCCGTCCTTGGAGGCGCTGAACTCCTCGGGTTTCGCGTACCACGACCGCACCAGCCTCGTGCCGTCGGGCTTGGTGATGTCGATCTCGAGCTGCGGCCCGAGAGGCTGGTGAGGCCGGGTGCCGTCCTTCGTCGCGAAGATCATGCACAGCCCGGTGCCGTCGTCCAGGTCCGCATCGATGTACCACCACTCCAGGTTGGGCGCGGCGGTGTCGATGCGGATGCCGTCTTCCCACGGCTTGATGAGGCGTCTCTCGAGATTGAGGCGCGCGTAGTCCTCAGGCCTGTCTGCCTGGCGTGCCGGTTTGGCGGTCATGGGGATCCCTCCTCTTCGTGATCATTCTGTTGGTCTCACTCGCGCATCAGCATCGCCACCGCCTCGCGCTCAAGGTTGAGGTACGGCGCGCCGCTGACGTTGACTCTCACCTGCTTGATGACGCCTCCCGTGAATCGGTACGGGGACTCGCCGGGGTAGTCGTCGGTGACGGGGGCGCCGCCGTCGCGCCCGACGCAGAGCCCTTCACCGGCGATGGCGAACTCCCCGGGCTGGGTCTTGATCCGTCCCTCGCCCACCTTCTTCTCGCCGTAGTACAGCGACAGGATGCCGGTGGCGACGCCGGGCGGGTCCTCGCCGTCCTTCTCGAAGGAGGCGGCCAGAATCACACTCTCGCCCGTGGGGACGTCCTCGGTCGCGTCGATCTTCTGCTCGACGATGCCGACGAAGCTGTTGACGTAGTGCAGCCTGTCGTCCTTCACGTAGAGAGCGTGTCCGCCGAAGCGCGCGCCGTGCGCGAACAGGACCCCCTCCGCGCCCGGCGCCGGGATGTCGACGAGGGCGCCGAGGGAGTAGGAGCGGTTGCGGATGTTGACGCTCTGCTTCTCGGGGACCTCGGCGATGTCCGGGTAGTAGACGTACTTCTCGCGCGGCGCCGAGAGCTGCGGTCGCTTCTCGAGCGCGATCTCAAGCAAGACGCGGTCGTCGAGCGGGAAGGCCCCGTTGCGGCCCGCCTCGGCGAACCAGAGATTGACGAGCTCGCGCACCTTCCCGGGCATCTCGGCGGCCAGGTTGTGCAGCTCCGCCCGGTCGACGTCGGTGAGGTAGAGCTCCCACTCGTCGTCGTTGAACTCGCCCCAGCCGGCGACCGTCGGGTGGGTGGTGACCGCCTTCCAGCCCTCGTGCCAGATGCCCCGCGATCCGAGCATCGAGTAGAACTGGGTCTTGCGCGCCCCGTCGGCGGCGTCGTCGTCGAAGCTGTAGCGCATGCTCACGCCGTCGAGCTCGCTCTGCACGTGACCCTTGATGGTCGCCGGGGTCTCGACGCCGAGGCAGTCGAGGATCGTCGGGACGAGATCGATCGCGTGGTGATACTGCTCTCTGATCTCGCCCCTCGCCTTCATGCCGCCCGGCCACGAGATGACGCAGGGGTCGGCCGTGCCGCCGTTGAACTCGTAACGCTTCCACATCTTGAACGGCGTGTTGAATGCCATCGCCCAGCCGTTGGGGTAGTGGCCGTACGTCTTCGTGCCGCCGAGCTCGTCGAGCATCGCCAGGTTGGCCTCGAGGTTGTCGGGCATGCCGTTGAAGAGGAGACACTCGTTCACCGACCCGACGGGACCGCCCTCGCCGCTGGCGCCGTTGTCGGAGACCACGATGACCAGGGTGTTCTCGCGCTGCCCGGTGTCCTCCAGGTAGTCGAGCAGCCGGCCGATGTGGTGGTCGGTGTGCGCGAGGAAGCCGGCGTAGACCTCGGCCATGCGCGAGAAGAGCCGCTTCTCGCCGTCGGGCAGAGCGTCCCACGGCAGGGAGTCGTCGAACTGCGGGAAGGGCTGCCCCTTGGGGCCCTTGCGGGTCGCCGTGGTGCCGATCGGGTTCATAGGCGGCAGCCCGGTGTCGGACGGGACGAGGCCCATCTTCTTCTGGCGCGCCAGGGTCTGCTCGCGCAGCGCCTCGTAGCCCATGTCGAACTGGCCCTTGAACTTGTCGATCCACTCCTTGGGCGCATGGTGCGGCGCGTGGCAGGCGCCGGGCGCGTAGTAGAGGAAGAACGGCTTGTCCGGGGCGATCGCCTTGGCGTCCTTGATGAACTCGAGAGCCTTGTCAGTGATGTCCTCGGTGAGGTGGTAGCCCTCCTCCGGCGACTTCGGCTGGTCGACGGGGTGATTGTCGTAGACGAGCTCGGGATACCACTGGTTGGTCTCGGCGCCCAGGAACCCGTACCAGCGCTCGAAGCCGCGGCCGCTGGGCCAGTTGCGGCGCGGCGCCGCCAGGTTCATCTCGTGCGTGGGGCAGAGGTGCCACTTGCCGACCATGTACGTGTTCCAGCCGAGCTCGCCGAGGATCTCCGAGAGCATGCCGTTCTCGGGCGGGATCGTGCCGCTGCCGTTCGGGAACCCGATCGCGCCCTCGGTGATGCAGGCCATGCTGTTGCGGCTGTGGTTGCGCCCGGTCAGCAGGCAGGAGCGCGTCGGCGAGCAGAGCGCCGTGGTGTGCCACTGCGCGTAGCGCACGCCCTCGGCCGCGATCTTGTCGATGTTCGGCGTCGGGATCGGCCCCCCGTAGCAGCTCATCGCCGAGAAGCCGACGTCGTCGAGCACGACGTAGACCACGTTGGGCGCGCCGTCCGGCGCCTTCGGCGTTTCGAACGGCGCCCAGTCCGGCGTCGAATCACGGATGTCGACGTTGATGACTCCCTTGAACGGTTCACTCATGGCTCCCCCACTCCTTCCGTGTTCGTTCGTGAGCATCGCTTCGACGCTCACGTCGCTCGTGACGGTCAGAACACCGTCCTGAAGCTTCCCCCTTTGGTCTTCTCGTCAGGCCACTCTGCATCGCCGCCGCGAACACTCAAAGTAAACACCTGCCTACAATGCGATGTCAAGGGGTATGATACGAGCGTTGAGCAAGGTGGAGTCCAGGCCCGAAGGCGCCGGCAGTCGCAATGAGGACGGCCGGCGCATCCCTGTCGAGCCGGAAGTCCGTGAGGTCCCAGCTACGATCCGGGAGGACGAAATGGCCGCCGAGGCCGGCAGCCCGAGGCGCCCGAGACGTTCACGCGAGGAAGTATGTCAGGCGCTGGTCGAGGCGGCGGCGGCGCTCCTCGGGGAGCGCGCGTCCGGCCGCGTCACGGTGCGTGCGATCGCCGCCAGAGCCGACGTGAACCCGGCGCTCGTGCATCGCTACTTCGGTACCAAGCAGCGGCTCATGCGGGCCGCGATGGAGAAGTCGCAGCGCACGATCACCACGGAGATCGACGAGATGGCCGACGTGCTACAGGGCGCCGAGGACGTCTTTCGCGCCACGCTGGCAGAAAAGGAGCTCATCGCCTTCCTTGCCGGCTCGT